>Ga0105347_1000046_pt1 | contig 53334 bp, 44 predicted proteins | sample EasRivMeERMLT890_FD_89677 | JGI IMG/M metagenome (GOLD analysis project Ga0105347, IMG submission 89677) | Soil microbial communities from meander-bound floodplain in the East River, Colorado, USA - East River MetaG ERMLT890 | ecosystem: Environmental > Terrestrial > Soil > Floodplain | place... | reverse complement strand
TGTAGGCGTCGTTCATTGCCGGTGAGGCGCTGCCGATGGCAAAGGTTCGATAGTAGCAAGTGCGATAGCCGTTGTAGCTGTGCAAAATATCGAAAAAAGCCGGGTCGCCGGGTCGCAACACGCGGTCGGTATAGACATGGGGGTGGGGACTACAACGCTCGCCGGAGATGGCGTTGACGCCCTCTACATGCTCGGAGCCGAGATCGTAGAGTACTTTGCTGACGACTCCGACGCATTCGTTTTCCCGAACTCCGGGACGCATGAAGCGATAAAGTTCTTCATAGGCCGAATCCACCATCATGCAAGCGGTATTGAGCAGCGTGATCTCGTCCTGAGTTTTGATCCTCCTAACCTGGTGCATCAATTGCTGGCCGTCGACAACTTTTATCCCCTGCGCCTGCAAAGCAAACAGCACGGGCAGTTCGATCACGTCGACGCCCACAGGCTCGTTGAGGAGTTTGCGCTTATCGAGTTCGAGGCGGATTTTCTTTGCCACATCGTCGGCCAAACCGGAAGACGGATGAGTCGCGCCACGCAAGGTGGAGATACCCGCCCGCGAGCGTTCGCCGAGCCAGGGACAATAGATTTGATGGTGTCGCGCCGCCGAGCCGAAATCCCAAAGGATCGGTTCGTCGTCCTGGGGCAGCAGCGAAAAGCGCACCAATTTGTCCATGGCCCAGGTGCCGATGTGGGTGGCGGTGATGTAGCGGATGTTGTTCATGTCGAAGCATAAGAGCGCGCCCATCTCGGATGCTTGGAGAGCGTTTTTGATGCGTGCCAGACGCTCTCGCCGGAGGCGGTCCAGATCGACGCGCTCTTCCCAGTCGACTCCCATCAGGCCGAACGTTTTCAAGCCCATCGTTCACCTCCCTTTCCTATTCCCTGCACAACCCTCGCCCTCTGGGAGAGGGAAGGGTGAGGGTTCATTCGCTGGACGTCGCCCTCACCTCTGTCCTCTCCCAGTGGGAGAGGAAGAAAAAGGCGACCGATAACCATACAATCACAGTCGGCCGCAAAGCGTTCTGGCCATTGCTGCCACGGCTTCCGCCGTCGGCACCGTCTGGTCCTCGAGCACCGGCGAAAATGGCACGGGCACGTCCATCGCGCCCAACCTCTTCACTGGCGCGTCGAGATAATAGAAAGCGCCGTCGGCGATGACCGACGCAATCTCTGCGGTCACGCCGTAGCGTTCGTAGCCTTCGTCGATAACAATCGCCCGGCTGGTTTTCTTAGCCGATTCGATGATCGTCTGTTTGTCGAGGGGCACTGTGGTTCGCACATCGACGACTTCGGCGCTGACACCGCTTGTTTTCAATGCATCGGCCGCCGCGAGGGCGACATGGACCATGCTGCTCGTTGCGACGAGCGTTATGTCGTTGCCGCTGCGCTTCACTTCGGCCAGCCCAAGAGGGATGGTGTATTCTCCGGCTGGCACGGCACCTTTCAGTTGATACATCATCTTGTCTTCAAAAAAGACCACGGGATTGTCATCGCGAATAGCACTCTTGAGGAGACCCTTAGCATCGTATGGAGTGGAGGGAACAGCGACCTTCAATCCGGGAATATGACTTACCCACGCGTGGAGGCTTTGGCTATGTTGCGCGGCAGAGCGGCGCGACGCGCCGAGAGTCGTCCGCAGGACCATCGGCACTTTGAGCTTGCCGCCTGACATGTAATGGATCTTGGCCGCTTGATTCACCAGTTGGTCCATCGTGAGTGTAATGAAGTCGCCGAACATGATGTCCACCACCGGGCGCATGCCGGTCATGGCGGCGCCGACGCCAATACCGCTGATGCCCGCTTCGGAAATGGGCGAATCGATGACGCGCTGGGTGCCGAATTCCTTCACTAGCCCTGACAACACTTTGAACGGCGTCCCCGCCTCGGCGACATCTTCGCCGATGATGAAGACCGTCGGGTCGCGGCGCATCTCTTCGGCGAGGGCTTCATTGATCGCCTGGCCGAAGGTAATCTCCCGGGTCGCTGCCTCGACCGAAGGTGTCTTCTGAGTTGGTGATTTCACGCTGTATGACTCTCAGCCTTCAATAACCTCGTGTCCTATCTCGAATATCCATTGAAACAGTCGGCGACCACTTTTCGTCATTCCCGCGAAGGCGGGCTCCAGACCCCACCTCGCCTGGATTCCGGGTCGCGTTGGCTACCGCCAGCACGCCCGGAATGACGTCAGAAATACGAGTCGTTAGTAACTGAGAATTTGCTAACGCTTTCCTCTAATACCTAATGCCCAATGCCTATTGCCTACTTGATCACTTTCTCCGCCCGCATCAGCACCACCTGTGGAATCGTCAAGCCGAGGGTCTTGGCTGTCTTGAGGTTGATCATCAGTTCGTACTTGACCGGCTGCTCCACCGGCAAGTCAGCGGGTTTCATTCCCTTGAGGATCTTGTCCACGTAGATAGCGGAACGCCGGTACAAGTCAGGGCTGCTTGGTCCATAAGACATGAGACCACCATCATGAATCCACGGCGTGTCCGCGTATATTGTCGGCAGCCGTCGCTTCGCGGCAAGCTCTACGATTCGTTTTGGATTAAAACTGATAGGAGCCTGCTGCGCAACAACTAGAGCGCCGGCTTGTGCCTTGGTTGCCGCCTCAAATGCACGATCGATATCGTTGGGACTCCGCACTTCGAGGGATTGAACCTGCACGCCCAGCTCTTGTCCTCCGGCGCGGGTCTCTTTTAACACCAACCCGGATGGATAGGCCGGATTCCAGAGGACGCCCACACGGGCGAGTTTGGGAATCGTCTCCTTGAGAAACTCCAATCGTTTTCCGTACAGCCCCGGGGCGCCGTTACTGAACCCGGTGATGTTGCCTCCTGGCCGGGCGAGACTGGCCACTAGGCCGTTGGCGACCGGATCGGGCGAACCAACAAATATAATTGGAATCGCGCTAGTCGCTTTCTTGGCCGCGCGTCCTGCTTCGCCTCCGGCGGCGAAGATGATATCAACCTTGAGCCGAACCAGCTCCGCCGCGAGGCCGGGAAGGCGATCAGTATTTCCCTCCGCCCCTCGGTACTCGATGGCAAGGTTTTGTCCCTCAACATAGGCCAAGTCTCTCAGACCTTGCCGCAATGCTTCGGCGTTGGGCGATGCGCGACTAGCGCCGATCGCTAGATAACCCATCCGGGGGACTTTCCCCGGCTGCTGCGCCTCGGCGAGTTGAAGCAAACTCATAAACAGAATTGCCAGCAACACGGAAACTCTTTTTCGTTTCATTGCCTTTCTCGGCTCATTATCCTTCCTCGCCCCCTTTGGGGGAGAGGATAGAGGTGAGGGGGTCGCTTGCAATCCTAACTGCCCTCACCCTTTCCCTCTCCCATCGGAATGGGCGAGGGAAATAGAGATTCCCAATCCATCGGCAATGCACAATGAAGCACCCGTTGCCTTTGACTTCTCACGCGTACATATGCTGATTTACTTCATCCAGTTCAGGATAAGGCGCATTAAGGGCGAAGTTCACCGCCTCTTTGATTTGCATCGCGATTTCATTTTCGATTTGATCAAGCAGCTTACCATCCGCCATCTCGCTCGTTTGTAACCATTCGGCGAACAGCTTCACCGGATCGTGCATGCTCTTCCACTCTTCTTCTTCCTTCTTGGCACGGTAATAGGAGCGATCGATGTCACCGACGTGATGGCCGTGGAAGCGGTAGGTTTTGCAGTGCAAAAAGGCGGGCCCCTCGCCGCGGCGGGCCTGGGCGACTAGTTTTGAACTCGTCGCATGGACGAGCTGGACATCTTGGCCTTCGATAGTTTCGGCGTGGATACCGAATGCTTCGGCACGGGCCGCCACCTCACCAGCGGTTGTTTCGCGGTAACTCGTGTACTCGTTGTACTGATTATTCTCGCAGACGTAAATGACCGGCAGCTTCCAGAGCGAAGCCATGTTCATCACTTCGTAAAGCAGCCCTTGCCCCAGCGCGCCCTCGCCGAAAAAGCAGACCGCTACTTGGTCGCTGCCACGCATCTTCGCCGACATGGCTGCGCCGGTGGCGATGCCCGCGCTGCCGCCGACGATAGCGTTTGCTCCCAGGTTTCCGGTATCCTGATCGGCGATGTGCATCGAGCCGCCTTTGCCGCGGCAATAGCCCGGCGCCTTACCGAGCAGCTCGGCGAACATTTTGTCGACGGATGCACCTTTCGCAAGGCAATGGCCGTGGCCGCGGTGGGTACTGGTAATGTAATCATCCCGTCGGAGCGCCTCGCAGACGCCCACGGCAACTGCTTCCTGCCCGATATAGAGATGAGCCAGTCCCGGCATTTTGGCGCCGAGATAGAGCTGGTTCACTTGCTCCTCGAACAACCGGATCTTCAGCATCTGCCGGTAGAAGCGCAATAACCGCTCTCTGTCGAGGGCCGAAGAAGCGGGCGATTGCTGTTTTCTTCCGGTTTTTTTTGATTGTGCCATCGTTATTGCGCCAGTTTCGAGTCTATAGTTTCGAGTTCCGCGTTATCACCTCAGAGATGGGTTTTCTAACTCGAGAACCGAAACTCGAAACTATTTCTTCCCCGCCATCCGGGCGAGCACTTCAAACAAAATCGCGAAATCCTTATCCGCGAACCCCATGCCCCGCGCAGCCGTGAGCATCTCGTTAGTTGTCGCCGTGGTGGGCAAGGGTACGTCGAGCTGGCGGCCCATTTCCAACGCCAGCAGCAAATCCTTTTGCATCATGTTGACGTCGAACCACGCTTCGCCCGGCATATCGAGAACGAACGGCCCGCGGTACTTAACCATGGGCGAGGCCATGACGCTGTTGAGCAGAACTTCGACAGCAGTTTGCCGGCTGATACCGCTTTTTTCCGCCAGCAACACGCCTTCGCTGAAGGCGAGCATCTGTACGGCGAGGCTCAAATTCGTTGCAATCTTCATCGAGACCGCAAGCCCATTGCCGCCCACATAGGTGACTTTTGGACCGATGCCTTCCAGTATGGGACGTGCTTTCTCGAAAGCGTGACGGCTGCCTCCAACCATAAAGGAGAGCTTCCCTTCTTCCAGAGTACTCACACTACCCGACACCGGGGCATCGAGCATCTGCGCTCCCCTGGCCGCCACCTGTCTGGCAATTTCCCGAATGGCAGCTGGGCTGACAGTGCTCATATCGATGTAAACCTTGCCGGAGGAAAGTCCCGCCAGAATTCCGTTTGGACCTGCAGTGACAGCCTGAAGTGCCTCAGTATGAGTGACCATGCTTAGTGTGAAGTCACCTGTCTCCGCCACCGCGCGGGGCGTGTCGGCCCATTTCATGCCGGCATCCAAGAGCCACTGCGCTTTCGACTTGGTGCGGTTGTAACCCGTAACCGTGTGTCCTGCAGTCAGCAAACGCTTAACCATGCGACTGCCCATGACCCCCAGACCCACGAAGCCAAGATTTGCCGTATAAACCTCCTGTGAAACGATATCGCGAGACTAGTTCCGGAATATCCGGCCCAGTCTTATTACTGTCCTGTCTTAGGAGTTCGTAAAAGAAGTCGTGGTCTCCCCAGAAGCATTCTGATTTTCTGGATTCCGGCTCTCGCGTGCACCCGCCCGCTCGGCCGGAATGACGTCTGAAATGCAGGGTTCAGGTGTTTGCCAGCTATCTACCGTAAAACCTATTTATTAACAAGGTTGTCGCGAATCACGTCGAGATACTTGAGACCCGAGGCGGTATTAAAGATCACAACTTCGTCGGTGGTCTTGATCCACTTCTGGTGGGTTAAGCGACGGAGAGCAGCGACACAGGCAGCACCCTCGGGACAGAAGAAAATCCCCTCTGTCCGTGCTACGCGAGGAATCTCAGCTAGCATCTCGTCATCGCGCACACTCAATGCTGTACCGTGGCTCTCTCGGAGCGCGCGCAGAATCAAAAAGTCCGCCACCGCTTGGGGAACGCGCAAACCGGATGCAACGGTTTCGGCTTGCCGCCAAGGCTCAGCTGTTTCTTTGCCTTCGTCAAAGGCTTTGACAATTGGAGCACAGCCGCTGGCCTGCACCGCGACCATGCGCGGCCGTTTATTTGCAATCCAACCGAGTTCTTCCATTTCCTCAAATGCTTTCCACATACCGATGAGGCCGGTACCGCCTCCGGTGGGATAAATAATCACGTCCGGGAGGGTCCAGTTAAGCTGCTCGGCGATTTCGTAGCCCATGGTTTTCTTGCCTTCCACGCGATAGGGTTCCTTGAGGGTCGAGACATCAAACCAACCCTCCAGCGCTTTTCTTTCGGCGATCAACCGGCCGCAGTCACTGATCAAACCATCCACGAGCGTGAGGTGTGCCCCATACTGCCGGGCTTCGATCTGGTTGGCTGCGGGCGTGTCCTTGGGCATAAAGACATACGCCTCGATGCCGGCGCGGGCCGCGTAGGCAGACAGGGAACCGCCGGCGTTCCCCGCCGAAGGAATCGCCACCTTTTTCACCCCAAGCTCCTTCGCCCGCGACACGGCCAGTGACAAACCTCTATCTTTAAACGAGCTGGTCGGATTCTGGGACTCATCTTTGATCCAGAGGCGCTGTAAGGCGACTTCGCCGGCCAACGTTTTTGCTTTGATCAGCGGCGTAAATCCCTCTCCTAAGGAGACAAGATTAGCGTCATCCTGGAGTGGTAAGAGTTCTCGGTAGCGCCAAAGCGTCGGCGCTCGATCTCTCAGAGCGGATTTAGTGAGGGCAGTGGACGCTGCCTTTAGATCGTAGCGAACCAGCAGAGGCGAACCACAAGCGCATAGATTGAGCAGCCTAGAGAGAGGAGAACAATTGCCGCAACGGGGGCAGGAGATGGCTTGGGCGAATGTCATGGCAAAATGACTTCACGCTTGTTTCAGCAATGGGTTGTCTCAACAGTTAGGTCAGGAAGGTTTCATTGTCAACGGCGTTACTTGACAAACACCATTGGGCAGATGATAGATGGCACCAGAGCTACGTTGATTCGAGATTGAGGCAAGTCCCCCGCTTGCGGGCTCCAGTCTTTTAAGTTCCTGTTGCAAAGCCGATGTTCATCTGTAACCTACCTACGACAGCGCTCCTGCTTCACGTGTAGAGTGAGATGTCCCTTGACCTGACAACGATTTTGGTGGGCATCGCTTTGCTCGTTGCCTCCTTTATCAAAGGCACGACGGGATTGGGCTTTCCGATGATCGCTACTCCGACCGTGGCTTTGCTGCTGGATATTCGCACAGCCGTCACCATCTTGATCCTCCCCAACCTCGTTATGGATGTGGCCCAGGTTTTTCGCGGAGGTTTTCCTTACGCGGCCTTTCGGCGGTTTGCGGGCCTGCTCGTGTTGACCGTTCTTGGTGTCTTTTTGGGTACCAAGGTGCTAGCCACACTGCCTCTCTGGGTGCTCAATCTCTGTCTCGGCATCATGGTACTCCTTTTCGTGCTGTCAACGTGGCTTAGTTTCGAATTCACGATTTCGCCCCAAGCCGAAAGGTTTCTTTCGCCTGTCGCCGGTATGATCAGCGGTTTTCTAAACGGCATGACCAACGCCGCGGGTCCATCTCTGGCTATCTATCTCTACAGTCTCAAGCTGGAGAAGAAGGATTTTATCAAGTCCATCGCGACGATTTTCGTGATCACAAAGGCGAGCCAACTGGCGGCGGTCTCAACGTGGAACCTGTTGAACTGGGCGACGTTGCTGCTTTCGTTGGCGGTGACGTTGTTGGCCTTGCTGGGTTTTTACGCCGGCCTCAAGACCCAGGACCGGGTCAATCAGCAAACATTCAATACGGCCTTGCGGATATTGTTGTTCGCCATCGGCGTGATCTTGGTAGCACGGGCACTTACTCAGCCGGCGTGATCCTTATTTTCAGTTACCAGAGGTCCCTCGCAACCCTCACCACAAGCTCCAGCTTTTGTTTTTGGTCTGCGGCGGAAATTCTGTTGCCGACAATGGAAGAGGAAAAACCACACTGCGGGCTCAACCCTAAACGATCCATGGGGACGAAGCGAGAAGCTTCGGTAATCCGTTGGTTCAGCTCGACCGCCGATTCAAGTTTCGGCTGTTTGGTAGTAATCAGACCTAACACCACAAACTTGTCATCAGGCACATCCTTTAGCGCTTCGAATGAGCCGGAGCGGCTGTCGTCGTATTCGAGTAAGAGCCGCTGGGCGTAAAGGCCACGGAACAGACGACGGCTGATGGCCGTGTAACCCCCTGTGGACAGCCACCGGCTGCCCTGGTTACCGCGTCAGATGTGGAAGCCGAAGGTGACATGGGGAAAGCCAGCTATCACTGCATTGTCAAGCTCGATGCCGCGAGAAAGCCACTGGTCGAGACTCCAGCCGAGTTTCTCGTAAAAGCCTCGCGTCTTTTGGTCGAGCAGCAGCCCGTAGTGAGGAGCATCGATTTGAATGTAGGTCGCTCCGAGGCGAGCGAGTTCGGCAACTTCCTCCCGGAGGAGCGCAACGATGTCGGCCATGAAAGCATCGAGCGTCGGATAAGCATCTCTGGAGTATTTCGGCGACCAGAAGTTGGCCCACAAGCCGGGACTGGGAAGCGTTATCTTGGGAATTCGGTTCGTTCTGCTCTTGAGGTAGGAAAATTCGTCCACTGATAGATAACGAAGTCGCTTCAGCTTTCCGACCGCCCCGAGCCGCCGAGGTCGGCGTTTTTTCTGCACACCCTGCGCGTCGTACCACTCGCCCCAAAGGAAGGCATCAAGATTAAATTCACCGAAGCCACTGACAGCCGCTGTCATCTGGCTCTGAAACGACTGCCGCCGCATCTCCCCGTCGGTGACGATTTCCAAGCCGACGGCCTCTTGGAGTGCGATGACCTCGTCTACCGCGTGATCTTCGATCCCTTCGAACTGTACCTGGTTGATAAGCCCAGTGGCCAGCTGCTCCTGCGCCTTCAGCAGCTCCGGCGGCCGAAGTAAGCTCCCGACAATATCGGCATGAACCGTAATCATATTTTCCTGTGCAGCATCTCCATAGCTCCATCGATGGAGTTAGCAAGCAACCAATTTAGCCCAGGTTAGTGCCATAGTGATTGTTTGCTCATCCAAGGCCTGGACTCCTCTGTGCTTGGTGCGCAGCCTTTGCAGTGTAACTTTTTGAACGCACCGTCAAACTCAATTTTCCTCTTTTTCCCAAGGCATTGTGGGCAGTTTGTTGAGACCTTTTACAAACCGGTCAAGATTGAAAGGTTCATTTTTCTTCAGGACGTCAAAATCTCCGCCGAAACGACACAGGCGATTAGTCGCTTTGCTTCATTCTCAGAATGACGGGATTCAATGAGACGTTTGAAGGGTTGTCCGGTTTGAGGAGGATTATTATTGCGAAGCTGGTTCTCTCCCGCTTTCATGATTGCGGCTTGCAAATGCGGATTGACTTCGGATTTCTCCATCTTGATACCCCGTTACACATTTTTGCACGCCGAACCCGTAACCTAAATTACAGCGCTGGAGCAAACAGGTTGTCGGGCAAGCCTCGAATGTAGTCAATCGATTCTTTGAGCGAGATCACGTCCGCGTACTTCATCGCCATGTCGAAGAGATTGATCTTATGCGACGCCTGGCCGCGGTCGAAGACGCACTCTTCAATCACTGAAACCTTTAGATTGTAAGAAAAGGCATCGATGACGCTGGCGCGGACGCAACCACTGGTGGTGGTGCCGGTCACGAGCACGCAATCGGCGTGGACTTCGTTGAGCATACTGATCAGCGGCGTGCCGAAAAAGGCGCTGGGTTTCTGCTTGCGAACGATAATGTCACCCTGCTGTGGCGCGATCTCTGCGACAATGTGGTTTCCCTTGTCCCATGCTGCGGTCATGTCTTCCGTCGATCGGCTGTTTTTTGCTTGCCACCGGCCGAACGCGACCGCGTTCGTTCGATCATCATGCCCGGTGGTGTAAAACGTAGGTAAACGTTTCTTTCTAGCTTCACTGAGCAGCTCGTGGATGCGCTCAACGCCTGTCCAACCTTCGTCCCCGCAACTATTGCGGAAGCGCTTTACAGATTCGAGAATCGGCTCCGGCTTGTCGCCGACAAAATTGTAGTTGACATCGATCACTAAGATCGCTGGCCTCTGACCGAAACCGGCTCGTTTTCCATAACCGGAGAGAGCGAAAACATCTTTATCGCGTGGCGTTAAAATATCATCCCAAGTCGACATACTTTTTCTCCTTTACTCTATCCGTTGTCGGGTCACAGCTAAACCTCAGCTAAACCAGAAGATTTATTGGCGAGCTTTCCAAACGGCGTGCCGATGATTGACGCAGCATTAATGAATACCCTATAACCAACACGTCAAAACATTCAATGGTGGGGAAAGACTAGCATGAGACAATCTGCACGTTGCCTTGCATTAAACGTGTTTCTTCTGATCTTTTCCGGTTGTTCTGGCGTTGCGGTTTGGACCGATGGTGAAGTGCCCTTCGTGCCGACGCCACCGGAAGTGGTTGACCGGATGCTCGAGATGGCCCAAGTCAAGAGCGGCGATGTGATCTATGATTTGGGCAGCGGCGACGGGCGCATCCTTATCCAAGCGGCAAAGCGATATGGGGTGAAGGGAGTGGGAGTGGAAATCGATGCGGACCTGGTGCAAAAAGCCAGGGACAACGCTTTCCGAGAAAAAGTAACCCATTTGGTCGAATTTCGCACGCAGGACGCATTGACGGTCGATGTCTCACCGGCCACCGTTGTAACGCTCTACATGCTGCCGGAGTTTAATGCTAAACTAAGGCCCATTTTCGATAAACAGCTAAAGCCGGGGTCGAGGGTGGTTTCACACGACTTCGCAATTCAGGGATGGGTGCCGGATAGAGTGGAGCGAGTAAAGGGGGATTTTCTCCACGACCATACAATCCTGTTATTTGAAGTTCGTTGATCGCGGATTCCTGCTTGGTAGTTTCAAGTTTCTTGTTGCTGGTCACCTGAAACCTGCAACCCGAAACCCAATCCGCCCCAGATCTAGCGGCGTCCAGGCCGAGCGAAATGTTAGCGTAGCCCGTATAAACGCTTTGGATTCGCTTCGAGTATAGCCGCTTTGGCCCTATCGCTGATGTCCTTTCGCTTGGCCAGTTCTCGACCCGCGAAGCGCTCGCGATCACCGTGGGGCATGTCCGTGCCGAACACCATCTGGCTCTCGCCCGCCAACTCGATAACTTGCGGCAGCAGCACATCCTCCACTTCAGTGCTGAAGTAGAGATTGCCCTGCTTCAGATACTCGGTGGGCGCAAGCCTGGCCTTGGGAATCGTCTCAGTAAGGATCGTGGCAAGATACCCCTTCGAATGTTTGAAGCGATGCTCCAGCCGTTCCGTCATGAAGTGTATCCACTGGCAGCCGGCCTCGAGAAAAGCCACGCGCAGTTTGGGAAACTGGTCGAGTATGCCGCCGCTAATTACGGCCGAGTATCCCATCAACACCGGCAGTAAAAAAGCGTTCACCGATGACGGATAAATGTGCGTGAACATGTTGCTTAGTGAGGGACAGGCCCAACCCACGTGAACCGCCAAGGCGATATCTTCCTCAGCGACGGCCTCGTAGAAGGGAATCAATCTCGGATGATCGAGCATCTGATCACCTGCGGTGCCGAGAACCATCAGCGCGCAAGCGCCGAGCTGCTTGGCTTGGCGGACTTCTTTGGCGGCGGCGGGTACATCATCTAAATTCGCTACCGCGGCCCACTTGATGCGCTCGTGTTTGCCGAGGCGGTCTCCCAGGAACCGGTTATAAGAGGAGCAAAGGGCATTCATCAATCCCATATTTGTGCTGAGCGGATAAGCAAGAAAAAGCGTGGGATAAATGACTTGGATAGCGATCTCTTCTTCATCCATCAATCTTAACCGTTCGTCGATATCGCTCAACTCCATGCTAGGAATGGTATCGGGTTTCTTCTTGGCGTGCGGCGAGGGTTCGCCGTTGAAACTCGCCGGCGTTCCCAGATTGTGGCAACCCTTTCCAAGCCGGCGGGGAAAGAGTTGTTCTTCGAGCAACCAGTAGATCATCCCATCCATATTGACGACCTTGGGTCGTTGTGAACGGTAGCGAGGGTCAAGGTAAGTGTCAGCAAAAGTCGCTGGGCTCTCCTCGAGATGGCCATCCGCATCAATTATATTCATTCTACGACCTCCGGTTTCGTCGAACATCATTAGGTGATTTATAACAATGGCGCTTGCCGCCGGTCAAACCAGGCAGCGGTTATTATGGGAGAAACTGAGTTCGGGAAGGCACTGCTAAATGGAAAAGACGAGATGAATGAAACTTCACCGTAGAGCAACAGCGGGAACGGCTTAAACCTAGACGGGTTGATTGTCCGAGGTTGGCTTGACAGCGGCGCTCACTTCACTCTCCTGAGACGGGTTATCTTGGTGAGTCGCAAGATCCGCTAGAAATTCTAGTACTTCCGCGGGATTGCGCAGACGGAACCGTGCGTGGGTCCGATTAACTCCTACTCGAAACGAGTAGGCCCACTCCGGCAATACGGCAAACATATCCTCGTCGGTCAAATCATCTCCGATGGCCAAGACGAAATCGAAGTCGTTCTTGCTTAGCCATCGTTGGACCGCCGCTCCTTTGTTGATTCCGGCTTTTCTGATTTCAATAGCCTTGCTGCTGCGTAATACCTGGAGGTCCACACTCGCTGTGAATACGAGCAAATGATCGGTTAGTTCTCTTGCCGCTGCGCTCCCCTGTTCCGGATCGGCGATCCGATAGTGCCATACCAAAGAAAAGTCCTTCTCTTCCACGAAGGCGCCGGAAACGCGGTCGGCGTACATCTCAAGGATCGGCAGGAGTTTTTCTTTCCAGTCTAGAGGCAGCGATTGTTGCATTCTCCAATCGCGGTTCAGTTCCTTGATCCATGCCCCATGTTCCGCGGCGAGGGCTATCGGGACCCCGCTGAACCATTGGTCAAGCGTGGCCCGATCGCGTCCCGTGGCGAGAACCAGTTCATTTCGTGAGTCGTCCGCTAAGGCACGAAGCAGTCTCAGTACCCTGAGCGTCGGTTTCGCGACTTCCGGATAAGCCGCGAAGGGGACCAGCGTCCCGTCATAGTCAAGAATCAGCAGGCGGCGCTTACTGCGATGATAGTGGTCCGTCAGTGCGCGACAGACCGGGGCTTCGAGCCATTTCACGTTAGACGCCTCATCCACAGGGCTGGTTGAAAGCAACTCAACCAAAAAATCCATGGCCCAGCGGGCGACATCGTAGCGCCGCAACCGATTTTGCATGATCGTGTTCCGCCGTATCTGTTCTTCGCGAGGCATTTCCAAGGCTGTTTTCAAGGCATCTGCAATCTCTTCCCGGTTATTCGGATTGATGATAATCGCTTCCGGTAACTCTTTCGAAGCTCCTGCCATTTCGCTGAGAACCAAAACACCGGTCTTATCATGACGACTGGCAACGTATTCCTTGGCGACCAGGTTCATCCCATCCCGCAAGGGCGTTACCAGCGCAACATCACTCATGGAATACATCGCGACCAAGGACTGAAAAGGCAACGAGCGATATTGATAGTTGATGGGAGCCCAACTGAGGGTGCCGAATCGCCCGTTAATCTTCCCGACGAGTTCTTCGATGCGCTTCTTCATCCCTTCATAGTCCGCGATGCCGATTCTGGAAGGGACCACAAGCATGATCAACGTTACTTTGCCATGCCAATCCGGATTGCTTTCGAGCATGGCTTCAAAGCCCTGCAAGCGGTGGAGTATACCCTTAGAATAGTCTTGTCGGTCGACGGAGAGCACGATTCTAGAGTCTCCCAAAGGCTTTCGCAGTTCTTCTCTCTCTCTTTGAACTTCCGCATGAGTCGCCGCGTCGTGAAACTTTCTGAAATCTACACCCATTGGGAAGGCCCCAACCTTTACCGCGCGATCCCTTACGACAAGCTGCCCCATCTGGTGTCCGTGGCCCAGAATGCGTTGGACGCAGCGCAGAAAATACTCCCCGTAGTCGTGGGTGTGAAAGCCGATCAGATCAGCGCCCAGCAGCCCTTCCAGAATCTCCCGGCGCCACTTTGCTGGAATCAATCGAAAGATCTCGTATTGAGGGAATGGGATATGTAAGAAAAAGCCGATCCGTATGTCGGGCAAAACCTTTCTAAGGAGATGCGGCAATAGCATCAGGTGATAATCGTGTATCCATACCGTGTCCCCCGGACGGATCGCTTCCCGCAGGGTTACACTAAATGACTCATTAACCTTGCGATACTGTTGCCAATAGGCATCGTCGTATCGAGCGTAGGTGGGAAAGTAGTGAAAAAGCGGCCAGATCGTTTCGTTGCAAAAGCCCTGATAAAAGTTTTCGACATCCTGTTCAGAGAGAAAAACCGGGCAGCAGGAATATTCCGACAATGCTTTGGCTCTGACTTTGTCACGCGTTTCCTCGCTGATGGTGTTTCCCGGCCAGCCGACCCACATATATTCGGATTCACGGGCGAGGGAACTCTGCCCGGAGGTCAGCAAAGCCCTCAAACCTGTCGCTAAGCCTCCCGCACTTTCGTTAAATTGAATCCCTTCACCATCTTGCACAACCGTAAAAGGGAGACGATTGGAAACGATGACAATTCTTTGTGCTTCGGTGTTTGGACCTGACATGGTCATACCCGATAGGCCGGACAGACAAAATGAACGGCGGCATGTGGCTTCTTTATAACCTTTCCACTGCAAGCGCTATTTTACAAGCGGTTTTCTAGTTTTTTGTGGCGCTGTTGCCGAACCGCAGTCTTGCCTAAAACGGTCGCATCTTTGATGATCCGGTGATACTTTCGCTGGGATGTCTTTAAGCAGCCCATCGAAAGAAGCAATTGACCAGCGTGCCGCACAGTGCGGAGCCGTGGCGGTTGCTCCCTAACTGCTCTTGTGAAATCGTTTTTCTTTCATCCTTTTGATCAACTCATCCAGGGAAGCGTTGCTCAGAACGCGATTGAATTGAGCACGATAGTTGTTCACGATGCTTATGTTTTCAACCACGATGTCGAAAACCTTCCAATCGGAATTCACCGGATGGAGTTTGTAAGTCATTGGCGTTTCCTCGCCTTTAGCAGAAACTACTTTAGTATCCACTTCCGCATAGTCCTTTTCAGTACGTTCGTTCCGGTAAATAATTTTATCGCCGTTAGCCAATTCGATCTGATCGGCGTAAGTTTCTTCGAGGAGTTGCGTAAACGAGGTAACGAATTCGCCTTGCTTATCCGGGTAGCGGTTCCAGTTGTTTCCCAAGGCTCGCTTGGCCATCTCGGCGAAGTCGAACCTAGGTAGAACAACCTGCCGCAACTTTTCTCTCCTCTCGGCCTTTTTGCCGCCGCCCTGGAGCTTTGGGTCTCTAAGTACTTCCATCACTTGATCGATCGTTGCTTTAACCTGTTCGCCGGGGGTCGCAGCCCAGAGCGTGGTTTTTCCCGTTCCAATTAGGATAGTCCCGAGTCCAAGTATCACTGTCCATTTGTACAAATGAGTCATGACGATTTCCTTTCTTTTCTCCGATCTCAATCTCAAGGGATCCAGGTCATGGATTGGCACAACCAAACCGTCAAACAGCAACGTCTATACCAAGCTGCCGAGTCGACTGCACAAGTCGGCTAATTGGTTGGTTTGAATCTAAATTTTGAACGGATAGGTTTTGTTTCGGTGATGTTGTTGAAGGGATTTCTAAGACTTACATCTGATATTTTGTAGGGATCTTTCCTACAGCCTCGACGGCAGAATGATCGCACACCGCGCCGACTTATGAACAGTATGCATCGACATGCGTCAAAAGATTCTAGTGTCGTGTTCCCGAAATCCGTTGAATAACTTGGGCGTCATTCCGGGCAACCCGGATCATAGTCCGGGGTTGCGCGACCCGGAACCCAGGAAGATCAATCGCTCCCGCCAAAAAAAGCACGGAAGCCTAAACGATTGGTTTTGTCTTCGTGTTCATTATCGTCTTCTCCTTTTTTTCTTGTCAATCCGATTTATGCCTGAGTTCTCCTTTGTTTTGTTCTAGTTATTCGTCTTGTCTCTTGTTCTGTTGCCTTTTTGCTTGCCGCGATTGTGCTTGAATTTTCCGGATGCTTGAGACTCTTCGTGCCGTTGATGGCGCTCGTTCACTCGCACCCAGCCTCTTTCGGGATCGGCCGACCATTGGGCGTTTGTGTTGGCAGACCCCTTGTTACCGATATGAGACTTTACTTGACCATCTGGCTGTGAGCCATGGTTTGCTTGCCCGGCGTGTGCCGGAGAACGCGTTAGGCAGAACGCCAAAGCGTTCAAGAGCGAAAAGAGGGCGAAATATTTGCTCGGCTTCATAAAGTATACCCGTTAAGCTAACGTTTAGTACGATTTCTTACTTGCCGGTAACTTCGCTGGAATCGCCCAGTGCCCTAACTCTCGGGTCGACTTTTCGATCTGAGGCAGCAAATCCGACACGCGACGCAACATTGCGTTGAGAATTGCCAGCACGGCGATGTAATCAGGTGATTTCATTTTTCCCTCCTGTTTGTTGTCCAGTTGAGAAAATGTAGGAGCAACGCCCATGCCGGGGCAAATATACCTGTAAATCAAATACTTACAAAATGCCTGATGCAAACCGGGGCGAGTAAAAAGGTTTGCGGAGGGAGAAATTACTCTTTGTTGTAAAGAGTTAATTTGGCGTTTAGGGTTTTTGGAGTGATGCCCAAGATACGCGCAGCTTGGGTCTTATTGCCACCACTGGCGGTAAGGGCTCGTTCGATGGCCTGCCGCTCGGCCGCGGCCAATGAAAGCGGTCCGGCGTCGGAAGGCTCTTCCACTACAGCGTTAAAGCAAAATTGCTGCAGGTCCGCCGCCGTCAAGTTGGGACCGGACACAAGTACTACCAGCCGTTCCATTGCGTTGCGCAGCTCGCGGACATTACCGGGCCATAGATACGATTGGAGTGCGCTCGTGATGTCAGGTGCCCATGGCAACTTGGGACGTTGATATTTCTCAGCGAAGGATTCCAGAAAGTAGCGGGCCAGGAGCGCGATATCATCGGCGCGCTCCCGCAGCGGCGGCAACGCCAAATTAAAGACGCTCAAACGATAGAAAAGGTCCTGGCGCAGCCTACCTTCCTTGATAGCGTTAGATGGTAAACGGTTGGTGGCGGCAACGACCCGCACCGATACCTGTATATTGGTATTGCCACCGATGCGGCGCACCTGCCCTTCTTCCAGGACGCGCAGAAACTTGGCCTGGACTTCCGCCGGCATCTCGGTGATTTCATCGAGAAAAAGTGTTCCGTCGTCAGCCTGCTCGAAGCAACCCAAGTGACGCTCGATGGCATTGGTGAAGGCCCCCTTCTCGTGTCCGAAAAGCTCGCTTTCCATCAGCGTTGGAGAAATCGCTGCGCAGTTCAGCGCGAGAAAAACTCCCTCTCGCCGCGGTGAGAGGTCATGGAGCGTGCGCGCGACCAATTCTTTGCCGGTACCGCTCTCGCCGTTGACCAGCACGGCGGCCTCTGTTGCAGCTATTTGACTTATCCTCTGGTAGAGCTCGCGCATCGGTGCCGATTTTCCGATCAGGCTCCCATAGGACCCGAGTGGCGACTCCAGTTTTTGGCGCAACGCGCTCGCTTCGCGGGCTAGAGACACTTGTCTAAGTCCCTTTTCAAGCACGGTTCGTAACTTCTCCGGTTCCAAGGGCTTGGTAAGATAATCATAGGCGCCGAGCTTAATGGCTTGAACCGCAGTCTCGATCGTCGCCTGGCCAGTCATCATGATGACCGCCACTTGTTGCACCTGTTCATGCAGGTCTTCGATAAACTCGATGCCGTTCATGTTTGGCATCATCAGATCAGTTACGATGGCGTGGGGAAGCTCCTTCTCGCAGACCGTGAGAGCCGCTTTTCCATCGGCGGCCGCACCGGCACTATAGCCCCAGCTCTCTAACAGCGCTGTTAAACCGTCACGGGTGGCAGCATCATCGTCAACAACGAGAACTTTAGCGTGGGAGCGTGACATGTCAGTTTGCCTCCATGGGCAGAATGAGGCGAAACGTTGCGCCTGCAGTGGCAACGTTTTGCTCCTCGTAAATCAGCGAGCCGCTGTGAGACTCGACGATCAGTTGGCTCAAAGGCAGCCCGATGCCGCTGCCGCCGACCTTGGTCGTCTTGCCGAACTCAAACAGTTCACCACGACGCTCCGGTGCCACGCCCGGTCCGGAATCCGTAAAGCGCAGAATTAACTCGGCGGGGTTTTTACTGGCAACAACGCGAATCGTGCCGCCATCCGGTTGGGCTTCCATGGCATTGCGCAGTAGATTGTCGAAACATTGGCGCAGACGCGTGCCGTCGCCTTGAATCGTCCATGGACCGTCGCCCAACTCTTTTATCAGTGCAATCTTCCTGGTTGTGCATTGTAACGAAGCGGCGTCGAGGCTTGCGGCGAGCACCTCGAAGACGTCGGTTGCTTTGCGTTCCATAGTAACCGGCGCGGAATAGTCGCTGAACTCGCGCACAAGCCGGTCGACTTGCCGAACACTGGCGTCCAACGCGCCGAGGGTTTTTTGCTGTTGACTGTCAGAGCCGTTGCCCGCCTGCGCCGTGTTGCGGAGGAGTTCGAGATGAATCGCCAAAGCATTCAAAGGCGTTCGGACTTCATGGGCCAAAGTTCGCGCGGCAATGGCCAGGCGTTGCAGCGGCGCCGGTGCCCCCGCGGTTTTGCGCTGCTTCATGACGAGACGGTCGATTAGGTCCAAGCTCTTTCCCACTTCGTCATCGCTCCGATATCGGGGACGGGCTTGATAGGTCCCTGCTTCAGCTTGGCCCAAGGTTTCACTGATCAAACGGAAGCGACGGGTATAGAGAGCCGTGGTCAAGAAGGCGCTCAACAAAGCGACACCGCCGCCAAGCGCGAACAAGAGCGCGAGTTGGCGCCATAGGCCTGACAGCATCTCCGTCCAGTCGGCGGGATCGATCCAGAGCCTCAGACCGCCGGGACCTTCTACGCCACGCGGCATTTGCAGCGGCACCAGGACGTCGTAATAGGTCGATGTTCCTCGGCGTTGGGAATTGATTGTTGTGGCGCCGCTCTGCAGGCTGCTGCTGAGCTTCGGGTCGGTAAGGGCTTCCCCCTTTTCATGCCCCATTGAACTGTAGAGGATTTTGCCGTCCGCATTGAGAACCCACATGGCCTCTATGCTGCCGTTCCGGTTGACGAAAGCCTCCATTAAGCCCTTGACTTCGGCGTGCCGCGAGGCTGGACGTCCGGGGACGTATCGGGTTTTGGGGGCAGAACCAGTGCCGGGGAAAATGTTACCCAAGAAACTCCAAAAAGAGGGAGACGGCTGCGTTTGAACAATCCGACCCTGAGGCGCGGGACGCTGGCGCATGCTGTCGGCCAGGGCGATCTCGACTTGGCGCGACATCAGAACGGCGGTTTGGAGCGTTGCCTCGGTGGTTAAACGCTGGGCGATGAGCCAAACGCCGGCGGCAAAAATACCAAAGATAACCACAACGGTTCCGAAAAATACCGCGATCTGCTGCTGACGCAGGCTCATTTGGCCAACTAGGATAACAGATCGCATCCAACCCGGAAAGTTTAATAGGAAGGCGGCACGGCCTGCCTTGCGCCTGGAACCCCTTTGTTGCATAGTAAAAGTGGAATGTTAGTCGATAGTTATACGCGTCAGGTCAAAGACCTAAGGATATCGGTTACAGATCGGTGCAATTTTCGTTGCACCTATTGCATGCCGCTGGACGAATACGAGTGGATCGACAAAAGGGAGATCCTCACTTTTGAGGAGATTACCAGACTGGCGGCTCTATTCGTTCAACTCGGGGTTGAAAAAATCCGTCTCACCGGCGGCGAGCCCTTGGTAAGACAGAATCTCGATCGTCTGGTTGGAAAACTTTCCGCCATTGAAGGGCTTAGAGACCTTTGCCTGACAACCAACGGCGCACTGCTAGCCGAGAAGGTTGAAGCGCTCAAACAAGCCGGTTTGCGCCGGCTCAACGTCAGCTTGGATTCTTTGGATCGTGACAAGTTCAGGCGCATGACCAAGAGGGGCGATCTCGACAAGGTGCTGGAAGGTATCTTTGCCGCCAAGAAGCACGGCCTCGATCCAATCAAACTGAACGCTGTTATCGAGCGGGACGTGAATGATGAGGACATTCTTCCTTTGGTGGAGTTTTCCCGGGAGCATGGCTTTGCCATGCGTTTTATCGAATACATGGATGTCGGCAACGCCAATAACTGGACGTCAGAAAAACTAGTTGCCAAAAAAGAAATTATCGCGAAGATCCATTCGCAATATCCGCTGAAGGAAATCGGTCGAGCCCAGGGAAGCGCGCCGTCGGTGGACTATGAGTTTGTTGACGGCCGCGGCGATATCGGAGTCATCGCTTCGGTGACGGAACCATTCTGCTCGAGTTGTACCCGGGCGCGGATCACGGCTGACGGGAAAATCGTGACTTGTCTCTTTTCAGAGGTAGGTCACGACGTGAAGCAGCTCCTCCGGGGCGGTGCGTCGGATGAGGAGCTGCTCGAATTGCTCGGCTCGATTTGGCTGAAGAGAGCTGATCGGTATTCCCTCGAAAGGTTGGAAGCTATCCGCACCGCGACCTACGACCCCAAGAGCCACAAGAAAATCGAAATGATTTCACTCGGCGGCTAACCGAGAGCCGTATTTAAAGCTACAGCTGCCTGAGAGCCCGGATGCGCTCATCGGTGGCCGGATGAGTCGACAACAGCCTGCCGCCGCTGCTTCCTTGCACGCGCATGATCCAAGTAAGCGTTCGAACCATAACGTCTTTAGAATAACCACCCCGTCGCAAGACCGTCACGCCGTGCCGGTCCGCCGCCAACTCCTGAGGGCGGCTGTAGCTCGATCCGATCAGAGTGCCTGCGATAGGCGCCCCCGTACCGCTTCCCGGAAATGCTTTTTATAGCACAATAGAGGATTTGATCCGCTCGTTGGGTTAAGGTAGCGTCCGAGCTTGCGTCACTTCGCAAGAGGAGAGACTTCATGCTTTTGAAAGAGAAAATTGCGCTTGTTACCGGATCGACTCATAATATTGGCTTGGCCGTTGCCCGCGCGTTCGCCCGTGAAGGAGCAAGGGTTGTCGTCCATTCGCGTCACCAGGACGACGCGAAGAGAATCGCCGCTGAAATCGGCGGCGACTATTTTGCCGCTGACGTCGCCAAGGCCGAACAAGTAGCGACCATGTTCGATCACATTCGCAAGCAACATGGCAGGCTCGATATCTTGGTCAATAGCGTGGCTCATTCCTCTAAAGGCGGTGTCTTGGATGTGTCCCTTGAAGAATGGAACCGCATCATGGCTATCAACTTGACCGGGTACTTCCTCTGCATTCAACACGCCGCCAAGATGATGAAGGAAAGACGCTTTGGAGTGATCATCAACATCTCCGCGGGCTCGGGCGAGAGATCGAGCCCCGGCGGCGCGGCCTACTCGGTATCCAAAGGAGCCATCAATTCTTTAACCCGTCAAGCCGCCGTCGATCTGGCGCCGGATATTAGAGTCAACGCGCTGATCTCTGGACTCGTCGGAACACCCATAGGCCAGAACGACATGGGCAACCGCAAAGCGGAATACGACATGATTCCTTTACGCCGCATCGGCCAACCGGAAGATGTAGCCGAAGCCGCAGTCTTTATAGCATCCGACAAAGCCCGTTACATTACCAATGCCATCCTGCCGGTTGACGGCGGACGGCTAAATGCCATGAGCAGCGGCAGCTCCAGATGACCTGAACGCTGTACGTCGTTTGATGCGACTACCCCTATCCCGTGACGGTTGGCTGCTCTTTACCACCTGCGGCGTGCGTTCGTTTGGGTACGGGTTTTTGTCCGTGGTCCTTGGGCTCTATCTGGATAGTATAGGACTGAGTACAACCGCCATCGGCTGGATCTTCACTGCGGCACTCGCCGGCGGAGCGGCGATGACAATCCTCATCACGCTCGCCGCTGACCGTCTCGGTCGGAGAACGCTGCTGATTTTTGGTACGGTGTTGATGGCTATCGCAGGAGGGGTTTTTGCCGTTACTGCCAACCCGATACTTCTGGCCCTGGCCGCGATCTTTGGCACCATCAGCCCGTCGGGAAAAGAAGTCGGCCCATTTCTCTCCATCGAACAAGCGATTCTCCCGCAAACCACTGAAGATCAACACCGAACCGCGGTTTTCTCCGCATACAATCTCGTCGGCTCGCTTTGTGGAGCGATAGGTGCACTGGCTGTCGGTATACCGTCACTGTTTTCACTTTCACCAGTCGGCGGCTATCGGTTTTTGGTCTGGTGTTATGTCGTTTGCGCCGTCGTCATGATGGTGCTCTTCAGCTTACTATCACCGGCTATCAAGACTAGAAGCAAAACTGTCCTACCGACGAGAAGGATTGGTGTGCAACAATCCCGTAGCGTTGTGGCAAAGCTGGCAGGACTTTTCGCCCTGGACGCTTTCGCCGGCGGCTTTATCGTGCAAAGCATCGTCGCCTATTGGTTCCATCTCCGCTACAAAACCGATCTCAACGTTTTGGGTGGCATTTTCTTTGGCACGAACTTTTTGGCCGCCCTCTCCTTCCTTGCCGCGCCGGCGATCGCCCGTCGTTTTGGACTGCTTAACGCCATGGTCTTCACGCACCTGCCGTCAAACATTTTGCTCCTGATCGTGCCGTTTATGCCCAATGTGGAACTGGCGATCGTCATGCTGCTCGTCAGGAACCTGCTCTCACAACTCGACGTGCCGACCCGCCAGTCGTATACCATGGCTGTCGTCGAAGCTGACGAACGTGCGGCCTCGGCGGGAATTCTCTCGGTTGCCCGCAATGCCGGCGCGGCCATCGCGCCATTGTTCACCGGTGCGATCCTCGCCGTTCCGAGTATGGGGTTGCCGTTTATGCTCGCCGGCGGGCTAAAAATCGTTTATGACTTATGGATTTTTGCGGTGTTTCGGAAGGTGAAGCCACCGGAGGAATTATCGCCACATAGGAGACCGCGCTAACCTAGCGGATGGGCATGCTGTTTGGCTGTGCCGGTGTTACGGCCGCTTGCACCGTGTATGCCTTGCACATATCTGTTGCCCAGTGGAAGAATTAACGGGTATCTGTTAGAGGGTTTGAAGGAGATTGCAACGATGCTTAAAGTCATACCTGTGGAAGAAGCGGTAGGGTTACCGTTGGCCCACGATATTACCGAAATTGTTCCTGGCAAACACAAAGGGCCGGCGTTTCGCCGCGGCCATATCGTCCGCCAAGAGGATATTTCGAAGCTCTTAGATGTCGGAAAGCAGCACCTCTATGTGATGCAGCTCGAAAAAGATGATTTGCATGAAGAGGACGCAGCACGCAGATTGGCCAAGGCGGCCGCTGGGCCGAATCTTAAATTGACGGACCCGGTTGAGGGACGAGTCAATCTGGTTGCAGAGATGCCGGGCTTGCTGAAGATCGACGCTGATCTGCTCTATCGCTTCAATTCGTTAGGCGACTTGATGATGGCCACGTTGCCGTCGGACCGCTACGTACGGCAAGGCGACGTGGTGGCAGGCACGCGAACCATCCCTGTGGTTGTCAAAGAGGAGTTAATTCGGCAAGCCGAGACCCTGTGCGAGGATCACCCGATAGTCAAAGTATTGCCGATGCCGGCGCGCAAGATTCATCTCATCGTCACCGGCAGCGAGGTTTATAGCGGTCGAATCAACGACGGCTTCGAGCCGGTGGTGCGTAAGAAGGTCGGCGAGATGGGTTCGGATCTCGCGGATAAAAAACTGGCCACGGATGACCCGGATCAAATCGCGCAATTGATCAGAGGCGCGCATCAGGCCGGTGCGGAGCTGATTTTAGTCAGCGGCGGCATGTCCGTCGATCCGGACGACAAAACACCGGAAGGCATCCGCCGGAGCGGTGCAGAGGTGGAGACCCATGGATTTCCAATTCTGCCCGGATCGATGTTTGTCATGGCATATCTAAATGGAACTCCGGTTTTAGGCCTTTCGGGTTGCGTACTTCATGACCCGTTTACCGCTTTCGACATACTTTTGCCCAGGCTGCTGGCCGGAGAGAAAATTTCTCGTAGTGATATCATGGCTATGGGACACGGAGGGCTGCAAAAGAAGCACGATCATTAGGAGGAACCCGCTATGGAAATTCTACGGAGCCTAAAAGAACGTTGCGACCCGAGGCTGGCCGCGCTGCTAGTGGTCGACGTGCAAAATGATTTCGTCAGCCCGGAGGGAAGTGCCGGAAACAGAGGCGAAGATGTCAGCGCGGCGTTGGCGATGGTGCCTCATCTGGTAGGGTTGATCGACGAAGCACGACGCGTGGGTCTGACTATCGTTTATGTCAGGACGACCCATAGCGAATGGACCGACACTCCTTCCTGGATTTATCGTAGCTCACAAAAAAGCGGCTTGAACACGTGCCGTGAAGGAACCTGGGGCGCGGAGTTCTATGCCGGGATTGCACCGCTACCGAGTGAGCGTGTGGTGATCAAACATCGCTACAGTGCTTTTATCAATACTGATTTGAACACGGTGCTCAAGGCACGAAATATTCAGAGCGTTCTGGTGTGTGGGGTGGCCACTAATGTATGTGTCGAGACCACCGCACGGGACGCCTACATCTATGATTACTATGTAACGATGATCGATGATTGCTCCGCAGCCTATGAGGCAAAGTTGCACCTGGGTACGCTGGAAAACATGCGACGCCACTTCGGATTGGTCGCTTCTTCAAGCGAGATCATCGATACCTGGAGGGGGCTACCGAGACAAACGCCGGGACTATAATCAACGAGGAACGAGTTCCAAAGTTGTGGAAGCCTAAAACGGTGGACAGGACACTTACTTCATCATGTCTGCGTTGATTGCCTCCAGCGCCTCAAGCGCTGGCTGAAGATCATCCTGGGTCAATTCAGACAACGGTATATCACATAGGTTCAATTCTTCAGCAAACTCCTTACGGTTGGGATTGTAGTAAATAAGTCCGGTCAAAAATTTGCCCTCGGCAATGGATGCATGGATGGCCTGGATCGCCTGAGCTTTGTTGGTGGGATCGTAGTCCTTGCTAAGTTTATGCAGAATGATGCGCGAGCCGTCGTGTAGCTCGACCTCGTGATCCGTCCCTTCATCGTAATCCGCTTCGATATTTTCGTAGGGTGGAATAAAATCGATGTCGTGGATCGGGTCGAGATGGCCTTTAACGTACTTGAGGCTCTTGGTTGATCCTTCGTGGTTATTGAACGTGACGCAGGGGCTAATGACGTCCAGTATCGCACTCCCTTGGTGCGCTAGAGAGCCTTGGACGAGGGGGGTGAGTTGTTTCCGATCGCCCGAAAAACTGCGGGCGACGTAGGTCGCGCCGAGTGTGATCGCTAGCTCGGCGATATCGATCGCCGGAATATCGTTGACCTTACCGCCCTTCATAACGGCACCGACATCAGCGGTGGCGGAGAACTGGCCTTTGGTTAATCCGTAAACGCCATTGTTCTCTATCACGTAGGTGATATTCACATTGCGCCGCATCATGTGACAAAAGTTGCCCAAACCAATCGCGGAAGTATCGCCATCACCCGACACACCGATGGGTAGGAGAGTGTGGTTGGCCAGATTCGCCCCGGTCGCGACGGCGGACATTCTGCCGTGAACAGCATTAAAACCGAAAGACTGACTCAAGAAGTACGCGGGTGTTTTTGAGGAACAGCCAATGCCGCTGAGTTTGACGACTTTCCGCGGGTCGATACTGCTCTCGAAATAGGCGCGCATGATCGAGGCTGAGATCGCGTCGTGGCCGCAGCCCCGGCACATGGTCGAGGGTGCCCCTTCATAATCCTTTTCCGTTAGGTTAATTCGATTTACTTTTGCTTCTGCCATTATTCTATCCTTACATCTGTGCGGTTTTTAATTCGGCCGATTGTGCCGCATCGAAGATTTGTTTTACCACTTCCCCGGCGGTCACGGGAAGTCCGTTGTAGACCAAAATGCTGATGATTTTTGATCCCAATTCAGGATGCTCGTCTTTTATGATTGCCGCCATCTGAGCATCGCGGTTCTGTTCCACGAAGTAAATGGTGTCATGTTCCACCAAGAAATCCTGTACCTCCTTCGTTAGCGGTAGAGCCCGGATTAACATGTGGTTGGTCTTCAACCCCCGAGCTTTCAACCGGTCGCGAGCCTCGCGCACCGCCTCGTAGCTAGAACCATAACAAATGATTCCGGTCTTGACGCCTCGTTCCTTCTCCACGATTGGCTTGGGGACAAATTTCCGGGCGGTCTCAAACTTCTTTTTCAGTCGATCGAGAATGTATTTATAGTCATTTTCATCTTCGGAGTACTTGGCGTCGGCGTCGTGCCCCGATCCGCGTGTGAAGTAGGAAGCCATGCGGTGCTGATTTCCGGGGACGGTTCTATAAGGTATGCCGTCGCCGTCCTGGTCAAAGTAACGGCGGAACTTCTTGCCGGCCTTGGTCCATTCCTCAAGTTGGTCCGCGCTTAATCGCTTGCCGTAGTCGTAGGGTTGTTTTTCTAAATGGAGAGGGTCTGAGGACCAAAAATTCATACCCAGGTCGAGGTCCATAGCCACGAAAACCGGCGTCTGAAATCGGTCAGCGAAATCGAAACTCCGGCGGCCAAAGTCAAAGCAGGAATTCATGTCGTGGGGAATCAACAGAATATGCCGGGTGTCGCCATGGGAAGCACCATACATCAGGGAGATATCTGCCTGCTGCGTCCGTGTCGGCAGACCCGTCGAGGGGCCGCCGCGTTGGATGATAAAGAATACGCAGGGAATCTCGGCATAGTAGGCGAGCCCGATAGTTTCGTTCATCAAAGAGACCCCAGGCCCGGAAGTAGAAGTCATTGCGCGGGCTCCGGCCCAACCCGCACCGGCAACCATGCCTGCCGACGCGATCTCATCTTCCGCCTGTACGATAGCATAGGTTTTTTTGCCATCTTTGGCCTTGCGCAATTTAGGCAGATAGTACTCCATGGATTCAGCAAGGGAACTGGATGGGGTGATCGGATACCAACAAATGACCGACGCCCCGCCGTAAATCGCTCCTAACGCTGCGGCGGTGTTACCCTCCGTAATGATCTTGCCTTTGTTGCCATTCGAGATAACCTGCAGCCGTGCGATATTTTGCGTGAAGCCTTTCTCCTTTACGTACTGATACCCGGCGTCGATGCAAAGGAGATTGGACTCAATCACTGCGGGTTTTTTCCCGAACGTGTCCTCCAAGACGGCCTTGATAACCTCCATATCGATACCGAATAGACAAGCCAGCGCACCTACGTAAATCATGTTACGCTGCTTTGCCCGAAGCGGCGAAGCGGGGACTAATTTGGTTATCAGCTTATTGGCCGGGACTCCAACGTACTGCACCCCATCGCGTTTTAGCTGGGCAGACAACGGCGTGGAATCGTCGTAAAGAATCAAGCCGCCATCCCGCACCCTGTAGATGTCCTTGGCCGCCGTGGCGTCATTGAACATGACCATCACATCAATAACATCTTTGCGGCTCAAATAGCCTTCTGCTGAAGCCCGAATTTGATACCAAGTCGGCAAGCCCTGGATGTTCGACGGAAACATGTTCTTCGATGAGCAGGGTATACCCATTTTGAAGATCGCCTTGAACAGTATGTTGTTCGAGGAGGCACTTCCCGAACCATTCTCTGTAGCGACGCAGATGTTTAAATCATTGATTGTAGGCGTATCCAAAACACAACCTCCTTAGAAGTACTTCGCAATGCTTTAATTCTAGCATATTCCCCTTAGAAGACAACATGTTAGTTCAATTACCCTGGCGTGTATTGGTCTTCGGAATCATAGTATTCCTGGACTTCTTTCCAGGTTTGTCGAACTTTTTCGTCGATGTTAAACGCGGCGGCGTACTGGAGGATATCGGGCATGGAGACGATCCCTATGAGATTACCGCCTGTTCCCATGACCGGCATGTTTCTGATGTCTCGACGATACATCTCAGTCAAGGCTTCGCCAATGAACGCCGATTCGGCCATGGTCAAAAGCGGTGAAGTCATAACTTCCTTGACCGGGGTCCGCTTTGTATCAATCCCCTTGCTAGCGACGCGTTTGAGAACATCCCTTTCGGTAAAAATACCATTCGGCTTACCGGAGGTCGAGACGACCACCGAGGAAACGCCCTTACGGATCATTAGATCAATGGCTTCATACACAGACGAGCTCTCATCGACGGAGAGAGCTTCACCCGACATGAGACTTCCCAGTGTTTTCGTTTCGCTCATTCCTTGCCCCAATTCGACCGCGAGTCCAAGGATCCGGCGCATAGAGACAATGCCGACGATTTTTCCTCTCCGTCCACGGACCAGCAAATGGCGGTATTTGCCTCGGTACATCTTGCCGAAGGCCTCGACGATGTGAGTCTCCTCGCGTACGGCTCGTATCGGTGAGGTCATCACGTCTTTGATCGGCGATTTTTTCGGGTCGATGTCCTCGTTGACGACGCGCTTAAGGACATCTTTCTCAGTAAAAATTCCAACCGGTATTCCCGCATTGGTAACGATCACGCGGCCGACATCGGCCGTGACCATCATTTCCAAAACCTCCTGAATCGGACTCGCGACGGTAGCGCTCGTTAGGTTCGTTGTCATTATCTCGCTGACTCGGTTAGAAAGCACGGGGCACCTCCTTAGGTCTGCGAACTCGTCGAAGATCCCAATAACCTGATGGCAAGCCTCTGAGTCAATCTAGTAAATATACTACTTTTTTTGCTTTGGGGCACAAGCAGTTAGATATTATTTTTGGCTGTTGATATGGGTGGTTGCCGAGGATTGCGACTCGTAGGAGAACCATGTTAGATTCATATCGTTTCCAGGGAGGCATTTCATGAGCCGCAGGGAAACCGAATTCGATCGCGAGCTGGTTACAGAGACCAAGAAAAAGCTAAAAAAGCCTCCCCTCTACAAAGTTTTGCTGCACAACGACGATTATACTACCAAGGAGTTCGTTGTGCAGGTGTTGCAGTATGTCTTTCATAAGGAACATACCGCAGCCGTTCAAATTATGCTGCACGTCCACAAAAAGGGCATCGGAGTGGCGGGCGTTTATACCTATGAAATCGCGGAAACCAAAGTGACGTTGGTAGAAGGCCTAGCCCGCCAGCACGAATATCCGCTCAAATGTACTATGGAAGAGGCCTAGGATGATCAGCAAGGAGCTGGAAGGAACGCTGAATACCGCTTTGAAGGAAGCGAAAGGCAGGCGTCATGAATATGTCTGCTTGGAGCATCTCCTCTACGCTTTGCTGCAGGACAAAGATGCCAGTGGTGCGATCATTAATTGCGGCGGCGACATCGACCGGCTCCGAAAGGGCTTGGAAGAGTTCTTTCAAACCCACCTGGAGGCTCTTCCTGAGGGCGAGCGGCAGGAACCGCAACAGACCCTTAGCTTCCACCGTGTCCTGCAGCGCGCGGTTATCCATGCTCAATCGGCGGAAAAAAAGGAAATCAACGGCGGAAACCTACTCATAGCGATGTTCCGCGAGCCTGACTCCTACTCGGTTTATTTGTTGGAGGAGCAGGGCATCACCCGTTTCGATGTCGTCAATTACATCTCCCACGGGATATCGAAAATTGCGGCGAAAGACGAATGGTCCCCCGGTGAAGAGGAGCAGAGCGAAGAAGAAAAGCCCAATCGTCGGGTGAAACCCCTTGAAGCTTTTGCAGTCAACTTGGTGGCGAAAGCGCAACAAGGAAATATCGACCCGCTGATCGGGCGGGACGACGAGATCGAACGGACGATTCACGTTCTCTGTCGTCGTCGTAAGAACAATCCGATCTACGTGGGCGACCCCGGCGTTGGGAAAACAGCGCTGGCGGAGGGGCTGGCGCTGAAAATTCATCGCGGTGAAATCCCTGATGCTCTGAAGGACGCGGTCATCTACGCGCTTGACATGGGCGCGTTGCTTGCCGGCACCAAGTTCCGCGGCGATTTCGAGGCGCGTCTGAAAGGGGTTCTGGCGGGTCTTAAGAAACAACCCAATTCGATTCTTTTCATCGACGAGATTCACACTATCGTCGGCGCCGGCGCAACCAGCGGTGGCTCGATGGACGCTTCAAACATCCTAAAGCCGGCCCTCGCTTCCGGAGAACTGAAGTGCATCGGTTCGACCACGTATCATGATTACAAGAGCTACTTTGAAAGAGATCGCGCCCTAGCTCGGCGCTTCCAGAAGATCGAAGTTCCCGAACCCAGCCAGGACGAGGCGTACAAGATCCTTGAAGGTTTGAAACCGCACTACGAGAAGCACCACGGAGTCCATTACACCACCGGGGCTATTCGTGCCGCAGTCCAACTTTCCGCCAAGCACATTAACGATCGCAAATTGCCGGATAAAGCCATCGACGTCATCGATGAAGTCGGCGCGGCGGTGAAAATCCAACCGCCGGAGAAGCGCAAGAAATCCATCGGCGCGAAGGATATTGAAAAAATCGTCGCTAAAATCGCTAAGATTCCGCCCCGTAGCGTTTCGACGTCTGACAAAGAGCAGTTGCAAAATCTCGAGAGAGATTTGAAACTCACCGTCTTCGGGCAAGATGCGGCCATCGATACGTTGACGAGCACGATAAGACTCTCGCGTTCCGGTCTGGGCCATCCTGAAAAACCCATTGGTTGTTTTCTCTTCTCGGGCCCGACGGGGGTTGGCAAAACCGAAGTGGCGAAACAGCTAGCGCAGGTCATGGGTATCGAGTTTATCCGCTTTGACATGAGCGAATACATGGAAAAGCACACTGTCTCGCGCTTGATCGGAGCGCCGCCGGGCTACGTCGGATTCGATCAAGGAGGACTACTCACCGACGCCATCAACCGAAATCCATACGCCGTGTTGTTGCTCGATGAGATTGAAAAGGCCCATCCGGACCTGTTCAACATATTGCTTCAGGTGATGGATCACGCAGCTTTAACGGACAACAATGGAAAAAAAGCAGACTTCAGAAATATTATTCTGATCATGACAACCAACGCGGGCGCCCGTGAGATGAGCGGGACACCGCTCGGCTTCGGTGCGCGCTCCAATGCGGGCAAAGGCAAAGAAGCCATCGAAAGGATGTTCAGCCCAGAATTTCGCAACCGCCTTGACGCAATGATTGTTTTTAACTCGTTGAGCATGGAGATCATCGAACAAGTGGTGGACAAGTTCATTATGGAACTCGATCACCAGCTCAACGAGAAGCGAGTGTTTTTGCAAATTACCGCAAAGGCGCGGCGATGGCTCGCGGAGCGAGGCTACGACCCGTCGTTTGGGGCGCGGCCGATGGCGCGATTGATCCAGAATGAGATCAAACGGACTTTAGCCGACGAGATCCTCTTCGGCAAACTGCAAAGCGGCGGCAAGGTAGAGGTCGACGAGCAGGAGGGGAAGCTCACCTTCGCCTATAGTGCGCTCGCTGGCTGATCGGTCTTTGATTGCCCCGCATTCGTTAACTCCTTTCCTCATTCGCCGTTTGTCCTAATGGAACAAGTCATAGTTGGGCTATTCCTCGTCCTTTTCGTTTTGGAATTCATCGTCGAATTCGGACTGAATGAGTTGAACCTGCGCTATGTTCACGCGCGTTGGGTAGAGAAGAAAATTCCTGATTTTTTCCAAGACAAGATAAGTTCCGATGAGTACGAAAAGTCTGTCCAATACACCCTAGCTAAAGGGCGGTTTCAGCGCTGGGCGGAGATCTATGGTCGACTGGTTGTCCTGATCGTTCTTTTTGGCGGATCGCTTCCATTCATGGATCGGTTCTCGCAGGATCTAGCCGGCAGATTCTTATCGATAAGCCACGCTCAAGGGTTAATTTTCTGCTTTGGCGTTGCTCTAGTTTTCTCCATAGCGAGTTTGCCCACCGATCTTTATTCGACCTTTAAGCTCGAAGCGCGCTTTGGGTTTAACAAGATAACTTGGAAGCTGTATTTAGCAGATAAGCTTAAAGGACTCTTTCTCGGTACCCTCATCGGATTGCCCTTTCTTTGGGTTGTGCTCTGGCTGATGGAGGCAACGGGTTCTTATTGGTGGATCTGGACATTTTTCTTTGTCGCTGGGTTCCAGCTGCTGATGGTCATTGTTTACCCCACGCTCATTGCGCCGCTCTTCAACAAATTCGAGCCGTTACCAAAAGGCGAGTTACGAAATCAAATCTTAGACCTGGCGGAGCAGGTGGGCTTCAAGACGAACGGAATCTTTTCGATGGACGGATCGAAACGCTCAGCGCATTCCAATGCTTATTTCACAGGAATCGGCAAGGCGAAACGGATCGTTCTATTCGATACGTTGATAGTACAGATGACCCTTGAGCAAGGGCTTGCCGTGCTGGCGCACGAGATGGGCCATTACAAGATGAAACACATTCGCCGCATGCTGATCCTGCAAACAGTTTTTCTTTTCTTCGGGCTCTCTATCTTAAGTTTGCTGGTGAATTACAGACCTTTCTTTACGGCCTTTGGCCTGGACAATCCTTCAAACTACGGAGCGCTTGTGCTTTTCAGCTTGCTCTCCGGGCCGTTTGTGTTCTTTCTGGGCCCATTGATCAACGCGCTCTCGCGCAAGCACGAGTATGAAGCCGATCGATTTGCGGTCGAGACGCTGCATAACGCTAGGCCTATGGAAGAAGCACTGGTCAATCTAACGGTCAAGAATTTATCGAATCTAACGCCCCACCCGTGGTATTCCGCCTACCATTATTCTCATCCCACGCCCGCAGAGCGGATCGGCGCCATCCGAGCGCTTTCGATTTGACGATTCGATTGCGTGATCAATCAAGAATGGTCGGGGCGATTGGCTTTGAACTCCTCCAATAAAAACAAGGGGGATAGGTGAAAGCGGCCGTAAACCGCATTGAGTTACAGTGGTTTTTGCTTTCATGAGGTTTTTCTTTGATCCTGCATTTCACCCACTAATTTTCCCGAAAACCGAAACAGTTTCGGTTCGCCGGATTTGCAGCGTCGACTCGGTGGACGTGGGTACCCCCGACCCGCAGGTCGCAGATGGAGCCAAGCAAAGCACCGCGCAACACAAAAAAGCAAATAGCCAGGGGTAGAAGTAGAAGGACAGATTCACTGGCTTCCATTTATCGCAAGGTATGTCGAGATTTGTGATTATTTGACAAGCAAAGTCAAAATAGATATGAAACCCAAAGTCAAAATAGATATGAAACCGCAATGTGAATTCGAGTCCCACAGTTGAACAAAGCGCAAGCTCGACTTGTGGGTTTGTTATGTCTTTACTTTACGAGGCGCAGAACTCGCAGAGTGCAAAGGACGGAGCAGTCGTCATATTGGAAAGACCTATGGGAATTGTACCCGTCTACGTGTGGAATCATTTTCCAAGCGCAGACAACAGAGACGGACTGGTTGCCCGGTCAGAGCAGCCTGTATTGCCGGAAGTGCTCGAGGAACGTAGGACCCAATTCCGGCGCCTGCAGGATCAAGATCCGTACTTTACGGAGAAAATTCTAAGACTCTTTCGCATTTTTAAAGCTGTCTATTGCCCATCAAGCCCGAGGCATATCGAATCAGCAACGCTGATCTGTGAGTTGTTCAAACTGCCGGCACCCATTCCAGATGCGCGTTTGAGTGCCATCGACTATGGGAATTTCAAGGGCCAACCGCTATCGAGCATGAAACCACCGCATGATTATGTGGAGATACCCTACCCCGGCGGGGAAAGTTGGCTCCAGTGTCTCGCCCGTTGGCGGTCATTCTTCGAGGAAGTGCTCCCAAGGTACAATGGCCACCCTGTACTGCTGGCTGGACAGACCAGAGCAGCCATCCGAATGTGCGCGCATTTGTGCGAGGGGATGAAACTCAGTGATGCAGTGGACCTTGAAGTAACCGACCCCAAGGTTCCTTGGGTTTATTTCTACAAGTTTTAGAATCCTCAAACTCCGAAACACTGCGGCGTCTCCGCGGCCACTTAAGATACACGGCTTTTGGTGGGGTTTGGTTTTTCCTTCTCAACGGAAGAAGGTCGCTCAAACACGTAGCCAAATCTCTCAATCAATGGGCGATCACGAATTGAAACCAGCTCTGCGAGCTCCGGTGTATAATAGGTCGAGTAGTGGAGGTGCTCAGAAGCATTCTTCTTGTCTAGACTAAGAAGGTATTGGCGCAAGGCATCGCTCGCGGCTCCGATCCTCTCGAAAAAAGCCATTAGGTCGCTGCGCAGAGACTCGACTCGGCAGAAGAAGACGTCGTCAGCTTGCCCGAACAATTGGTCAAATCGAAAGGTATATAAGCCTACACCAGTATCTCGAATCTTACGCATGACGTCTTTGGTAAGGTTTGGGATGTTTCTTTTTTGGTAATCAAAGTCTTCAGGCAACACCTGGATCAAAGAATTGAGCGCATCGTCGCTCAAGCCGAGGCTCAATGCATTTCGAATCGTCTCGACAAAATCGAGTTCCCGATTCTTGCTGATACAGCAGAATAATACATTTTTGATTGGTGAATACGTGATGTTCGAATATTGATGGTGGTACCATGAGGCGTAGAATTCCCATGGGTTCCGGACTGTACCAAGCACCGGGAGGTGCTTGTACTCTCTGGGCAGAAGAACTCGTGGCAAATGATAGCCGATTTCCTGAGCTGATGGGAAGAATTTCCTGATTACCGCGGAAACGAATGTCCCGCCTGACCGTGGTAGGTGCAGAAATACGAACCTGTCAGTGACTAACATTTCCTGCCTCCTTCATCCACAGAAAGCAGAGAAAACGTCATTTCAACCTCAACGAGTCGTCTAATAGATCTTTTGCAAAGTTGCAGGAACTCCTCGCTTTCTCCGAAAGATTCTTGCGTCAGTAACATCCATCCGCGGGCCAAGCCAAATGAAAAGTGCTTTTGAGGTTCAGGTCCACGAAGCTATCCGCGTCCCGTTCTCAAGAGCACAGGGGAACTTTATTACAGAGTATGGTATCTGTTGTCTCTCCGCCGCCTCTAGCATTAATCCTTGTTGCCAAAGATATCTTTCCAACCTATCGCGAAAACCCTCCTTATTGACTATCTGTTGCTGATGCTTCTGCCACGCGCTAGACCTCTCTGGATGCAAACTTCTCTCCTCAATTTCATTTTCATCCAATTGCAAAATAAATACATGAATAGGCAGGGTTCTCAATACGTTGATGATATCGTCGTATTCTCTTTTAAGTTTCGGTTGTTGAATGATTGTCGACACGTACGCAGATAAATGGAATCTGTTCAAAAGAAAAACAGCGTTCTCGTCTCGACTGACGATATCGCTAACATAGTTCACGAAAAGCTTCATGAACTTAATTCGTAATTTGAGAATGCCCTCAATCTGCAAGTGCTTCCACGAATGCAGTACCTCACCTTCGGAATAGTCATACAAATGTGGGCCCTCGAGCTGCTCTTTTAAGTACGTCTGAAACGTGTCTTTACCTGACCCTGAAATCCCTTCGATAATGAAAACGCGAGAATCTGCCGCCAAATTGATGCCCATGAATATAGGGTTGCTGGGTTGGGAGAGCAGCATTGAATAGGGGCAATATCACTGAAACGGGGGCAGAGTCAATATTTGTATATATTTGACAACTGCTACCAATATGCTATTAGACCAGGCGGTGTTCAGCCATCTGTCGCAATTACCAAAGAATTCGTCACGAACAGTCGGCGTTTGCCTGGGTGCTACTAAAATTAAATTGGTGTGATCAGCAGAACGGCGGACGAGGAGGCCCCCTGTGAAAAAGACAGCTGCAAAGGGTCAACGGTCACGTTTCTTGCCCAACGAACCCAATAATCGCCTGCACCATTCGGACGAATCCAGCCGCCAAGTGGAAAAGGTTCAGCGCGTGCCTGCCGATGATCTAAGAAAAGTTACGGCCTTTATAGAACAGCGAAAAGCACCGAAACCTGCCCGCTCATCGCGCGGCACCAGCGGGGCAAAGCCGGTTTTCTCGTCCGAACCGCTGATCGCCTACAAGTATGATCCGGGCCTCGCACGGCGCGAAGAGGTCGTGGTCACGGTCAAGACGCCCCTGCAGTTGGAGAAGAACCAACGTCAAGAAGAGTACATGAAAAGGCCGAGCCCGGCAGTTTTCGGACGGGAAACTGCCCGTCCATACCTCCTAGGGATCGTAGCGGCATTTTCTCTAGCTCATGATCGGTTCGATTGGAACTTAGTCGAGTCGAAATGGGCGTTTTCCGCTGTTGAGCCCTACGGTGTGGACGCCTGGGGAAGCAAGATGGCGTTGGCCACAGCTAACTACGTTCGGTTGATCGACATGGATACGGGTGAGGGAAGCTTTTGTCAGAACCCTTGGCTGAACCAGGCACACACGGTCGAGTTCTCGGCCGATGGCAAGAAACTCTTGGTCGGCGCGGCTGGTTTCGATGCGGTTTTTGAATTCGATACGGCAAGTGGGGAAGTCGTCTGGGAGTGGTTCGCCTGGGACCATGGTTTCGACCGATCGAAGCTGGGTCACTATGTTGTGCGTTCGGCCGCAAGACAAAGAGAACTCGCCGCCCTCGGACATGAAGTCCTGTTGGTGGATGATCCGGCAAAATACCAATTCGGGATTTCTACTCGGCAAAAACCGGCACATCTCAACAGCGCCTGCTACGACTCGGATGGAAGGATTCTTGTCACTTTGTTCCATCAAGGAGCAGGCTATGTAGTTGACCGGACCACAGGTGAGGCTCAGGAGATCATCTCCGGCCTTGTCGTCCCGCACAAGCTATCGAGGCGAAAAAACGGAGGATATTTCATATCCGATACCAGGGGGGGCAGGCTGATTTTTTTGGATGAAAAATATCGTCCGAGGTATGAGATCAGCCTCGCCGGGACGCCGGGGGTCGCGCGATCACCACAGTTGTCGGAGTTCTTGCAGAATACGACCGAGTTGCGGGGAGATCTTTTCGCCTGCATAGATATCCATCGAAGTTCGCTCTGGCTCATTGACGTGAAACGGCGCAGATATCGCGGGATCAAGTTTCCGGTGGAGTGGTCGGTGCACGATGTCGCGAGCCTCGGGCGGGAACATGAGCTTCGGATAGGCAGCTTGGTCGGTACACAATTCGGCAAAGTCGCGGCATTCGCGCGGCAACTGAATATCATACATCACTTCTCTGCGGACGGCCGGGAAATCACAGCCTTGGCTCTCGATACACAAGGTCGGCCCAGTTGGTTAGACGTTTAGATGGACGTTCATCAATGATAGCAAGGGTCGCATAAAACCTAACCTACCCTAGAATTCAGTTTGCACAGCCTTACCCTCATAGCTTAAAATCGTGAAAACGTGGTCTTGATCGCGCATGCCAATCAACCCCACAAGGTTGATTGGGCCGGCAGGATTAAGACTACTGGGCGGAATTGCCCTGCGATCCGTGGCTGGTGCAAGTTATAGCAGTAACAGAGGCGATAAAGTTAGACAGCAATGAGGCGTGGTAACCTGTGAAAGAAAAGATTTTTGTTTTATTAGTCAGTAGTTTCATTCTTGGTGCTGGCTATTCCGCCGGGGCTCAGCAGACGGCGAAGACCTTGCCTCGGATCGGGGTCATAGCGTCTACCGGAGCTCCTGGAACTTCCTCACCATGGGTTGACTCATTTCAGCTGGGATTGCGGGAGCTCGGTTATGTGGAAGGTAAGAACGTCTTGATCGAACGCCTTTATGCAGAGGGCAGGTTGGATCGAATGGCAGCGCTTGTGAATGAGCTTGTGCAACAGAAAATCGATGTGATTCTAGCGCCGAACAATGTGGTGATCCGCGCCGCCAAAAAAGCGACTAAAACAATCCCTATTGTGATGGTGACTTCCGTTGATCCTGTTGATGCTGGGTATGTGGCTAGCTTTGCTCATCCAGGTGGAAATATCACTGGGCTTGCGAACCTTGGGCGCGATTTAAGCGCGAAGCGTGTGGAGTTGCTTAAGGATCTCTTGCCGAAGATGTCGCGAGTCGGAGTTCTCTGGGACGCGGATGGTCCGGGACCGGCGATCGCTTTTAAGGAGTATGAAGCGGCGGCACGGGCGTTCAAATTGGAGTTTCGCTCTCTTGAAATGCGCGGGCCGAATCCCGATTTAGCCGGAGCTTTGCGAGACGCCAAAACGGCGCGTGTAGATGCGCTGATCGTCGTCCGTAATCCGCTGATGACTCAGCACGCGAAGCAAGTTTTCGCCCTGGCGGCAAAATACCGCCTCACGTCGATGACTGAAGAAGCCCAATACGTGGACGCCGGCGGACTGATTTCCTACGGCGCGAATGCGTCCGATTTATACCGGCGCGCGGCCGAATATGTCGTCGAGATCCTGAAAGGGGCTAAACCTGGCGAATTGCCAGTTAAGCTGCCGGCCAAATTCGAGATTTTCATCAATCTAAAAACCGCGCAGCAAGTTGGTCTTGCAATACCACAGCAAGTGCTGGTGCAAGCGGATAAGGTGATTAAGGAGTAATGCAATGCTTGTCACCACCGGCCGCCTTTGGTGATGGTAATTTGAACCTCCACCCCCTATTGTCTCCTATGTGCATTAAGACCAAAGTTGTAATTAGTAATTAACCTGGTCACATTCTGTAGGAACTCCAACAACAACGGTAACCTCTCTATACCCGACCGTCCCTGAGCGACAAATCTGTTCTTTTTGGGCACTAATTAACACTTTTGGCATTAGCAGTGCCTCGGCCTTCCCACTGCAAATAAGATAATCCTTTGAAAAAAACGCTAGTTATCGGTGCAGATCGCCGTGCATAGCGTGGCATCATTCCTGCGGTAGGCCAATTCTTACTGGCAATACATGGCCCATAAAGTCATCCGATATGCTCTAGGCACCCTGGATTTTTCGAAAAAGGTGCTAGGCCCCATTAGTGGCGGCGGGATCCGCCGTCGCCTCCTGATATGGGGCCTTGGCCTTTTCGGGATTGCGCTAATCGTTGTCGTTGCCGCGAGCTATTATTACACCGTAAGGCAGATCGAGCGGGACGCCGCCGAGCTGCAGAGTGAAATTGCGTCGGTGACGGCCGAACGCATTCGCGACTTTGTTCAACGTAAGATCGAGCGCGTTTCGGACACTGCCAACGCCGTAAGTCTTTATCCGTTGGGGAGTAAAGAACAACAGTTGCTCGTATCTCTGTTAGCGAAAAACGATGCTAGTTTTACTGATGTTTCGATTATCGACGCTCAAGGGATGGAAGTGTTGAAAGTATCCGATAGACGAGTTTATTTTCCGTCGGACCTATCCAATCAAATCAAATCGGCGAAGTTTAACAAGGCGATCAAGGGGGAGGATTACATAAGCCCGGTCCACACTTCGGAAAGGTTTCAACCTTATGTGACGCTGGCGATCCCGCTTTGGGGCGGCGCCCAAAGTGTCGCAGGTGTGATAGCGGCCGAAGCCGATCTGTCATTTCTATGGGAAGTGGTTGGAAAGATTCAATTTGGTTCTGCGGGTTACGCGTACTTAGTGGACGAGCATGGCAATCTAATCGCCCATAAGGATGGATCGCTGGTCCTAAAAAGGATGAACCTCGGACAACTTGATAAAGTCCAGGAGTTTATCGGTAACCGTACGGGTTCAGATCGCAATCCAGCACACGAAGGCCGAGGACTGCTAGATAGGTCCGTGTTAGCTACATATGCGCCGGTCCCTGACTTGGGCTGGGCGGTGATCTTGGAAGAGCCTATCGATGCGGCCTTAGCCAATGTGGAGAAACTTAAGCGCTATGCGATCGTACTCTTGGTAGTCAGCCTGGCCGTCGGAGCGGTGATTATTGCTTGGGTAAGCGGTAGGATGACAGGGCCAATTCGGGAGCTTCGAGAGGGTGTAGCGACGATTGGCTCCGGCAACCTCGAGCACCGGACCAGCATCAAGACCGGCGATGAAATTCAGGACTTAGCGGAAGAATTTAACAGGATGACGGATGCTCTGCAAAACTCTTATGCGACTCTGGAGCAAAAGGTAGAAGAGAGGACCAAGGAGGCGGAGACCAGGTCTCGGCAGCTCTCCGTGCTTAATAAAATCGGCGCGGCAGTCAGCCGTTCCTTGAATCTTGAAATGGTCCTGAACGAAGCCATCGAAAAAATGATCGAAACCCTCAATTTCGACGCATCCTGGATTTACATCCTAGACCCCTCCGAAGAGGTGCTGATTCTCAAGGCGTACAAGGGCATCGGCGACGAGGTGGCCCACTCCATGGACCGGCGAAAGCGATCGGTCGGAATCAGCGGCAAGATTTTCGAAACGGGCGAGCGATTTGTTTTTGAGGGTGTTCAGAATGATACAGAATACAACCACCTGAGTTCTCGAAATAAGTTACAATCCTTGGGATTTTCTAGCTCAGCGGGATTTCCGATCAAGGCGAACGAGAAAGTCATCGGCGTACTACATCTTGCCAGCAAAGCAGGACGTCACTTCGCGCCTGATGAATTGCAGCTGATCGAGTCTATAGCCCAGGAGATCGGTGTCGCCGCGGAAAATGCGCGGCTTTTTGAGCAAGTGAACCAGAAGACCGCAGAGTTGGGGCATATGAACCAGGAGTTACAAGAAGCTAACCAAGCCAAGGATGAGTTTCTGAACGTTATGTCCCACGAGCTAAGGACACCCCTGAATGTTATCACTGGTTATGCGGAAGTCTTGAGCCAGGGTGTACTGGGGGAAATCCAACGTGAACAGATGCACGCGGTCAAAACCATTAGCTACCAATCTAAAGAATTGCTCAGGATGATCAACGAAATTCTCCAAGTGGGCAGCATCGAGGCTGGCAAGGTTAAAGCAAATTGCGAAAACGTAAACCTGTTGGATTTTCTGTTTGAACTGAAATCGGGTTACGAGATCCTGTCGAAGAAAGAAATCTCATTGCACTGGGATATTCCCCCTAGCCTTCCAATCGTTTGGACGGACGGTGAAAAGCTCAAACATGTTCTGCAAAATCTTGTTAACAATGCCATCAAGTTTACCGAAACAGGCGGCGTCACCTTTTCCGCCTGCAGTTTTTCAGAAAGCATTGAATTCAAGGTAAAAGACACTGGCATTGGGATGCCGCAGGACATGCTGCCGTCGATCTTCCAGATGTTTCGGCAGCTGGACAGTTCCAGCACCCGATCCTACGGGGGATCCGGAGTCGGGCTCTATATTGTTAAGAAGTTCGTCGACCTTCTGGGCGGGAAAATCGAAGTGGAGAGCGTCCTGGGCAAAGGGTCAACCTTTACTATTACTCTTTCCTTAAACGCTGCCGAAAAGTTCAATGCGAGCCAAGCGGATTTAGAAGCAAAGTTGGCCAGCTGAACCGAAAGAGATGGATTTTTCCGTTTACTTCCCTGCCTGGCAGGAGAGAGAGAGAGTTGGTCGGGGCGAGTGGATTTGAACCACCGACTTCACGGTCCCGAACCGTGCGCTCTACCAAGCTGAGCCACGCCCCGACCCGATCAAACTAACATACCAAAAGTAGAAAACAACTGGCATCTAACTGACGGCTTTGCGCATTCGACGAATTGTCTGAGCGTAGTCAGCCGTTTTGAAGATGCCGGAACCTGATACGATGACTTCGGCTCCGGCGCCCACTACACATTCGATGTTGTCTGCCTTTATGCCGCCGTCGGCTTCGACCAGGATGGGCATTTTTCCTTGATCAATTGCCTTTCTCACTTGTTCGATCTTCGGTAATACATCTGGAATGAAGGCCTGCCCGCCGAAACCCGGGAAAACGGTCATCATTAGGATCATATCGATGTCGGGAAAACAGCCTTCTATCCGTTCCAGAGGTACGTCGGGATTCACAGCGATGGAAGCTTTGGCGCCGAGTTCGCGGATCCTTTTCAAACTGAGATTGGGACTTTTACAGGTGTTCGGATGGATTGAAACCCAGTCGGCGCCGGCCTTAATGAATTCAGGGGCGTACTTGTCAGGGTCGGTGATCATGAGATGCACATCCAATGGGATCTTCGTAACCTTGCGAATTGATTCGACGACCACGGGCCCGATTGTGATGTTCGGCACGAAGTGGCCGTCCATGACATCGACGTGGAGCCAATCCGCGCCAGCCGCTTCAACGGCTTGGATTTCATCCTTCAGACGGCTGAAGTCTGCGGATAGGATTGAAGGAGCGATTCTCACTGCGTTCATTCAGGCAACCTTTCTCATTCGAGCGGCAAAAAAGCCGTCCGTATTGTGCCGATGGGGCAAGGCCGTGAAATAGCTACCCCGAACCAAAGATCTGGCCTCGGGAGGAAGATAACTCGCGGCCTCCTCCAAGACAAATTCCTTGTGCCGTGCTAAGAAATCCTCGACGACATTCTCATTCTCATCCTTTGCGAGAGTACAGGTGGAGTAGACGCAGATGCCGCCCGGCTTCAGATAGGAAGCGACTCGCTGCAAAATCTTTCTTTGCAGGATGCTCAGTCTTTCGATGTCGGCTGCACCCCGCTGCCATTTAATTTCGGGGTGAGAGCGCAACGTGCCCAAACCGCTACAGGGGACGTCGATTAGAATACGGTCGTAAGGCTCGCTCAATGCACTGGCTAGCCGATGACTTACGTCGGCTCGTGCAGCGCGGATGCATGTGAGTTCCAGCCTCGCAGTGTTTTCCCTAATCTTTTGAACACCTTTTGCGGCGCTATCGGTTGCAATTAAGTCGCCTGCATCGGCCATGAGTTCGGCAATGTGTGTGGTCTTGCCGCCTGGCGCGGCGCAAGCATCGAGGATCCGTTCCCCATTTTGGGGGGAAAGAAGATAGCTCACGAGCTGCGAAGCCTCTCCTTGAACCTGAAATAACCCTTCTCGGAAACCGGGGAGCCGGTCCACGGCAGAGCGGGATTGCACCGATACTCCCACCGGCGACCATTGGGTGGCAACAGCTGGGACGCCCCTTGTCAACAACAGATCCAACAATGTCTCGATGCTTCCCTTGCGCGAATTCACTCGCAGCACAAGCGGAGGTATTTCGTTGTTGGCTCTCATGAGTGCTGCCGTCTCTTCAACGCCGAAATAATCAAGCCATTTCTTGACGAGCCATTGCGGATGAGAGTGCTCGATTGCCAGCCCCGCTTGTGAGTTGGTGGGCCCAGGCTCGGTGGTGCGGTTCCGCTCTCTCAGAAAGCTGCGGAGCACTCCGTTAACGAACCCGCCTACTTTGTGGCCGCCATGAGCTTTGGCCAGCTTCACGGCTTCGTTGACTGCCGCGTAATCGGGAACCTTGTCGAGGAAGAGCAACTGGTAAAAAGTAACGCGGAGAAGGTTTCTGATGAAAGGATGCGTATCCCCTGACGAGCGATGGAAATAGGGACTCAAGCGAGCGTCGATTTTGCCGCGCCAGCGCAGGGTTCCATAGGTAAGCTCTGTGAGGAGAGCCCGGTCGCGATCGGAAAGTGCCGAATCCTTCAGATTGTGATCAAGCAAAATGTCAGCGTAGGCTTTTCTACTATCTACTTTGAGCAGGATCTCGCTTGCCAGCTGACGAACGCACTGCTTTCCCTTCTCATTGGAGGCGATCACCGGGTTTAATCCTTGACCCCTTGAGGAACTCTGCACCGGGGAGTCTCTTTCTGTTCTCCAACTGGACTTCTTCCAGTCCAATGATCCCGGAGCTTGTGGCGATCCAGAAGCCGCCCGCGTCGGCTCTGACCACTTCGCCTGGGTTCCTTCTTTCGTCGGTTGCGACAATCTTCGCGCGATGAATCTTTAACAGTTTTTCACCGAGATGCGTGTAGGCACTGGGCCAAGGATCGAAACCCCGGACCCGCCGTTCAATCATAATTGCGGGCTGATGCCAGTTGATTAAACCATCCCCTTTCTTCAAAATCGGAGCCAAACTGACCGCTGCCTCGTCTTGCGTCGCTGCCGTTAGCGAACCGACTTTGAGTCTATGGAGTGTTTCCAGAAGCAGCCGAGCGCCGATGGGCGTCAGCCTCGTCTGCAGCGAACCCGTCGTCTCATCGGAAGCTACCGGTGTGGCTTCTTGAAGGTAAATCGGACCGGCATCCATCTTCTCGACGAGCTTCATGGTGGTGACTCCAGCTTTTGAATCGCCGTTGATGATTGTCCAGGCCGCTGGCGCAGCGCCGCGGTATTTGGGTAAAAGTGAATAGTGTACGTTTACGCAACCGTGCATCGGCAAATCGAGAATCGCCTTCGGCAGAATTCGTCCGTACGCGACCACGACGATGATTTCGGGATTCCAGCCTTTCAAAGTACTGAGAAACTCGGGATCACGGATCTTTTCCGGAGCGACAACCGGGATGCCGTAGCTTTCAGCTACCTTTCGCACGGGCGATGGAAGCCCTTTCTGGCCTCTACCAGCCGGCCGGTCAGGCTGTGTGACCACTCCGAGTATAGGATCGGGCCCCTGGATTAGCTGTGTTAGTGTGACGGCAGCTATCTGAGGAGTTCCCATGAAAACAACAGGCCAGGCGGGGGACATTGAGCGTCGCTGTGTTTGATTTGTGCTGCCTTCAAATTCCAGAACAACCGAGAGATCGGGACTACCAAAATACCCGAGTTTGCCACCGCTCGCCGAGTCACTCGCCCTTTGAGGGCGGTGATATTAAATCATGACCCGCGGGTCTTCAGCTCGCGGCGGAGTACCGCTGCGAAGCATCTTTTTCCGTCGACGGGTATAGAGTTCCCGTTTCAATCGGCTGATACGGTCGATAAAAAGTTTTCCGTCCAAATGATCGATCTCATGTTGCAGAGCGACAGCTAACAGACCTTCTGCTGTGATCTTGATTTGCCTTTCATTTTCGTCAACCGCCACGACCTCCACTTGTGCGGCGCGACGCACTTCGGCGGTAAAGTCCACCACGCTTAAGCAGCCTTCTTCCCAAGTAATCTCGCCTTCGGAGTGGGTAATCATGGGATTGATGAGTTTGTAAACCTTCTTCTTCGGGTTCTCGTGATCGACGTCCATAACCAGAACGCGCTGGAGGGCTCCGACCTGGGTAGCTGCCAAGCCGACCCCCGGTGCAGCATACATTGTTTCGAGCATGTCATTGACTAGCTGCACAATGTCACCGCTAATGTTCTTTACTGGCGGGGCAGACCTGGTCAGCCGCGGGTCAGGATATTTGAGGATCTCCAGTATCGCCATATTCCATTAAATTCATAACATGTTGTAAGGATCAACATCAACGTGGAGACGAAGGGTGCGTGATCTCGGCAGCGTATCCCGCGCTTGCTTGGCTAGTTCAAGCAGAGAGGAGCTCTTTCTGCCCTTCAAGAGAAACTGCCAACGATAGCGATTGCGGAGTTTTTGGATCGGCGCGGGTGCGGGCCCGAGTATCTCGATTGCATCCCGAGCGGTAGGATTCTTATCTAGTTTGTCGCGCAATGTCGTGGCGAGGTTTCTCGCCTTTGCTTCGACCTCGTCAACTTTCGGACCCTCCAATCTTAGACCGACAAGGCGGCTGAAAGGGGGGTAATTGAGAGCGCGGCGAAACTCGATTTCAGCAGCGAAAAATCCTCGGTAGTCGTGGTCGACCAAATGCTGGATGGCATAGTGATCGGGGGCGTAAGTTTGAATGATAACGGTGCCCGGATTATCGCCTCTCCCGGATCTTCCTGCGACTTGGCTCAACAGCTGAAAGGTCCTTTCTCCCGCCCGGAAGTCTGGCAGGTTGAGCGACAGGTCGGCGAGAAGCGCGCCCACAAGGGTCACGCCGCTGACATCGTGTCCTTTGGTGATCATTTGGGTGCCGACCAATATGTCGATTTCGCCTTTTTCCCAGCGCCGAATCAATTGCTCGTGAGCGCCTCGTTTGCTCGTCGTATCTCGGTCCATGCGCGCGATTCGCGCTTGGGGCACGAGGCGTTGCAGTAACTCTTCGATCTGCTCGGTTCCAACACCCATACCTGAAAGGCTTGGATTGCCGCATTCAGGACAAAGTTCGTTGGCAGGTCGGCGAAAGTTACAGTGATGACAACAGGCGATTTTTTGCTTTCGGTGGAATGTGAGGGTTACGCTGCAATGGGAGCAGCGTAGTACGTGACCGCAAAAAACGCATTGCAGAAAGTTAGCGAATCCCCGGCGGTTGAGAAAAACCAGGCTCTGTCGCGAAGCTTGATAGTTTTTCGTCAGGAACGCTACAAACCGATCCGATATCCATCGATGCTCGCCCGGCGGTCGCATAGATGCAGACTTTGTTTTTGACGGCGCGCTGTCACCGCTAAGTTCTTGGTTCGCATCCATTTTCGATCTGAGGTCGATGATTTCTATCGATGGAAGGGGTCGCTGTTGAACCCGTTGGGTAATCTCTAAGAGCCGATACCGTCCGTCCAAGGAGTTTTGATAGCTTTCTATGGCCGGGGTTGCAGAACCGAGAATGACCGGGCAGGCGGTTAACTTACCCCGCACCACGGCAACGTCACGTCCGTTATATCGTAGTCCTTCCTCCTGCTTATAAGAGGGATCATGTTCCTCATCGACGACGATGAGCCCGATATTCGGCAAGGGCGCAAAAACGGCCGAACGGGCACCCACGACGACGTCAACATTGCCGTGAACGATATCCCACCATTGCGCCCGGCGATCCGTTCCCGATAGCGCACTGTGCAAAACTCCGACTCTACCTGGGAAGCGCGCGCTGAGCCGATCTATCAGCTGCGGTGTTAACGATATCTCTGGAATCAGTATCAGACTGCGCCGCCCCATGCGTCGAGTCTGTTCCATGGCGCGAAGATAAACCTCGGTCTTGCCGCTACCCGTTACACCGTGAAGGAGAAATGTTTCAAAGCCGCCCTTTTGTAAACGGGATTCAATCGTCCGGACGGCATAGTCCTGTTCGGAGCTGAGAACGAGCCGGTGGTCATTCTCCAACGCAGGAGCAGAGGCTGTTTCAAAGGCGGTCTTTTGGCTTATTTTTCGGTGAACGGGTAGCCGCTCATGCATTTCAATGGCGCCCATGGATCTGAGCCGTTCGATGGCGCTATACAAATTCCCACCACCGGACATTTCTCGCGTCAAACTCTTGACGTTTAATTTACCTTTACCGCGATCCAACCGCGCAAGAATCCGTTTGTCTAATCGGTCGTGAACGGAAAACGTTCCTGGCCTTAGGGAGATTGTTCTTTGAGTCTCACTTCTTAGGCTTGGCGGTAGGATGGCGCTGAGTACTTCTCCCAAGTTGGCAAGATAGTATTGCGCAATCCATTGACTTAGTTCGAGCAGTGTAGATTCAAGGATTGGCCGCTCATCCAACCCTGCAAGAATCTCCCTGGTTTCAGTAATGGAGCTTTCACTCAATAACTCGAGGACGACCCCTATAACCTTGCGTTTCCCGAGGGGGATCAGCACTCTCATTCCAACCCTAATGTGTTCGTATAACGGCTCGGGGATTTTATAAATTAAGGAATCTTTCAACGGCCTCGGAATAACAATCCGTGCGAATTTCACCGACTGCTGGCTCATGCTCGGATTCTTATCGATCACCACGCCAAAAGCAATAAATCGGCCTGTCCCTTAGGCCACGGTTACTGTTCAAAATTGTCAGAATTGGTTGTATGGACAAAAGATTTTGCTACGGCATGTTCCACCACCCGCTGGCGGTGGTTGAAAAATCAACGAATATCGACGGTCCCGCGTCGTGGCAGCGGTCTTGCTTACGCATGCACAAGAGGCCCCGCATAATTAGTGATAATTAAAATTAATTTCATTGGCTCGGGAAGTTGGATTAAGTATCCCAGTTCCGCACGGTCGACCGTCTCGCCTGAAGGGGTCTAGGGCCATGGATCAAAACAACGTCAGAAAAATCCGCGAAGCGAAGATGATAAGCAAGGCAGAGTTGGCGCGCATGGCCGGGATCTCGCCGCTCACGATAGATCGCATAGAGAAAGGCAAACCCTGTCGCGTGGCGACCAAGAGAAAAATTCTGTTAGCGTTGGGCTTGAAGGTTCATCAGAAGCAAAAAGTTTTCACGCGATAACCATGGCTGGTCTTTCGAACAAGTTCAATCTGGGTTTTCTGAAGGCGATCGCGCAAGGAGATGGCTACGTGGCGTTCGACATCGGCTCGAGTTCGGTAAAAATGGTCGAAGCGGCAGTTGATAAAACTGGTTGCCGGTTGCTCAACGTCGGAATTGTTCCCCTGCCCCAAGGAGCCGTACAAAACAACATCGTGCTGGAGTCACGCTCGGTCGCGGAAGCCATCCGAAAGCTAATCCAGGACAACGGCGTCAGGTCCAATAAAGTGATATCGGCTGTTCCAGGAAGAGCCGTGATCATCAAAAAGATTCAAATGCCTCGGCAAGACGACGACGAACTGGAAGCTAACGTGGAGTTTGAGGCAAATAAGCTCATTCCGGAGAACCTTGAGAACGTCAATCTCGATTATCAAGTCCTCGGTTACCTCGAGGGCGGAAACAAAATGGAAGTTCTACTGGTGGCTGTTAAAAAGGAGATCGTCAACAGTTTCACCGATGTCATCGAAGCCGCAGGACTCACCCCGGCGATCATTGACGTTGATTATTTTGCCATGGAGAGCATGTATGAGACCAATTACGACCCTCAATCTGTCGGGGAGGTCGTTGGCCTTATTCACATCGGAGCCCGGTATACGAGCATCAATGTTTTAAGCAATGGAATCTCCACGTTTACCGGTGACCTGCCTGTGGGCGGTGAGGAGTTTACGGATAGTTTACGGCGGGCGATGCAAATCTCCGCTGAAGACGCTGAGACTCTAAAGCTCACGGGAGTTCTCCAAGGGAAGAACGGCTCCGACGTGGAAGCCCTTTTAAGACCTGCGGCAGAGTCCCTGGCGGAGGACGTCCAGCGAACCCTCAGTCTCTATGGGGCGATCGCTTCCGAAGACGGCATTCGAAATATCTACTTGACCGGCGGCGGCGCCAAGGTCGCCGGGTTGACTACCGTCATGCACGAAAGGCTAGGGGTGCCGGTGCAGCTGGCGGAGCCGTTTCGTAATTTTCGCGTGAATAAGAACGTCGACAAAGCGACTCTAGCAGAGTTGGCGCCGCTGTTGGGTGTAGCGGTCGGTTTGGCCATCAGGAGAGCCGGCGATAAATGATACGCATAAACCTGCTTCCCGTAAAGGAACTCAAGGCGGAGGTCGTCCGGCGACGCGAGCTCATGATCGGGGGTCTCTTGCTGGCTTTGACGGGTGCTTTGATACTCGGTGTCTATGGATACCAATGGCGCCAGATCGCCGGCTTAGAAAAGGAACTCGATGAACTCCGGAAGGAACTCCAAGTGCTCAATGTCAAGGCCAAGGACGTTGCGGAGCTGCAGAAAAAGATCAAGGAGTTTTCAGGCAAAAGCAAGGTCATCGAGGACATCAACAAGAAAAAGTCTGGACCCGTGCGCGTTATGGAGAGCCTTTCCGTCGCCACTCCGAACGCTTTGTGGCTGACCGAGTTCAAAGAAACGGGGGGAAATCTGGCGATTACCGGAGTGGCGGCTGATAATCAAACGATCGCTGAATTTCTGAAGGCATTGTCTTCCCATGCGTACTTTAAGAACACGGAACTGATTGAAACAACCCAGAATCAGCAGGCCGGTATGCCACCGCGAAGGTTCTTGATCAGGTCGAGACTCACTTATCAGCCGAACATGCCGGCACCAGGCGCCGACAAATCGGCAATTGACCCGACGGCCAAAGGTAACCCCAGGTGAACAATCTCATCACACAGATTCTCAGACTTCCCCGCCAACAAAAGATCGGAATTCTGGCAGGTCTGATTATCTTGCTCATGCTGCTTGGCTACTTTTATGTGTATCTTCCTGGCAGCGTCAACGTCGCGAAACTCGGCGAGGAAATTGCCAGCATACGAGGCGATCGTGACAAAAAGAGAGCGCTTTCGGGCAATCTCCCGAAGCTACAGAAAGAGTTGCAGGAGTGGGACGTAAAACTTAAGGCTGCGGTGGCACAGCTGCCTGATCGCAAAGAAATTCCCGATCTTTTAAGCAGCCTTTCGACCAAGGCCAGAGAATCGGGTTTAGAGATCCTGCTGTTCCGGCCTCGAGCGGAGAACTTTCAGGAATTCTACGCTGAAATACCGGTGGATATCGTGGTGCGGGGTGGGTTTTTTAATGCGGCGACATTTTTTGACGAGGTTGGAAAGCTAAACCGGCTTGTCAACATCGATAACATCGACCTTAGAAATCCCAAGGTCGGCAGCGATCAGGTGGTATTGGAAATCTCGACCTTGGCGACTACCTATCGCTTCTTGGACGAAGGGGAACGTAAGAAGGTAGCAGAGGAAAAGGCCAAGGCCGCGGCTAAAAAGTAAGTGCAACATGGCTACCTGGATAAGGCAAATTGTTTGGATAGTCCTGGCTTTCGGAATGAACTCTGCCCTGGCGCAAGAAAAATTCGACACGCCTTCCCAAAAAACCAAGGAAGCCGTGGATAAGCTACTGCGCACACCCAGCGCCGTCGGCAAAAGCTTGCATACTTTGGGCGACACAGCAAGGGCTCAACTTCGCGATGCGGTTGCGGATACGAAGTCTACCAAGGCCAATTCAGAAAGCTCGGCCCCTGCAGAACAGAAACCGGATCAGCTGCCCGCATCGGGGATTTCGACTGTGGGAAGACGCGACCCGTTTCGACCCTATACGTTGACGGCTCGGGCAAATGGGCGTCCGCGACAAAACCTCTCGCCATTGGAACGTTATGAGTTGGGGCAATTGAGATTGGTGGGTATTGTTTGGCACGTCAAAGAGCCCAACGCCATGATCGAGGATTCGGTGGGGCTCGGTTATGTCATCAAAGTCGGCACTCCCATCGGCGCGAACGAAGGCAAGGTCAAAGCGATCAAACCCAACGAAGTTATCATCGAGGAAGCTTATGTCGATCTTTTCGGCGCGAAGAAGAAACGCGAGGTCAGCATCAAGCTTTCGGTGGAGAAGACAGAATGAAGGAGCGGAAACGTAGTGGAATGAGGATGTTGACGGACGGAAAATCCAGACAGAAGAATCCCTGGTATTTGTCCTGGACTGTCTGCTTTTTAGTGGGCTTCAGTTTCGGATCCGGCGGTTGTGCACCGGCGGCACATGAACAAAAAACCACGCCAGTAGTGGTCGAGAGTGCAGCCGCCCCAGGGCGGCTGGAGGAAAAGTCGGGACAACCTTCGATCAAACAGGAGGCGCTGCAGACAGCCGTGCTCCGAGTACAGGATCTGTCCGTCCGCGAAGAGTTGGGACAGACGGTTGTGCAACTAAGGCTTTCAAGTCCTATGTCCCAATATCGCCATTTTCCACTTGCACAGCCAGCGCGAATTGTGGTGGACATGTTTAACGATTCCGCACGATCAGGGTCGGCGGAGAGTTACCACGTCGGCACCAGTGCAGTGAGTACGATGAGGTTCAGCTCTGGCGACGGTTACCTGCGCTTGACTCTGGAGACGCCGAAGGCCACAGTTCCTTCCTACGTGATTACTCCCGAAGAAGGGGGGATCAAAGTCGTGATCGGCCTGTCAGACCTTAAGGCAACCGAGAAACGGGTGTTCGACTTGGTGAGAAGCGGGAAGCGGGTCGAGTCCAGAACCTCAGCGGGTAGTCTCGTTTCGGCAGATGCCCCCCGGTCGATATCCGCTAAAGAAGAAACGGTCCTTGAGGAGAAGAAATACGCGGGGCAAAAATTATCCCTAGACTTTAAAGATGCGGATATAAAAAATGTTTTCCGTCTATTGGCGGAGGTGAGCGGAAAGAACATCGTGGTGACGGACGACGTCAACAGAAAAGTGACTCTGAGACTAGTCGAGGTGCCGTGGGATCAAGCGATGGATCTCATTATCAATACCAATGGCCTGGGCAAGGACGAGATGGGAAACGTGATCCGCATCTCCACAACGGCACGACTTGAAGCCGACCGAGTCCAGCAAAAGAAAACTGAGAGAGCCAAGGAGGATGCGGAACCGTTACAAACCGCCTACTTCAATATCAATTACGCCCGGGTCAAGGATTTGGAGACCAAAGTGAAGCCGCTCTTGACCAAGCGCCAGGACGCCGCTTTGGTTATCGACGAGCGCAGCAACACGATGATGGTGCGCGACATCAAACAATCCATCGATGATGTCACCCTCCTTATCGCAAAGCTTGATACCCGTACGCCGCAGGTCTTGATCGAGTCAAATCTGATCGAAACTACGCCCACGTTTGCGCGCGCACTGGGTGTCCGCCTCCAGTTCACTAGTGGGGGAACCACCTTCAGCAGTTCGTCGCCAGCGGGCCTGCCCTACGTGGGCAATATCGTCCCTCCGGGGTTTGGCGCCCCTACCGGATTAGGGGGTACGGTATCCGTTATTCAAAATAACCTCGGGGGTCTTCGTAATTTGGCCACCGCGCTGGAAGCCGCCGAGAAGGAAGGAAATATACGGATCATATCGCGGCCGTCCATTGTCACTTTGAACAACGTGGCTTCGACCATTCGAAGCGAAAGAATTTTGCGCATCTCCCTACCTACCTCCACCAACATCGCTAGCGGCACCGGTGCTTCCGCAGCAGGAGCTGCCGTGGCGACCGAAAAAGTGCCGATCGGGATCATATTGACTGTTACCCCGCAAGTTTCGAGCGACGGCTACGTGTTGCTGAATATTAATGTCAAGTCGAGTTCGCTGGCCGATAGCCCCACGTCCACCGCCAACGGAGTTATTCCGTTTGACGAGCTTAACCGCGAAGCCGTGGCGAATGTGGTCGTCAGGGACGGGGAAACAATCGTCATCGGTGGAATCTTGAAGGACACGAGCCAAGACTCAGAGAGCGGCGTTCCTTACCTGAAAGACATTCCAGTGCTCGGCTGGTTATTCAAGAGCCACCGTGTGCAGAAGGACTTTGAAGAGCTCATGGTTTTTATCACGCCGCGCGTCACCAATGCCGGCTCTGAGAACCTACCGTCAGCCGAGCGCCTGTGGCGCGACCAACTGAGCAAAACCGTCGCCGATCAGCCAGGTTTCAGCGCCCCAACCCCCTAGCCTGGCAAAAAATAATAGAGTAGGATACCCGCATGTTGCGTTACTTCACAGCGGGTGAATCCCACGGACCTTGTCTGACCATGGTCATCGACGGGGTGCCGGCGGGTTTTCCTATCGACCCGGGTAAAATCAACCACGATCTTTGGCGCCGCCAACAAGGCTATGGTAGGGGCGGTAGAATGCTCATTGAGAAGGATGAAATCCAGATTCGTTCCGGTATCCGTTGGGGAGAAACCCTAGGATCACCCGTTGCCCTGGGTATCGAAAACCGCGACTGGAAAAACTGGACTAGAAAAATGTCTCCGGCGCCTGAAGACCGCGACGAAAAAATTGCGGTCACGAAGCCTCGACCGGGACACGCGGATCTAACGGGAGTTTTGAAGTACGATCGTTCAGACATTCGCGACATTCTGGAGCGTGCCAGCGCCCGAGATACGGTTTCGCGTACGGCAGTGGGCTCTTTTACTAAGCAACTGCTCTCGCCCTTCGGCATCCGGGTAATGGGCTATATTCGCTCCATCGGCAACGTGGCGGCGAGTCTGGACCGGCTGTCTTACGAAGCGACCTATGC
>Ga0105347_1000043_pt1 | contig 54351 bp, 53 predicted proteins | sample EasRivMeERMLT890_FD_89677 | JGI IMG/M metagenome (GOLD analysis project Ga0105347, IMG submission 89677) | Soil microbial communities from meander-bound floodplain in the East River, Colorado, USA - East River MetaG ERMLT890 | ecosystem: Environmental > Terrestrial > Soil > Floodplain | place... | reverse complement strand
TGGTCGATCGGGATATCCGGACGGGGAACGCGTGCAGTTTATACTACCTGCCCGCCCCCAATGATCGACAAGAGGTGAATGGATGATGCGCGACCGGCTTGCACTGCACACCTGGACGCTCGACACGACGCCGCTCCCCGCCGCGCTTGACGCCGCGAAGAAGGGCGGATGGAACGCCGTCGAGCTGCGCCGCGTGGACTTCACCCGCGGTTTCGAGGCGGGCATGTCCAGCGCGCAGGTCCTCGGGCAAGTGCGCTCGAGCGGCCTCAAGGTCGCGTGCGTGGGGACCGAATACGGGTTGATTTTCGCCCAGGGGGAGGAGAAGAAGCGGCTGCTGAAGGTGCTCGACGAAACCTGCGCCAATGCCGTCGCGCTCAACTGCGACCTCGTGATGATCGCGCCCGGGCAAAACCCGCCGGGGACGCTGCGCGAGGCCGCCGCCAACTTCAGGGACGGTGGCGAGATCGCAAAAGCACACGGGGTGCGCTTCGCGCTCGAGTTCAACTCGGCGCACGCCGTCATCAACAGCCTCGCGGCGGGCCGCGAGGTCGTGGAGCGGGCGGACCATCCGAACTGCGGCTTGCTGCTCGATGCCTACCACCTCGAGCGCAGCGGCGGGGGCGGCCGCGGCTTCGAGTCCTATCCGGCGGAGAGAATATTCGCTTTCCAGTACAGCGACGTCCCGGCAGGGACGCCGTCGGCGGCCAGGCGTCCGACCGACCGCCTGCCTCCCGGACTGGGGACGGTGCGCTGGCGCGAGGTCTTCCAACTCCTCCGGGAAAAGAACTACGGGGGTTACCTGAGCTACGAAGCGCCGAATCCCGAATACTGGTCGCGGCCGCCGGTGGAGGTCGCGCGCGAGGCCCTCGAGGCAACGCGCAAGCTGCTGGGCGACGCCTGAAGCCGCGCGAGCGAGGATCAGAACACGACCACGCTGCGGATCGACTTTCCTTCGCGCATCAGCTCTAAGCCACGGTTGATGTCCTCGAGCTTGAGCTGGTGGGTGATGAGGTCGTCGATGTTGATCTTCTTCTCCATGTACCAGTCCACGATCTTCGGCACGTCGCGTCTCCCCCTGGCGCCGCCGAAGGCCGTGCCCTGCCAGACACGCCCTGTCACCAGCTGAAACGGCCGCGTCCTAATCTCCTGTCCCGCGCCGGCGACGCCGATGATGGTGGAGACGCCCCAGCCCTTGTGGCAGCACTCGAGCGCCTGGCGCATCACGTCCACGTTGCCGATGCATTCGAAGCTGTAGTCGGCGCCGCCCCCGGTCAGATTGACGAGATAGGGCGCCAGGTCGCCGCCGACCTCCTTCGGGTTGACGAAGTGCGTGACGCCGAATTTCTCGGCGAGAGGCCGGCGCGCCGGATTGATATCCACACCCACGATCATATTGGCGCCGACCAGGCGCGCGCCCTGCACCACGTTGAGCCCGATGCCGCCGAGGCCGAACACCACGACGCTGGACCCCGCCTCCACCTGCGCCGTGTTGATGACGGCCCCGATGCCGGTCGTCACTCCGCAGCCAATGTAGCAAACCTTGTCGAACGGCGCGTCGTCACGGATCTTCGCCAGCGCGATCTCCGGCACCACGGTGTAGCTGGAGAAGGTCGACGTGCCCATGTAGTGATGCAGCTTCCTGCCGCCGAGCGAGAACCGGCTGGTTCCGTCCGGCATGAGTCCCTGGCCTTGCGTCACCCGGATCGCCTGGCACAGATTGGTCTTGCCCGAGACGCAGTATTCGCACTGGCGGCACTCGGGGACGTAGAGCGGGATGACGTGATCGCCCATCCGGAGCGTGGTGACGCCCGGGCCGGCATCGACGACGATGCCCGCGCCCTCATGCCCCAGAATCGCGGGAAACAGCCCTTCCGGGTCGGCACCCGACAGTGTGAACTCGTCGGTATGGCAGATGCCGGTCGCCTTGAGCTCGACCAGAACCTCGCCTGCCTTCGGGCCTTCGACATCAACGGTTTCGATGGCAAGCGGCGCGCCCGCCCGGTGCGCAACGGCAGCTCTGGCTTTCATTCGTCCCTCCCAATAACAACCGCCAGTGTTTCGAGAAGAAGCAGGAACGGCAATTGAACCACAATTGAATGTCTTCCTTGGCGCCTCGGCAGCTTGATGCACTAGACTTTCCAGCATGGAACGCTACCGCGGGCGATTCGCGCCCTCTCCGACCGGGCCGCTCCATTTCGGCTCGCTGGTGGCGGCGGTCGGGAGTTTTCTCGAGGCGAGGACGCGCGGTGGCGAGTGGCTGGTCAGAATGGAGGACCTCGATCCGCCGCGCGTCGCGGCGGGCGCCGCCCCGGACATCCTGCGCACGCTCACGGCTTGCGGCCTGGAATGGGACGGGCCGGTGGCGTATCAGAGCGCGCGCAGCGCGGCCTACCACTGCGCCCTGCATCGGCTGCGGGGACTCGGTCACGTGTATCCGTGCGCGTGCAGCCGCCGCGAGATCGCCGATTCCGCGATTGCCGGCACCGAGGGACCCGTCTATCCCGGCACTTGTCGCCGAGGATTCGCGACCGGTAAGACCGCGCGAGCGTTGCGTCTAAACACGAGTGGCGCAGCGGTCGCGTTCGAGGATGCACTGCAGGGACGGATCGAATGCGGGCTCGAGCGGGAATCAGGCGATTTCGTGCTCTACCGCGCCGACGGTGTGTTCGCCTACCAGCTCGCGGTGGTCGTGGACGACGCGGAGCAAGGCATCACGGATGTCGTGCGCGGTGCGGATCTGCTCGCGTCCACGCCCCGGCAGATTTGCATCCAGAAGCTTCTGGGACTGCCGCGGCCCCGCTACGCCCATCTCCCGGTGGCGGTCAACGCGCGGGGTGAGAAGCTCTCCAAGCAGACGCAGGCCTTGCCGGTCGACGCCGCCCGGCCACTGCCTGCTCTCCTCGCCGCGCTGTCCTTTCTGGGCCAGTCTCCGCCGCGCGACCTCGCGACGGTCAGCGATCTGTGGGCGTGGGCCGTCAGGAACTGGAAGCTCAGCCGCGTGCCACGCGTTGCGACCGCGCCTGCGCCTTGAACTATCGCTCAGTACGCGCGCGCGCCAGCTTGGATGCGGCCGCCCGGTCGAGCGCCACGCGCAACTGCGGCACGGATTCCCGACCCGCCGTTTCGCCGGCGGCGATGTTCGACACCTTCTGATCGAAATCGAGCATGCGGGTGCGCACGGTGCGCGGCACGATGACGATGTCGGCTCCATCGATCTCCTCCGCGTGCAGCAAGTAACGGCCGCTGCGGCCGTATTGCCTGATCGAGGTATCCGACGGCTCGCGCGCCTGCGCAAACCATGAAACGTCCACGGCGATGACGATGTCCGCGCCCATCGCGCGCGCGAGCTTGACGGGCACCGGACTCAGGAGCCCCCCGTCCAAGTACTCCTCACCGTTGATCACGGGGGGCACGAACATGTTGGGCACGCTCGCCGAGGCGCGCACGGCAAGGCCGGTATTGCCGCGATTGAACACGGCCATGCGCCGGGTCTTCGCCTCGGTGGCAACCACCGCGAAGGGCCTGGCCAGCCGCTCGATCGGCCGCCCGTCTACCTGCTGATTGACGAAATTCTGCAGCGCCTCGCCTTTCACCCACCCGTTGCCGAACAGCGAGATATCCACGAGATCGCCGTGATCGAGACCGAGCGCAATCTCCTCGAGCTCCGCCGCCCGCTTGCCCGCGGCGTAGATGGCCCCGACTACGGCCCCGGAGCTCGCGCCGGTGATGATGTCCGGCACGATGCCCGCTTCTTCCAGGGCCTTGATCACGCCGATATGGGCGAAACCGCGTGCCCCGCCGCTGCCGAGCGCGAGCGCGACCAGGGGCCGCTCCGAACGGAGCGGCCGGATTTCCGCCTCGCGCGGCGCGCCGGACCCGTTGTAGTCCGTGGGCGACAGGTTGCAGGCGGCGGACAAACCCGCCGCGAGCAGGATGAGGAGCTTGCGGAGCATGGTCGGGAATTGTAATTGGAAAACTGTAAGGCAACGCATGTGCGCCGGGGTTCCCGACAACCCGGTGCAGGATGTCCCCATCCGAGGGGACGGGTTGCGCTGACGGGGCAAACCGGACAGAATGAGGTCGGACGCCGCGCATTTTCTTCGCCACACAAGCACAAGAGGAGGAACTCATGAAGACCCCGATCTGGCTCCCGCTCGTACTTTCCGCGTTGGCGCTTGGATCCGCGCCGGCCGCCGCCCAGGAATCCGCGAAGAGCTTTCCCAGCCGACCGATACGCTTGATCGTGCCCAATGCGCCTGGCAGCGCGGTGGACACCCTAAGCCGCATCGTGGGCACCGAGCTGGGCAATGCCATTGGCCAGCAGGTGGTGATGGACAACCGCGCGGGCGCGGGCGGCATCATCGGCATGGAAATCGCCAAGGAGGCGAATCCTGACGGTTACACGCTGATTAGCGCGACGACGGCGGCGTCTACGATCGCGAGACTGCTACAGAAGAGTGCCCGCTTCCACCCCGTCAACGACTACGACTATGTCTGCCAGTACGCTGAGACGCTCAACGTGCTGGTGGTGCATCCCTCGCTACCCATCAAGTCGACGAAGGACCTGATCGCCTACGCCAAGAGCGGGAAGACCCCGTTCAACATGGCCTCCGCCGGCGCCGGCTCGCAAAGCCATCTGTCCGGGGCGTACTTCCAGCAGCGGGCGGGCATCGAGTCGCTGCACGTGCCCTACAAAGGCGGTGGCCCGTCGAGCGCGGCGGTGGTGGCGAACGAATCGCAGTGGACGCTGATCCCGGCGCCGGCGGCGATGGTCCACGTCAACTCCGGACGCATGCGCGCGATCGCGCAGACCTTGACCAAGCCTACCCCGCTGCTGCCAGGAATTCCGCCAATCGCCGACACCATCCCGGGCTTCGACTACAGCGGCTGGATGGGTTTCTTTCTGCCCAAGGGCACTCCGAAGGCGATCAACGACAAGCTGCGCGCGGCAGTGGTGAAGGCCATGGAAGCACCCGTGGTGAAAAAGGGGATGGCCATCCAGGCAACCGAGATTGTCGTCCTGGGACCGGCCGAGTTCCGGAAGGTGGTGCTGGACTCGATGGTCACGAACGAAAAGCTTGTGAGATCGCTCGGATTGACGGCCAACTAGGAACCAGCGACACGTCATCGGTGGCCGGTCACCAGTGAGCAAGGGCGGCTTGAGCCGCCCCTTGCTTCTTCAGGAATCGATTCATGCAGGTCCGTAGTGCGGACCGCGTCGCGCGGCCTGCCCGCGCGAGGTAAAATCACGGCTCACTCACGACGAGCATCAAATCCCCATGAGCAGCGCGCCAGTCAAGGTCGGCATTGTCGGTCTCGGACGCTGGGCCAAGGTCCTGACCCGCGCCGCGCAGCAGTCGAGCCAGCTGAAGATCGTCGCCGGCTACAGCCGTTCCGAAGACAAGCGCCGCGCGTTCGAAAAGGAGCTGGGTGTCCCGGCAGCACCCGACATGAAGACCCTGCTCGGCCACCCGGAGCTGAAGGGCGTGATCCTGACGGTTCCCAACGAGCAGCACCTGCCGATGGCGGAGATGGTCGCGCGAGCCGGCAAGCATGTTTACACCGAGAAGCCGATCGCGCAGACCCTGGAAGACGGCTTGAAAATCGCCGCGCTGGAAAAGCAGTACGGCATCACCGTCACCGTCGGCCACAGCGCGCGCCTGATGGCGGGTATCCGCATCATCAAGGAACGGATTGACGCCGGGGAACTCGGGCGCGTCGCGTTCCTCGAAGCCAATTTCTCCAACGAGCGCGCCCTCGAGCTGACGCCGCAGACCTGGCGCTGGTACAAGGACCGCGCCCCCGGCGGCCCACTCTCGCAGCTCGCCATCCACCAGTTCGACGTGCTGCACCTGCTGGGCGGCGAGATCGCCGAGGTCTCCTCGATGGCGTCCAAGCTCTCACCCGTGGGCGCGGAAGTGGACGACCAGTCCATGACACTCCTCAGGTTCTCGGACGGCAAGGTCGGCTATGTCGGCTCGTGCTGGACCTCCCCCGGCATTTTCGCCGTGCGGGTGTTTGGCTCTACGGGGCTGATGCATTACGAGATCGACTTCGGCACCTGGGATACCCCGCACCTCTTGCATAAGGCGTCCACGCTCTATATCCAGCGCGGCAAGGACGGCTGGGCGAAGCGCGAAATGATCCCGCTGCCCGAGAGCGACATGTTCCGCGCCGAGCTGGAGATGTTCGCGGGAAGTTGCGCGACCGGAAAGCCGGGCGAGCTCACCGCGTACAATGGCAACGTCGCGGTCGCCGTGGTGTACGCCGCATTGAAGTCGATCGAGCGCAAGGGCCAGGTCGTGCGCATCGCGGACGTCATGGAAGAAACGCGCTCCCGGATCGGCGCCCAGGCGCGCGCTGCCTGAAGCCATGCTGCCAAGCCGCTACCTCGTCGACCTGACGCAGCCCGAGATCGCCGGGCAGCTGAAGCGCAACCCGCTGGTGATCCTGCCCGCGGGCAGCGTCGAGCAGCACGGCCCGCACCTGCCGGCCGGCACCGACATCCTCGCCGCCAACGTCATCGCGCACGCGGTGGCGGAGCGCATGGACGCACTGGTGCTGCCGGGCGGCCCTCTCGGTGTCACCCCCATGCACATGCCGTTCGAGGCGACCCTCACGCTCACGCCCGACACCTACCAGCGGGTGGTGACGGAAACCTGCGTCTCGGCCGCAAAGCACGGCGCGAAGCACCTCCTGCTGCTCAATTGGCACGAGGGCAACATCCCCTCGCTCGCCATTGCCGCCGAGCACCTGCACCGCGACCACGGGATGACTGTGCTCACCGTGCAGGCGTGCTACGTCGCGGCGGAGCTGTTCGGCAAGGATTACGGGGGGCTTACGCATGGGGGCGAGATCGAGGCGCTCGCCGTGCTCGCCTGCCGGCCCGATCTCGTCCACCTCGACCGCATCGAGTATTCGTCCGACCACTCGCATGGACGCAAGTGGGACAAGCTGCGCCGCACGCGCGCGTATCAGCCGGTGCTGCGCGACATCCGCACGATCGCACCCACCGGGTGGTACGGCACACCCGAGCACGCGACCGTGGACAAGGCGAGAACGATGCTGGAAGGCATTGCTGGCGCGATTGCGAAGGAAGCGGCCGAGATTTTCCGCCTGCTCGACGAGGCGCAGGGTGGCACCGCCGAGATCAAGCACCTCAAGATGGCCAGCTGAGATGGCGCGAGTGCTCACCCAGGCGCAGGCGAAGAGCATGGGGCTGCCCGGGCGCAAGTCGCTCGAGATCGTTTCTGGCGAGAAGGGCTCGAACGCAGTGACGCTGCGGCTGGTGGAAATCCCGGTACCAGGACCGGGCGACGCGGCGCGCAAGCCGCACTACCACCAGGGGTTCGAGGAGTGCATCTTCGTCATGGCGGGCGCAGGCTGCACCGAGGCCGAGAGCGGGAGCTTCCCGCTGAAAGCCGGCGACGCCATCCTGATTCCCCCCGGGGAAAAGCACATGACGCGCAATACCGGGTGCGAGCCGCTCGTGCTGTTGTGCTTCTTCCCGGTCGCCGACATCACCCAACGGACTCAAGAAAACAGGTGAGCGGCACATCACCCGACGTCCTGTGCCTGCGGCCGCAAGCGGACTTCCAGCGCGCAGGGGTCGCGCCGCCCGCGACCCTCGCCGTCCATTACCGGGCGGTCGATGATCCGCAGCTCGCGGCGCATGTCCGGGCAGCGCGTGCGCTGGTGATCCCGGCGGTTGGCCCCAGGCTGGCCGCTCCGCTGTTCGAAGGCGCCGGCGTCAAGCTCGTCCAGGTGACCGGCGCGGGCGTCGACCGGCTCGACGAGGCCGCGATGAAGAAGCTCGGCATCGCGGTTGCGAACGTTCCCGGTGGCAGCAACAGCGCGGTGGCCGAGTACGTGCTTGCAGCCGCCCTCGTCCTCCTGCGCCGGCTCGCCTGGGCGGACGCGGAGATCCGGAATGCAAACTACGTTTCATTTCGGGGGCGCATGATCGCGGACAACCTGCCGGGGCTGGAGGGGCTCACGGTGGGGGTGGTGGGCCTGGGGACCGTCGGGTTCGCGGTGGCGGAAGCGTTTCACCGCTTCGGCTGCCGGATCGTCTATCACGACCCCGCGCCGCGCGACGCGCGCGCCGCGGAGCGGATCGGCGCGCGTGCGTTGCCGCTCGACGAGCTGCTGAAGACGGCCGACGTCATCACCCTGCACGTGCCACTGCTGCCGCAGACTCGCAGCTTGATCGGCGCGCGGCAGTTCTCCCTGATGAAGCCCGGCGCGGTGCTGGTCCAGGCCGCGCGTGGCGGCGTCGTGAACGAGGATGCGCTCATTACGCATCTCAATTCCGGCCGCCTGGGCGGGGCCGCGATCGACGTCTACGCGACCGAGCCGCCCGACCCGGACCATCCCCTGTTCGCGCTCGAGGGCGAGGCGGCGCGCAGGGTCCTCTTCACACCGCACATCGCGGGCGTCACGCGCCAGTCCTCCGCCACGCTGTTCCGCGAGGCGTGGGCCAACGTCGAGCGCGTCCTCGTCAAGGGCGAGGCCCCGCTCAACCGCGTGTATTAGCAACATGGCGCGCATTTCCCCGGCGGCTCCTGAGCAATTCGCGCAGGTCGCGGACGCGATGGAGCGCTGGCAGAAAACCAAGGGCTATCCGCCCAACAGCTGGCTCACCATGGTGCGCCGGCCCGGCGTGTTCCGGGCCTACCGCGCGCTCCATGGCGCGGTCATGATGGACGAGGGCGAGGTGCCGAAGGCGCTCAGGTTCATGGTGGCGCACGTCGTCAGCCAGGCTTGCGGCGATGCCTACTGCGCCGCGCACAATGCCGAGAACGCGGCGCACATCGCGGAGGTCCCGCTCGAGAAAGTGGAGGCCTTGCCGCAGTTCCGGGCGAGCCCGCTCTTCACGCCGGCGGAGCGCGCGGCGCTCGAGCTTGCGCGCGCGGCGGGCGCCTGTCCGCCGGCCGTCACCGACGCGCATTTCGCGGAACTGCGGAAGCATTACACGGAGGATGCCGTCATCGAGATCGTGGCGGTGATCGCGCTCCTCGGCTGGCTCAACCGCTGGAACATGACGCTGGCCACCCCGCTCGAGCGCGAGGCGGCGGCGTTCGCGCGCCGGCATCTCGAGGGGACGCACACAATTTTCGAGCAGAACGGTGGGTGAAAATTGTGTGCGTCCCCATTTTTGAAGGAGGGTCCGGATGAAGCGCAGTGAATTGGGCATCGCGGTCGTCGGCGCCGGACGCATCGGCACGTTGCGGGCGCGGCTCGCGGCAAAGCACCCGTGCGTCAAGTTCATCGCGGTGTCGGACCGCGACCCGCAGCGGGCAAAGGCGCTCGCGGAGCAGGCGGGCGCGGATTTTCACAGCAGCGACAACTTCGAGGTGATCGAGCGGCCGGAAGTCGACGCGGTGTTCGTCTCGACGCCCGAAGGAGAGCACTCGGCGCCGGTGCGCCGGGCCCTCGAGCTCGGCAAGCCGGTGCTCTGCGAGAAGCCGATCGCGCTCACGCTCAAGGACGCCGACGACATGCTGGAGACGCTGCGCAAGACCGGCGGGAAGCTGCGCATCGGATACAGCCGCCGCTTCAAGGAATGCTTCCTCCGCGCCAAGGAGCAGATGGTCCACGCCCGCCTCGGAAGAGTGGTCGGCGGGCTCGCGCGTGTCTACAACTCACGTGCGCAGACCTTCGCGATCCTCAAGCGCGATCCGCACGCGACGCCGGTGCTCGACGTCCTCACCTATTACGTGGACCTGATGTGCTGGTTTCTCGACGGCAACCGGCCGGTGGAGGTCGTCGCGCGCGGCCAGTACGGCATCTTCAAGGAGGCAGGCTACAGCGCGCACGACGCGACCTGGGCGATCGTCACGTTCGCCGACGGCGCGGTGGTGAACTTCGGCATCAGCTACGCGCTGCCGACGAAGTTCCCGACCCAGGGCCAGTCCGACCGTGTGGAGCTCCTCGGAGCCGAAGGCACCATGTTGATCGACGACGATCACAAGGAACACCTGCTCTATACGGAGAAAGGCATCCCCCACCCCTACGTGCCGGGCCACACCCTCGAGCTGGCGTTTCTCGGCAGCAACACCGCGGGCGACTGGGCGCTCGGCGACTTCTGGGGCCCGCTGGGGAACGAAACCCGCTCCTGGCTGGACCATCTCGTGACCGGCGCCCCCACCGCCCACACCACGCCGGAGCAGGCGCGCGTCAACCTCGAGACCACGATCGCCATCGAGCGCGCCGTCGCCACCGGCAAGCCGGTGCGGCTGCCGCTCGAAACCTGACAGGGCAAGGGTGACGCATCACCCGTCACGGATTCATTGCGCCTTGATGGCCTTGACGATCTTGCTCCACTTTTCGTTCTCACCTCGCAGGAATACCGCGAACTCCTCGGGCGTCTTGGAAGTCGGCTCCAGCGCCTGCTTTCGAAACAGCGCCTGGAAATCGGGCTGCGTGGACAATGCCGCGAGCTCGCCGTGAAGCTTGTCGACGATCGGCCTCGGCGTCGCCGCGGGCGCCACGATCGCGTACCATGAGGGCGCCTCCACGCCCCTCACGCCGAGCTCCACCAGCGTTGGCACCTCCGGCGCTATCGGCGTACGCGCGGGGCTGGTGACAGCGAGCGCCACCAGGCGTTTCGAGCGCACGTGCGGCATCACGGCCGTCACGCTTGACATGATTACCTGAGTCTCCCCCGTAAGCACCCCAATGACCGAGGGTCCCGAGCCCTTGTAATGGATGGGAACCAGACGGGTGCCCGTCGCCACGTTGAACAGCTCGGGCACGAGGTGGGTTGGAGTCCAGATGTTGCCTGAGGAGTAATGGAGCTCGCCCGGGTGCGCCTTCGCGAACGCTATCAGCTCTTTGACCGAACGCACCGGCAGCGACGGATGCACCGCCATAACATGGTACGAGGAGGCGAGCAGGCTTACGCCGACGAAATCACGTTGCGGGTCGTACTCGGTCTTTTCCACGTGAGGGTACATCGCGAGCTGGCCTACGAAGCCGAGCAGCAGCGTATAACCGTCCGGCGCCGCTTTCGCCACGATCGTGGTGCCGATGCTGCCGCCCGCCCCGGGACGATTGTCAATGATGAACTGCTGGCCCAGCCGGTCGCTGAGTCCCTGCCCCGCCGCCCGCGCGACGAAGTCGTTTCCGCCCCCGGGCGACGTGGGAACGACAATCCGGACCGGCTTGACCGGATAGGTTTGCGCCGGCGCGCTGCCGACCGCAATTGCCAGTCCGAGACCGGCGATAGCAGCCGCCGTGCTGATTTTCGAGTTCATAGAGTTCTCCCTCCTCGCTGTTGTCGTTACGATCCAGATCCCTCATGTCACCCAGGCGGCCAGTTGAGCTTGCGGCCGGCCAGGATGTGCAGGTGCAGGTGAAACACGGTCTGCCCGGCCCCTGCCCCGTTGTTGACGACGATGCGGAAAGTGTCGCCCACGCCCAGCTTGCGCGCCACCTTGCCCGCGGCAAGCAACATGTGTCCCAGCAGGGATTGATCCTCGGGGGTAGCGCTGGAGAGCGTTTCAATCTCCTTCTTCGGGACCAGCAATACGTGGGTGGGCGCCTGGGGGTTGATGTCCCGGAAGGCCAGGCACCACTCGTCCTCGTAGACGATTTCCGCAGGAAGCTCGCGCCGGATGATCTTGCCGAATAGAGTCGTCACTGCGGGACTCCTCGTTGGTAATCGCTGCCTGATTATCGTGCCCGGAGACCGCTTTGGGGGACCCGGGTGCTGGGGAGAGGGTACCCCTATGCGCTGCTCTGGTCACCGGGTTACCGTTCTCTAGCCTCATGATTCAAAAGGCGTTTACATCCTATAGGCCGGGTGCGTGGAAGTCAAAACGGCGAGCACACAGGCAGCTTATGGATCGAGCTTATGACGCGATGCAATAATTTATTGCCCTATACCCCTTGACACCCCGGTTTTTAGCCATATAATGGCAATTGTGCAGCGCAGCAATAGTGTGACACGGTCGCTGTCTAACATGATGTTTTGAAAGGACATACCATGTATCAAACCCCTGATCAATTTGTGGCCATCAACAAGGCCAACCTGGAAACCGCAATGAAATTCGCCGGCGTCGCTCTTCAGGGTGCCGAGCGCATCCTCGACCTACAGCTCAAGGCCGCGCGCAGCGCGTTTGCCGACTCCGTCGAGAACACGAAGACCATCGCCGCAGTCAAGGATCTGCACCAGCTGGCCGCGCTGAAGGACACCATGGCGCAGCCGACGATCGACAAGGCAACCGCCTATGCGAAGAGCGTCTACGACGTCGCCACGGCCACCCAGGCCGAGATCGGCAAGCTCTTGGAAGAGCAGGTCGCGGAGTTCAACAAGCAGGTCGTCGCCGCGCTCGACAAGATGGTAAAGACCGCGCCGGCGGGCTCCGAAGTCGGCATCGCCACGCTGAAGTCGGCGATCGCCGCGGTCAACGCCTCCTACGAGAACGTGTCCAAGGTCGCCAAGCAGTTCACCGAGGTGTCCCAGGCGAACTTTGAAGCCGTCGCCAAGCAGGCGGCCGAAGGCGTCAAGAAGGTGAAGAAGGCTGCCTGAACGTCAACCGACAGGCATCCGCAGCAAACAAGGCCCCGGGAAACCGGGGCTTTTTTTTCAGGCACCACGGCTTTCCGTCCACGGGAAGCCCAGCGCGCTCACGCCCTGCTTCAACGCGGCGATGGCGCCCTGCACTTCCCCCGGCGCGCCGCGCGCCCCGAGCTCGATGTGCCGGTCCGGCTCCAGCCGCGGCAGGCTGAATACCTTGATCAGGGGAAAGCGGGTCTGGCAGACGTTCATGAGGTCGATCAGCTGGCTTTCTCCCGCCTCACGCACGATGATCGAGGACTCGGCGATGCTGCCGGGCGCAAACTGGTCGCGATAGTGCGTATCGAGCACCCACTCCATCATCGGCCAGGCCATCTGTGGAAATCCCGGCAGGAAATGATGGCGCTTGAAGCTGAAGCCGGGGATGCGGTTGTAGGGATTGGGAATGATCGCGGAGCCCGCCGGGAACTCGCCCATCCTGAGCCGCTGCGGCGTGACCCCGTTGGGATCGTTCACGAAGCGCGCCCGGATCTCCGCTTCCGCGTCAGGATGAAGCTTGAGGGTAACGCCGGCCGCGCGCGCTGCCGCCGCGCGTGTGTGATCGTCGGGTGTTGCGCCGATGCCGCCAAAGCTGAACACCGCATCGCCGGAATCAAACGTCCGGCGGAAGGTCGCCGCGATGAGCTCCGGATCGTCGCCCAGGTAGCAGCACCATGCGAGCTGCAGGCCGCGCGTTCCAAGCGCCGCGATGGTCCTTGCAAGATGGCCGTCCTGGCGCTTGCCGCTCAGGATCTCGTCGCCGATGATGATCGCGCCGAAGCTCACCGGTTCAGTGGTGGATGTAGCTCTCGAGCTGCTCGATCGTCTGCCGCTGCGCGGCGATCACTTCCTTCACCAGGTCCCCGATCGAGAGCACGCCGACCAGCCGCTCGCCCTCGGTCACCGGCAGGTGCCGGATGCGCTTCTCGGTCATCAGCGCCATGCATTCCTCGACGCTCTGGCCGGGATCCACGGTGATGACCTTGCCGGTCATGATTTCGCGCACCTGAAGCTCGTGGGAAGACTTGCCGAGCAGGATCACCTTGCGGGCATAGTCGCGCTCCGAGATGACGCCGGCAATGCGGCCGCCCTCGGTCACGATCAGTGCCCCGACGCCCTTGTCCGCCATCAGCTTGAGCGCGTCGAATACCCGCGCCCCCGGCTCGATCGTGTAGACCTCTCTGCCCTTCGCCTCCAGCAACTGCTTCAATGTCTTCATGGCAGCCTCCTGCGGCCGTCCGCGCCGCGGAATCTCGCTCCAGTGTAGCCAATATCACGCGGCCTAAAAAGGGGACGCACACAATTTTCGCCTGTGGCTCTGCTGCTCGAAAATTGTGTGCGTCCCCATTTTGGTCCTTACCGCTGAGGATCGGTGTCGCCTTCGGCGCGCCGCGACCGCAGCGCCTGCACCGCTGCGCGCCCGCCCGCGGGAACCGGCTGGCGCACGATGCCGGGCACGATCTCGGGCGCGATCGGCGCGCTGAAGTAATTGCCCTGCATTTCGTCGCACCCCTGCTGGTGCAGGAACTCCCACTGCTCGCGCATTTCCACGCCTTCAGCGATGACCGTGAGCCCGAGGCTGTGAGCCATCGCGACCACCCCGCGGGTAAGCGCCGCCGCATCGCCGCTGCGCGGCAGGTCGCCGATCAACGACCGGTCAATCTTGACGCTGTCGATCGGCAAGCGCCGCAGGAAGCTCAATGACGAGTAGCCGGTGCCGAAGCCGTCAACCACCACCCGCACGCCCGCCTCCTTCAACTGCGCGAGCAGCCGCATGGCCCGCTCGGGGTTGCGGATCACCATCTCCTCGGTGATCTCGAGCTCGAGGCGCCCCGCTTCCAGTGCCGCGCGGTGCAGCGCCTCCCGCACCACCTGGATCAGGCTCTCCTGGAGGAATTGCTTCTGCGAGAGGTTGACGGCGACGCGCAGCAGCGGCAGCCCCTGATCGCGCCAGGCGCGGGCCTGGCGGCAGGCGGAGTGCAGCGCCCATTCGCCGATCGCGGCGATCAACCCCGCATCCTCCGCCACCGGGATGAACTCGGCGGGTCCGATCATGCCCTGCGTCGGGTGCTGCCAGCGCATGAGCGCCTCTACCGCGCCCACCTGGCCGTCGCGCACTCCCACCCGCGGCTGGTAAAGCAGCAGCAGCTCGCCCAGCTCGATCGCCCGCCGCAGGCCCGATTCCAGCGACAGCCGCTCCATCAGGTGCACGTTCATCTGCGGGGAATAGAAGCGGAAGCTGTTCTTGCCCTGCTGCTTCACCAGGTACATCGCCATATCGGCGTTCTTGATCAGCGTGTCCGCGTCCTTGCCGTCGTCGGGATAGATGCTGATGCCGAGGCTCGCCGTGACCTGGCACTCGCGACCCTGCAGGTTGAACGGCCGCGTCACGGTGTCGAGCAGCTTCTTCGCGACCTCAGCCACCTGGCCGGCTTCGGTGAACTCCTCGATCAGCACCACGAACTCGTCGCCGCCCACGCGGCCGATCACGTCGCCCTCGCGCAGGGTGGCGCGCAGCCGTTTCGCGAGCTCGGCGAGCAGGAGGTCGCCGGTGGCGTGCCCGAGCGTATCGTTGACCAGCTTGAACCCGTCGAGGTCGATGAAGAGCAGCGCCAGGCTGCGCTCGAAGCGGGCCGCCTGTGCCAGCGCCTGGTGCAGGCGGTCGTTGAACATGGTCCGGTTGGAGAGCCCGGTCAACGAGTCGTGGCTGGCGAAGAAGCGCAAGTTCTGCTCGGCCGCTTTGCGCGCCATGAACTGACCGATCTGGCTGCCGATTGTGTGCACCGCCCCCACCAGACCGGGATCGGGCTGGCGCATGTCACGCGCGAAAAGCTCGATCACCCCGTAGAACTCGTCGCCCACCAGGATCGGAAAGGCGAATACCGAATGCAGCCCGGCCTTCAGCGCCGCCGGCGCCCGTCGCATGTTGATGTCGTGCGCGACGTCCGGAATCCAGACTGGAATGTTGGTGACCCAGACCTGGTGTATCGGGCCCTTGCTCGTCCCCACCGTTTGATTGCGCACGCGGCTGAACGCCATGAACTCGCGCACCTCGGGCGCATCCACGCACCACGTTTCCATGCAGCGCAGCAGGTTCGCCGGCTTGTCGAGCTCCCAGCGGGCCGAGTAGGCCCACCCGCCCGCTTCGGCGATCGTGTGGAGCAGCCGCGGCAGCGCATCCTCCACCGAGCGCGACTCCTCCAGAATCCGCGTGACGGTGTGCTCCATCTGGAGCCGCCGCTCGGCGCGCTTGCGCTCGGTGATATCGGTGGCGAGGGTGATGAAGCCGGTCGGCTGCCCCGCGGCATCGCGCATGATCGTCGTCGATATGCTGACGTTGATGCGCCGGCCGTCCTTGCACATGCGCACAGTCTCATAATCGGAAATCGGCTCGCCCCGCATCAGGCGCTGGCGCAGCGCAATCGCCTCGTCCTCGAGGTCGGGCGGAACGAACGGCGCCGGCCCGCCCAGCACTTCCTGCTCCTTCCAGCCGAACATGCGCTCGGCGGCGGCATTCCACTTCATGATGTGCAGGTTCTGGTCGCGCGCCATGATGGAGACCGGCGATGCGTCGATCAGGGCCTCGAACTTCTGCGAGGTCTGGCGCAGCGTTTCCTCGACCCCCTGCTGGGCGCGAATGCGTTCAGTCAACTCCTGGTTGGCCTGCGACAGCTGCTCGACCAGCTCTGAATTCTCGAATTTCACGCGCAGCGACTCGCGCACAATTTGAGTCAGGATCGGGCTCGTCCCGAGCACGACGCCCAGCAGCACCAGGATCAGGACGCCCATGAACGTGTGCAGGCCGCTGCCCTGCGCAAATACCGTGGTGACGAGCAGCAGGAATGCCGGCAGGACGAATGCGAGGAACGCCTGCCGCACCGGCCCCAGGACTACCATCGCGGCCACCATCATGCCGCCGATCAGGAAGATCACGAGGAACTGGTGGGGCAGGGAGGACTCCGGATAGAGCACCGAGCCGGCAATCCCCCACAGCAGACCGGCGGTGCCGGCACCCAACACGAACCGCCTGGCCCACCGGCGAGCCTCGGCCTCCGGCGGATTCATTCCCTGGTGGGCGCGATACAGCAGGTAGCGCGCGCCCGTGACCAGGTACATGGCAGTGAGCCATGCCCCCAGCAGGGTGCTCGAGACGATCCCCCACAGGGCGAAGACGAGAATGCTGGAGTTGACCAGGGTGCCGAGATACCCCGGCCGCGACAGCCGGTAGAGCTGGCGCACCTGCTCGGCGTATACGCGATCGTGCGTTACCTGGTCAGACATCGTCGTACCCGGATTGGACCCGCCATTCTACGCCCGTTTCGCCTCGGGATTCAGCAGGTTGGGCGGCCCGCCGCCGGTGAGCGCCGCGACCAGGTTGCGCGCCGCGGTCATCGCCATTCCGCGCCGCGTCGCCTCGGTGGAACTGCCGATATGCGGCATCAGCACGACGTTGTCGAGTCGCAGGAATCCCGGGTTGAGCCTGGGCTCGTTCTCGAAAACGTCCAGGCCCGCCGCGCGGATGACGCCATCCTGAAGTGCAGCGACGAGCGCCGCGTCGTCCACCACGCCGCCGCGCGTCGAGTTGATCAGGATCGCGGTCGGCTTCATGAGCTTCAACTCGCGCGCGCCGATCAGGTGGTGCGTTTCCGGCGAATAGGGCACCTGCAGGACCACGAAATCCGATTGCCTGAGCAGCTCGTCCCTGGTGACGAAGGTGGCATTGAGCGTCTTCTCCACATCGGGCGCGACGCGCGTCCGATTGTGGTAGAGCACCTTCATCTCGAAGCCCGCGGCGCGGCGTGCGATCGCCTGCCCGATGCGGCCCATGCCGAAGATGCCGAGGGTAGCGTGGTGCACGTCCACGCCGAGCCACTGCTTCAGGCGCCAGCCCGTCCACTCCCCGGCCCGCACCCGCCGCTCGAGCTCGGTCAGGCGCCGCGCCGCGCCGAGCATCAGCGCCCACGCGAGGTCGGCGGTGGAGTCATCGAGCACCCCGGGGGTGTTCGTCGCCATGATGCCGCGCGCGGTACAGGCGGCGAGATCGATGTTGTTGTAGCCGACCGCGATGTTCGCGACGATCCTGAGCTTCGGACAGCGCGCGAGGAGATTGCCTTCGATGCGATCGGTCAGCGCGCACATGACGCCATCGCGGTCCTGGAGCCGCCGCGCGAGCGCCTCTGCGTCGAGCGCTCGGTCCTCCTGGTTGGAGTCCACCTCGCAGTGCTGCGCGAGGTACGCGAGTGTCTCGTCGAACACCTCGCGCGTGACGAGGACTTTAGGTTTCATGCTGATCACTGATAGATTTCGGTGATGATATACCGCGCGTTGAGCGGTGACCTGCGCACAACAGCACGGATCACGCGTTGATTGATTGTCCGCTCGAACGCGCGGAGTTAAACCGGCGCGAAGCGTCCGGGTTTAACTACTTGTAGAGCGCGCTGGGCAACCAGAGCCCGATCTGGGGGAACGTGTAGAGCAGCACCAGCGCGACCAGCTGGATCCCCATGAACGGCAGCATGCCGGCGAAGATCTGGTTCAACGTCACGTGCGGCGGCGATACACCCTTCAAGTAGAACGCCGCCATCGCGACCGGCGGCGAGAGGAACGCAGTCTGGAGGTTCAGCGCTACCAGCAGACCGAAGAACAGCGGGTCAATGTGGAAATGCGGCAACAACGGGATGAAGATCGGCATGAAGATGATGATGATCTCGGTCCATTCGAGCGGCCAGCCGAGGATGAAGATGATGAACTGGGCGAGAATCATGAACTGGACCGGCGTGAGATCCATCGAGAGCACCCACTTCTCCAGCAGCTCCTGTCCGCCGAGCAGCGCAAACGCCGCCGAGAAGATACCGGAGCCGACGAACAGCCAGCACACCATCGCGCTCGTCCGCGCGGTGAGGAACGACGACTCTTTGATGATCGTCCCGAATTCTCTCAGCGTGCCGCCGATGACGGCCCCGGAAAACGGGCCTCCCGATCTCTGCCGCAGTTGCCCGATATAGCGGTAGGCCATCGCGAGCAGGAATCCGCCGAATGCGCCGACCGCCGCCGCCTCGGCCGGCGTCGCCAGACCGAAGACGATTGAGCCCAGCACCGCGAGAATCAGAAGCGCCAGCGGAAAGAACGATGCAAGCAGTAACTTGAAGATCTCGAGCCGCTCCCAGTTCCAGAGCCAGTAGATGAGCCCGATGGCCGCGAGGCCGATCGCGAGCACAATCCAGAACCAGGCAGGAACCGGGAGTCGTTCCTGGGCGGGGGCGCTGGCCGCCGTAGCTGCGGACGTTGCCGCGGCCGGTTCCGCCGCAGATCCCGGCTGCTGGGTGGTTTCAGGCTTGAGCCCATCCGCCACCGGCGGCTCCTGGGCTCCTTCCGGCTTCTCCACTTCCGGCGGCGGCTCTCCGATGATTCCGGATTCCTGCTCCTGCGAGGTCGCCGCCGCGGCGAACTCGCCGCCCGCCTCGATCAGGCCCGCTGAGCTGTCCACGACTACTGGAGCAGTCGCCGAACGAAAGGTAACGCCCAGCACGAAGATGATCGCAATCGCCGGCACCAGCGAGACAATGAGCTGCCCGGCCACGGCGCGCCTCGCGACGCCTGCGCGCCCGGACCCTGTAAGCGCGTGCCATAAACCCGCCAATGCGTTGCTGCCCTGCTGCGCCAGCGTCCGCGCCAAAGGCTGTAGCGGAACGCGCTGCTCGCTTTCCGCGAGCGGCGGCATGAGATCCGGCTTCCACTTCGCGAGCGCGATGATGTACCCGATATAGAGCCCCGCGAGCATCAGGCCGGGCAAGAAGGCGCCGGCGTAGAGCTGCACCACCGACACGCCCGCGGTGGCGCCATAGACGATCAGCAGCACCGAGGGCGGGATCAGGATGCCGAGGCAGCCGCCCGCGGTAATCGCGCCCGCCGCGATCTTGACGTTGTAACCGGCCCTGAGCATCGCCGGAAACGCGAGCAGGCCCATCAGCGTCACCACCGCGCCGACGATGCCGGTGGCAGTCGCGAAGATCGCGCAGGTAATGATGGTAGCAACCGCAAGCGCGCCCGGCACGCGCGAGGTCGCGAGGTGCAGGCTGTGGAACAGCCGGTCGATCAATTGCGCCCGCTCGACCAGGTAGCCCATGAACAGAAACAGCGGGATCGCGATCAGCACGTCGTTCGACATCACCCCGTAGGTGCGCTGCACGAAAAGGTCGAGCACCTGCTGGTTGGCAAGAGCCGGATTGTCGCTGCGGTAGGCGAGCCAGGCGAAGAACACGCCCATGCCCATCAGCGTAAAGGCCGTGGGGAAGCCGAGCATGATGGCGAACACGATCAGCGCAAGCATGAGCAGCCCGAGGACTCCGAGGTCCGCCTTGCTCAGGTGCGCGTCAAAGAGGTTGGTCCAGGGCGTGAGCACCAGCACCACGACGAGGATCACCGCCATCAGCGAGAAGCCGAACCAGAGCTCCTTGCGCAGCTTCACCTGGCCGGCTCCTTGTGCTCGACGTATTGGTCGAGCTTCTGGATGTCCTCGTCCTTGACGTGCAGTTCCTGCTTCAGCTTTTCCACGTCGACTTCCTCGACGTCCACCTGACGCGAGGGCCACGCGCCCTGCTTTAGGCAGATGATGCAGCGGATGATCTCGACGATGCCCTGCGCCAGCAGGATCGCCCCGGCCACCGGGATGACCGTCTTGAAGGGATAGTACGGCGGACCCTCATAAGTAATGTTCGAAGTTTCGCCGATCCTCCACGACTCCGCCGCGTAGAAATACCCGGCATAGGTGAGAGCAATGACGCCGGGAAGGAAGAATAAGATGTAGAGCGTAAGGTCAATCGTCGCCTGCGTGCGTGGGCTGAAGAATCCATAGAGCACGTCCCCGCGCACGTGTGCATTCTTCGACAGCGTATAGGCGCCGGCCATCATGAACAGCGTCCCGTACATCATGATCATGAAGTCGAAGGCCCAGGCGCGAGGGGCACTGAGGACGTAGCGCGAGAACACCTCCCACGAGACGTGGAGGGTGAGGATCACGATGCAGAACGAAAACACCTGGCCGATCCAGGTGCTCAGCTTGTCAATAAAAAGCAGGATCTTCTGCATGCGGGCGGCGACCGAGGATTACCGGCTACGGTTGAGTCATTCTCCCATTTCCCGCAACGACCGTGCAAAAAAAACACCACCCGGTGTCGCCGGATGGTGTCTTTTCTTGCTTACAGCTCCCTGACGTCAGGCCTTCTTCTGAGCCGGCTTCTTGGGCGCGAAGTAATGGTTATAGGCCATGCGCGGATGGACCTGGGTATCGAGGAACCAGCGCACCGAGCGTGCAGCGAACGCCTTCTGCGACTCCTCAACCTCCCGGAAGATCGCATTGTCCTTGCGCTTGTCGGCGGCCTGGTCATAGACGACGAGCTGGCGCGCGAGCACCGAGTCCGGCGTCTTGTAGAACCGCACGCCCTGCTTCTGCTGCATCTCGACGTAGTCCTGGGAGTAGCGGTGGATCGCCTTCCAGGACATGTCGGCGGACGCGGCTTCCACGGCATTCTCGATGACCGCCTTGATCTTGGCCGGCAGCGCGTCGAACTTGGTCTTGTTGAACATGATCTCGAACTGCTCGGCGTTCTGGTGATAGCTCTGCAGCATGCACACCTTGGAAACGTCCGGGAAGCCGAGCAGGCGGTCGGAACTCGCGTTGTTGAACTCCGCCGCGTCCAGCAATCCGCGGTCCATGGCGGGCACGATCTCGCCTCCGGGAAGCGCGTTGACCGCCGCGCCGAGCCCCGTGAACACGTCGATCGAGATGCCCACGGTGCGGAACTTGAGGCCCTTGAAGCCCTCCACGCTCGTGATCGGCTTCTTGAACCAGCCGAGCGGCTGCGTCGGCATCGGCCCGTAGGGGAAAGATACGACGTTCGCGCCGATCGACTTGTAGAGCTTGTCGAGCAGTTGCTTTCCGCCGCCGTACTTGTGCCACGCCAGCAGCGTGTTCGCATCCATGCCGTAGGCCGGCCCCGAGCCCCACAGCGCGAGCGCGTTCTGCTTGCCATAGTGATAAACCAACACGCCATGGCCGCCGTCGAGCGTGCCCTTGGTGACCGCGTCGAGCAGGCCGAAGGCCGGCACCACCGCGCCCGCCGGCAGCACGTCGATCCGCAGCTCGCCGCCGGTCATGTCGTTCACTTTCTTGGCGAAGTCGAGCGCGTACTCGTGGAAGATGTCTTTTGCGGGCCACGTGCTCTGCCAGCGCATCGTGACCGGGCCCTGCGCCTTGGCGATCATCGGGAACGCGGTGATCGCAGCGCCCGTAGTCGCGGCGGCGGCACCGGTCAGGAACTTGCGGCGTGTCGCGCTCGGCTGCTCTGGCGCTCTCACGTTCTTTTTCAGGAATTGTTTCAGCATGTCTGTCCTCCGATGGTAGGTTTGTGCGAGGGAATAATCATGATCCCGAGATCACGCCAACAGGCACTCCGATCAACGCGTTCGAAACCAAAATTTTATTATGCGGAATGCCGTACTGATCGGTGGCAATGCTATACCTCAGAATATGCGAAATCAAGCATCGGCGGCCGCGATCTCCGCGACGTCGGTCGCGCGGCCCGGCTATAACTAACCGTTGTGATTCCGCGATATGCGCAATGTCCTTCAGCAACTGCATCAAGCGACCGGCGGATCCCCGGAGCGCACGCGACTCTCAACGCGCAGCGGACGCGGTTACGGCGGCGGGTGAGGTCACCCGATCCCCCCCTTTGTGCTTGGGATTGGGATGCCAGCCCAGCACGAACAGCAGCACAAAGAAACCAATCACATAGGCGATCGCAACGTGCCATCCGTACCGCAGCCAGCGCCCGACGGACTTCGCTTCCGGATACAGGTTTGACAGCGCCACGCCCGCCGATGAGCCGAACCAGATCATCGACCCGCCGAAACCTACGGCGTAGGCCAGGAAGCCCCAGTCGTAGCCGCCCTGCTTCAGGGCGAGCGCAGTGAGCGGAATATTGTCGAAGACCGCCGAGACGAACCCCAGGCCGAGCGCGGTCTCCCACGAGGCGGCCGGGAGTTTCTCCACCGGCATCATCGACGCGCAGGTAATGAGGGACAACAGGAACATGCTGCCCTTGAACGCCTCGGGAAGCAGTGACCAGTCCGGCTTGCGCACGGCAATACAGACCAGGATCGCGACCCATACCGCCGTGCCGATGAAGGGAAAGCTGTCCGACACGCTCGGGAACTTGAGATTGACCACGACGTTCGCGCCAATCGCCGCAGCCAGGATCGCGACCACGATCCCGACCCGGCTCCAGTCCACATGAATGCGGAGCGAGGCGTCCTTGACGATGGGCGAGTAACGTTGCTGCTGCAACGCCGCGGGTATTCCAAATATCACAAGCGCAACGCCCGCCGCGACGAATGCTTCCAGCACATCCAGGGGGCTCACACCATCTATCCACATCATGGTGGTGGTGGTGTCGCCCACGACACTTCCCGAGCCGCCGGCGTTCGACGCGGCGACGATCGCAGCGAGGTAGCCGATGTGGACCTTGCGCCGGAACACGGTGGCCGCGAGGGTGCCGCCGATCATCGCCGCCGCAATGTTGTCGAGAAAGCTGGAGAGCACGAAGATCATGACGAGCAGCACGAAAGCGCCTTTCCAGTCGTCGGGCAGAAAGCGCGGCAGCACGGCAGGGATGTGGCTCTTCTCAAAATGGCTGGACAGGATTGCGAAGCCGAGCAGCAGCCCGAGCAGGTTCGTCAGGATCACCCACTCGTGCAGCATGTGCTGGGCCAGGCCGGGAAGCCCGGCCCCGGCCTTGAAGCCGGTGAAACCGAGCTTGTAGAGCGTGATCACCGCAAGCCCGGCGAGCGCGACGTGCAGCGTGTGGCGGTGAAACAGCGCGACACCCAGCAGCGTCAATCCGAACAGGATGAAGTCGACTGGAATGCCGAATAGACCCGGTCCGTCACCCGCAGCACCAGCGTCGGCGGCCAGCGCCGGTAACGCAAACCCGGCGAGGAGACCCACGGACATGCACGACGCCGCCATGCGGCGCGCGAAACGGAAACGATTCACGATGGACAGGGTGACGGGGCGGTCAGAAGCCGGGCGATTGTATCACTCGCCGGCGCGGCGTTTGTCCATCAGCTCGAGGAACGGCGTGAGCATATCCATCGGCACCGGGAACACGATGGTGTTGGACTTGTCGCCGGCAATGCTGCCGAGCGTCTGCAGGTATCTCAATTGCATCGCCTGCGGCTGCCGCGCCAGCGTCTGCGCGGCCTGCAGGAGCTTCTCGGCCGCCTGCAGCTCGCCCTCGGCGTGGATCACCTTAGCGCGCCGTGTGCGCTCGGCTTCGGCCTGCTGCGCGATCGCACGCACCATGGACGGGTCGATGTCCACGTGCTTGATCTCCACATTCGACACCTTGATGCCCCAGGCGTCGGTCTGCGCATCGAGAATCTTCTGGATATCGAGGTTCAGCTTGTCGCGCTCGGCGAGCAACTCGTCGAGCTCGTGCTTGCCGAGCACCGCGCGCAGCGTCGTCTGCGCGAGCTGGCTCGTCGCCTCGAGGAAATTCGCCACCTGGATGATCGCCTTCTGGGCGTCCAACACGCGAAAGTAGATGACGGCATTTACCTTCACCGAGACGTTGTCGCGCGTGATCACGTCCTGGCTGGGGACATCCATCACCACGGTGCGGAGATCCACGCGCACCATCTGCTGGATGCCCGGCACGATCAGGATCAGTCCCGGCCCCTTCACTCTCCAGAAGCGGCCGAGCAGGAACACGACGCCCCTCTCGTACTCGCGGAGGATTCGCAGCGACGCCGCGATCAGGATGACGATCAGTAAGACGATGCCGCCCGCGCCAATTTGCTCGATCATGCCTTGCCTCCGTGCCTGTCATCCGGTTCCACGCGCAGGGTAAGCCCGTCGATGCCGGTCACCCGCAAATCCTGCCCGGTCGAAACGGGCACGGCGCTCAGCACGCGCCAGGTCTCGCCGCGCACCTTCGCCCAGCCCTCACGCTCGAAATCCGCCAGTGCAGTTCCGCTCGCCCCGATGATATCCGCGTGCCCGCTCACCACCGGGCGGCGGCGCGCTTTGAGCGCGACCCACACGGTAAAGAAAACCACCGCCGCGCTCGCCACCGAGAGCGTCACGACAAATGACAGCGGTAGCGTGTAGCCGGCAGCGACGTCGGGATCGAACAAGATCACCGAGCCAAATACGAGCGCAACGACCCCCCCGATGCCGAGCGAGCCGAAGCTGGGCAGGAACGCCTCCGCGACGATGAACGCCAGCCCCAGCAGGATCAGCCCGAGGCCAGCGTAATTCACCGGCAGGAGTTGAAAAGCGTAGAGCGCCAGCAGCAGGCAAATCCCCCCCACGACGCCGGGCAGCACGTAGCCGGGATTGGAAAACTCGAAAATGAGGCCGTAGATCCCGATCATCATCAGGATCAACGCAATGCCGGGATCCGTGATCACGGCGAGGAGCCGGTTGCGCCAGTCCGGCTCGAGTGTCGTGACCGCCGCGCCCCGGGTCTCGAGCGTGCGTTCCACCCCTTGCACGGTGAGCTTTCTCCCGTGCACCTGCTTGAGAAGATCGCTCACGTCGGCCGCAACGAGGTCGATCACCTTGCGCTTCCTCGCCTCCTCCGCCGGCAGGCTCACCGCCTCGCGCACCGCCTGCTCGCCCCAATCGGCGTTGCGCCCCCTCAACTGCGCAAGGCTGCGGATGTAGGCGGCGGCGTCATTGACCTGCTTGCGCGTCATGGCGCCCTTGGGATCCGGCTCGTCGTCGACCGCGTCCTTGCCGGACTTCCTTGTGGTTTTCCCCTCGGGCTTGCGTTGCTTCCCGGAATCCCCTTCCGGAGCGCCGCCGACCGGCACCGGTGTCGCGGCGCCGAGGTTGGTCGCGGGCGCCATCGCCGCGACGTGGCTCGCGTAGAGGATGAAGGTGCCGGCGCTCGCTGCGCGCGCGCCGCTCGGACCCACGAAGGCGGCAACTGGTACCGGCGAGGCGAGGATCTCCTTGATGATCCAGCGCATCGAAGTGTCAAGTCCGCCCGGCGTATCCATCTGCAGCACGACCAGCGCGGCACCGCGATCCGCGGCCTTGCGCAAGCCGCGCACCACGTAGTCCGCGGTCGCCGGGCTGACCGCACCCTCGAGCTTGAGCAGCACCACCGGCTGCGCGCCGATTTCGGCGGCCGGCAACTTGGCGACGAGCCCCACCGCGCCAATCAAGCCCAGGGCGGCCCAAGCTTTCCCGCCGTCGCTGAAGAAGAGCCTCATGCGGCTATTATGACCCCTTATCACGCAACCGGGCGCGTAAGTCCCACCCACAAATCGCTTTGCAGGCGCGCGACGTCGCCCAGCGTGCCGCGTTCCCGAAAGGCGCGCCGCAGCCAATCCGCATCGCTGGCGCCCTCGCGGGCACCGGACTCAAGCTCCTTCAGCGCCAGCCCGGCACCGAGTTCCGCCGCGTGCGGCTCGAGCAGGGCAATCGTCTCGAGCACATCGTCCTTGAGGGACACCTGCCGCCCCGTGTCCGCGTCGATCAGCTTGCCGCCGAGACCGTAGCGGCAGGCCTGGAAGCGATTGTGGTTGTAGAGCAGGTAAACCTCCCGCGAGGGCGGGCGCGGCCGGTCCTTCAATAGATGGCGGGCAAGCGCCTGGGCGTAGGCGGCGAGCGCCGCCGCGCGGTCAACCGTAAGCGGCGTGTCGAATACCCGGATTTCCACCGTGCCGTATTCGGGCCGCGGCCGGATGTCCCAGTAGAAGTCCTTCATGCTCTCGACAATTCCGTAGCCGCGCATCTTGTCGAAGTACTCGATGAACTCGCTCCACGAACGCACGAACGGCATCTGCCCGGACAGCGGAAAGGCGCTCACGGTGTTCAGCCGCGAAGATTGGTACGAAGTGTCCTCGCCCTGCTGGAAGGGCGAGGACGCCGAGAGCGCGATGAAATGCGGCGCATAGCGCGCCAGCAGGTGCGTGAGGTACACGGCCTCGTCCCCGCCCGGGCAGCCGATGTGTACATGCTGGCCGAAGATCGTGAACTGCTTGGCAAGGTAGCCGTACAGATCCAGGATGTGCTGGAAGCGCTCGGTCGGGTAAATGCGGCGATCGCCCCACTGGTGAAACGGGTGCGAGCCGCCGCCGGCGACGCGCACGTTCAGCCTCTGGGCCGCCAGTGCGACGGCGTCCCGGATCGCCCGCAGCTCCCGCACCAGCGCGTAATGCGTCGACTGGATCGAGGTATTGATCTCGATCATGCTCTCCGTAATCTCGGGCCGGACCGCGCCGGGATGCTCCATTTTCCCGAGCAGCTCGATCAGGTCCGCCGCATCGCGCGCGAGGTTGTAGTCGCGTGAGTTGAGGATCTGCAGCTCGAGCTCGACGCCGAGCGTGAAAGGTGCGGAACGCTTGAACTCCGTTTCCGCCGGGCTCACTTGTTCTCCGCCGCTTCACCTGCCCGCCGCAGGGCGAATTGCACGGCAATCGGGCCGACCAACTCCAGGATGAGGACCGCGGACAGCACGATCGCGGCAAGCTTCGCGCCGAAATCCGGGTACAGCTGCCCGGTCCGGTGCACCATCCCGACCGCCGTGCCCGACATGGGCGTGAGCGCGAGGCACAGCAGGCCCGCCGCTCCCCGGCGCACTCCCGACAGGTAGGTCAGGCTCATGACGCCGAGCGATTTCCCTGCAAACCGCGCCAGCACATAGACGATCGCGAGCGTGCCGCCGGTCGCGAGCTCCGCCGCGTTGAGGCTTGCCCCGCTCACGACGAAAAGCACCACAACGAAGAGCTGCCCGATCCAGCCGATGTCGACGGGCAGCAGGTCGTGGCGCCGGTCGAGGTTCTTCGAGAGCGTGCCGAATGCAAGCAGCGCCAGCACCACCGACAATTCGAACAGGCGTGCGGCGGCGACGGTCACCGCGATCAGCCCGAGCGAAACCACCAGGTGCCCGCGCTCCGTCCTGCCGAGCCAGCGCGCGAGCGTCATTGCGGCGACGCTCGCGACGTAGCCGAGCAGCGCAGAACCGGCCAGCAGATAAACCGGGTGCAACACGACGGTCGCTACGCTCGCTTGGTACTCGTGATGCAGCCAAGCGAGCAGCATGGTCGAAGTGACGAACGCGAGGACGCTGTTCATCGCCGTGAGGTTGAGTGCCCGCTCCGTGACCTGGCCCTCGGCCCCGATCTCCTGCGCCGCGACCAGCACCACCGCGGGCGCGGTCGCGATCGCGATTGATGCCGCAATCGCCGCGTAGAGCGGCTCGACCCCGAAATAGAGCAGCGCCACGAACACGAAGGCAAACGAGAGCGCACTCTCGAGGACGGCTGTCGCCGCGAGCCAGGGCTCGCGCCGGAGCCAGGCGAAATCGAGGCGCCGGCCGAGCTCGAACAGGATCAGGCCCAACGCGATGTCGACAAAGATCCAGGCCTCCCTCAGAAGCGCGCCGTCGAGCCAGTTGAGCCCGCTCGCGCCGAGCGCGAGCCCGACCAGGACGTAACCGACGATACGCGGCAGGCGCAGCACGCGGCGGACAAACTCTCCGCCGATTACGCCGGCGAGCAGCAGCAGGCCGAACAGCGCGAGCGGGCTGGCGGCCGGGGGAAAGTCAGGCAGAAAGCTCAGTTGTGTCATGGCGAGCCCACACCCGTTTGCCGCCCGCTCGGGCGGCGACAACTTCAACAACTGAATTAATTCTGGTTCTCCGCGCCGTCCTCGGCGCGCACGGAAACCGTGGAATTTTTAGTTTTGATTGCCTTATCTGACCACGGCGGGTGCAAAAGTTCCGCCGCGGGCTGTAATCAATTGATTTGTCATGGAGCAAGTATCACATGCACACGATACGGACCGTGTGCGCCGACCGTCACCGTTTGCTCGATGTCGGCGGTGCGCGACGGCCCCGAGATGAAGTTGACGGCCCGCGGCAGCTTGCCCAATTCGCTCCGCGCGAGCTGCCACGCCTCCTCCATGCCGCGCACGATGCGCGATCGGCTCACGACGGCGACATGGGTTTCCGGTAGCAGGCTTACGGTTGACGGCGTCTCGGGTCCCGATACCGTCATCAGCGTGCCGGTCTCGGCGATGGCGCAGTACGCCCCCGTGATGCCGACGAGATCGGTGTCACGCGCTTCGCGCACGACGATATCGATGCCTGCGGCACGCCAGTCGAGCGTCGCCAGTTCGGACCAGCACACCGCCGCAAGCGGCAACGCATGGGCCCGCAAGTAGCGGGCGACGCCGGCCGGAACGGCCTCGATCGCTTCCACTTCATCCACCGTGCTCGCCAGCCCCAGCGCGCGCTCGCGGAAACGGACCACCGGGTCCCATTCCATGCGCGGCCGCGCGCTTCCGGGATGCAACCCGATATACGCGCTCATCGCCGTGCGCTCGGCGTCGGTCGGAACCGCTCCCTTGCCCTGCCGTGCGCGGATGCGTGCGAGTATGTTTTCGCGTTCAGTCACTGATGCTTCAACTTCCCTGCCCCTCACCCCCACCCTCACCATCCCTCACCCCCGCCCCTCTCCCGAGCGGAGAGGGGCGGCTCGAGATTCCCTTCTCCCCTTGGGAGAAGGGCATGGGATGAGGGGATGGGGGCGAGGGGGGTATTCTGGGCCCGCCTCACCCGAGCGTGGGCATGTTGAGCCCCGGCGCCGGGGTATCCTGGTGCGGCCAGCGGCTGGTGATGACCTTGGTGCGGGTGTAGAACTTGACGCCTTCCATGCCGTGCACGTGGAGGTCGCCGAAGAGCGAGCTCTTCCAGCCGCCGAAAGAGTAGAACGCCACCGGCACCGGGATCGGAACGTTCACGCCGACCATGCCGACCTGAATCTCGTTCTCGAAGCGCCGCGCCGCCCCGCCGGATTCGGTGAAGATCGCCGTGCCGTTGGCGTACGGGTTGCGGTTGACGAGCGCGATCGCGTCTTCGAGCGTATTTGCCCGCAGCACGACGAGTACCGGACCGAAGATCTCGTCCTTGTAGACGCGCATGTCCGGCGTGACGCCGTCGAAGAGCGTGGTGCCGAGAAAATACCCGTTGTCGAACCCGCGCACCTTGTGGCCGCGGCCGTCGACGACGAGCCTCGCGCCTTCCTTCACCCCCTGGTCGATGTAGCCCGCGACCTTGTCGCGATGCTGGGCGGTGATGAGCGGGCCCATGTCCACCCCTTCCTTGTCTCCCGGTCCGACCACGATCGCTTCGGCCTTCTTCTTGAGCAGCTTCACGAGCGGGTCGGCGGCGGCGCCCACCGCCACGACCGCGGAGATCGCCATGCAACGCTCGCCCGCCGAGCCGTAGGCCGCACCGATGAGGGCGTCGGCCGCGAACTCGAGATCCGCATCCGGCAACACGACAGCATGGTTCTTGGCCCCGCCGAGCGCTTGCACCCGCTTGTGGTTCTTCGCGCAGGTTTCGTAGATATATTTCGCGATCGGCGTGGATCCGACAAAGGAGACGGCGTGAATCCCCGGGTGATTGAGCATCGCATCCACGGCTTCCTTGTCGCCGTGTACGACGTTGAGCACCCCGTCGGGCAGGGCTGCATCCTTGAAGAGCTCCGCCATGCGCAACGAGGCCGAGGGCACCTTCTCCGAGGGCTTGAGGATGAACGCGTTGCCGCACGCGATGGCCACCGGGAACATCCACAGCGGGACCATCACCGGGAAATTGAACGGCGTGATGCCAGCGCACACGCCCACCGGCTGGCGCACCGTGTGGCAGTCCACGCCCGAACCGACGTTCTCGGAATGCTCGCCTTTGAGGAGATGCGGGACGCCGCAGGCGAACTCGACCACCTCGATGCCGCGCTGGACCGAGCCCATCGCATCGGGAAGGGTCTTGCCGTGCTCTTCCGTGACGAGCGTCGCCAGCTCCTTCTGGTGCGCCTGCAGCAGCTGCAGGAATTTCTGCATCACGCGCGCACGCCGCAGCGGCGGCGTGTCGCCCCAGCCCGGGGCCGCCGCGGCCGCGGCCTTCACCGCGCCGTCGATATCGGCCGCGTTGCAGAGCGGGACCTTGCGGATGACCGTGCCCAGCGCCGGATTGGTCACCGGGCCGAAGCGGGTGCCGGAGGCGGGCTGGTGCCTGCCGAAGATCCACAGCGGCACGCTCGTCACATTGTGTGATGTGTCGTTCATGTCGTTCGTTTCTTTCGATACAGCTCGCGGAACGTGCGGCCTTCCGGCGCCGGGAAGTCGCGCCCGTTCGTCCAGCCGCCGCCGAAGGGCAGGCGGCGGATGCGCCGGTCTGCGCCGCCGAGCAGGGACAGCACACGTGCGCCGAGCGCCGTCATCATCGCATAGATCGCCGGGCGCCGTGCCGCCCAGCTCCACAACGCAAGCCCCATACGCTCCGGCCACGGCTTGAGCCCGCGCTCGAACTGGCGCTCGCGGAGTTTCCTCATGAGATCGGGCAGAGGGATCTTCACCGGGCAGACCACGCCGCACTGATTGCAGAGCGTGGCGGCGTTGGGAAGATCGAGAGCGTTTTCCAGCCCCACATAGCTCGGAGTCAGCACCGAGCCCATCGGCCCCGGGTAAACCCAGCCGTAGGCATGCCCGCCGACGCTCTGGTACACCGGGCAGTGGTTCATGCACGCGCCGCAGCGGATGCAACGCAGCATCGGCTGCAGGTCGCTGCCCAGCAGCTCGCTGCGTCCGCCATCGAGCAGGATCACGTGGAAATGCTGCGGCCCGTCGCGATCGCCCTCTCCTTTCACGCCGGTCGTGACGGAGATGTAGTTGGAAATGGTCTGCCCCGTGCCGTGCGCCGGCAGCAGCCGCATGAGCGTCGCCGCGTCCTCCAGGGTCGGCAGCACCTTCTCGATGCCGGTGATCGCGACGTGCACCCGTGGCAGCGTGGTCACCAGGCGGCCGTTGCCCTCGTTGGTGACGATGAGTGTGGAGCCAGTCTCGGCCACGACGAAGTTCGCGCCCGAGATGCCCATGTCCGCGGTGATGAAATGCTGCCGCAGCATCTCGCGCGCTTCGCGCGTCAGTGCCGCGATGTCGGTCTTGCGCGGCGTGCGGTGCTTTTCCTGGAACAGGTCCGACACCTCGTCGCGGGTCTTGTGCACCACCGGGGCAACGATGTGCGAAGGCGGCTCGCGCGCGAGCTGGAGGATGTACTCGCCGAGATCGGTCTCGACGACCTCGATGCCGGCCGCCTCGAGCGCCTCGTTCAGGGCGCACTCTTCGCTCACCATGGACTTCGATTTCACCGCCTTGCGCACACCGTGCTGCCGCGCGATTTCGCACACGATGCGGTTGACGTCCTCGCGGGTTTCCGCCCAGTGCACGACGGCTCCGCGCGCCACCGCATTGCGCTCGAACTCCTGCAGGTACAGATCGAGGTCGGCAAGCGCGCGGTCGCGGATCGCCGCGGCGGCGGAGCGGATCTCCTCGTAATTGCCGAACTCGGCCACGCGATCGGCGCGCCCGCGCACGAAGTTGCCCTGCAGCCGCCTGAGGGCGGCCTGAAGGTTGGCGTTGGAGAGCTTCGTGCTCGCCGTCGCCTTGAAATGCATGGAGGTGACCTGCATGAGACGCTCAGTTCATGCGATAGCGGCGGACGGCTTCGGGGTTCCAGCTGAGCCCGTTGCCCGGGCGGGCGGTGAGGACCGCGTTGCCGTCGGCGATCCGCAGCGGCTCCTCGAGTATAGCGTTCGCCCAGTCCACATATTCCAGCCAGTGCGCGGTCGGCGTCACGGTGAGCAGATGCGCGCTCACTTCGGGGTAGAGGTGCGAGGACATCCGAATTCCCTTCGCCGCGGCCAGCCCGGCCGCGCGCCGCCAGCCGGTAACGCCCCCGATGCGCTCGAGGTCCGGCATCACATAGTCGCAGGATTGCGCGGCGAGCGCCCGCTCCATCTCGTGCGGGAGCGAAAAGTTCTCCCCGATCTGCAACGGCGTCGCGAGCGTGCGTGCGATCCCGGCGCATCCCGCAAAATCGTCGTGCCGGATCGGCTCCTCCATCCAGTAGACGCCTTCGCCGTCGAGTGCGCGCCCGCGCCGGATCGCCTCTTCCACCGTCAGCGCCTGGTTGTAATCCACCATCAGGGCAATGTCCGCAGTGATGCGCGCGCGCACCGCGCGTACCGCGGCGAGATCGGCTTCGAGCGTCGGGTAGCCCAGCCGGAGCTTTACCGCCTTGAAACCACCCGCGAGGAGCTTTTCCGCTTCATCGGCCACCGCCGCCGGCTCCTTCAGGCCCAGTCCGCAGCTGTTGTACGCGGGTACCGGGCGGGGCGCTGCGCCAAGGAGTGTCGCGAGCGGCATTCCCGCGGCCCGGGCGAGCGCGTCCCAGGCCGCGACATCGAACATCGCCATCGCCATGCGCACGATGCCCTGGACGCCCATCAGCACGAAGCGCCGGTTGATCTTCTCCCACAGGACGGTCGGCTCGACGGCATCCCCCTTCACCGTGCGCAGCACTTCCTCGAGCATCACGACGATGGCGGCGGCGGCGGCCGGCACGTAGCAGAACTGGTATGCGTGGCCGGTCACGCCTTCTTCCGTCTCCAGGTCTACGAGCAGCAGCGGCGCCTCGCGCAGCGCCTCCTGGCTGGTCCCGAGCACGTAGGTCATCGGCACCTTCACGCCGACCGCGCGGATGTTCCGCACGGTGAGCTTGGGCAGCGTCATGCCTTCTTGCCCTGGGCATGAAGGATCAGAATGTCCCGAGCCGCGCGGTGGATGGGCGTGGGCACGCCGACCGCCGCGCCGAGCTCGACCACCGCGCCCGACAGCCACTCCACTTCCAGCGGGTTGCCGCGTTCGAGATCGAGTTGCAGCGAAGCGGTCATCGTCGGCGGCAGCGTGTCGCTGAAAGCAAGGCGCTCCTCCGCGATGTCTTCCGGCAGTCGGACCCCGTGAGCCCTTCCCACGGCGGCTGCTTCCCGCATCGCGTCGAGATAGAACTGGCGGGTCAGCGGGTGCGCGAGGATTGGGCCGAGCGGTAGCCGTATGGTGGCGGTGACTGCGGCCATGCCCACCAGGAACACGAATTTCTCCCAGATCGAGCGGCGGATGTCGTCGGAGAGGCGGGCGTCGATGCCCGTTTTCTTGAGGTTCTCGAGCAGCGCTTCGGCGCGCTTCGAGCGCCGGCCGTCGTATTCGCCGAACACCACCCGTTGCATCGTGCCGGTGTGCAGGATCACGCCGGGGCGGGATATCGCGGTCCCCATGTACGCAACCCCGCCCATCAATGCCTTCTCGCCCACGATCGGGCGCAGGATATCGTCCTTGCGCACGCCGTTCTGGAGCGACAGGAAGCCGGTGTCCGGCCCGAGCAACGGCAGGATCGAACGCGCCGCGGCCGCGGTGTCCCAGAGCTTGACGGCAAAGAAGACGAGATCGACCGGCCCGATCGTGGCGGGGTCGTCAGTCACCCGTAGCCTCGGCAGGTGCACGTTGCCCACGGGGCTTTCGAGCGTGAGGCCATGCTCGCGCATTGCCGCGAGATGCGCTCCGCGCGCAATGAACGACACGTTGCATCCCGCGTGCGCCAGGCGCGCACCGATCAGGCCGCCGACGCCGCCCGCTCCCATGAATGCAATCCTCATGATGGATGTTGCTCCCCGGCGAGAACTTCGGCGATATGGAGCACCTTCGTCGTCAGGTCGCCCCGGCGCCGCAGCCGGCCCTCGATGTGCAGCATGCAGCCCAGGTCTCCGAGCACCACCGCGCCCGCGCCGCTGGCGGCGATGTTCGCGCACTTGCGCTCGGCAATGTGAGTGGCGATGTCTCCGAACTTGACGGCGAAGGCGCCGCCGAACCCGCAGCAGGTCTCGGCTTCTTCCATTTCCCTGAGCGCGATCCCCGGCAGCCGGGCGAGCAGCGCGCGCGGCTGGGCCTTGACGCCGAGCTCGCGCAATCCCGAGCACGAATCATGATAGGTGATGGTCCCGGCAAACGACGCGGGAAGCGTCTTCAGCTTTGCAACATTGACCAGGAAGTCCGTCAGCTCGTAGGTACGCTCGCAAAGCTTCCGAATGCGCTCGCGCTCGGCCGGTGTGTCGCGAAACAGGTCCGGGAAATGGGCGCGGATCATGCCGCCGCAGGAGCCCGATGGGACGACGACGTACTCGAGGCCTTCGAACTCCTCGAGCACCTTTCTCGCAAGCGCCCTTGCGGATACGCGGTCTCCGGAGTTGTACGCCGGCTGCCCGCAGCAGGTTTGCGCGGACGGCACGACGACTTCGCAACCCGCGGCCTCGAGGAGCTTCAGCGCCGCGAAACCGATCCGCGGCCTCACGAGATCGACGAGGCAGGTGACGAAGAGACCCACGCGCATGCGCGAAATTATCGCAGATTCACCTGACACTTGATTGCGCCTGAAGCTGGGATTACGCTCCTGCCACAAGTCGCGTCCAGGCGCTCTCAAACGCAGGAGAGGAGAAAACCATGGTTCGATATCTGGTCACGTGTTTGGCCGCATTGATCGGCGCAATCGGCGGCGCCGCGGCGCAATCGCTGGCCGAACGCGGCGAATACCTCGTCAATGCCGTCATGGCCTGCGACGGCTGCCACACGCCGCGCGGCAAGGGCGGCTTCAACATGGAGAAGCGGTTCGCGGGGGGCTCGCAGGTCTGGGACACGCCGGCCTACACCGTCAGGGGCACCAATATCACGCCCGACCGCGAAACCGGGATCGGCGCGTGGAGCGATGCCGAGATCAAGCGCTCGCTCACCGAGGGCACGCACCGGCTGGGCCGGCCGCTCGCGCAGCAGATGCCCTTCCCTTTCTACAAGATCCTGACCGCGCGCGACCTCGATGCAATCGTCGCCTATCTGCGCACCATCCCGCCGGTCAAGAATGAGGTGTCGGCGCCGGTCTACAAGGCGGCGATGAAGGTCGACCTCGTTCCCGGCGCCGTGAAACCGTTCACCGAAGCGGATCTGAAGGACACCGCCAAGCGCGGCTTCTATCTCGCCACGATCGCCCATTGCATGGAATGCCATGGGCGGCGGCCAGACGGCGTGCAGGACTACGAGAACGCCTGGGGCAAGGGCGGCTACGTGTTCAAGGGTCCGTTTGGATCCGCGGTGGTCCCCAACATCACGTCCCATCCGAAATCGGGGATCGGCGCCTGGACCGACGCGGAAGTCAGACGCAGCCTCACGCACGGCGTCTCACGTGACGGGCGGGCGTTCAAGCAGCCGATGGCGCGCCAGGAATATTTCAGCCGGATGACCGACACCGACCTCGACGGGCTCGTCGCCTGGGTGCGCAGCCTCCCGCCGATCGAGTAAGGCTTCGGTTGGCTCCGGTCAGCCCCTGGGCCTCGGCAAGATGAAGTCCACGGCAGCGTAAATCCTCTCCTGCTGGTCTTCGGTCAGGGACTCGAACACCCTGACTACCTCGGCGTCGTTCGTGATTTTCCAGCAGGATGCCGCGACGGCACCCAGAGCACGTGGAAACCTGCCGAAGGTCTCGGAAAGCGCCAAATCGCGCAGATGAGACCATCGAACCGTCTCCGGAAGGTCGGCCAGCATGCGCCGAATCTCATAGCCGATGCGTTCGGGATTGCGCCGGCACACATAGCCGAAGCGCCAAACACGAAGCCTGCCGATCAGACGGTCCATCATGAACGCTTTTTCCAAAGGTCGCTTCGCGGTCCTGCCTATGGGGACGCGCGTGCGCAGTATCCGGGGACGGAACGCAGGCCGCTTTACCCCTTACGCCAATCGCTTGCCCCGTCATGCCATAATGAATTGCACATCGTGGAAGGATGACTTCGCGCGCGCAGGAAGGACGTCGAGAGAATGGAAACTTTCCTGGCGACCTTCGGGCAAATAATCGTGCATGTCATTGAGATGCACGGCGTTGACGCGCGCACGTTGCTGCGCGAGGCAGGCGTCGACCCTGCGCTGCTGCGCGATCCGGACGCGCGCATCTCGAGCAGGGTCGCGGACGAGGTATTCGCCAATGCCGCTGCGCTGATCCCCGACCCCGCGTTCGGCCTGCGGGCGGCGCGCTGTTGGCACCCGTCCAATCTCGGCGTGCTGGGCCATGCCTGGCTCGCGAGCTCGACACTGCACGCCGGCCTGCGGCGCCTCGAGCGCTACGGCCGCATCGTCGGCGAGAAAGCACACCTCAAGGTCATGGATACGCAGGAGGGATTGCACGTCGCGTACGACCACCGCCGGCGCGACCCCATGCTGCGTGCGATCGGTTCCGACTTCGTCCTGTCGCTCATCGTGGATATGTGCCGCATGAACTACGGTGCATCGCTGCGGCCCCTGGAGGTCCGGTTCTCCCGCGCGAAGCCCGCGGAAACCGAGCCGTACCGGCATTTCTTCGGCTGCCCCGTCCACTTCGGGATGGGCGAGGACGGCTTCCTGCTGTCGTCCCGCATCGCCGACGACCCGCTGCCCACGGCGAACCGCCGGCTTGCGGACACGCTCGACGACATGCTCGCCACGGAGCTCGCGATGCGTGACCGGGACAATGTCCCCGCACGCTGCAAGCACACGCTGCTCGATCAGCTCGCCTCGGGTGAAGTGTCCGAGGGCCACATGGCGCGGCAGCTCTACATGAGTCGCCGCACGCTGCAGCGAAAGCTGGCCGAGTCCAATACCACCTATCAGCGGCTTGTCGACGACACCCGCCGCGACCTCGCGCTGCGCTTCATGGAGGATCCCCGCAAGTCGATCACGGACGTGACCTTCCTGCTCGGGTTCTCCAGCCAGAGCGCGTTCACTCGGGCATTCCGGCGTTGGACCGGGATGTCTCCCACCCGGTTTCGCGAGCGCAGGATCGCCCCCGCAGCCGCTTGAAGCGGCCCGTATCTGCCCGGGATCACGCCCGGCTGGGACGTCGCGCTCGCGCTTGGCGTGCCGGGTTCAGCAGTTGGCGCACACGGTCAAGTCATCCGTTCTCATCGCGGTGACACTGCACGCACGGATACCGGCAGGCGCCGGAATTCGATCGCGTGAGGATTCCAGGAAATCCCGTTCGACCGCAATGAGCCGAACGCCAACCTTCGACGCCAGCTCGCCACAGTACTCGATTTACAGCGTGTCGGACATGGAGCCGCTCGATACGCTGGAATTGCACGTCCTGGCACGGGCTTACCGGGCTGCGTGGCGCTCCATGTACGCTCGCGATCCGGAGGACCGGCACGTCATAGAAGGCCTCGACGTGATGATCGTTTTTGGCCCGCAGTGAAAATGCTGGCACGTTCTACTGGCGGATGCCGAGAGCCGAGACCAGCTTGTCGTAAAGCTCGTATTGCTCGCGCACGTATTGCTCGGTCGCTGCCTGCGAACGGATCGCCGCGACGCCGCCGATCCGGGCGTTGCCCGCCAGCCAGTCCGGGTCCTTGGCGAGCCGGGCAAACACCTCGGTCCAGCGCTTCACGATCGCGCCGGGCATCTTGGGTGGACCCATGAGCGCGGTCCAGCCGACGATCTTCTCCATGTCCGGGAAGCCTGCCTCGCGCGCGCTCGGCACGCCCGGCAGCTCGGCGATCCGGACCGGCGAAACGAACAGGACGCGCATCCTCCCCGCCTTCGCCATCGGGATCACGGTGGGCGCGTTGTTGCACGCGAAATTCACCTCGCCCCCCAGCACGGCAGTGGTGACCTCGCCCCCGCTCTTGTAATGAATGCCGACCGCGTGGTCCTTGGTCAGCCCGGCGATCGTCATCAGGTACTGCGCGGCCATGTTCTGGCTGGTGGCGACACCTGCGGTCGAGAAATTGAGCTTGCCCGGGTTGCGCCGGATTTCCGCGATCAGATCGGCGGCGGTCTTGTGCAGCGAGTCGCTCCTGACGAAGCAGACGTACGGGTTCAGCTCGATCATCGAGATCATCGTGAACTCGTCCCACTTGTACGGAAGCTTCGAGTCGAGCGCGGGAAGAATGGCGTGCGTGGCAATGCGCGCAACCAGCAGCGTGTAGCCGTCGGGAACGGCATTGCGCACCAGCGTCGCCCCGATCGCCCCCGAGGCGCCGACGCGATTGACCGATACGATCGGAACATTGTTGAGGTATTTCGAGGCGGTTTGCGCGACGTTGCGGCCGGACAGGTCGGAATCGCCACCCGCCCCGAACGGGATCACGAACTGGATCGGACGCGTTGGGTAGCTCTGGGCGGCAGCGTGCATCGCCGCGAGCGCGAGTACAGCTGCCGCAAACGTGGATTTCATTGTTCTATTCCTTCCTGATCCGCCGCCGGGCTCAAATGCGCCACGGGCGCAGGAATGCCATTCGGTCCATCGAGCGCACCGTCAGCTGGCGCACAGACTTCTTGTGCAGCACATGCAGCACGACGGAGGCGCCCGCGTCGCCGCTTGCCCAGAGCCTCTGATAGAACTCGCTCTGGCGCCCCACCGCCTGCCCGCCCACCCCGAGGATGACATCGCCGCGCGCGAGGCCTGCCTGCTCCGCCGGCGACTGGGGCAACACGCGTGTCACCACGACGTGTCCCTGGATCTCCTCGGAATAGACGCCCAGCCAGGGCCGTGGCGGCTCCCGCCGGTGGCCGGTCGTGAGCAGGTCATCGAGCAGCGGCGTCAGGAGGTCGATGGGGACGAACATGTTACCCGGAAACGCGGCCCCGATCTCGAGCGCGTCGCTGACCCACAGCGAGCCTATGCCCACCAGCTTGCCGTCGGCGTCGAGGAGCGCCGCGCCGCTGTGCTCGAAGCGTGGTGGCGCGGTGAAAATGCCCCCTTCGATCATGTACTCCCACCAGCCCGTGAAGGTGCGCCGCGACACCACGCAGGCGCGTGAGGCACCGCCAGCGGCACCGTGAGCCGCCACCAGCACCGTGGCGAGCTCACGCACATCGGCCGAACTCCCCACTTCCAGGGGCCGGTAGTCGATCGCGGCGCGCAGCACACCGAAACCCGTGGCGTGATCGTAGCCGACGACGCTCGCCGGGAAGACGCGCCCGTCGCCCGCCACCACGAGAATGGAGCCCGCCTCGAGGATCAGGTAGCCGATGGTGAGAATCAGGCCCTTCTCGCCGAACACCACGCCGGTGCCTTCGCGCTCGGCCCCCAGGTTCTCGGCGGTGCGCGCATCGGGCACGGCCTTGATCGAGAGCTTGACCACGCCCTCGAGCGGGACGTTATCGGCGCGTAGCTCCGGCACCGCGACATGCGCGGCGCGCCAGGCGGAAAGGGCGGCGGTAAAGAACGAGACAGTCACGGTCGGGGCGCGCTGCGTTCGCAACTGGCCGCGCGCTGAACGGCAATCACGTTGCCGTTTGAACACGCGGAGTCAAACCGGCGCGCAGCGTCCGGATTTAACGAATGGTAGCGGTGCACCAGCCGCCCGGCAACGGGTGCTGGCCAGAGGTACGCGGGAGACTCAGGCGGGCGCCCGGTAGCGGACGCCGATGATCTCGATCTCCGCCTCGCCGGCCGGGGTGGCCAGCGTGACGACGTCGCCGCTGCGCCGCTTGAGCAGCACCCGCGCGATCGGCGACAGCCAGCTCACCTGGCCGCGCTTCACATCCACCTCGTCCACGCCGACGATGGTGACGGTGCGCTCCTCGCGCCCGCCGCGCACGTAGGCGTAGGTGACTGTGGCGCCGAAGAATATCTGGTCGGAGTCGCCGCGCCGCACGGGATCCACCACTTCCGCGCTGTCGAGGCGCTTGTTGAGGTAGTGGATGCGGCGGTCGATCTCGCGTAGCCGCTTCTTGCCGTAGATGTAGTCGCCATTCTCGGAGCGATCGCCGTTGGAGGCCGCCCACTGGATGGTCTTGACCAGCTCCGGGCGCTCGGCGTCGAGCAGCTTGGTGAGCTCGTTCTTGAGCCGCGCGTAACCCTGCGGCGTCATGTAGTTTCTTATTTCCGGCGTGATCGCAACGGCCGCCGAACTGCGACCATTTCCGTTGCGGCCGTGACCGTTGCCGCTGCGCCCGTTACCGTTGCGGCCGTTGCCATTGCGCCCGTTGCCGTTGCGACTGCGCGAGAGTGACACTGACTTGCTCATGGTGATGTGATTGCGATGCGTTTCGAGCGGAGGAGCCTCATAGTATAGCAAAAACAATGTATTACTGGCGATACCTGCAGCCGGCAGCGTATCGGACGCTTGGCGAGCCCCGTTCCTGATTGTCGCTGTGGATTTCATATTGTAAAATCGGCCGCCCAAGTCGATTCAACTCCCTGCTGTGGCTAGACAAAAAGAAGAGAAATCCTCGATCCAGGTCATCGACCGCATGATGAACCTGCTGGGAGCCCTCTCCCGCCACGGCTCCCCGGTCAACCTCAAGCAGCTCGCCGCCGAGACCCGCCTGCACCCCTCGACCGCGCACCGCATTCTGGCCGTGCTGGTGGGCAACCGCCTGGTGGACCGGGTCGAGCCCGGTATGTATCGCCTCGGCTTCCGGCTGCTCGAGCTGGGAAATCTGGTGAAATCGCGCATCAGCGTGCGGCAGGAGGCGCTGCCCCACATGCAGGACCTGCACCAGCAGCTGGGCGAAACAATCAACCTGTCGGTGCGCCATGACGACGAGGTCGTCTATGTCGAGCGCACGTCCGGCAACAGTTCGATGATGCGGGTGGTCCAGATCATCGGCGCCCGCGCGCCCCTGCACATCACGGCGGTCGGGAAGATCTTCCTGGCCGAGGATGGCCCCGAGCAGTGCGCCGAGTACGCGCGGCGCACCGGCTTGCCGCGCTACACGGACCATACTCTGACTGACGCCGACGCCCTGACAAAGGAGCTCGAAAAGGTTCGCCGCCAGGGCTATGCCTTCGACAACGAGGAGGCCGAGAAGGGTGTCTCCTGCATCGGCGCCGGCATCTACAACGACGAGGGCAGGCTCGTAGCCGGCCTTTCGGTGTCCGCACCCTCCGACCGGCTCAACAAGGCGTGGGCCAACCAGGTGCACCAGACCGCCGAGAACATTTCTCGGGCGATCGGTTACCAGGCGCGGTGACGGACTCGTGCTGGATCAGCCCCTCGTCATCCTCGACGTCGAGACCACCGGGGCGAACCCTGTTTACGACCGCGTCACGGAGGTAGGCCTGATCGAGGTCGAGTGCGGGCGCCGCGTGGCCGAGTGGTCGACGCTGGTGAATCCCGGGACGAGGATACCGCCGGCGATCCAGTCGCTGACCGGCATCACCGATGACATGGTCGCGCTGGCACCCTCGTTCGCCGAGATCGCGCAGCACCTGCTTGGGCAGCTCGAAGGAAAGCTCCTCGTCGCCCACAATGCCCGTTTCGATTACGGCTTCCTCCGGAACGAGTTCCGCCGCGCCGGCTTGCGCTACTCGAGCCGGGTGCTGTGCACGGTCAAGCTTTCGCGCCGGCTGTTTCCGCACGAGTCCCGCCACAACCTCGACGCCCTGATGGCACGCCATGGCCTGGCGTGCGAGTCGCGCCACCGCGCGCTCGGCGACGCCCGCGCGGTTTGCATGCTCGTGGACCGCTGGCGGCGCGAGATCGCGCCCGGTACCGTCGCCTCGGCAGTGGACGCGTTGGTCAGGGCACCCGCCGCCCCGGCGGGGCTGGCAGAGGGCGCGCTCGACGACATCCCGGAAATGCCCGGCGTCTATCTCTTCTACGGCGAGAATGGCGCCGTGCTCTACGTGGGCAAGAGCATCAACCTGCGGTCTCGGGTGCTGGCGCACTTCGCCGGCGACCATCGCGACGCCCGGGATATGAAGATTGCGCAGCAGGTGAAGCGGGTCGAATGGATCGAGACCGCCGGCGAGCTGGGCGCGCTCATCGAGGAGTCGCGGCTGGTCAAGAAACTTGCGCCGGTCTACAACCGGCGGCTGCGGCGCGCCGCGGAGCTGTGCGCCTGGCACTGGCGGGTCGAGGAGATGCTCGATGCTCCCCGGCTGGTAAACGCCGACGACCTGGAGCGGGTGCGGTTCGACAATCTGCATGGCCTGTTCCGTTCGCGATCCGCGGCGCTCGAGGCGCTGCGGGAAATCGCAACTGCGCATCAACTGTGCCCGATCGTCCTGGGCCTGGAACGGGGCAAGGGGCCCTGCTTTGCGCACCAGCTGAAGCGCTGCCGCGGCGCCTGCGTCGGCAAGGAAACCCGGGCGCAACACGCGCTGCGGCTGGGCGCAGCACTCGCGCAATTGCGAATGCGGCCATGGCCATTCAAGGGACGGATCGGGGTGCTCGAGAACGGCGCGGCGCGGGGAGAGATCATCGTGCTCGACCGCTGGTGCTATCTCGGCACCGTGCGCTCCGAAGCCGAGTTGGGCGAGCTGCAAGGCGGGTGTCCGCCCGCGGTATTCGATCTCGATACCTACAAGATACTCACGCGCTTCTTTGCGCGCCCGCGCGGCGACTACACGGTGATCGAGCTCGCCGCCTGAACCGGCGGGGTAGAATGCCGTCACTTCGATATTTTCAGGGACGACGCCTCATGACCACTGCCCGTTACTTGCTGGCGTTCGCCTGCGTACTGCTGCTGCCGTCCCTCGCGCTGGGGCAGGCCTACCCGGCGAAACCGGTGCGGATGATCATCCCTTTCCCCCCGGGCGGGCCGACCGACCTGATGGGCCGCATGGCGGCCGACCGACTGTCGCGCGCGTGGGGCGTGCAGGTCATCCCGGACAACCGTGGCGGCGCGGGCGGCAACATCGGATTCGAGCTGTGTGCGAAATCGCCGCCCGACGGCTACACGGTGTGCATGATGACGGTGGCGCAGAGCATCTCGCCCGGCATCTACCGCAAGCTTGGCTATGACCTGGGAAAGGACTTCAGCTACGTGACGCTGATGGCGATCCTCCCGAGCCTGCTCACCACGCATCCCTCGCTGCCGGCCAAGAACGTGAAGGACGTCATCGCGCTCGCGAAAGCGCGCCCCGGGCAGATCATCTACGCCTCCACAGGAAACGGCACGAGCCCCCATATGCTGATGGAAATGTTCAAGTGGATGGCGGGCGTCAACATGGTGCACGTGCCCTACAAGGGCCAGGCGCAGTCGGTGATCGACCAGATCTCCGGCCAGATCCAGCTCGCCTTCAACACCGCGGTCACCGTCCTCCCGCATGTCAACCAGGGCAAGCTCAAGCCGATCGCGATCTCGACCAAGGAACGCTTCCCGCCGCTGCCCGACCTGCAGACTGTGGCCGAGGGTGGCGTCAAGGGGTTCGACGGCAGCTCGTGGCAGGCAGTCGTGATGCCGGCGGGCACGCCGCGCGAGATCGTCGCCCGCGTCTACCAGGAGCTCGCAGCCATGCTCAAGGCGCCAGAGACGCGCGAGCGGTTTCTGGCGCAGGGCGCGCTTGCCTCGGGAATTCCCCCGGAGGAGTTCGCAGGCTTCGTCAAGCGGGAAGCCGAGAAATGGGGCAAGGTCGCGAAGGCCGCCGGCGTCACGGTCGACTGACATAGACAACGCTCACCCCGGGGTATGAAGCCCGTCAAGCAGGAGCTTCAGGCGCGCATCGATCTCACGGCGGCGTTGCGCTGGGCCAACCGGCTGGGCTTCGGAGAGGGCATCTGCAACCATTTCAGCGTCGAGATCCCGGGGCATCCGGGTCGGTTCCTGATCAATCCGCAGGGCCTGCACTGGTCGGAGATCACGCCGGGCGACCTCGTGACCGTCGACGCAGCGGGCCGCAAGGTCGCGGGCCGGCATGACGTCGAGCCCACGGCGTTCTTCATCCACGGGGCGATGCACCGCTCCAAGCCCTCGGCCAAGTGCGTCATGCACACGCACATGCCGTTCGCCACCACGCTCACCGTGCTCCACGGCGGGCGGCTTGAATGGGCAAGCCAGAACGCGCTCAAGTTCCACGGCCGCGTCGCCTACGACGACAACTACAATGGCCTCGCGCTCGATGAGGCGGAAGGCGAGCGGATGTGCGCGATGGCGAGGGACGCCGACGTGCTGTTTCTCGGCAACCACGGCGTCGTCGTGTGCGGCCCTTCGGTGGCGCTCGCATTCGACGACCTTTATTACCTCGAGCGCGCGTGCATGCTGCAGGTACTGGCCATGGGCACCGGCAAGCCGCTGCGCATCGTGTCCGAGCGCGTCGCGATGATGACGGGCAAGCAGATGGCGGAGGACGCCAGGCAGTCCGAGCTGCACTTCGAAGCCCTGAAGCGGCTCCTCGATCGCGACGAAGCCGGCTGGTCGCGACGCAAGTAGGCCGTGTCCAGCAAGCAGCTCACGCTGCCCGGCGGCCGGTGCCTCGGTTATTCGGAGTTCGGGGCGCCGCGGGGCCGGCCCATCCTGTACTGCCACGGCTTCCCCGCCTCACGGCTTGACGGGTGCCTCGCCCACGAGGCGGCGCTGCGGCTCGATATGCGATTGATCGCGCCTGACCGCCCTGGATACGGACTCTCCGACTTCCAGCCCGGACGCCGCCTCACCGATTGGCCGCGCGACCTGGCGGCGCTCGCCGATGCCCTGGGACTGGAACGCTTTCCCTTGCTCGGAATCTCGGGGGGCGCACCGTACGTGATTGCGTGTGCCGGGGCCATACCCGAACGGCTCACCGCAATCGGCATTGTCTGTGGTCTGGGCAGGGCCGACCGAAGCGAATACACGGCGGACATGAATCCGGTCGCCCGCGCCTCGTTCGCCGTGGCGCGTGGCGCACCGGCGCTATCGCGGCTCGTTACGCGGGCGCTCGCATCCTTGTTGCGGGGCAACCCCCGGTTGACGCTGGGGCTGCTTGCCGCACGGTTGCCGCCGCCGGACCGGGAAGTGTTGTCCCAACCCGGCGTGCTTGGCATGTTTGCCGACTCGTTTCGGGAGGCGCTAAGGCAAGGCGGGCGCGGCGTCGCACACGATCTGAGCCTCTACGCGCAGCCCTGGGATACCGTGGTCGAAGCCATACGGGTGCCGTCCCACTTGTGGCACGGGGAGCAGGACACGACTGTGCCGGTCGCAATGGGAAGGCGTCTCGCCGCGGCGCTCTCTGGTTGTCGCGCCCGCTTCTATCCGGAGGAAGGCCACTTCTCGCTGCCGGTGCGAAGGATCGAGGAAATCCTCGCGACGCTGGCGGCGCGCGCCTGACCTGACGGGCGCGCGGACGGGCGTCCGCGGAACTCAGTGGACGACGAGTGGCTGGTTGAGGAGGACGTCGAAGGTGCCGAGAAACTCGTCCACGCGCTCGACGGAAGCATCCTCGGCGACGGCAGCCTGCAGGGACTGCGAAAAGCGCTCCGCGACATCGCCCTGGAAGAACGTGCCGCGCGCGCTGCGCTTGTCCACCAGCTCGTAGCCGTGCTGCGCGGGGTATTCCACCACGTAGTAGCTATCGCTGCTGTAGATGATGTTCATCGCCGTTTGCGCCTCATGCCCAAAAAACAACGCTTTTCCGGGCTCTCGCGTTGACATTGTCAGCAGGACCCGTTCCATGGGCAGTGACCGTTCTCACGTACCGGGATGTGGGGGCGCGAACGGTCGAATTCAAGGAACGAACGGCGACGCCGCAGTTGCGTAAAGAGTGACTCGAGATGTGTGACGCGACCAATTCCACACCCATCGTGGGGGAATGGTCACCTCACATGTGTTGCTCGTTGTTCGGTTCTCGTCGCAGGCCGCGATCGGCGCAGCTGGCTCAACGCAATGCCAGCAAGGATCAGGAGCAGGCCCGAGTAGGCGTTGGCGCCGGGATCTTCGCCCAGCAACGCCACCCCGATGAGGAGTGCAACGATCGGGATGCAGTAGTTGATCAGCGACATGAAGGTCGGCCCCGCGGATGCAATGAGCTTCAGATGCACGAGGGTCGCGATGGCCGTCGGGCCGACGCCGATCCAGAACAGGATCGAGACCGCGGTCCAGCCCGGATCGAGATGCCACGGCTGGTCCACCACCAGCGCGACCGGCACGCTGACCACGGCAGCGACGGCGATGATGGCGGCGGATGCGACCATGACATCGCCCCTGAGGGTCACGCGTATGATCACGCCATTCGCGGCGTAGCACAGCGCGCCCGCCAGCACCGAGAGCTGCGCGAGGACTTCAATGGGTGCGCCGCCCAGGCCGGCCAGCGCTGCCGGGCCCATCAGCACCACGATGCCCACGAAGCCGAGCAGGAAGCCCAGGACGCGGTTGCGGGTCATGTGCTCGCCCGCGACGAAGAAATGGGCGAGCAACAGGGTCGTCAACGGCATGATCGCCATGAGAATGCCGGCAAGCGCGCTGTCGATCGACGTCTGGCCCCAGGTGATGAACCAGAACGGCATGCAGTTGCCCACGACCGCCAGCACGACGTAGGGCATCCACGCGCGGCCGATCGACGGAAACGTATAGCCGAGGGCGCGCACCACGGCCACCAGGATCACGGCGCCGATCACGAGCCGCGTGGCGACCAGCGTTGCCGGCGGCACCTCCGCGACGCCGAGCTTGATGAACATGAAGTTCGAGCCCCACAGCGCAACCAGCGCTGCGAGCAGGCCCCAGTCCGAGAGCGTGCGGGCTTGCATTCTGGCGTCTCGGCGCGCCGGTTCCTGTGTGCGGAGTGCCGCCGCCTTGCAACCGCGACTTCAGCGTATCGCGACCGGCGCGACCGTCGAGCCACTCCCGCCCTGGACCTTCAACGGCTGCATCACGAACGCGAACTCGTACGCCTTTTTCGCCGCCAGCGCATCGAGCTTGAGGTTCTCGAGCAAATGGATGCCGTGGACCACCAGCGCGATCTGGTGCACCGGCAGGCTCAGCTCCTTGTCGGGATTGGGCGCAACCTCCACCGGCCAGTTATCGGCGCCGAGCAGCATCGGGTCCTGCTTGGCCAGCCATTGCGCGGCGTCGACGCCGATGCCCGGGCAGCTCTTCACGTAGCGCGCGTTGTCCTTGCCCCATAGCTTGCCCCATCCGGTGTGAATGATCACCGCATCACCGGGCTGCAACTTCACCTTCTGGCGCTTGAGCGCGTCCTGCAGGTCCTGCGCCGTTATCTCGTAGTTGTCGCCGAGCATCTCCACACCCTTCAAGCCCGCGACGTCGATCAGCACCCCGCGCGTCATCAGCATCCCGACATTGTGGATACCCAGCTTCGTGAAGCCGCTGCGCGTTGCGTTCTCGCTCACCTTGAAGCAGTTGTACCAGCTGTCCTCGTGCGTCTGGTGCGCGAAGCCGTCGAGTTGCGTGCCCACCTGGCCGATCTCGGTGATCACGAGCTCCTCGTTGCTGCCGCGGCGATTGGAAAACTGGTTCATAAACGTGCGCTTGGCGTGAACGTCGAAGCGGCGCGTGCCAAAGAACGGCATGCCCGCCCCGAGCACGTGACCGAGGTCGATCACCTCTCCGGTGCGGATAAGCTTGGTCGCGGCGAGCACCGATGCAGGCTTCATGTGATTGCCTGAGCCCCGCTCGTCGCCGGTGCCCCACTTCGACGGGCAGCGCTCACTTTCCAGCGGGGGCTTCCAGCTCTGGGCTCCGGCGATGGGGAACGTCAGTGACAACGTGGCTGCTGAAATGGCGATTGCGGCTGCGGACCTAGTCATGATCTCCTCCGTTCACATAAATGGTTGCGACTGGGCTGCTTCGTGCCTTCCCGCGCAGCGATGGCGAGCATATCATCGAGGCGGAGGCCGGCGGTGCACTATTCGAGGCAAGGGGTGGTCCCCAATGCGGCGCTGGCGCTCGCTGCAGGCCTCGCGTGCGCCGGCGCGTCGGCGCAACAGTCTCAGCAGGTCCCGCCGCCCGCGGCAGGACGCAGCGCGCTTCCCGCCCGGGCGCTGGCCGGGACTGATCTGCTGACCGAGCTGCGCAAGGGTGGCTACGTCATCTATTTCCGCCACACCTCGACGGATTTCTCGCGCGACGATTCACGGTCAAAGAGCGATGATGACTGCGACAACCAGCGGCCGCTCACCGACAAGGGACGCGAGGAAGCTCGGCAAATAGGCGCCGCGTTCCGCACATTGAAGATCCCGGTCGAGAAGGTGCTGGCGAGCCCGCGTTGCCGGACGATGGAAACCGCAATGCTTGCTTTCGGCCGCGCGGAAAAGGCGAACGATGTGCGCGGCGGTCCCGCGGCGCCGAGCAACCCGGACCGCTACGCGGGCCTGCGTGAGCTGCTCTCAGCGCGCCCCACGCCCGGCGCCAATCTCGTCATCTCGAGCCACGGCAATCCGTTCTACGCCACAGCGGGCGCCCCCTACCTCGCGGAAGGGGAAGCGGCAGTCGTCAGGCCGCTAGGCCAGGACTTCGAGATTGCCGCGCGAGTGCGGCACGACGCGTGGCGAATGCTGCACGCTCCGGGTCACTTATTGAAATGAGAGCGCGCTTTTTCGAGCGCTTCCCGCATTTTCGCCCATGCTTCGTCGGCGCCGCGGACCAGATCAACCCACGCTTCACCGGATGCGGCCTGCACGCGTTTCATGTGCTCCAACGCCTGGTCACGCTGACGGCGCAAATCGTTGAGATGTTTATCGTACTCGACTCGCGCGCCAGCCTGCGCCTTCTGGGCCTTGGCCTCCCACTTCGCAACCTCGGCGTTCCACTGGTCGAGTTGCCCTTTCAGCTTTTCCACGTATTCGTCGCGCTTGCTCATACCGGTACCTCCATTAGGTTTACAAAGCGAAGTCGAGCGCGCTGAAGTCGGCAATCTTCTCCGCCTCGGCGAGCTGGGAGAACAACCGCTCCGCCTTCGCGCGGTCGCGGTGCGCCGTCAACTTGAGGAATTTCTCGAGCAGCTCGTCGCGCGTGAGCGGCATCGTGGGCGTGCCCTTGAAATCATGCCCTTCGGCGGTGAGCGTCTTGCCGCTCTTCAACTTGAGCGTCAGGCGGCACGCCGACGAGGAATAGCCGGGCGCTGACTTCAGCAGTTCGACCTGCGTGGTCTTCGCGAGCGCACGGATCTTCGGGTCGTTGAGGGTCGATTCGGAGAAGGTCCGGGGGTCGAGGGGGTCCCGGTGCAGCGCGACCGCAACGCTGAAAGGCACGCTGTACTGCATCGTCGTGAGATCGCGCGGCTCGTTGATCGCGTGCTGGGTCAGGGTCTTCTCGCCGGCGGCGATCGTGATGCCCGCGACATCGTCTGCGGACAGTTTGTGCTTCGCCTTGAGATCGAGCGCCAGCGTCACCGGCACCTGCGCCGTCGCGTGACACGCGTAGCGCTTGATCTTGGTCTTCATGACGTACCACACGGAGCCCAGATCCTGCGTCAACCGCGCCGGCTGTGCGTCCCGGCAGAACACGTTGAGCACGCCGTACTTCCCCTCCAGCACCCCGGCCGGGCCCGTGTAGCCGTCGCGCGCCAGCACCGCGGCCATGAATCCACCCTCCGCGGCGCGCCCGAGATGGAGGCGCTTCACCATGCCGCCGGTCTTCGAGAATTCCATCAGGCCCGAGCTCAACGAGCCGGCGATGCCGAAAGCGTTCGCCATCTGTCCCGCGTCGAGGCCGAAGAGCCGCCCCACCACCGCGGCGGTGCCGAACACCCCCACCACGCCCGGGGAATGGAAGCCGACCTTCTCGATCGAATGATTCGCTGCGTGCCCGATGCGATAGAGCACCTCGAAGCCGGCGACGTAGGCCGATAGCAGCGCCTTGCCGCTCATCTTGCGGCCTTGCGCGGGCGCGAGGCCCGGTACGGCGAGGGCTGCGCTCGGGTGGATGCCGACGCTCGGCTCGACCAGGGCGTCCAGCTCGAAAGCGTGCGCCGAGGCGCCATTGCAGAGGCAGGCGAACGGCGCGCGCACCTTGACCGGCGTGCCGAATACGCTGCACTCGCCCGCCGCGCTGTTGCGCTGGGCATACTCGATGACGGTGCGGGTCCAGGGCAGCTGCGAGCCGTAGACGCAGGCGGCAACCGTGTCAATCACGCAGTCCTTCGTGCGCTCGATCACCTCCGGCGGAATGCGCTCCCAGGTCAGGCCGACGGCGAATTCCGCCAGCGTGCGTGATGCGTCCGTCATGATTCTCGTCTCCCGATGCAGGCCGGGGGCGCCGCGCATTTGGTAAAATAGCGCAGCGATGGCATTGACTCCCCTCACCGCATTATCCCCTCTCGACGGCCGCTACCACAACAGAGTCGCCGCGCTGCGCGACACCTTCAGCGAGCTCGGGCTGATCCGGCTCCGGGTGCGAATCGAGATCGAGTGGCTGAAGGCGCTCGCCGCCGAGCCCTCGATCCAGGAAGTGCCGCCGTTCTCCGCGCCGACCGTGGCTCAGCTCGACGGGGCGGCCGCGCGTTTCTCGGAGGCCGATGGAGAGTCGGTGAAGGCGACCGAGGCGCGCATCAACCACGACGTAAAGGCGGTCGAGTACTTCCTGCGCGAGAAGCTCGCCGGCAATCGCGAGGTCATGAAGGTCGCGGAGTTCTTCCATTTCGCCTGCACCTCGGAAGACATCAACAACCTCGCCCATGCGCTGATGCTCAGGCGCGCCCGCGACCAGGTCATGCTGCCCGTGCTCGACAGATTGATCGAGAAGCTCGCGGCGCTTGCCGCCACGCTCGCCGATTGCGCGATGCTCGCGCGCACCCACGGCCAGCCGGCAAGCCCGACGACCATGGGCAAGGAGCTGGTCAACGTCGCGCACCGCCTGCTGCGGGCGCGCGATCGCATCGCGGCAGTCAGGCTCACCGGCAAATTCAACGGCGCGGTCGGCAACTTCAACGCGCATGTCGCCGCCTACCCCGGCGTGGACTGGGAGAAGATCGCGCGCGGCCTGGTCGAGCGCCTGGGCCTGGAGTTCAATCCCTATACCACCCAGATCGAGCCCCACGATTCGATTGCCGAGCTGTTCGACGCGTTCGCACGCGCCAACACCATCCTCATCGATCTCGACCGCGACATCTGGGGATATGTTGCCCTCGGCTACTTCCGGCAGAAGGCGAAGCCGGACGAGGTCGGCTCCTCCACCATGCCGCACAAGGTAAACCCGATCGACTTCGAGAACTCGGAGGGCAATCTGGGCGTCGCCAACGCGCTGCTGCGGCACCTGAGCGAGAAGCTGCCCATTTCGCGCTGGCAGCGCGATCTCACCGACTCCACCGTACTGCGCAACATGGGGGTGGCGCTCGGCCACACGCTGCTCGGCTACGATTCCTGCGTCCGGGGCATCGACAAGCTCGAAGCCGATCGCGGGCGCATCGCCGCCGATCTCGACGCAAGCTGGGAGGTCCTGGCCGAGCCGATCCAGACCGTGATGCGGCGCCACGGCATCGCCGACGCCTACGAGAAACTGAAGTCGCTGACGCGCGGCAAGGAAGGCATCACGCGCGAGACCCTGCATGCCTTCATCCGCGCCCTCGCCATTCCGGATGCGGACAAGCAGCGGCTGCTCGCGTTGACGCCGGCAACCTATATCGGCAAGGCCGCCGAGCTGGCGAAGCGTACTTAGCACCCTTCGCGCGTCACCCAGCCCTTGGCACGGGTTCCCCTTCTGGATGAGAACGCCGACGCCGACGTCGCCGCGGTTGTCGCGAAGATCCGGGGCGGACGCGGTGGCCGACTGCTCAACCTGTATCGCGCCCTGCTGAATTCTCCCGGGCTCGCCTCCGCCTGGCTCGACTTCAACAACGCGGTCCGTTTCGAGACCGGATTCAACGAGCGCCTGCGCGAGCTGGTCATCATGCGCGTCGCGGTCCTCAACGGCGCCGATTATGTATTCCGGATTCATCAGTCGCGCTATGCGGAGCCGGCCGGTGTCACGCGGACCGAGGTCGAGGCCCTGCGCGACTGGCGCAAATCCGGCCTGTTCGGCCCCGCGGACGCCGCGGTGCTCGCCTACGTGGACGCGATGACCCGGGACGTCGAGGTCCCGGATGTGGTGTTCGGGAATATGCGCGCGCATTTCAACGAGCGCGCGGCGGTGGAACTGACGGTGCTCGTCGCCGCCTACAACATGCATACCCGCGTGCTGAGGGCGCTCGACATCGAACCCGAGAACGCGTGATGTCGCGGCCCATCGTCGTTGTCGAAGACGACCCCTTTCCGCGGCTGATCCAGGTCATCCTCGATCCGGCGACCCCGCCGGCACGCGTTGCCGCGTTCTCTCATTTCTTCGCGCACGAGCTGCCGGATCTCGAGGGCTGGTGCGGGCGGCAGCGCGCGCGGCTTGCGCGCATCCATCCTGCCGAGGTGCGGCTGGTCGCGGATCAGGATGCGCTGCTCGCCGCGATGCCCGGCGCGACGGTCGTCGTCACGGAATCGCTCGCCGTGGGGCAGCGCGAGATCGCTGCGGCGGGTGGCGCGCTGCGCATCGTGCAGAAGTACGGCACCGTCCTCTCGAACATCGACTCGGCCGCCTGTACGCGTGCCAACGTTCGCGTGCTCACCCTGCGCCGGCGCGCCAACATCTCGTGCGCGGAGCATGCGCTGGGGCTGATGCTCTCGCTCGCCCGCAAGATCCACGAGACCGCCGGCCTGGTGAGCGTCGAGCAGTTGCGCGCGGCCGGCTACTCACCCACGCAATACGACCGCGCGCACACGGCCAACGCCAACTGGGCTCGCATCACGGGCACGCGCAACCTCTACGGCAGGCAGCTCGGCATCGTCGGGATGGGCGAGATCGGGCGCGAGCTGGCAGCCCGCGCGGCGGCGTTCGGGATGCGCATCGTCTACACCCAGCGTCATCCGCTTTCCCGGGAAGAGGAAACGCGTTACCGCGCAAATTACGCACCGCTCGACCCGCTGCTCGCGGCGAGCGATTACGTGAGCCTCCATCTGCCCTTCAACGACGCCACCCGTGGCGTCATCGGCGGACGCGAGCTCAACACGATCAAACGTGGGGCGATCCTCATCAACATCTCGCGTCCGCCGCTGGTGGAGCGCGAGGCGCTGCTCGAAGCGCTGCGCAATGGACGGCTAGGCGGGTTCGGCCTCGATCCGCATTACGAAGCCCCGGGCCGCGCCGACGACCCCCTGCTCGGCTTCCGCAATGTGATCGTGACCCCCCACCTCGCGGCGGCACCCCGCTACAATTCACTCGATGACTTCGAGGAGCTGCTGCTCGGCATCGACCAGGCGCTGGCCTGACATGCGTCACTGCGCCACCGCAACACTGCGGCACCTGGCCGGTATCGCCATCGGCATCCTGATCCTGGCGGCTGCGATGCCGGTGTGGGCGCAGCCCTATCCATCGCGGCCGATCCGGTTCGTTGTGCCGTTCCCGCCCGGGACCTCCACCGACGTCGCGGCCCGGTTGGTCGCGCAGCGGCTCACCGAGCGCTTCGGCCAGCAGATCGTGGTGGACAACCGCGCGGGCGCGAGTGGGACGATCGGCGTCGCGATCGTGGCGCAGGCGGCACCCAACGGCTATACGTGGACGCTGGGCACGACCACCACCCACGTGCTCGCCCCGATCCTCAACGCGAAGCTCGGCTATGACCCCGTGCGGGATTTCACGCCGGTCGCGCTGCTGGGCGATGCCGCGTATTTTCTGACCACGCATCCCGGAATACCGGCAACGACCGTGCAGGAGTTCGTCGCCCACGCCCGCGCGAACCCGGGCAAGCTCCATTACGCTTCGGTCGGCAACGCGAGCCTCGGACACCTCACCGGCGAGCAGCTCAAGAAGGCGGCGGGTTTCGACATGGTGCACGTGCCCTACAAGGGGTCCACGCTCTCGACGATCGATCTCATGGCGGGGCGCATCCAGCTGCAGATCACGACCATACCGGCGTCACTCCCCCACGTGCGGTCCGGGAAGCTGCGCGCGCTGGCGGTGACCAGCCGCGAACGGGTTTCCACGCTGCGCGAAACGCCGACCGTCGCGGAGTCGGGCTTCCCCGGCTTTCACGCCGCGCTGTGGATGGGCGCGTTCGTCCCGGCGCGCACGGACGCCGCAGTCACAGCGGTGCTCGATCGCGAATTCAGCGCGACGCTCGGCGCCCCCGCCCTGCGCGAGGCGCTCGTCGATCAGGGCTTCGAGCCCGGCAAGCTGTCGC
>Ga0105347_1000042_pt1 | contig 54435 bp, 45 predicted proteins | sample EasRivMeERMLT890_FD_89677 | JGI IMG/M metagenome (GOLD analysis project Ga0105347, IMG submission 89677) | Soil microbial communities from meander-bound floodplain in the East River, Colorado, USA - East River MetaG ERMLT890 | ecosystem: Environmental > Terrestrial > Soil > Floodplain | place... | reverse complement strand
CGATTGGCATCACGATGGTATGACGCTGCGCGTTCCGAAAATGGACCTGCCGCAGCGACTGGTCGTGACTCAGTGGTATCAGCCGGATTGGCACGTCTCGAGCGGTCGTGCCTCGCTGAGCAGAGTGATCGAGCAGTTCATCGGCGTCACGATTGCGCCCGGGGAGACATCGGTTCGGCTGACGTACTTTCCTGCGGTGCGAGGCGCGCTCTTTGTTTTCGGCTGTCTGTCAGAACTTGCGGTCGCTGGTGTGTGTGTGGTGATGGCGGTGCTTATCAGGCGTCGACCGCGCGAGCTCTGAGCCATCGCTCCATTGGATCGCGTGGCGGGACAGGCGGAGAATGCTGGGCACCTGCGGTTGTCGCGACGTTTGCGGCGCGTTACGATAGGCGGCTGTTGCCAACCCAACAATCGAAATCGGTGCGCATCCCCGCGCAGGTACTTGCTGGATAATGGAAGACCCTTCGGAGGGTCAGACCCTCGTCGTCCTCCAACCCGGCTACCTGCCCTGGCTGGGGTTCTTCGATCAGTTCCGGCGTGCGGACATCTTCGTGTATTACGACGACGTCCAGTATGACAAGCATGGCTGGCGCAACCGGAACCGCATCAAGACGCGGCACGGGCCGCAATGGCTGACGGTGCCGGTGAAGCATGCAGGCCTTGGCCTGCCGCGGATCCTGGATGTCACGATCGACGGGCGCACGCCGTGGGCACGGAAACACGTGGCGAGTATCCGACAGGCGTACGCGCGCGCGCCATTCGCGCCGCGGTACCTGCCGCAATTGGAGGCCGTGCTGCAGCAGTCGTGGGAGCGGCTGATCGACCTCGACATCGCCGTCATCGATCTGATGTGCACCTGGTTCGGGCTGTCGCGGCGCGTGGAGCGCTCATCGGCGCTCGGCATCGAAGGCGGGAAGAGCGAGCGGCTGCTCAGGTTCTGCCAGCACTTTGGCGCCGGCCGGTACCTGAGTGGCAACGCAGCGCGGGACTATCTGGATACGGCGCTGTTCGTACGTGAAGGTATCCATGTCGAGTGGCAGAACTTTCAGCCGCCGACCTATCCACAGCTCCACGGCGAGTTCGTGCCGCACCTGTCCGCGCTCGACCTCGTGCTGAATTGCGGCGACAATGCGCGCGCGATTCTCGAAGGCGGCGAAATTTCACACTCTGGAACGACAACGTGAAGACATTTCTCATCACCGGCGGCGCAGGGTTCATCGGCAGCAACTTCGTACGGTACCTGTACGACAACTACCCCGAGTATCGGATCCGGGTGCTCGACCAGCTTACCTACGCGGGAAGCGTCGAGAACCTCCCGGTCGGGTTCAACGAGGCTTCTTCCGACGGCCGTCTTCAGTTCTGGTACGGCGACGTGCGGAACGCGTCGCTGGTCGATACGCTCGTGGAAGACGCGGACGTGGTGGTGCACTTCGCCGCCGAAACGCACGTCACGCGGTCGATTTACGACAACTACCACTTTTTCGAGACCGACGTGCTTGGCACACAGGTGGTGGCCAATGCGGTGCTCAAGCATGTCAAGGGCGTCAACCGGTTCATTCACATCTCGACGTCGGAAGTCTATGGCACGGCGGTGAGTGCCAAGATGGGCGAGGACCATCCGCTGATGCCGATGAGCCCGTACGCGAGCGCGAAGGCGGGCGCCGACCGACTCGTATATTCCTACTGGGCCACGTACCGGCTGCCTGCGATCATCGTCCGGCCGTTCAACCAGTACGGGCCGCATCAGCACCTCGAAAAAGTGATTCCGCGGTTCATCACGAGCTGCCTGCTCGACGAACCGCTGCGCGTGCATGGTGACGGTTCGGCCGCGCGCGACTTTACCTACGTCGGCGACACATGCCGCGCGCTCGACGCAATTGCCCACTGTGAGCTCGAGAAGGTCGTTGGCGAGGTGATCAACCTCGGGTACGGCGAGAGCTACACCCTTTCGCAGATAGCGCCGATGATTGTGCGGAAGATGAACAAGCCGGCAAGCCTGATCACGTACGTCGGGGATCGGCCCGGGCAGGTCTTCCGCCATACGGCCGACGCAAGCAAGGCGCAGCGTTTGCTCGGCTGGACGCCGCAGGTCGGCTTCGAAGAGGGGCTGGATAAGACCATCGCGTGGTACCTGGCGAACAGGCCGTGGTGGGAAAAACAGCTGTGGATGCGCGAGATCCCGATCATCACCAAGTCGGGAAAGCGCGAGATGCACTGACCGCGCCGCGCCTCCGGCGCTCACGGGTCTATAATCGCTTCCGGGTGACTCGTCTGACCGCTCGCAATGGATAGCCTGATCGTTGAGGGTCTCGGCAAGCGGTACTTTCTTCCATCCAAGAGGCCCACGGAGGAGCCCCGGCCCGCGCTGCGTCTCGGCCGGTTGACGATACCGCGATTGCCGTGGAACCGGCGCCGCAAGGCGGACCGGGAGCTGTGGGCGTTACGAAACGTCTCGTTTGCCGTCCCGCACGGCACGATCCTGGGCATCATCGGCGCAAATGGGGCGGGCAAGTCGACGCTGCTGAAAATCATCGCACGCGTCACGCGGCCGACCGAGGGACGGGTCATCGGATTCGGGCGCGTCGTCTCGCTGCTGGAGCTCGGCGCGGGGTTCAATCCGGACTTTTCCGCGTACGACAACATCCTGATGAACGCGGCGATGCACGGGATCTCACGGCGCGAGGCGCTGAAGCGGATAGACGAGATCGTGTCGTTTGCCGAGCTCGACGAATTCCTCGACAACCCGCTGCGCCAGTACTCGAGCGGGATGTATCTCCGTCTCGCGTTTTCCGTCGCGATCAACATGCAGCCGGACATCCTTCTTGCCGACGAGATCCTGGCGGTCGGCGACATGGCGTTCCAGGACCGCTGTCTTGCCCGCGTCGCGCAGGAGGCCGAGCGAGGGCTCACGGTGCTGTTCGTGTCGCACGACATGTCGGCGTTGTCCCGGCTGTGCGACCGCATCGTCTGGATCGACAAGGGCGAACTTGTCCGCGATGGTGACCCCGAGCCGGTGATTGCGGAGTACGAGGAGACGGCGCTTCGGGGCAAGCACGGCGCTCGCGGCTTCGGCGACACGGCGGGGCGACACACCAACGTGGAGGCGGAGATCGCGAGCGTCCGCCTGTTGAACACGGCAGGTGAGGAGATCGGTGCGGCGCCGACGGGCGAAGACGTCTACATCAGGCTGCGGCTGAAGGTCCGAAAGCCGGGACGCGCGGTCAGGGGCGTGGTGGACGTGAACGCGAAAGGCGTCTTCCTGTTCCGCACGGTACAGTCCGAGGAATTCGTGTCGGACCGCCGCGGCGTGGTCGATCTGATCGTCCGCATTCCGCCGAATCTGCTCGCAGAAACGACCTACTCGGTGAACGTCACGGTGTACACGCGATGGGAGAAGGAATCCAAGATCGTGCTGGCGAATGCGTTGACGTTCATGGCGTACGGCGAGCAGCACGGCGCGGAGTTCAAGAGCCGGGTCAGAAGCGGTGTGATCGCGCCGCAGCTCGAGTGGCACGTTCGAACCCACGCGAATGATGGGAAGCGAAAGGTACGCGTATGAGGCGTACTGCGGCGGTGTCTCGTTGGCACCGACGCACGCGGCGGCGAGCGGCGCCGGCGAGTAGGCGATGAACCCGATGTCATCGAGCGCCAGCGAGGCGGCAGAACGTTCTGCCTGGAGCATCAGCGCCGACGCGCGCGATGGTTTTGCAGCGCGCGTCCGCGAAGTGTGGCAGTACCGCCGCATCCTGTGGTTCTTCGCGTTGCGCGCAACCCAGGCGCTTTATCGTAAGACCTACCTGGGCGTCTGGTGGCTGTTCATCCGGACCCTCGTGCCCCTCATCGTTGGCGCGTTCGTGTTCGGTGCGGTGATCAATGTCCCATCGGGCGGGGTCCCGTATTTGGTGTTCTTCCTGGCGGGCCAGCTCGCCTGGAACTTTTTCGACGGTCCGCTCGTACGTGCCAGCCGTGGCATCGACGGCAACCGGCAGTTGCTGACGAAGCTGTACATCCCGCGAATCATCCTGCCGCTCGGTCAAATGGCAGCCGGCGTCGTCGAACCAATCATCATCGCCGTGATTCTCGTCGTGACCGTGGTGTATTACCGACGCGTCGACGGCGTCTGGTACGTCCAGCCGGGCCTGCGACTGATGGCCGCGTCCGCGGCCGTCCTCGTGATCCTCTGGTTTGCGTTCGCGCTGTCGCTCTTCACCTCGGTGTGGCAGGGGCGTGCACGTGACACGCGGTTCGTGCTGCGGCACATCGTCGGGTTCTGGCTCTTTCTGACGCCGGTGGTCTATCCCGCCTCCCAGGTGCCGGCGCGGATTCGCTGGCTGATCTATGTCAATCCGCTCACGGCGCCGGTGGAAACGTTCAAATGGGCTGTGCTGCCAGGCATGGAGCACTCGTGGCCGTGGTTCATGTACAGCGTCGGTCTGACGGCAGCGCTCTTCGTCGCCGGCTTGTGGTATTTCGCGCGCTCCGAGGGCGCTACGATGGACAAGCTGTGAGCGCGCGATGGGAATTCGGGTCGCGTTCCCCCGGGGTTGGTGCGACGACGGTCGACGTGTGGCAACACAGGTGGCTGTTGCGAACCGTGGCGGTGCGGGCGTTTCAGCGTATGTACCGGCGCACGATCCTCGGCTGGCTGTGGCTGGTGATCAATCCGCTTCTGCCGTTGGTGATCCGCGCGATCATCTTTGGTGCGCTGCTCGGAGTCTCATCGGACGGGCTGCCGTATTTTCTCTTCCTGCTCGGCGGTTCTATTGCCTGGGATCTGTTTGCGGCGACGTTGATGCGCGGCACCCGCGCCCTCGAGATGCATGGCGAGATGTCGGATCTGATCTATTATCCGCGCGCGATCCTGCCGATCGGTAACATCGCGCCGGCACTGTTGGAGCTCGGAATCAAGCTTGGCGTCTTTGTCGTGGCGCTGGTCTACTACATGATTCACGACGGCCGGCTCTACGTGCGATCGGACGCCGCGCTGCTCTGGGGTCTCTGCGCGCTCGTGCTCGCCCTGATCTTTGCGCTCGCCATTTCGCTCTTTACCTCGGTGTGGGGCGAAACGACGCGCGACACCCGTTTTGCGCTGAACCAGCTCTCCTCCGTCTGGTACTTGTTGACGCCGGTGCTTTACCCGATGTCGCAGGTGCCGGAGGCGTACCGCGGGTGGATCGTCTGGAACCCGATGGCGGTCATCGTCGAGACGTTCAAGTGGGGAGTCTTCGGCGTCGGGACGTTTCAGCCGGTGCTGTTCGCCTGGACCGCCACTGCGATCGGCGGTCTGTTTCTCGCCGGTTTGATCTACTTTACGCGCACCGAGGCACGGATTATCGATGCGCGCTGAGCAAGCGAACGACCTTGCCCGCAGACTTCTGCGGCCGTTCGGCATCTCGCCGATCACGCCTCTCGCACTCGCGATCTTCCGCACAGTCCTGGGTCTTGGGCTCCTGTACATCCTGCTGGTCTATCAGCCGATCGTGGCGAGGGCAGACGATGTCCGGCGACCGCACAGTCCGCTGGCTGACATGCAGTGGGTGTATGCGCTCGCCGTGAACAAGGGGGCGACGTCGGTCCTTCAGGGTGTGGCGTGCGTTGCCGCGGGGCTCTTTACGGTAGGCATCTTCGCGCGGCCGGCGTACGTCGTTGTCGTATCGCTGATGCTGGTCAACGTGCTGATGATCCTTGCCAGGGCGGGCGGGCACGACTGGGGTCTGCCGATCGTGACACTGCTGATCCTCACGGTCGTGCCGTGGAGTGACGCGCCAAGCCTGTTCCAGTTGCCCCGTTCATGGGCGAGATTCTCCGCAGCCAGCCTGGCGAGCCGCGCCTACGGATTCGCGGTCTGGCTTCCGGGGCTGACGGTCGGTCTGGCGCTTGCGGCGGCAGCCTACGCCAAGGTCGTCGGCACGGGCGTCCAGTGGATCACGAACGGGACCGTGCGGTACCACTTTGTCGAGGACGGCCGGAACGCGCCGGTGACGCTGGGTTTGTGGATCGCGACGCATCCGTCGGTCGCCATCGCCGTCTCCCTTGCGGCGGTGCTGACTGAAGCAGGGTTCATCCTCGTCATCTTCGCGCGGGACTGGCGTACTCGACTGGCGTTTGGATTGATGGGCGCCTCGATGATGGCCGGCTTCACCTTGTTCCAGGGAGTGGCATGGTGGCCCTGGCGGATCCTGTTCCTGGCGTTCCTGCCGTGGACGTTGCTCACGACGTTGGACAAAGGGACGACGATCGCATCCTCCGACGACGTTTCCGGTTCATCCTTCGTCGCCCAGCGCGATCTGACGTGGACGCATGCCCTGCTCGTCGTCGTGCTGATTGCGGGTCAGTTGTGGGTCTCGGCTCGTGCGATCGAAATCGAGCCGTTCGTGTCGAACTATCCGATGTATGCCTACACCTGGTCGTCAACGGAGGAATTCGACCGCCACCAGTCGCGAACACGGTTCGAGGCCGACGGCAAGGACATCTCAGACCGTATCGAAGCCGCCGGCGGTGAGGACGTTCTGAGGCAGATGGTCACGCGGAACGATGACAGCGAGTCCAACCGCGACGACATTGAGGAAGATCGCGCTGACTTCATCGCCCGCTACACCCGGATATATGGCGGCGTACCGCCCAGCATTGATGTCATTCTCCTCCAGCGACCGTTCGACTGGCAGCGGGGCAGATACCTGCCGCCAACGCGAGCGCGTATAGGAACGGTGCACCTGGCCCACTGACCCGCCAGACGGGATCTCAAGACACGTCTGCGGGCCGGCGGAGCGCCTTGGCCGCCGCCTGTTGACGACGCCGCTCTTCGAGAGCCGCCTGCTTCTTCTCGCGGTGTTCCCTGATTCGGACCGTCTTCAGGCGTATCGCTTCTTCCTCGATCCGGATCGCGCGGCGCGCCGCCGCTCTGGCGAACGGGACCAGGATTGGCCGGATCACGTGCGTCCATACAGGTACCGGCAAGGGGGCGGGTGAGGGACCAGCGCCCAGCGCCTCGACGGCCTCCACGAACTTCGCAGTCGCGGCAATGTCGACGGGGCCGGGCCGGACAAACGTGCGGACGAAGCGCGCGCTGCGATCGGGATCCGGATCGCGATCCTCCAGCACGTCTGCGAGCTGGTGCACATGATCGTCCAGCGATCGCGCGGTTCGGAGCAAAGGCGCGGCAGGATCGAGCAGGTAATGGAAATGCAGCGTACCTTCCTGGCTGTCACGGAACTCCGGCAGAAGCACGGTGTGCACCGGGCGGTTGAGGATAGCAGCTTCAATCATCGCGCTGGTGTTGAGGCCGACGATCGCCGAGGCGTGGTACATCGAGTCGAAGTAGTCCGTCTTCGATCGCGCGTCGACCGGCGCATCGCCAAGCGGCGGCCAGCAGGCGACGTTATCGAAGCCGGAGAAGTCGACTCCCTCCCAGGATGCACCATGCTGATAGTGCGGGCGCACGAGCACACCGCATTCCTTCAGGATCGGATGGCTGCTGTCGCGCAGGTGTCGAATCCACTGCATGACGAACGGCGGCTCGGGGGGACTTCCCTCGAGAAGCGACGAACACACGTAGAGGACGATCGGTCGCTCGGGCCGCAGGCCGACACGCGCGCAGAACGCCTCCTTCGTCGTCGAGGGTTGTTTTTCGAACCAGACGTCGAACAGCTGCGCGCCGGTGACGGTAATCCGATCCGGGTCCATGCCGTGGAGCTCGACGGCTTCGCGCTTCTGGACGTCGTTCCACACCGTGATCTGCTGTGGCTGGAAGGTGAGCTCGCCCTTACTGGAAAGATGATCCCAGCTCGCGACGGCGAACATGTTGCGGATGCCGAGCTCGCACGCCGCGCGCGCGATGTCCAGTTGTGTCGTCTTGAGCACGACGAGTGGCGTCAATATGACGACATCAGGGCGCCGTTCCTGCAGATAGGCGTGAAACAGGCTTGCGCTGCGCGTTGTCCGGTCGAGGGCATCGATGGTCGCAGCGAGCAACCGGCGTCCTCGGATGCCGACGCCAGGCACCTCCGCCAGGCGGACCGCCGGGGTGGGCGCCCGTTTGCGAGCGCGGGTGAGCAGGGCCTGACTCTCACGATAGTGAGGCTCGAAGAACCGGAGGTAGAAACGCGCTCGCCGCAGGCGGTTGGCCAGCTCCCACCACGGGTTTTTGGCCATCTTTGGTGTGACCGACAAGCCGATTCCACACGTTTCGGCGAGCGAGACGACGAAGGGAGGCCACGCTGTCCCGCCCAGATGCTCCTTGACGAGCTCGACTTCGTGACCGCGGGCCGCCAGCATGCGCAGCACCGAGTCGAAGTGCCGGACGTTCGATGGTTTTCGGACGGAGAAAAGAATGCGCACCTTGTGAGTCGGTGACCGGAACCTATATATTATCTACGAGTTACGGCGTCACGCTACTGTCGCAGCAGCAACTGAGCTCCCGATCCGGATGTTAGGCGTCACGGCGGTCGTGTGCCCTCGCGAATGAAAATCCTTTTTTCAGCGACGCATTTCGGCTTTCTTCGCAATTTCCAATCGACGATCCGCGTCCTTGCCGAACACGGCCACGAGCTTCACGTGTTGGCGGAGCGCAGCGATGCGATCGACGGTCAGAAAATGGCCGATATCCTCTCGGCTGAACATCCGTCGATGACGTTCGAGCGACTTCCGACCAGTCGCCATCGCCTGTGGTACGCGCTCGGGAACGCTCTTCGCGCCTCGATGGACTATTGGCGATATCTCGATCCGAAGTGGGACCATTCGGCGAAGCTCAGGCGCAGAGCTGCGGACCAGGCGCCGCCCTTGGCGCGCACGCTCGCGCGTCTCCCCCTTCTCGGCACGCGCTCCGGACTGGCATTGCTTCACACCTGTTTCCACACGCTGGAACGCGCGCTGCCTCCGCCCCCCGAGGTCACGGAGGTGTTCCGACGTGTGAACCCTGACGTCCTGCTGCTGACGCCGCTCCTCTATTTCGGCTCTCAACAGGCGGCCCACGTCCGATGTGCGCGGCGCCTCGGTATAAAGTCGGTTCTGGGAGTGGGCAGCTGGGACCATCTCACGACGAAGGGGTTGATTCACGAGATACCGGACCGTGTGCTGGTCTGGAACGAGGCGCAGAAGCGCGAGGCGATTGCGTTGCACGGCGTTCCGGCCGATCGGGTCGTTGTCACCGGCTCTCAGGCGTACGACCACTGGTTTTCGACCAAACCCGCGCTCGATCGCGCCGGATTCTGCCGTAAGGTCGGCCTCGATCCGGAGCGGCCGATGGTGCTGTATCTCTGCTCGTCGCCGTTCATTGCGCCTCACGAAGTCGGGTTCGTGCGGTCGTGGATGACCGCCATCAGACGCAGCTCCGATGAGCGCTTGCGGGGCGTCAGCCTTCTCGTGCGTCCGCATCCGCAGAACGCCGCGCAGTGGGAGAACGTCGATCTTGCCGCTGAGTTCGAGCACGCTGCGCTCTGGCCGAAAACGGGCGTCAATCCAATCGGCGGAGTCGCGCGGTCCGACTATTTCGATTCGATGTATCACGCGGAGGCGGTCGTCGGCGTCAACACCAGCGGGATGATCGAGTCGGGGATTCTCGGCAAACCGGTGTACTCGGTCTTGACCGAGGAATTTGCCTCGACGCAGGAAGGCACGCTGCATTTTCAGCATCTCAAGAACGTCGAAGGGGGATTGCTGTACCTCGCGGGGAGTCTCGAGGAACACGCCTCGCAACTCTCGCGACTGCTCGCCGACGGGCGTTCCGAGCGGCAAGGCACGCGGCAATTCATCCAGGCATTTATCCGGCCGAACGGCCTCGATCAGGCTGCGACGCCGCTTGTCGTCGAAGCCGTCGAACACTTCGCGGAGGGACCGCGCCTCGAGGTGGAGCCGACCCCTGTGGGCGCGTCCGTCCTACGCGTTGTGCTGGCGCCAGTGGCCGTCGTCGCCACGATTGCAACCATGGAGCGCGCGAAGCTTCAGGCCATTGTGGTGCGGTGGACCAGGCCGGCGAGGCTGATTGTTCGAGCGATCGTGAGGCGGTCGATCTACGCCGCCCGGTTTGTCCTGCGGCTGCCTCGTCGATTCCTGCGGCTGGTCGGGATGGCGTTCCGGCGGCTGCTGATGGCGCCCGCCAGGTGGATGCTGCATCAAGGAAAGCTGCGGGTGCACGCCTTTCTCGTCTGGCGCAAGGGCGAGCCCGACCAGGCGCCCTGACTAACTGCATGCGCATTTACTGCTCCATGCATCACCTCGGCTCGTTCCTGGTATATGAGCCGGTGATCCGTGAGCTGGCCGGGCGTGGCCATGACATGCACTTGGCCGTCAGCCGGGCGGAGACACTGGGCTGGGAGCAAACGCTGCAGTCGGTGCTCGTCGATCATCCCAATATCACCTGGAGCTGGCTGTCGCCGTCACCGCTCTCGTCGAGCGTCTGGTTCGAGCTCGCGAAAACCATTCGCATCTGGGCTGGCTATCTGCGCTACTTCGAGCCTGAGTACGCTGACGCTCCAAGGCTGAAGGAGCGCGCGGAGCAGGGAGTGCCGCCTGGACTGGTTCGCCTGAGCGCCCGGCCGATTTTTCGCAAGGCGCGAAATCGGCAACGGCTGCTGCGGCTGCTGCGGCTGGTCGAACGGACCGTCCCGCCCGTTCCGGAAGTGCAGCAGGCACTGCGCGAGTACAACCCGGACCTGGTGTTCATCACACCGCTCGTCTACCTTGGCTCCTGGCAGTTCGAAGTGCTCCGTACCGCGCTGGCCGAAGGATTGCGCACCGCATTCGGCGTCGGGAGCTGGGATCACCTCTCGAGCAAGGCACTCATTCGGGATATCCCGCAGCGCGTGCTTGTGTGGAACGAGACACAGAAGGACGAGGCGATGCGTCTGCACGGGGTGCCGGCGGATCGGATCGTGGTGACGGGCGCACAGTGCTACGATCGGTGGTTCGACCGCGCACCGGTGCGCTCGCGCGAAGAGTTCTGTCGGCGCGTCGGGTTGCCACACGATCGCCCCTTCATCCTGTACGTGTGCTCGGCGCTGTTCTGGGGCAGTCCTGTCGAAGCGGAGTTTGTCCGTCGTTGGATCCAGGAGCTCCGCGCGAGCGGACACCCGGTGCTGCGTTCGGCCGCCGTGCTGATCAGGCCCCACCCGGCGCGCCTGGAGGAGTGGAAGGCGATCGACCTGTCGTCGTTCGAGGGCGTGTCGTTGTACGGCTCGAACCCGAAGGACCCCGAGTCGAGGGAAGACTATTTCGAGTCCCTCTTCTACAGCAGTGCGGTCGCAGGCCTCAACACGAGCGCGTTCATCGAGGCGGCCGTGGTCGGACGCCCGGTGCACACGGTCCTTGCGCCGGAATACCACGACAATCAGGAAGGGACGCTGCATTTCCACTATCTGACTCGCGTGGGTGGAGGCGTGCTGCATGCGGCGCGGACGGTCGACGAACATCACGCGCTGCTCGCGGCATCGCTGCAGGGACCTGCCGGCGAGCCCGGCACGAACCCGCAGTTCGTGCGCGAGTTCGTCCGGCCGTTCGGGCTCGACAGGGCGGCGACGCCGATCCTCTGTGAAGCGCTCGAGGAGCTCGGCCGCATGCCGGCGCCGGCGCCGGTCACAATCCCGCGGTCGCTTGCCTGGCTGCGATCGGCGGTCTACCCGATGGCCGTCCTCCTGCAGCGGCTGTACGGAGGGGCGGTCTTTCGCGACGTCGAGCGCCTGCAGCGACAACGCGATCACGAGCGCGGTCGCGAGCTGGAGGCCGAGCGGCGAAGGACCGAGAAGATTGCCGCGCGGGCGGAAAAGATTCGACGGGTCGAAGCGGCACGCGAGGCGGAACGGCGCAGTCGTGAAGAGCGCCTCGCCGCGTCGGCGCGGGCCAAGAGCTTAGCGAAAGCCGCCCGCGAGCGCCACAAGGCGCGGCACCGGCGCTCGAAGCGTCGTGCGGCGTTTGTCGCGCAGATCAAGCGTCGGATGGGATTCGGACAATGACGATCTTGGGGTCGGTGCGGCGCCTGCTTACGGGACGACACCAGCTCGAGCGCTTGTCGGCGCTCGAGGAGAAGGTGGTCAAGTTCGGTCGGGCGCAGCGCGAGCAGCTCGCGAGCCAGGATGCGCGGCTCCATTCGCTGCAGAACGCTGTCGGGGAATGTGCGAGCGCGACCGCCGTCCGGGCGGTCGGGCGGCACGTTGAAGGCGTGCAGACCTCACTGGCCCAGCTCGACCGAACCTTCGCCGAAGCGTTGGAGCGCGCCCGTCTCCTTGACGAACAGGGGCATGAAGATCGCCGTTTTGCCCGTCGCATCGAATCGATGCTTCGTCAGCGGCATCCGATCATCGTCGGTCCCTGGACCGGCGAGATTGGATTCGAGCTGCTGTACTGGATTCCGTTCGTCCGCTGGGTGGCGCAGACCTACAGCGTGCCGCCCGAGCGGTTGCTCGTCGTGTCGCGAGGCGGGGTCAGGTGCTGGTACGGCGGCCTCGCCGCGAACTATGCGGACGTGTTCACGTTCTTCGCCCCGGACGAATTCAGGGCGGCGACGGAAGCGACAAAGAAACAGCGCCGCGTGCGGGCATTCGATGGCGAGGTTGTCGATCGGGTGATTGCCGCGCATCAAACCGGTCGCGCAAGCCTGCTTCATCCCGGGATGATGTACCGCCTGTTGATGCCCTTCTGGAAGGAGCTGGCGCCGGTGACGCGCGTCGATCGGTACGCGGCCTATGCCAGGATTGAACCGGAAAATGAGCCGGTGCTGCGCGAGCTTCCCTCCGAATACGCCGCGGCCAGGTTCTATTTCAGCGACTGTTTCCCCGATACGCCGTCAAACCGGGCGCTCGTGGCATCGATACTGGAGACGATCAGCCGGGACCGTCCCGTCGTGCTGCTCAATACACCCTTCGCGGTTGACGATCACTGCGACGCCGCGGTCGCCGGCGGCCGTGTGATGACGATAGGACCTGCGCACATGGTTCCGGAGCGCAACCTTGCGGTGCAGACGGCCGTCATCGCCGGCGCGCACAGCTTCGTCGGCACCTATGGCGGCTATTCGTATCTCGCGCCGTTCTGCGGTGTGCCGTCGCTGGCGTTCTATTCGCGCCGGACGTTCCAGTCGCCACATCTTGACGTCGCCCGACGCCTGTTCGAACGGCTCGGCAGCGCTCCGCTGGTTCCCGTTGACGTCGGCGACCTTCCGCTGCTGCGACTCGCGTTGTCCGGATCGCCTTCAACGATATGAAGATTCTGTTTCTGATGGACTCGCCGGAGTACCTCCGGTTTTTCGACTCGGTGATCGGTGAGCTCGCCGCGCGCGGACACCAGGTCACTCTCGCCGTCGGGTACGGGCGCGAGAAGAAACCGGTCGGGCTCGAGGGGTTGCACGCGCACTTTCCCAACGTGCGCGTCGCCGGCGTCGTTCCGCAGGCGGAAGGGATGTGGGCCGACATCGCGTTCAGGCTCCGCGGAATCATGGATTTCGTTCGGTACCTTCACCCGCGGTTCGCGGCCGCGCCGGCGCTTCGCGCGCGGATGAAGCGGAAGGTGCTGCCGTCCGCGTATCACTGGCTGGACGCGATTCCACGCGTCGCTCCCGACACGGTGCGGCGGCTCGAACGCGTGTTGATGGCCGGTGAGCAGGCCGTGCCGCTGAATCGGCTCATCGTCGACTTCCTGCGCAATGAAGCGCCCGACGTGCTGCTGGTCTCGCCCCTCGTCGCGTCAGCATCACCGCAGGTGGATTGGATCAAGGCGGCACGCGCGTGCGGCATCCGCACGGCGGTGTGCGTGGCAAGTTGGGACAACTTGACCAACAAGGGGCTCATGCGTGTCGAGCCCGATCTGGTCGTCGTCTGGAACGATGCCCAGAAGCGGGAAGCCTCCGAGTACCACTACATTCCCGCCGAGAAAGTGGTCACGACGGGAGCGCAGCCGTTCGACCGCTGGTTTGCGAGACAGGTCACGCGCGAACGCGACGCGTTCTGCGCGCGCGTGGGCCTGCCGGACGATGGACCGTTCATCCTCTTCACGGGATCGTCCGCGTTCATCTCACGTTCGAACGTCGAGGTGCCTTTCGTTCGGCGCTGGATCGCCTCGCTGCGCGCCAGCGACGATCCGGTGCTGCAGCGGATCAACATCCTGGTCAGGCCGCATCCGTACAACTATCACTCGTGGGCAACCGACCCGCTGGCTGACCTGTCCGGCGTGAGGGTGTTTCCGCCACGGGGGTACAATCCTGTAGACGAAGAGAATCGGGCGGACTTCTTCGATTCGCTCCACCACTGCACGGCGGTCGTCGGGGTCAATACGAGCGCCATGATCGAAGCAGCGATTCTCGGGCGTCCGGTCTTCTCGATGCTCTCGGAGGAGTTCGCGGGCACGCAGGAGGGGACCATTCATTTTCATTACCTGCTGCCCGAAAACGGCGGATTCCTGCGAATCGCGGCAGGTCTCGACGAGCACGTCCGGCAGCTCGCGGAACGGCTCGCCGACACCGAGGGGGCGCGGGCAGAGACTCAGCGATTTGTCGCCAGCTTTCTGCGACCTCATGGGCTCGATCGGGCGGCCACGCCAATTTTTGCGGATGCAGTAGAGCAACTGGCCGCCACGCCGGCGCCCGCGCCCGTTTTTGCACCCGCTTGGGCGCTGGTTCTGCGACCCCTGTTGCTCGCGGGCGCGCTCGTTCAGGCCGCGGCGAACGTGGCCAAGAAGGGCAAGAAACGTATCCCGGGAAGACGCCGGGTCATCAACGCGGTGCACCGGACCGGCAAGACTGCTCACCGGACGAGAAAGGGACTGGCGAAGGCAGGGCGGGTGGCCGCGTCACGGCTGCGCCGACGTGCGAAGCTCGCAGGGAAGCAGTGGCAGAGGGTGGTCGTCAAGCCGCTGCGAACGGGGCGCGAATAGCTGGTGTGTCACTGAAAGAGGTTTTCTGTCATGTTCCGGAATCTTGTTGCCTCGCTCGCCAATCTCCGACCGGGTTCACAGGCACACCTCCGTCAGGCAGTCGACGTTCTGTCCGCCGACGCCCGCGAACTGAAGTGCACCGTCGCACAGCTCGTGGAGCAGCAGCAGCGCTTCGAAGCCAGTTCCGCACGTTGGGCCGGGGAGATTAGCGAACAGCTGTCGGCGCTCGCAGGCATGCGGGAAGTGCTGGATTCGCTGGTCCTGCGCGAATCGCAGCTGCGCGCGATCCTTCAGGCGGACGCCGCGCTCCAGGCGAAGTTCGACGAGCTCGAGACGAAGCCGATCCTCAAGGAGCCTCGCATCGCGAGAGTTGCCGGCGCCGCAGTGGAACGCGCCGAGTTACGCATGGATCCTTTTCCGCACGCCGTCATCGAGGACCTGTTTCCACGCAGTTTCTACAAGGCGCTTGTGCACGGCATTCCACCGGTCGAGCTGTTCGAGGACAAGCCGGTCAACCACCAGCAGCTGCCCGTGCCATTCACACTCGGCCCTGCCTACAGCCGGCGCGTGTGGAGCTTCATGACTGAAGTCGTCGAGCGCGTCATGGTGCCCCTGCTCGTCGACAAGTTCCGCGCCCCCTTGGAGACCTGGATCGCGGAGAATTGGCCGGCGCTCGCGGCCGACCCTCTCGGGCCGCCAATGGAGCTGCACGGAAATGCTGGACGCGTCATGCGGCGGCGTCGCGGTTACAACATCCCGCCGCATCGCGATCCGAAATGGGGGTTTCTCACCTGCCTCGTCTACCTGGCACGATCAGGCGATCCGGAGACGTGGGGCACCGGCCTGTACGCCGTCGATGAGGATCAGGAGGCGCAGGGCGCCCTGCCGCACTGGATCGACCCAACGATCTGCCGTCTTGTGCGGGAGGTCCCGTTCAAGGCAAACAGCGCGCTCGTCTTTCTCAACTCGTCGGGGGCACACGGGGCATCGATTCCCGCCGACGCGGAGCCCGCCGACCTCGAGCGCTACGCGTACCAGTTCAGAGTTGGTCCGACCCGCGACTCGATCGCCGCGTTGATGAAGCTGCTACCTCAAGAGCGCCAGCCGGCGTGGGCAGGCAAACTCGTCGAAGCGTAGCGGTCCACGCCGACCCACGGGGCCATTGTTGCGGCGACGATCCCTGCCGCGCAGAGCTGAGCGGGAGACGCGGGCGTTCGCGTTGACAACGCAGATCCCCGTCAGTGACAATGCCACGTTCAGGATCTGAACAGTTTGTTCAGATCTTGAACGTCCCAGAGCCCAGCGACCCATCCGACGTCCCCTTGTGACCGAGAGGGCGGTAGCCTGTACGCCGCCCCTTCCCCCTCGCTCGACCCATGAACGCCGAATCCCAGCGCGATCTGCAGCTCCTCGAAGCTCTCGAGGAACAGTCGACGATTACCCAGCGCACGCTCGCCGCCCGCCTGGGTATCGCGCTCGGGCTGACAAACCTCTACGTCAAACGGCTCGTTCGCAAGGGATACGTCAAGTGCGTCACCGTTGCCCCGAATCGCCTCGCGTACCTCGTGACGCCTCAAGGGCTGGCCGTGAAGGCGCGGCTGACCTATGAGTTCATGAAGTACTCGCTCGATTTCTATCGGGATGTCAGGCGCCATCTCCAGCGAAGCCTGTCGTCGGGCGTCAACGGGCACCAGCGCGTCGCGGTGTACGGCACGGGAGAGGTCGCCGAGCTGGTGTTTCTGTTGCTGAAGGAGATGGGGATCGACCTGGTCGCTGTCTTCAACGACCGCTCAGGTCGCTTCCTGGGCCTTCCAGTAATCGCGATTGCCGATCACCAGCCGTCGGAGTACGACGTATTGATCGTCGCTGCCCTCGAGAAACCGGCCACCGTGAAGAAGCGGCTGATTGCGGCCGGTGTTCCGGCTGCGAAGCTTCTGACGCTGCAGGCAACGACGAATGCCCACGCCGCCGATACACCGACCCGTGTGTAATTCGCGGGGAAGCACGATCTTCCTGACCGGGCTCCCGGCCGCGGGTAAGACAACGATTGCGGGTGCGCTCGAGCAGTGGTTCGTCGCTCGTGATCTGACGGTGACAATGCTTGATGGCGATGTCGTGCGGACGAGCCTGTCGTCGGAACTCGGCTTCTCTCGCGTGGACCGCGATCTCAACATCCGTCGCGTCGGATTCGTCGCCGCGGAGGTGACAAGGCACGGCGGCATCGCGATCTGCGCCTGCGTCGCGCCGTACGACGAGGCGCGCAGGGCCGTCCGCCGGACGATTGAGCAGGTTGGAGCCTTCATCCTGGTGCATGTGGCCACCCGGCTCGACACGTGCGAAGCACGGGATCCGAAAGGCCTGTATGCCAGGGCCCGTAACGGGTTGCTGCCGCATTTCACCGGCGTCACGGATCCCTACGAGTCTCCGACTGACGCCGACGTCGTAATCGACACCGACAAGCTCTCTGTTGACGCTGCGGTGCTCGAGATAGTGAACAGCCTGCGTGAGCGGGCAACCGGAATGGTATGGCCATAGGACGAATCGTTGATGCCACCCTGCGGCGGACCGGTGTGCTGGGTCGCCTGCAGCAGGTGTGGCGCCGTGACCTCGAGCGGGCCTCGACGAAGGACCGCCGCGATTCACAGCGGGCGATGAAGCGGCTCGACGACCTCGCGAAAGGCATCACCGAGGAGCAGCGTGCCGGCGATACGCGCCTGCGAGCCATCGAGCGACGACTGGAGGAGGCGGAGCGTGCCGCCGCCGTGGTGACCGACGCGCGCATATCGGCGATCGAAAAAGGCGTCGCCCAGCTCGCGCTCGTATCCCAGACCAACGATCGCCAGGCTCACCTCGTGGCCCAGTGGACGTCGCGATTCGACCCGCGGGATATCTGTGCGCACGTTGCGCGCGCGGTGTCCACCGCTCCGCTGGAGGCGGCGCCGTGCGCGCACCTGGCGATCGAGGGGCTGTTCCCCGCCGATTTCTACGAGCTCCTGATCGAGAGCCTCCCGACGCCCCAGTTCTTCCCGTCGCGCGACCCGATCAAAATGAATCTGCGGCCCGCGAATTTCAAGGTAGTGCCCTCGCTCACGCGGCTGGTGTGGGAGTTCATCGATGCCGACGTCACGCGGACGATTGCCGAAGCCGCGCTGCAGCGGCTGACTCCTTTCATTCACGCGCGCTATCGCGCGATGTTCGGCGAGGAGGGGGCGGATACCGTCCTCGCGCTGCCGCATCGTGCGTTTGGCGGGCGGCTGATGTTGCGGCGTCCCGGCTATTCGCAGAAGCCCCACCTCGATCCCAAGAGAGCGTCCGCGACTGTCCTTATCTACGGAGCCAGACCCGGCGACCCTGAGGCCGTCGGGACGGCGTTGTATGCGCTGGCCAGCCCTGTCGTGCCGGTCGGCACCAGCACCTTCTATCCCCAGGACCATGGCATCGCGTGCACGCCGGTCGCACACGTTCCGTTCCGTCCGAATACGGCGGTCGTATTCGTGAACGCGGAAGGTGCGCACGGCGCGGAAATTCCGAAGGACGTTGCGTCGGACGATCTGCGTCGATACGCGTTCATGCACTACATAGGGCCGGACGTGCCCCAGCTGCTCGAGTTCGTCTCGACCCTGCCTCCCGCCGATCAGCAGGGATGGCTTGGCCTCGCCGGGTGGGTCGACGAATGACGCATTTCCTCATCGTGTCGCTCTCGCGCAGTGGTGGGAAGCTGCTTCGGATGCTCCTTGACGGTCATCCGAGCCTGAACGCGATCCCCTTCGAACACTGGAACCGATCGTCAAAGGGGGACTTCCCCGCGCGTCGTATCGACGCGTTCGCGCGGTTGTCGCTCGACCAGAAACTTGCGACGGCCGGTGCGCCGCATGTCGAGCGTAAGTTGCGCCGCTTTCATCCTGACTCACAGGTCGTGGACATCATGAGTCGATGGCGGGCGGCGAGCGTGGATGCGCAAACGCTCGCGGCGATGTACGAACGCTTCGCGACGAACTATTTCGCTGCTATCGGGAAGGATCCCGCGCGAATCGTTGTGAACCACTGCGGCAGCCTGTGCCGGTTGTCGCGTGAGCAGCTCGATGCGCTGTACGGGGAGGGACGCCACTTGCTGACGATCCGGGACCCGCGTGCCGTCTTTGCCTCGATGGAGGCGATGCTGTACCGGAAGTTCACGATCAAGCACGTCCAGAAGAGGAAGGTGTCGGAGACGATGCTCGAGCGGCACATTCAGAAGCTCGAGCTGATTGATGGCGTATCGACGTACGTGCGCGAGTTCTGTGTCGACTATCGCCACATGATGTCGCACCACGCGGCGCGTGCCGACGTGGTGCGCATACGCTTCGAGGATCTGGTGACCTCGCCGGAGGCGGTCACGAAGCAGCTCGCCGCGCAGCTGGCAATCCCCTGGGACAAGTCTCTGTTGAAGCCAACGGAGTTTGGCGTGGCCCGTGCGGCGAACTCGTCCTTCGGCCGCCAGGGCGTCGGGATTCACAGCCGTGCCGCTGACGACTGGGTCACGCGCCTTTCGCCGGCGACACGCCGGTACCTCGAGGAAAATCTGGAAGGCGAGATGGCCGCGCTCGGTTATCAGCCCCTGGCGGCGCAGGTATAGGTCCTCGGCGCCAGCGGCGCGCGAAACGTGAACACACCTCCGGCCGCGCCACGAATCGTCCTCGGGATGACGCTGCACAACAACGCGCGTCACCTGCGCGAAGCTGCCACGTCTCTCCTTGCCCAGACACGCACCGATTTCGTCCTGCTGATGCTCGATGACGCCTCGACCGACGCGACGGAAGCGATCGCACGGGAGTACGAACGGCATGACCCGCGCGTGCGCTACTTCCGGCACGAGCTCCGGCAAGGCATGGTCCGCACGTGGCGTGAGGTGGCTGAGCTGTCCTGGCGCGAATATCCCTCCGCTGAATACTTCGCCTGGACGAGTGATCACGATCGATGGGAGCCTGACTGGCTTGCCCGGCTCGCGCAGGAACTGGAGAGTCACCAGAACGTGGTGCTCGCATACCCGTTGTGCTCGTGGATCGACGACGAGGGAGAGCCCGTGGCCAAACGGCCGCGGCAGTTCGCGACACGTGGTCTGGCTGTTCTTCGAGAAAGATGGTCCCACTTCTGCCACGACATCGTCGGAGCGGGCGACATGGTTTACGGCCTGATGCGCATCCCGGCGCTGCGTGCCGCGGGCGTCTTTCGCGTGGTCCTGCGCCCGGATCGGCTCCTCATGGCGCAGATGACCCTGCAGGGGGAGATCAGCCAGACCCAGGAGATTCTCTGGATACGCCGGCAGACGGGTATGGGTAGCGTGACGCGCCAGGGCCGGACGCTGGTTGCGACCCGGCGTCCGTGGTGGTTCTGGCTGCCTCCATGGACACAGCACGCGTTTGTGTTGTTGCGCGAGCACGGCGCGCCCAATGCCTCTCCCCGAATACCCCTCGCAACGCTGCTGTGGATGGTGGTCCTGTACCAGGCGACCTATACATGGCGGCACGTCAAGCGTGCCGGCCTTGCGCAGGGCATGGAGTCGTTCGTCAGCGGCTGCCAGTCGGTGAGGAAGAACGTCAGGCGGACGTATGGCGAGTCGCTGGTGTGGGCGCGTCTCGCTGGCCGCCACGCCGCCGGCCGGTTGCGCTGGCAGACGCGGCGCGCCCGTCACGAGTTGCCGTTGGCGACACGCGCGATGTCCGCCCGGGTTCGACGTGCCTGTCGCCACCGCGTTCGCGATGCGCTGGTCCTCACACGTCGTCTCGGTCTCCGGGGCAATTCATCTCCACGAGAATGACGCTGCGACTGTACCGCGCCTGTCTCCCAGCACCGCGCTCGACGCAAGGCGCTGCGCGCCATTGGCACCCATGAGAAAGGTCTGTGTCTTCATCGGCTCACGAGCCAACTACAGCAGCATCAAGTCGGTGATGCGCGCGGTGCAGCGACATTCGGAGCTTCACCTCCAGCTGATCGTCGGCGCGTCGGCACTGCTCGATCGATTCGGATCCGTCGTCGACGTGATCGAGGCTGACGGATTCAGGCCCGATGCCCGCGTCGCGATGATCGTGGAGGGGGAGACCCCGGCGACGATGGCGAAATCCACCGGGCTCGCACTCCTCGAGCTGCCGACAATGTTCGATCTCCTGAAGCCAGACATCGTCGTCTCGGTGGGCGACCGGTTCGAGACGATGGCGACCGCGATTGCCGCGGCGTACATGAACATTCCGGTTGCCCACACGATGGGCGGAGAGGTGACCGGCACGATCGACGAGAGCATCCGGCATGCCGTGACGAAGCTGTCGCACGTGCACTTTCCGGCCAACACGGCCGCGGCGGAACGGATCATCCGCATGGGCGAGCACCCCGATACGGTGCACGCGGTCGGCTGCCCTCGGATCGATCTTGTCAAGGAGATCGCGAGCGCCAGCGGTGGCTCGCCGCACGAAGACTGGCTGGAACGCGACGGCGTCGGCGCACACGTCGACCTGTCGAAACCTTTCCTGCTCGTGAACCACCATCCCGTTACGACCGAATACGGTCAGGGCAAGGATCAAATCTGGGAAACGCTCTGGGCGCTGAACGAGTTGAAAATGCCGACGATCATGCTCTGGCCCAACGTCGATGCGGGCTCCGAGGACATCGCGACCGGCATGCGGACGTTTCGCGAGAAGCTGAAGCCCGACTACATCCGGTTCTACAAGAACTTCCCGATCGAAACGTACGTGCGGCTCATGATGTTGTGCGCGTGTGCCGCAGGGAACTCGAGCGCGCCCATTCGGGAGGGGGCGTTCCTCGGTGTCCCCGCGGTGAACATCGGCACGAGGCAGACGGGGCGCGATCGGGGCCCGAACGTGCGGGACGTCGGGTATTCGCGGGACGAAATTGCAGATGCCATCCGCGGACAGGTCGCGCACGGACGATTTCCATCCGATCAGTTGTACGGCGATGGACATGCCGGCGTGCGGGTGGCCGACGTGCTCGCACACGTCCCCTTGACGGTGCAGAAGCGTCTCGTGTTCATGCAACCCGCCTGATGAAGGTCCTCGGTGTCATTCCTGCGCGCGGCGGATCGAAAGGCGTACCAGGCAAGAATCTGCGCTTCGTCGCCGGAAAGCCGTTGATCGCATACACAATCGATGCGGCTCGCGCCAGCCGTCGGTTGAGCCGAGTGGTGTTGAGCACGGACGACCCCGCGATCGCGGACGCGGGGCGGGCGCTCGGCGCCGAGGTGCCGTTCATGCGTCCCGCTGAACTTGCGTCCGACGACGCCGCCATACTGCCGGTGCTTCGCCACACGACTCACGAGATGGCGGTGCGCGGCTTCGAGGCGGATGCGGTGGTCCTGTTGCAACCGACGTCGCCGCTGCGCCGCGGCGAGCACATCGATGCCGCCATCGATCTGCTGGCGTCGACCGGTGCAGATTCAGTGGTGAGTATTGTCGAGGTGCCGCATCAGTTCAGCCCCGGATCGCTGATGCAGCTCGACGGCGATCGACTGCGGCCGGTGACGGACGGTCCACTCGTCCTGCAGCGGCAGCACAAGCCTTCCGTTTATGCGCGCAACGGTCCAGCGGTGCTTGCCGTTCGCACCGCGCAGCTCGCGCGAGGGGCGCTCTATGGGAGCGACACGCGCGCCATCGTCATGACCGCCGAAGAATCGCTCGACATCGACGCGCCCTGGGATCTCGAGCTGCTCGAGTTCATTCTCTCGCGCCGTATGGCACGTCATGCCGGCTGACGCGCTCGACCAACAGGCTACGATGCAGATTCCCTATCGGCGTGTCGCGGAGTACGAGCCGGTCGACGTGACGCAATTGCGGCCCGGAAGCTCGTACCAGCAGCTGATTGCGAAGCGAACGCACCCGATCGATGAACTGGTGCGCGTGCACGGCAAGATCCCGGAGGCCTTGCTCACTCCGCGCGTGTGTCCGACGTGCGGCAGCGAGCACGAGAAACTGGAGCTCGAGAAGGATCACATGCGGATCGTGCGGTGCACTGGGTGCGATCTCGTCTACGTCAGCCCGACGTTCGATGAAGCTCACTACAAGGCGGTGTACGCGTCGGCTGAGTACCAGGAGATCGTGCGCGATCTCGGCGCCAGGAGCCACGAGTACCGCGTCGCGAGGTTCGGTGCCGAGCGCGTGGCGCTGATGACGCAGCATGTGCGCGGGACGCGACCGCGGTACGTGGACGTCGGCTGCAGCACGGGGTTCGTCGTCGAGGCCGCCCGTGATGCCGGTTGGGACGCTGTCGGGATCGATCTAAACCCGTCCGCGATCGAGTTCGGTCGTGCACGCGGGCTCGACTTGCGTATCGCGGCGCTCGAGGATGCCGGCCTGGCGGCAGAGAGCTTTGACGCGGTGTCGCTTTTCGACGTGTTGGAGCATCTCCTCGATCCCGTTCGCACGCTGCGCGCCAGCATCCGCCTCCTGAAGGCCGGCGGCATCATCTTTCTCTATGTGCCGAACTACGATTCGGCTTCACGGCTGCTCATGGGGAGCGCCGCGCACTTCATCTGGCCGACCCACCACCTGAACTACTACACGCCTGTCACGATTCGCGATCTCATGGCCCGTGAAGGGCTTGCGACGGAGTACGTCGCAACCGAGGGGCTCGACATCGTGGACTACCTCTGGTACCGCCGTGAGGTTCTCGGCAAGGGAGACGAGGGTGTGGCGGAGATTGCCGACACACTGCAGTTCCTCACGAATGCCGGCGCTTACGGCAAGAATCTTCGAGTCATCGCCCGCAAGTGCGGATGAAGGTCCTCTTCTCGGGTCTGCACTTCGCGTACTTCAGGAACTTCGAATCCGCGATACGCGAGCTGGCTGCGCGCGGGCACTCGGTACATCTCTCAGCCGATGAGGTCGAGGCCCCGATAAACATGGGCGGCCAGCATCTGGTGGAGTGCCTGGCGGCGCAATGTCCCACGATCTCATGGGACCTGGCGCCTTCGCTGGAGCAGGAAACCTGGTTCGATGCAGCCCGGCGTCTGCGGCTTGGCCTGGACTACGTGCGGGTGCTCGAGCCGGCGTATGCATCGGCCTCGAAGCTTCGCATGCGCGCGCGCGCGCGCGCGCCGCGTGTCGTCCGATGGGCGGCCGCCGCGCCTGTCATCGGACGTCCGCTGGCGCGTGCCGGGCTCACAGGCGCCGAACGCGCGCTGCCGGCCAGCGAGGCGCTGAAGGACTACCTGCGGCGTCACGATCCGGACGTCGTCGTGCTCGTCTCGCTGACCTATTCACGATCACAGCAGTTCGACCTCCTGAAGGCCGCGCGGGGCCTCGGGATCCCAGTGGCCGCGGCGATCATGAGCTGGGACCATCTGTCCAGCAAGGCGCTGCTCCACGTGGCTCCGGACATGATCATTGTCTGGAACGACCTGCAGCGTCAGGAAGCGGTGGAGATGCACGGCCTTCCCTCCGACCGCATCGTGGTCACCGGCGCCCAGTGTTACGACCAGTGGTTCAGCCGCACGCCCGAGCGAAGCCGGGAGGAGTTCTGTCGCGCGATGGGGTTGCGCGAGGATCGTCCATTCGTCCTGTGGGTGCACTCGGCCATGAGTCCAGTGCCCGACCCGCCTGAGCCCGTGCTCGTCACGCAGTGGCTCGACGCCCTCCGATCGAGTCACGATGCGCGGTTGCGCGATCTGGGTGTGCTGGTGCGGCCCCATCCCGAGCGATTGAAGGAATGGGCGGGCGTGGATCTGGGGCGTTTCGACAATGTCGTGTTCCGTGGCGGCAACCCGATCGACGCGCGCTCCAAGGAGGACTACTTCGACGCCCTGTACTACAGCAGGGCGGTGATCGGCCTCGTCACGAGCGCGTTTCTCGAGGCCGCGGTGGTCGGACGCCCGGTGTTCACGTTCACGCTGCCGGAATATCGCGTCCACCAGGAGGAGATGCTCCACTTCCGCTATCTCACGAGCGTGGCGGGCGGGCTGCTTTCGACGGCGCCCGACATTCCCACACACCTGGCGCAACTCGCCGATGCGATCGCCGAGCCCGAGGGGCGCGACCAGCGCAACCGGCGTTTTCTGACGGCGTTCGTTCGGCCCGCGGGACTCGACGTCCCGGCGACGCCCGCATTCGTCGACGCGATCGAGCGGTTGCACCGCGACGGGACGCGCGGCGATCCAGGTCTTCGTGGTGACTCCTGGATCACGCCCCTCGTGGTCGCCGCCGCGGGGGCGGCGCGGACCGGCGTCGGACGATGGCTGATGCTCGACGTCCGTGGCGACGAGACGGACGACCATCGCGATCGGAAGCAACGCATCATCAGCGCGCGGGCCGCCGCGAAAGCCACCCGGCAGCACGCAAAAGCGCGGCGGCGCGCCCGGCGGGCGCGTCGTGATGCCATCCTGCGGGGCGGCAAGGAAGTGAAAAGCGCGCTTCTTCTCATCCGCTATCACGCCGCCGTGGCCGTCCATCGAGCGCTCGCGCTCACCGGTTTCGATCGGAATCATCCGGGAGCCGGCAAGGAATGATGACGGAGGACCCCGCGTTCGCGGCGTATCTGGACGCGCGCGAGGCGGTGGAGCGAATCAAAGGATCCGGCGCGCCATCCGGGGTCGCCCGCCCGAGCGCCTACTGGCTCGAAGAGCTCGAGCAGATCGACTATCTCGCGGACGCGTCGCCGCTGATCGTCCGCAAGCTGCGACACCACGCGTTCCACATCACCGGCATCCGTCCTTACGACTATCGTGAAAAGGGAGACGGCCGCAGGCAACGATTCGAGGGGAGGCTGCAGGCGCTGCGGGCTCTCGACCATGCCGGGTTGATGGTGCCTGAGTCGCCCGCCCTCGGTGGATTCGGCTACGAGATCGACGGCCACCTGTTCAACGTCGACACGCTGAAGTTCTACGAGGTGTTGATCGCGATGCAGCGCGGCGGCGTGCTCGACGCGATGCGCGGGATCGATCGGCCGCTCGTGTGCGAGATCGGCGCAGGATGGGGAGGGTTCGCCTATCAGTTCAAGACGCTGTTCCCGCGCGCCACGTACGTCATCGTCGATTTCGCGGAGCTGTTCCTCTTTTCGGCTACCTACCTGAAGACCGTTTTCCCGGACGCGACCCTCCGCTTCGTCGGCGAAGATTTCGATCTGACGTCCGGCGCCTGGCGCGACGCGGACTTCCTGTTTGTGCCGAACACGCTCGCGCATCTCGTCTCCTCGTTGCCGCTCGACCTCACGCTCAACATGGTCTCGTTCCAGGAGATGACCGAGGCTCAGGTGCGGACGTACGTCGGTATGGCAGCAGACGCGCGGTGCCCGTTGCTTTACAGTCTCAACCGCGAACGTTCGTCATACAACAGCCAGCTGACCAGCGTCTCCGAAGTGTTGTCGGATCGTTACGAACTTGCTGAGGTGACGGTTCTCGACACTGATTACCCCACCGGACTGAAGAAACCGCCGAAGCCCGGCAAGACCGCCGAGCGGCCGGATCTTGCCTACCGCCATCAGGTGGGCAGGCTCAGTACGGGACCGGTGCGTTCGCTCGACTCCGCGGCCGAATTCGCCTCTGCACGTCACGCATCACGAGTCGTGCTCGGGATGACGCTCTACAACAATGCCGAGCACCTGCGGGGCGCACTCGATTCGCTCCTCGCTCAGACATGGCGCGACTTCACGCTCGTGTTGCTCGACGATGCGTCCAGCGACGACACTGAGCGAATCGCGCGGGAGTACGCCGGGCGTGATGCGCGCGTCCTCTACTTCCGCCACGCCGAGCGCAAGGCGATGATCGCCACGTGGCGCGAAGTAGTCGTGCTGGCCGGCGAGGCGAGCCCGTCGGCGGTCTATTTCGCGTGGGTGAGTGACCACGATCGCTGGCACCCCCGATGGCTCGAGGCCATGGTTGGCGAGCTCGATCGCGATCCTGGAGTCGTGCTCGCGTATCCCATCACGCGACGCATCGCACCGGATACCGGGATCGAGCTCGACAAGGGACCGCGGCTTTTCGAGACGATGGCGTTGCACGACGTCCGCAGCCGCTGGTCGTACTTCTGTCGTCACGCCGTGGGCTCCGGCGACATGGTGTACGGCCTCATGCGACTGGATGCCCTGCGGCGGGCCGGAATCTTCCGCACGGTCCTGCGTCCCGATCGGTTGCTCATTGCCGAGTTGACGCTCGCCGGCCGCATACGTCAGGTGCCGGAGGTCCTCTGGTTCCGCCGGCAGTCAGCCGCGACGAGCGTCTCACGGCAGCGGCACACGCTGGTCCTGCCGCAAGAAGCGCCGCGATGGTTTGCCGCGCCGCCATGGCTCCAGCATGCGCTGGTGCTGTGGCGCGAGTACGTCACGCCCGATCCACGTCCGATTCCGTTGCCGACGTCGCAGTGGGCGCGGATGGTGGTGCTGTACCAGGTGCGCTACGGTTGGCGCCACCTGCGCAAGTCGGAGACGTCGCACGTCGTCGGCCGCGGTATCGACAACACGATCTGGGCAAAGAAGATCACCCGCCACTACTACCATCACGCCATTTACCGCACGCTGGTTGGCACTCGCGCGGCGTGGGGCAAGCTGCGCCGGCTCGCGCGGCGCGGCGTGTATCACGTGCTCGTGCTCACGCACCGCGTGCGGCATCGCCGGGGCAGCGAGGAAACGCCGATCCGGTGAAGATTCTCTTCGTCGCGCGCCACTTCACGTACTTCCGAAACTTCGATTCGGTCTTGCGGCTGCTTGCGTCCCACGGGCACGCGATTCACCTCGCGGTTGAGCGGGACGAGACGCAAGGGCTCGGCGGCGTGGCCCTCGTGGAGCGCCTGGCGGCGGACTATCCATCCATCACTTTCGGCGAGGCGCCGGGTCGAGAACCCGACGAATGGGCCCGGTTGTCGGCCAAGATCCGCCTGGCGTTCGACTACGTCAGATATCTCGATCCGCAATATGACGGTACGCCGCGGCTTCGTTCGCGCTCCGCGGAGCGCGCACCGGAGTTTGCGATCCGTTTTGGCCAGACCTCCCTGGCACGGCGCCGGCTGGCGCGCGCGGCGCTGCGACGGGTGCTGCGCGCGGCCGACGGGTCCCTGCCCCCGAGCAAACAGATCGAGGCGTTTCTGCGCGAGCAGCGTCCGGACGTGATGCTCATCACGCCGCTCATTGGCGTCGTCGGATCGCCGCAGCCCGACTACGTGCGCGCAGCCCGTGCCCTGGGGATCCCGACCGCGCTTGCCGTCTGGAGCTGGGATCATCTGTCGAGCAAGGCGCTCATCCGGGATCTGCCCGATCGCGTCTTCGTCTGGAACGAGGTCCAGCGATCGGAGGCGAAGCGGTTTCACGGCGTCCCGCGCGATCGCGTCGTCGTCACGGGCGCGCAGTGCTTCGATCACTGGTTCGACCGCAAGGTGTCCCGCAGCCGCATCGAGTTCTGCGCTGACATGGGGTTGCCCGCCGATCGTCCACTGATCATGTACGTAGGGTCGGCGCTGTTTCGCGGCAGCCCCCCTGAAGTCGACTTCGTCATGGAATGGATCGCGCGCCTCCGCGCTAGCGCCGATCCCGCGCTCCGGAACGCGGCCATCCTGATTCGGCCGCATCCACAGCGGATGGATGAATGGCGGAACGTGGACGTCGCGACGTTAGCGGACGTCGCCCTAAGAAGCGCGAACCCGGTGACCGAGGAGGCGCGCGCGGATTATTTCGACGCGCTGTTTTTCAGCAGAGCCGTTGTCGGCCTCAATACGAGCGCATTCCTGGAAGCGGGCATCGTGGGCCGTCCGGTATTGGCGATTCTGCCGACCGAGTACCACGACAATCAGGAGGGCACGCTGCACTTCCGCTACCTGACCGATGTCTCGGGCGGGCTCGTGCGCGTCAGCCGCTCGCTCGATGAGAACGAGGCGCAGCTGCGTCCCGTCCTCGCCGCCCCCTATGACGCCGCTGCGGTGCGCCGGTTCGTCGAGACTTTCCTGCGCCCGTACGGTCTCGACGTCCCTGCAACGCCGAGATTTGCCGCCGCCGTCGAGGCGTTGCGGGATGTGCGGGTCCGACGCGGCAGTCGAATGCCGTCGCCGCTTGGGCGCGCCGCGCTCAACACGATGGTGGCAATTGGCCAGTCTTCGCAGCATCGTGCGTGGATGTTCGACCAGGAAGAGCGCAACTACGAGGAGTGGCGCCGCCGGAAAGGCGAAATCCGCTCAAAGAACAGACGTGCGGGCCTCACCCCGGAACAGCAAGCCGAGGCCGAGCGAGAAATGCGCGCACATCGGGCGAACCCGTGACACAGATGAAGATTCTGTTCTTCGCGAGGCACTACTCGTATTTGCGGCTGTTCGAGTCGGCCATCCTGGAGCTCGCCCAGCGTGGCCACCACATTCACCTTGCCGCGGACCGCGAGGAAGCCATGGGCGGCCGCCGACTGGCGGAGCGGCTCGCCGAGAAGTACCCGAACGTGACGCTTGGCACGACGCCAGGGCGGGCGCCCGGCGCCTGGGCCGAGTTTGCGCGTCGTCTCCGCATGGGGATCGACTACCTGCGGTATCTCGATCCGCGGTACGAGGACACACCGCACCTGAAGGCGCGCGCGCGCGAACGCGCTCCCCGCAGCATCGTGACCCTCGCGGAACGTCTCCCCCCCGGCGGCGGCCGCCGCGCGCTCGCGAGTCTGCTGCGCACACTCGAGCGTGGCATTCCGACCACGCGATCTCTCGAGAACTACATCCGCCAGCAGCATCCGGACGTCGTGCTGATCACGCCGCTGGTGGAGCTGGGCTCGCCTCAGATGGATCATCTGGCTGCCGCGAAAGCCCTCGGGATCCGCACTGCGTTGCCTGTCGCGAGCTGGGATCACCTTTCGAGCAAGGCGCTGGTGCGCAATTATCCAGACCTGCTGCTCGTCTGGAACGAGATTCAGAAGCGGGAAGCGGTCGAGATGCACGGCGTTGCGCCCGATCGGGTCGTTGTCACCGGCGCGCATTGCTACGATCAGTGGTTCGACCGCTCGCCGTCGAGGAGCCGCGAGAGCTTCTGCGCTCGCGTCGGGCTCCGGTCGGACAGGCCGCTGGTGCTCTATCTCTGTTCGTCGCTGTTCCGCGGGACCGCCAGCGAGGCGGCTGTCGTCGAACGCTGGGTCGAAGCAATCCGAACCAGCGACGATCCCCGCTTGAAAGACATCGGCATCCTGATCCGCCCGCATCCGGCCCGACTCGACGAATGGAAGCACGTCGATCTCTCCGGATACCGAAACATCGCGTTCTGGGGCGCGCATCCGGTCGATGCCGAGGCCAAGGACGACTATTTCGATTCGCTGTATTACAGCGCTGCGGTCGTCGGCCTGAATACGAGCGCCTTTCTCGAAGCAGCCGTGGTCGGCAAGCCGGTGCACACCGTGCTCGTCGACGAGATCTCTCGGGTCAACCAGGAAGGGACAATTCATTTCCACTACCTGATGGAAGTGAACGGCGGGTTGCTGCGCGTCGCGCGGACGTTCGACGAGCATCTTCTGCTGCTGGCCGACTCGCTCGCGCCCGAAGGCGGCGGCGGCACCAAAGCGCAACGCTTCGTCGAAGGATTCATCCGGCCGCTCGGCGCATCGGTTCCTGCGACGCCTCGCTTCGCGGACGCAATCGAGAGGCTTGCAGCGTCGCCTGCGCCGCATGCGCAGGGTGACGGGATCGTGGAACGCGCCATCCGACTGGCGCTCTATCCCGCGGTCGGCGTTCTGCATGCGCTGCTCGCGACGCAGCCGCAACGGAAGCGGGTGCGACTGAAGTTCAGCAAGTGGCACCAGGACGGACGCCGCCGCGTCTTCGTGAAGCTGAAGCAGTTTGCGCAGAGCCAGCTTGGCGAGAAGGAGTTGACGGCCGCTCCCCTCGGTCCGCCGTCGGCGCTCACTCCAAAGCCGGGCCGTCAGCGGGATCCCGCGAAGAAGCTGGCCGGCTGGAATCTGCCCGAAGCAGAAGAAACGCGCGCGCTGATCAACTCGCTTGGTCGGGGTGGACGACCGATCCTGATCGGACCATGGTTGTCGGAGGCCGGGTTCGAGCTGCTCTATTGGATTCCGTTCCTCGCGTGGGCGAAGGCATACGGCAACCTCGATCCGTCGCAGCTCGTGGTCATCTCTCGCGGGGGTGCGTTCTCCTGGTATCGCGACATCACGACCCAGTACGAGGATGTGTTGTCCTTCTTCACGCCAGACGAATTCCGCGCTCGCAACGACGGGCGCATCATCGAGCAGCGCGGACGGATGAAGCACGTCGAAATCTCCAGCTTCGATCGGGAGATCATTGCGAAGGTGAGCGAGAAGCGCGGCTTGAGCGGCGTTCGCCTGCTGCATCCGTCGACGATGTACCGCCTGTTCGATCATTTCTGGTTCCAGCGCGTGCCGGTCACACTCATCGAAGCGTTCACGTCGTTCGGGCCGCTGCCGCCCGTTGAGATCGGCGACCTGCGAAGCCGGTTGCCGGAGCGCTACGCCGCCGCGAAGTTCTACGGCAACACCGCGTTGCCGGACACCCCGGAGAATCAGGCGTTCGTGGCGTCGTATCTCGAGGAGTTGACGCGCCACATCGACGTCGTGCTCCTCAACACCGGACAACGGTTCGACGATCACGAGGACATGGCGCGGCTCAATCGCAGCCGCATTCATACCGTCGATCACCTGATGACGCCCGAGACCAATCTCGACGTCCAGACGCGGATTATCGCGGGCGCCGAGGCGTACGTCGGCACCTATGGAGGGTTTTCGTACCTGGCTCCCTTTGTCGGCACGCACGCGCTGACGTTCTACTCGCACATCACCGGCTTCCGGTTCGATCACCTCGAGGTGGCCAAGCGCGTCTTCTCCGGACTGCGGGAGGGAAGCTTCGTCGAGATCGATCTTCGCTCGATGGATCTGATGCGCCTCGGTCTTGGTGGCGCGTCACATACGACAGACGCGCTCGCGGGGGCGAGGCGAGGTTGACGCGTCGCCCGCACCGGACATGCTGCGCGCGCTGAGACGGCCTGTCCGCGAGATGCTGCGGCATCGAGCGGAGCTGCGCGAACAGCTGGACTGGTCGCGTACGGCGTGGCAGGTCGAGCGCGAAATCGACGACATCGCCGCCGGCAGCCGCACGCTCGTCGTCGGCCCGTGGCTCTCCGAGGTAGGGTACGAGGCCCTCTATTGGATCCCTTTTCTTCGCTGGGTGAAGGCCGCGTTTCGCATCGATGCGTCACGGGTTGTGGCGGTGTCACGCGGCGGGGTGGGCTCGTGGTACGAAGGAATCGCCGGCCGGTACGTCGAAATCTGGGATGAGTGCGACCCGGCGGAATTTGCCGTTCGCGCCGCGGAACGGGGCGCCACGAAGCAGCACGAGGTCTCGGCGTTCGATCGCGAGGTCATCGCGGCGGTCGAACGCCGGCTGGGCGAACGCGTGGATGTCCTCCATCCGTCGCTGATGTACCGGCTTTTCTCTCTGTTCTGGTCCGGTCAGAAGCCGCTGGGCTTTCTCGACGCGCATACCCGCTTCGAGCCGGTGGCGCCCCCGCGGATCGTCGATGCCAGCCGTCTCCCGCGCGAATACGTCGCGGTGAAGTTCTATGCGGCGCGCTCGCTGCCGGATACGCCGGAAATCCGCCGCACGCTCGCGTGGTTTGTCGACAGCCTGGCCGAGCGCACCAACGTCGTGCTGCTCGAGACCGGACTCGTACTCGACGAACACACCGACTACACCTTCGGGTCCTCGGGGCGTGTCATCAGCGCGAAGCCGTGGATGACGCCGGCCAACAATCTGGGGGTGCAGACGCAGGTCATTGCCGGAGCGCAGGCGTTCCTCGGCACCTGCGGCAGCGTGGCGTGGCTTGCCCCGATGCTCGGTGTGAACACGTCGGCGGTGTACGTCGATCCCAAGTGGCTGCACGCGCACCTCGGGGTCGCGCTGCGCGCCTGTCATCGCGCGGGCGCCGGCCGGTTTGCGGCGATGGACCTCCGGGCGCTCGATCCCCTCGGCATCCCGGTGCACGTCCGTTCATGACAGGCATGTCATTCAACTCGCATCCCGCGCTCGCCGGTCTCGGCTCCGGCCGGTGTCTCGTCATCGGCGAGGTCGCGCTCACCCACGACGGCAGCCTCGGCCTGGCGCATGCGTTCGTCGATGCGATCGCGGACGCCGGCGCGGACGCGGTGAAATTCCAGACACACATCGCAGCCGGCGAGAGCACGCCCTCGGAGCCCTTCCGCGTGAAGTTCAGCCGCCAGGACGAGACCCGCTACGACTACTGGAAGCGGATGGAGTTCTCCGAGGACCAGTGGCGCGGACTCGCGGATCACGCGCGCCACCGCGGCATGCTGTTTCTCTCGTCGCCCTTTTCGGTGCAGGCGATCGAGCTGCTCGATCGTATTGGCATGCCGCTGTGGAAGATCGCATCGGGTGAAACCTCGAATATGATGCTGCTCGATCGCGTTCTCGACACACGCAAGCCCGTGCTGCTCTCGACCGGCATGAGCCCGATCGCGGAGATCGATTCGGCGGTCGCCCGCGTGCGCGCGCGCGACGTCGACGTCGGGGTGTTCCAGTGCACGACCGCCTATCCATGCCCGGCGGAAAAGATCGGCCTCAATCTCATCCCGTTTTACAGGGAGCGATATGGGTGCTGGGTGGGGCTGTCGGATCATTCGGCGACGATCTATCCGGGCCTCGCCGGGGCGGCGCTCGGCATGGACATGCTCGAAGTACACGTGGCGCTTTCGCGAGAGATGTTCGGACCGGACGTGATCGCGTCGGTCACCACCTCTGAATTGCGCCAACTGGTCGACGGTGTGCGCTTCATCGAGCGCATGCGCGCCAACCCGATCGACAAGAACGCGTCGGCGCAGGAAACCGCGCCACTGCGCAAGCTGTTCACCCGGAGCCTCGTGGCAAGCAGGGATCTGCCCGCGGGCACCGTCATCACGCGCGAACATCTGGCGGTCAAGAAACCGGGTACCGGTCTCTCGCCGGATCGCCTCGAGGAGCTCATTGGCCGGCGCCTTGCGCGCCCCGTTATTGCAGATCAACTCCTTGCGGTGGAGGATATCGAAGGACCCGCCCGCTCTTGACCAAACGAAAAATCTGCGTCGTCGTCACCGCCCGCCCCAGCTACTCCCGTATCCGCAGCGCCCTCAAAGCCGTCAACGAGCATCCCGATCTCCAGCTCCAGCTCGTCGTAGCCGCGTCCGCGCTGCTCGACCGTTACGGCAACGCGATCCAGGCGATCGAACGCGACGGGTTCGCGATCGAGCAGCGCGTCTACATGGTGCTCGAGGGCGAGAACCTCGTGACCTCCGCAAAGTCCACAGGTATCGGGCTCTCGGAGCTCGCGACGGTGTTCGACAACCTCAAGCCGGACGCGGTCGTCACGGTCGCGGATCGCTACGAGACGCTCGCGACCGCCGTCGCCGCGTCGTACATGAACATTCCCGTCGTGCACGTGCAGGGCGGGGAGGTGACCGGGTCGATCGATGAGAAGGTGCGCCACGCCGTCACGAAGCTCGCGAACCTGCACCTAGTGTCCACTCAGCTCGCCGCGGAGCGTGTCCGCCGACTCGGTGAGGAGCCCGACAGCATCTTCGTCACCGGATGTCCGTCGATTGACATTGCTGCCGAAGTCGCGGCGCGGCCCGCAATGGATTTCGATCCGTTCGTGAAGTACGGGGGCGTCGGGCCGACCACCGACCTGTCCAGGGGTTACGTGGTGGTGATGCAGCACCCCGTGACGACCGAGTACGAAGAGGCGCGGCAGCAGGTCGACGAGACGCTGTATGCGGTGAAAAACTTCGGCGTGCCGGTGCTCTGGTTCTGGCCGAATGTCGACGCCGGATCGGACGGGACATCGAAAGGCATCCGCGTGTTCCGCGAGAAGGAAGATCCACCAAATTTCCACCTGTTCCGCAACATGTCCCCGGAAGATTTCCTTCGCCTCCTTTGCGGCGCGACGGCGATTGTCGGCAACTCGAGCGTCGCAATCAGGGAATGCTCGTACCTCGGCGTGCCGGCGGTGAACATCGGTAGTCGACAGCTTGGACGCGAACGCGGGCAGAACGTGATCGACGTTGACCACGATCGCAAGGAGATCTCCGACGCAGTCCAGACCCACATCAGGCGCGGCAAGCCGACGCGCGATCTCCTGTACGGCGACGGCAAGGCGGGAGGCCGCATCGCCGATTGCCTCTCGAAAGTCGAGCTGAAGATCGAGAAGAGGTTGACGTATTGACCGTCACCATGTCGTCGGATCGTCGGGCGCGGATCACTGCGCTCGACTACAACTACGCGTCACAGCCGAAGCTGGCGGTGACGTCCTGCAATTTGTGCGGGGCATCGGAGTTCGTCGTCCTGGCGCATCGCGATCGCTACGGCTATCCAGCCCAGGCGCACGCGTGCCGCCGCTGCGGCCTCGTCTTTCTCAATCCCCGGATGACGGCGGAGTCGTACGGCCGCTTCTACAACGGCATCTATCGTCCGCTCGTGAGCGCCTTCCACGGACGCCTGATTGACGCCCAGACCATACAGGACGAGCAGCGCGAGTACGCCGCCGAGCGTGCCGAATTCATCCGCTCGTTCATGGCGAAGCCAGGCGGCAGGACGATGCTCGACATCGGGGGGTCGACCGGTGTGGTCGCCCATCACTTCGCGCGTGAATTCGGCCTCAACAGCACGCTCATCGACCCCGCTCCGCTCGAGGTTGAACAAGCGGGGCGCCTTGGCCTCGAGACGATCACAGGGCTCGTCGAAGAACATGACTTCGGCAGCCGCCGCTTCGACGTTGTCATCATCTGCCAGACGGTCGATCACCTCCTCGACGTCGCCGGCACGCTCGGGCGCGTGCGCCAGTTGTTGTCGGACAACGGTCTTTTCTTCATCGACATTGTGGACTTCCGCGCCGCGTACCTGCGCAACTGGTCGGTCGAGGACGCAGTGAAGATCGACCATCCGTACTACCTGACCGAGTCGACGATGGTGGCGTATTTGAGGAGCTCGGGGTTCGAGGTCCTCCGCAGCGACTACGCGGCCGATCATCTGCATGTGAGCTACGTCTGTCGATCCGGCACTGCGGACGCGGACGTCATGCCCGCGGCTGCTTCGGTCGACGAGTTGTTGCGCGAGGTTCGGTTTGTGCAGAACACTCGCGGACCTGAAAGGTCCGCGCCGCGTCCGTAGGTTCGCGCCGCATCTGAATGTCTCTCGTCCTTGGAATCGTTCCGGCGCGTGGCGGATCGAAGGGTGTGCCGGGCAAGAACGTGCGACCGCTCGCCGGGCGGACGCTCCTTGAGTACACCGCGCGCGCCGCGCGTGAGTCTGGCGTTCTCGATCGCGTGATCCTCAGTACAGATTCGGCGGAGATCGCCGACACGGGACGACGGGCGGGACTCGACGTCCCGTTCATGCGGCCCGTGATGCTCGCCAGCGACGACACGCCGATGCTGCCGGTGATCCAGCATGCACTCGAGTCGCTTGCGCGCGACGGCTGGTCGCCAGACATGATCGTCCTCCTCCAGCCGACGTCTCCGCTGCGGCGGCCGGATCACATCCGGGCCGCCGTCACGACGCTGCGCGACACCAAGGCGGATTCAGTCGTGACGGTTGTCGAGATTCCTCGACACCTGTCGCCGGACTACGTGATGCGCATCGACGGAGGGCGTCTCCAGCCGTTTCTGCCGGAAGGCGCGCGCGTGACGCGCCGCCAGGACGCACGTCCTGCGTACTGTCGCGATGGCACCGTCTACGCGTTCTGGCGCGCGACGATCGAGCGGTTCGGTGGTATTTACGGCGAGGATTGTCGCCCGCTGTTGATCGACGCGCGCGAATCGCTGAGCATCGACTCACCGGCGGACTGGGACGCGGCCGAACGGCTCCTCGCAGGTCGCTAGCGATGTCCATCGAGACAGGCCACGGAGGCACGAAGGCACGGAGGACAATTGTGATTCCTGGCTCCGTGTCTCCGTGTCTCCGTGGCCCGTCGCAGTGACATCGTTTCGACATCTGATTCCGCGGCCGCTGCGCCTCGCCGCAAGCGCATATCTCGCGCGGCGCCACAGCGCGCAACTCCAGCGCGATCTCGCGGCGATCGCCGCTCGGCGGACGGTCATTGTCGCGGGACCATGGCTCGGCGAGGTGGGGTTCGAGCTGCTCTACTGGGTCCCGTTTCTCCGCTGGTTTGCCGAGCGCTTCAACGTGTCCCCGGAGCGCCTTATCGTCGTGTCCCGCGGAGGGACGTCGTCCTGGTATCGACCGTTTGCTTCGCAGTACTTCGACGCGTTCGACCAGGTAACCCCGGACACCTTCCGTGGCCAGCACGATGCACGCGTACGCGATCTCGGCGAGCAGAAGCAGACGCGCCTCACTGAATTCGATCGCGAGCTGATCGACGGCGCTACGCGGAGGGCGAATGTCTCCGACTGGTCACTGCTGCACCCCTCGCGCATGTACGACGTGCTCAACCCGTACTGGTGGGGCCACCTGTCGAGCGGCTGGGTGCATCAACACACGCGCTATGCGCGGCTGTCTGAGCCTGATCGCATGGCTGACGTCGACTTTCCGGAGCGGTATGTGGCGGTGAAGTTCTACTTCAACGATTGCTTCCCGGCCAACGCCCAGAATCGTGCGTTCGTGCGCGATGCCCTTCGGACGCTTGCGGGCCGTGGACCGGTCGTCGCGCTTTCGACCGGGTTGAACATAGACGACCACGGCGGCGTGCGCCTCGATGAGTACGGCGTGCGGCATCTTCCCGAAGGGATTGATCCGGCGCGCAACCTGCACGTACAGAGCACGCTGGTCTCACGCGCGCTGGCGTTTGTCGGTACTTACGGCGGGTTTTCCTACATGGCACCGTTCTACGGCGTCAGATCCCTGGCGTTCTACAGCGACCCGTCAGGCTTTTCGCAGAAGCATCTTCACATGGCGCGATCCGCGTTCGACGCGATCGGAACGACCGGCCTGCTGGACGTCCGCGATGCCGCGGCGGGTGCCGAAGCCGTGGATCACGCGTGGGCGGCCGGCGCGTGACTGAACGCGGCTGGGCGGCGGTCGACGCACGCGCCCGGACGGCGAAGCGCGCGGCATTCGCGGAGACCAAGCGCGGATTCAAGCTGGTACGGGAGCGTCTTCGCAACGCGATGATCGCCGCTGTCAACCTTTCGGCGAAGCAGCTGCGGCGCGCATCGTGGTTCGGCGCGCGTGTGCAGAAGCAGGTGCTCGAGCTCGGTGAAACGAAGAAACGCGTCGATACGTACCGCGCCGAGTGGGCGATCGAGCGCGACATCGCGCGTGTCGTTTCTGGTTCTGATCCGATCATCGTCGGGCCGTGGCTCTCGGAAGTCGGGTACGAGGTTCTGTATTGGGTGCCGTTCGTGCGGTGGGTTCAGGCGGAGTTCCGGATTCCCGCCTCCCGCCTGGTCGTGGTGACGCGAGGAGGGGCCGCATCCTGGTATTCGGACATCACGACGAAGACCGTGGAGCTGTTCGATCTGATGACACCGGACGACTACGCTTCGCGCAACGCGCAGCGCAGCGCCGAGGATCGCGGCACGCTCAAGCAGTTCGGCGTCTCGCCGATGGATCGCGAGATCGTCGCGGAGGTCGAGCGGCGGATTGGCGCAAGCCGGACGCGCCTCCTCCATCCGTCTCTGATGTACCAGCTGTTTCACCAGTTCTGGCTGGGACACCGGTCGCCGTCATTCCTCGAGAGGCGAACCAGATACCGGCTCATCTCGCCGCCCGATGTCGCGCTTCCGCCGCTTCCCGCGCAGTTCGTTGCGGTGAAGTTTTATACGGCTGCCTCGCTGCCGCCGACCGATCCGGTGCGCCGCGCGCTGAAATCGATTGTCCTTGGCCTGGCCGAGCAGATGCCTGTCGTGATGCTCGACACCGGGCTGGCGCTGGACGACCACGAGGACTATTCGTTTGCGACCGCGTCGCGTATTCACAGCGTTCGCGAGTCGTTCCACCCGCGCGACAATCTCGCGGTGCAGACGGCGATCATCGCTCGCGCCTCGTCATTCGTCGGCACCTGCGGCGCGCTCGCATGGCTGGCGCCGATGCTTGGCATCGACACGACCGCCGTGCTCGCCGACGCGCGGTTCCTGCATGGACACCTGCAGGTCGCCCGCCGGGTCTACCAGGTGATAGAGGGCGGACGATTCTCGCCGCTCGACATTTCCGCGTTCGATCAGCTCGGCATCGAGCTGTCGCGCGCCAGGGGCTCCATGACCGAAGACCGTAGACCGCAGACCGTAGACGGCGGGAGCCGACCATGAGCATTCGTGACGTGCTCGTCACCGGTGGCGCCGGGTATATCGGCTCACACCTCGTCGACGCCCTCGTCGCGCGCGAGTACCGCGTGACCGTGCTCGACAACCTCGAGCCACAGGTACATCGCTCGGGCACCTGGCCGTCCTACGCCAACCCCAAGGTGAAGTACGTGAAGGGCGACGTGCGCGATCGGTCGGTCTTCGAGCCGCTCGTCCTGGCGTCGCAGGCGGTCGTGCATTTCGGCGCCGCGGTGAGTATCGGCCAGAGCATGTACCAGGTCGATCGCTACGTGGACGTGAACACGCGCGGCACCGCGCTCCTGCTGGACATCCTCATCAACACGAAGCACAAGGTGGAGAAGGTGCTCGTCGCGTCCTCGATCGGCGTGTACGGCGAAGGCGCGTACACATGCGCGACGCACGGTGCGGTCGCGCCGACAATCCGCCCGGAGCAGCAGCTCGCCTCGCGAGACTGGGAGCAGCACTGCCCCCAATGCGGCACACACGTGACATCGATCCCGACGCCGGAAGACAAGGCGCTCTACCGCGACAACATCTACTCGATGACGAAGTATCACCAGGAAGAAATGGTCCTGCTCATCGGAAAGACCTACGGCATCCCCTCGGTGGCGCCGCGCTTCTTCAACGTCTACGGCCCTCGCCAGAGCCTGAGCAATCCTTACGCGGGCGTCGCGGCCATCTGGTTGAGCCGGCTGTTGAATGGGAAACAGCCGGTTGTCTTCGAGGACGGCGGCCAGCTGCGCGACTTCGTGTCGATTCACGACGTGGTCGATTGCCTGATCCTGATGCTCGAGAAGCCCGGCGCCGATTACCTGCCGGTCAACGTCGGTTCTGGACAGACGGTGACGATCCTGGAGATCGCGAACATTCTCAGACGCCTGCTTGGGTCCTCCATCGAACCGCAGATCACGCAGAGCGGGCGCAAGTTCGACATCCGCCACAACACAGCCGACATCGCCCGCGCGCGCGAGACGCTCGGCTTCGCGCCCAGGGTCACACTCGATCAGGGCTTCTCCGAGTTGATCGAGTGGGCCAGGACGACGCCGGACGTGGCCGTCGATTTCTTCGACAAGGCGCTGCAGGAATTGCAGGACAAGGGACTCCTGGTCAAGTCATGAGCGTTCTGTGATTCTCGAGTTCGAGCAGCTGAAGAACTACCGCAAGACAGTCGCAATGGTGGACGGCGCGTTCGATCCGCTGCACCGGGGGCACATCGAGTATTTTCGCGCCGCTGCCGGGCAACTCGACGTGCCGCTGCTCTGCAACGTCGCCTCCGATCGCTACGTGCGGACCAAGCATCCACCGCTGCTTCCCGAGGACCATCGAGCGGCGGTGGTCGACGCCATCCGGTTCATCAGCTACACGCACATCAACCAGTTCGACACCGAGACGATCCTGCGCGAGCTGCAGCCGAAGTACTACGTCAAGGGTCGGGACTGGGAAGGACGCCTTCCACCCGACCAGCAGCGCATCTGCGCCGAGCACGGCATCCAGGTCGTCTACCTCGATACCGTCATCGATTCCTCGAGTCGAATTCTCAAGAACTACACGGAGCAGCAGATCCAGCGATGAACATCACCGAGTTCGAGCAGCGCGTCATCGATCAGAGACCGGTCGCATCTGGCCACTATGATTCCGAGTACTTCACCGGCGACTGGCGCGCCGAGGGGAACAATTACAACCTCGAAACACGCCGGCAAATTGAGGCGAGAAACCCATTCCTGATCAGGGACGTCTTCCAGCCGAAAAAAGCGCTGGACCTCGGATGCGGTCCCGGCGCGTTGATGCACCTCCTATGGGAGCTCGGCGTCGACGTCGAAGGGATCGACTTCGCCGAGAGCAGCAGGCAGCTTGCGACGCCGGAGGTCCGCGATCGCATCACCGTCGGCTACGTTGGAGACCCGACGGTGAAGCCCGCCAACAGCTACGACCTGGTCATCTGCCGCGAGGTGCTCGAGCACCTCACTGTGCTGCAGGTGAAGCAGACCGTCGCCAACATGGCGCGGATGACATCGAAGTTCATCTACGTGACGACGCGCTTTCATCCGAGCCCGGATGGCCTCCTCGACTTCACCACGCAGTTCGACGTCGATCCATCGCACATCACACTGCTGAACAAGGACATGCTCCGCCTGATGTTCGTGCTCGAGGGCTGCCGCTCGCGCCCGGACCTCGAGGGACGGATGGACTGGGGAAACAAGGGGCGCGTGCTCGTGCTCGAGAAGCTGTCGTAGACATGACCGCGGACGAGCCTGACTCGGCACGTCGTCTCGCCATCAATGTCGCGCTCGGGATCGCGGCGGTGATGGTCTGGACGCTTCTGTCGCTCGTCACGGGCCGCATCAACGTCCACGACGGCCTCGGCTTCGACGGCGGCGAGTTCTCGTCGATGATCCGGGGCTTCACGCTCAAGGGCGGTGACCAGGCCACTCGCGTGTCTCCGTTGTTCCCCGCGCTTGCCTGGCTTCCGTACGCGCTCACCGGGGACGTCATTCGCAGTCTTGCCGTCGTCAACGGCCTGTCGATCGCCGTGCTGGTGTTCGCCGCGGGTGTGCTCATGGACGGCCGGCGCAGCGAGACACCGTGGAAGGTCTTTGTCGCGTTGAATCTCACTCTGGCGATCGCGTTCAGCAAGGTGGCGGCGTTCGTACCGGGAAGCGCCGAGCTGTGTGCCATGGCGGCGCTGACGCTGGCGGTCGCCGCGTGTTCGGCTTCGCGGCCTCTTGTGACGGCCGGGACGCACGTAGCCGCGGTGATGGCACTGCCGATTGGCCTGGTGGCCCCCCTCTACGGCGTCGTGCGGGCGACGCGACTGCGCGTGTCCGCGGCACGTACGGCGGTCATGTTCGCCCCGGCGGTTCTGATGTGGGTGTTCGTGCAATGGTGGGCGCGAGGAGGTGTCGCAGGTGCAGTCGAGGATTTCACGCCGCACGACCTGTTCGGCTCGACCGGCGTGTGGCTTCAGCCGCTGTTCCTCGCGATCGCCGCGTATTTCCTTGCGACGTCGGCCGGTGGGCTGAGCATCGTCGCCCTCGCGCAGCGGCACGCGTGGGGGCAGTTGGCGCGCCACTCGCCGGAGGCGATTGTTCTCCTCTGCGGCGTGCTGGCGTATGCGTTCGTCGCTGCTCCCGCCGCGCCCCTGGTCTTCGGGTTTCTGGCCCCGGTCTGGACTCTGCTCTGCGCCGAGTGGAGCCGCACGATCGATGTCCGCGCGCGATGGCAATGGTTCGCTGCCGGAGCGCTGTTGCTGCTGATCACCCAGCGTCCGCTCGCTCACATGGACCTGATGTCGTACTTCGTCGATTGGCATCCATACGACGTCTACCGTGGAAGCGCACCGGTGCAGTACGGGCAGCTGTGGGAGCATTGGATCCCCCGCTTCCTCGTCACGGCGGTCGCGGTCTGGATGATGTCGCTCGCGGCACGTCCGCGGGGGGCATTCGTCTCAGGCACTGCGCCCCCTGATGATGTGTTGCCGGGGCCCGCATCGCCGGAAGCGCCGCATCGTCAGGCCCGGACCGCGCGTACGTTCGCGTTGACGATCGCTCGCCGATGGATCACCCCCGTCGCGTACGTGTATGCCGTGCTGGTTGCTGCGGCCGCCGCGTACTTCCTGTTTGGCTTGCCGATCCAGCTTTCCGACAGCTTCGGGAATCTCCTCGCAATTCAGTCAGACTCCGTGTGGGAGGTGTTCAAGCGACAGCTCAGTCAGAGTGCTTACCTCCGGCCCCTGCTCCACGTCCAGCTGAAGATCGTTTACGAGCTCGCCGCGGGCAACTATTTCGGCTGGTTCAGAGGCCTGCAGGCCTTGCAGGTACTCGCTGCAGCTCTATTGACGGTCCGGCTGTTGCGGCCGCGCCGCGCGTCAGACCTGATGGTCGTCCCGTGCTGTCTCGCAATGGTGCTCGGTCTTCACACGTTTGCCGGCGCTATCCGCGAGGCGTTTCCCATCAACACTTTTCTGACGCTCGTGCTGTGCTGCCTGGCCGCCGCCAACCTGGCGCAGACACGAGGGGGCTGGCTCGTCGAGGCGACCGCGGGAATGCTTCTGGCCTTTTCCCTCCTCACTCTTGAAACGGGGGTGCTGGTCTGGGTGATCTTCGTCGCCGCATATCTGGCTGGATACAAGGGCGTATCGCGGCGGGGCCTTCTCGTCACGACCGCGGTTCTTGCCGCCTATTTCGTTCTGCGCGTGACTTTCCTGCACGTCGGCGCGCCAGCATTCGACGAGCGGTCGAGCGGATTCGGCTTTGCAGTCCTCGAGCCGTCGGAGCTCGTCGCACGCTTCAGCGGCAACCCGCTGCCTCTGTACCTCTATAACTACGCGTCCGCCGTTCTGACGGTCCTGTTCGCCGAACCCAGAGGCGGCGTCTGGCAGTTCGTTTCGGGTATCTCGCAGGGTTCGTTGCAGACGTGGAGCGTCGTCAATGTCCTCACTTCCACGCTGACCACCGCCGCGCTCGGCTGGTACGTGGCAGGTCGGGCGCGTGACTGGCTGCGCGGCAGCATTGCCGACGACGATCGACCCGTGCTGCTGTTCCTCGCGATACTGCCCGCGAATGCGCTCCTGTGCGTCGTGTATGTCAAGGACGTTGTCATGAGCCCTGCGGGCGTGTTCTACGCATTGGCCGCGGCTGTCGCCTTGCGGGAGTGTGTCCAGAGAGCCACGCGAATGATGCCAGCACGGACGTCGATCTGGACCGTGGCCATGCTCGCAGTCATCTCGGCCGGATGGGGATGGAGGCTGCTTGGGATTCACTACAGCCTTCGCGCGGCGGCAGCGGATGTGCGCGCGGAATGGGCGTTCGAAGACGAATGGGAAGCCGCGAGTCACACCAGGATTAACACTCCGGAAGGGGTCTCGCTGAAGCAAACGCTGCTCGATGACGCCCTCTGGAGACGGCCGGCGCCGCCCCGGCTCGGCTTGCGGTGGCCGGAACACGCGTTCGATAAAACGCAATAGGCCTCATGCCCCTGGCCTCGGTAGTCGTCGCCTCGACAGGAGCCGATCGTGAAGATCGAGTCGCGCTCATTCCGGCTGTGGCACTTGCTGTTCCAGTGGTTTTGGCTTTCCTCGTCCTTGGTGCATTCGTGATCGCGGAGGCTGCCGGAGCGCGACCCTTTGCGGTGGCACCGGATGCGAACGTCGCGGAAGCGACGGCATTCGGGGACGCCGGGCAGGCGCTGGCGTTTATCGCTTCAGGACAGGATCCGAATCACCGCTGGACGGTGCGGCAGGACCTGGTGGATTCGCGCGGCGCATTGAACCTGACGGCCATACAGGCGGCGATCCTGGCGCGGCGCCCTGAACTCGTCGAACTCCTGCTGCGCCACGGTGCTCGCGCGGACGATCCGGAAGGGCTGGCGTGTCTCGCGCAGGCTGTCGGCAAGGGCGCCGAGCTACTCCCGTCCGTCTTCGGCGCAACGAACACCGACCACTATCACGGACCGCCGATCGGCGGCAGGGAGGCGCTCGCGCAGTGTGGCTTTCCGTTTGACTGAGGACCGCGTGGCTGACCAACGGGGACACGCTGGGGCCGTTGTTGGTGCTCGAAAGTCGCGAGTGGTGCGTTGGGGCACCTGGGCCACGGCAATCGTCCTGGGTGTCATCACCGCGATCGTGAGATTCCTCTCCGTCGTCGGGTTTCCCAACGATCACTACCTCCATCTGGCGGGAGCGCAGCAGATACTGTTCGGCGAATGGCCGACCCGCGACTTCGTCGACCCGGGGATGCCCCTGATGTACGCCGCCTCTGCTGGTGCCCAGCTCCTGATAGGGCGCTCGCTCCTCGCCGAGGCCGTTCTCGTGAGCGTGGCGTTCGGGCTGGCAACCGCGCTTACCGTGTTCGCGGCGCGCCGGCTCTCGGGATCGCTGGCGATTGCGGTGCCGGCGGCCCTGGCGCAGCTGCTGATTTTTCCCCGCTCCTACGGCTACCCGAAGCTGCTGTTCTACGCGGCGGCGCCGCTCGTGGCGTGGTGGTATGCGGCCCGGCCATCCGTCGCGCGGCTCGCCGCGCTGTCGGCTCTCGTCGCGATTGCGTTTCTCTTCCGCCACGATCATGGGGTCTTCCTGGGTGTGGCCGCGTTCGTCGCGGTCGCGCTGACGCATGCGGCACTCGGTCCGTGGCGCGCGCTGGCAAGAGCCGGCCTCATGGTGGCGTTCACGGTGCTATGGCTCGCGCCGTACGGACTCTACGTGATGCGTTATGCCGGTCTCGTTGACTACGTGCGCGTGGGCGCGGCCTACAGCCGGGCCGAGGCGGATCGGACGCGCATGGACATGCCTCGGCTCGTGCTTGGCGACGGCCTTACCGAGGCATGTGGCAAGGAGGGCGGCGGCCTGGCGTTCGCCAGGTGTGCAGCCAGGCACAACGCGGATGCGTGGATGTTCTACGGCTTCTACGCGCTGCCGCTCGCGGCGCTCGCGGTGGTGGGCGTTGCCGCCGGGCGGCGACGCGACTGGGACACTGCGGCGCTCGTGGCGCCCGTTGCGGTGCTGGCCCTGCTCGTAGACTGGAGCTTCCTCCGCGATCCATTGGAATCGCGGTTGCCCGACGTGATCGTGCCAGCGGTGCTGCTTTTTGCGTGGCTTGCCGGCCGAGCCGTCCGTGTGGCTCCTTTCGTAGCGCGGCTTGTGCCTGTTGCCGGGCTCGCCCTCCTTGCGACGATCAGCGCCGAGGCGATCGCCGTTGTCGGCGACACCTATGAGCAGCTGGATCGGACCGGCCTGGCCGAGCACCCGGGGCGGGCGGCGGAGTTCGTGCGCGCGAAGTGGGCCGAGTTCGGCGATCCGTATTCACGCGAGCAGATGCCGGACGGCCGTGTCGAGCCGCTGGTGCCGTTCTTCCGCTACCTCCAGCGGTGCACGACACCCGACCAGCGTCTCCTCGTGACCGGAAACGCCCCCGAGCTGTACGTCTTCGCCCGGCGCCCGTTCGCTGGAGGTCTGATCAGCTGGTTTCCAGGCTATTACGCAGCTGCGGACTCCGCCCTTGCGCAATCGCGGCTCGACGCGCAACGCGTCGCGTTCGTGCTGGTTCTCACCGACTGGTACGGCGAGTGGGTGCGCGCTTTTCCGCCTGTCGCCGCGTGGGTCTCTTCCCGGTTTATGCCGATGACCGACATCCGGGTGAACGACGAGCGCACCGTCCACGTGCTCGTACATCGTGACTTTCTGGGCGCGGACCCCGACGCCAGCACCGGGTGGCCGTGCGCGCACTGACCCGACCGGTGCTTCGGGGATGCGTCACGTTCGTTTCGCGCACCCGGCGGCGCTCGCGCCCGCGCCGACGTGTCCGGTAAGGAGTGCGAGTGGCCATTGCATCATCGGTTCGTCTCGGCAAAGATGTACAGATCTTCCAACCGGACCTCGTCAACCTGTACGGCTGCGAGGTCGGAGACGGCACGAAGATCGGCGCGTTCGTCGAGATTCAGAAAAATGCGTCGATCGGACGGCTGTGCAAGATTTCATCGCATACATTCGTGTGCGAAGGCGTGTCGATCGAAGACGAAGTGTTCATCGGTCATGGTGTGATGTTCATCAACGATCGTTTTCCGCGCGCAACGGCGGCCGGCGGGCTCCAGACCGAGTCGGACTGGCAGGTGGTACCGACGCGCGTACGCAGGGGTGCATCGATCGGCAGCGGTGCCGTCATCATGTGCGGCGTCACGATTGGCGCGCGGGCCATGGTGGGCGCGGGCGCCGTCGTCACCCGCGACGTTCCCGACGATGAGGTCGTGGCCGGTGTGCCGGCACGCGTCCGCGCAAGGGAGTCGCGGTGATCAATGTCGGCGTGATTGGTTACGGATACTGGGGGCCGAACCTCGTTCGCAATTTCGTGGAAACCGCCGGGGCGCGCGTCGGGTTCGTCAGCGAGACGCGGCCCGAACGCCTCGCGCAGGTGACGCTGCGCTATCCGTCAACGAAGGTGTCGACCGACTACCGCGATCTGATCGCCGATACAGCCGTGGACGCCGTGGCGATCGCCACGCCCGTCTTCTCGCATTTCGACCTCGCGATGTCCGCGCTTCGCGCGGGCAAGCACGTGCTGGTCGAAAAGCCGATGACCGCGACGTCGGAGCAAAGCCAGCTGCTGATCGACGAAGCGGAGCGGCGGGGACTCGTCCTGATGGTCGACCATACGTTCGTCTACACGAACGCGGTCGCCAAGATTCGCGAGCTGGTGGACGCCGGAGACCTCGGCGACATCTATTACTTCGACTCGGTGCGCATCAATCTCGGTCTCTTTCAGCACGATGTCAACGTGCTCTGGGATCTCGCCGTTCACGATCTCTCGATCATGGATTTCGTGCTGGCGCGTTCCCCGGTGGCGGTTTCCGCGACCGGACTCTCGCACGTTCCCGGGACGCCGGAGAACATTGCCTACATGACGATGTTCTTCGAAGGCCGCCTGATCGCGCATGTGCACGTGAACTGGCTCGCACCCGTCAAGGTGCGGCGCACGCTGCTCGGCGGCAGCCGGCGGATGATCGTCTTCGACGACCTCGAAGCCAGTGAGAAGATCAAGGTCTACGACCGGGGGATCTCGGTGAACCCGAGCCCCGAGAACGTGTACCAGATGATGGTTGGCTACCGGGCGGGCGACATGTGGGCGCCGCAGCTGGGCATTGCCGAGGCGCTGCACACCGAGGCGAAGCACTTCATCGAGTGCATCGACAAGAGGGGGACGCCCCGCAGCGACGGCCATGCCGGTCTTCGGGTGGTGCGGCTCCTCGAAGCCGCGACGCAATCGATGGCGCGACAGGGCCGCCCGATCCCGATCGCCGCGGCGATATCCGCCCCGTCTGGCACGTAACGCCGGCACTTATTCATGATTCCGTTGGTCGACCTTCGGTCCCAGCTCCGCACCATCAGGAGCGAGATCGACGCCGCGATCGGGCGCGTGCTCGAGAGCACCCAGTTCGTCCTCGGGGATGAGGTCGCCGGCTTCGAGCGGGACTTCGCCGGGTACTGCCAGGCATCGGAGTGCGTGGGCGTGAACTCCGGCACGAGCGCCCTGCATCTCGCGTTGCTGGCCTCGGGCATCGGCGCCGGCGACGAGGTCATTACTGTTCCGTTCACCTTCGTCGCGACCGTCTCGGCTATCTGCTACACCGGTGCGCGGCCGGTGTTCGTCGACATCGAACCCGAGTACTTCACGATCGACCCGGCGAAGATCGAAGCGGCCATCACTCCCCGGACCCGCGCCATTATGCCCGTGCATCTGTACGGCCAGCCTGCCGACATGGATCCGATCGTCGACATCGCGCGCCGCCACAACCTGACGGTCATCGAAGACGCGTCGCAGGCGCACGGTTCGGAGTACCACGGCCGTCGATGCGGATCGCTCGCGGAGGTGGCAGGTTTCAGCTTCTACCCGGGCAAGAACCTCGGCGCGTACGGCGAGGGCGGGGCGGTTGTCACGTTGCGCGCGGACGTCTCCGCGACCTGCCGGGCGCTCCGTGACTGGGGGCAGGAGACCCGGTACGTGCACCGCTGGAAAGGCTTCAACTATCGAATGGACGGCATTCAGGGCGCGATCCTTCGCGTCAAGCTGCGCCACCTCGAGGCATGGACGAAGAAGCGGCGCCAGGTCGCCTCCTGGTACGGGGAGACGCTGGACCGGGAAATCGTCCGCCTGCCGGAGGCGCGGCCGGGCTGCCGGCACGTCTATCACGTGTATGTCGTGCGCACCGACGACCGTGAGCGGTTACGCGATGCGCTCGGGAGGCACGGCATACAAACGGGCATCCATTACCCGATACCCGTACATCTGCAGCCCGCTCACGCGGATCTCGGCTACGGCGCTGGCGATTTTCCGCATGCAGAAGCTGCGGCGCGCGAAGTCTTGTCGCTGCCGCTGTTTCCAGAGATGACGCGCGATCAGGTCGAGACGGTGGCGGCCGGCGTGTCCGCCGCGGTGCGCGTCTGATCTCCTCCTTCAACGATGACATCACCCGGCGCGCGCATTGTTCCGGCGATTCACGGGGTGAAGCCCGTCGAGCGCGACCCTGACGCCGAGCTGACGCTCAGCGACGATCTCCGGCGATCGCATTCGCGCGATGCGTTGCTGCAGCTCGCGTCGCATCACGCGATTGGGGAGACTGATCTGGACGCGCGGATGCGCCGGGCCGTGTGGCGCGCCCTTGCCAGGAGTTTCGGCCACGGAGTCAAAGTGGGGCGCGGGGCGATCGCCACCCATCTGGAGACATTCGAGATCGGCGATGGCGTGTTCATCGGTGAGCAGGCCTTCATCCAGGGCCGGTTCGAGGGACGATGCGTCATAAGCGATCACGTGTGGCTTGGCCCCCAGAGTTATCTCGATGCTCGGGACCTCGTGATCGAGGAGTACGTCGGATGGGGGCCCGGAGCGAAGGCCCTCGGATCGGAGCACACCGGTCATCCGCCTCACGTGCCTATCATCCAGACGGACCTGGAGATCAAGCCCGTCCGGATCGGCGCCTGGGCTGATATCGGGGTCAACGCCGTGATTCTTCCGGGCGTGACCGTTGGCAAAGGCGCGGTCGTTGGCGCAGGCGCAGTGGTCTCGCGGGATGTCGATCCGTTTGCCGTTGTGGCAGGCGTACCCGCGAGGTTCTTGCGGTGGCGCGACGGCCACGAGCCTTCACGGCCAGCATGAGCCTTCCTATCGCGGCGCAGAATCTCGCGCGTGTTCTCTGGAACCGCACGGCGAAACTGTACCGACGTGGCCGCCATTGGACCCGCCGTCGGGCGAAGGACGTGCGAGAATCGGGCAAGCACGCGCGAGCACAAGTGAAGTCCGGCGGCGATCGCGGCCTCGACGCAGCGCACACCGCCTACTCGGGCGTCATCCGCACGTCGAGATACTGGGACCGCCTGACCCGCCGGACATGGCCCGCGATCGCGCGCGACGTGGCGGTGCGGCGAACGTTGCGCTCGGCGGCGCGCGGCAACAATCGAATCTTCCTCGGGCCGTGGCTCTCGGAGGTCGGATACGAGACGCTGTACTGGGTGCCGTTCGTCCGGTGGTTCGTCAGGCACTACGATCTCGATCCCGATCGGATCGTCGCGATGTCGCGCGGCGGCGTGTCCGCCTGGTACGGAGGCATCGCGTCACAGTACGTTGAACAGTTCGAACTGTTTACACCTCAGGAATTTGCGGCGCGCAACGACGCCCGGCGCCGTGACACTGACCAGAAGCAGCTGGAACTCTCCGCCTTCGATGAGGAGATCCTCGCTCGCACCCGCGCGCATCTGGCCGTCGACGGCGCGAGCGTCTGTCATCCCTCGACGATGTTCCGGCTGATGCGGCAGTTCTGGCTCGGCAATGATTCGCTGCAGAGCGTGCTCGATTACACGGAGTACTCGCCCGTGACGACGATCGCGCCGGTGGGCCTTCCACCGCTGCCGAACGAGTTCGTCGCGGTGAAGTTCTACACGGGTCGCGCGTTGATGGATACACCTCGCCACCGCGAGCTGCTGCGCGCATTGGTCGAGCGAATCAGCCGGCGGTATCCGATCGTGACGCTGAACACGAACCTCGCGGTCGATGAGCATGAAGACTACGTGTTTCAGAACATTCCCGGCCTGATCACGCTCGATCGCTGGATGACCCCGCAGAACAACCTGGGCGTGCAGACCGAGGTGATCCGCCGGGCGTCGCGGTTTGTCGGAACGTGTGGAAGCCTGGCATGGCTGGCGCCAATGCTTGGCACCGAAACTCTCGCGGTATACGCCGACGATCATTTCCTCACATCACACCTGTATGCGGCGCGCCACGCGTACGCCTCAATGGAGGCCGCGCGCTTCACTACGTTGGATCTCGCGCTGCTCGATCAGATCGACGTGTTCGACCGTGCGGAAGGGTGGGTCTCCCGATCGTGACGCGCCCTTCGTTCCCAGCCTGTGTGGACCATCACGCTGTGGCGGCCGAAACGGTCAGAGTGAGGATCATGTGAGCGCCCGAGGGATCACCGTTGTGACGGGCGGGGCCGGGTTCATCGGCTCGGAACTGGTTCGCCAGCTTGCGGAGCGCGGCGCGCGCGTGGTCGTCATCGACAATCTGGTGAACGGGAGGCGCGACAATCTCGCTGGCCTTCCAGCCGATCGGGTCACGCTGCTCGAATACGACATCCGCGACCTCGCCGCGTACGCTGCGCTTTTGCGCGAAGCCGACGTGGTCTATCACCTCGCGTGCCTCGGCGTCCGGCACGCTTTGCATTCGCCGCTCGAGAACCACGAGGTGAACGCCGCCGGCACCTTGCGGCTCCTCGGCGCCAGCCGCGGAGCCGGCGTTCCGAAGTTCGTCTACATTTCGAGCTCCGAGGTGTACGGCACCGCGCAGTGGGCGCCCTTGAACGAGGATCACCCGACGTTTCCTTGCACCGTGTACGGCGGTTCAAAGCTCGCGGGTGAGGCGTACGCGCGCGCCTTCCACCGGAGTTACGGATATCCCACGGTGGTAGTGCGTCCCTTCAATACGTACGGGCCACGGAGCCATCACGAAGGGGACAGTGGTGAAGTGATACCGAAGTTCCTGCTGCGATGCCTGGCGGGGAAGCCGATGGTGATCTTTGGTGACGGCACGCAGACCCGCGACTTTACGTACGTGTCCGACTCGGCGCGCGGCATCATCCTCGCGGGCACGGAAGCCGCGGCGATCGGTCGCACGATAAACCTCGGGAGCGGCGCCGAAGTAACCGTCAACAATCTTGCCCGCGCGGTCGCGCAAATCGCTGGGCGTGCGGATGCCGAAATCGTCCACGACGAGGGGCGTCCAGGGGACGTGTTGCGGCTGTGCGCCGATATGTCGACAGCTCGCACCCTGCTCGGCTACGAGGTGCTCGTTCCGCTTGCTGAAGGGCTGTCGCGGCTGCTCGAGTGGTATCGAGCGCAAGGCGTATCACCCGAGGAGCTGTTGCAGGACGAGGTCGTTCGCAACTGGGATGTGAAGCCGTTAGCGCAGTGACCGTTCACACGACGATTCCGGTGGCGCGTCCCTGGATGGACGATCGTGAAGCCGAGGCGGCGCGCCGTGCCATCCTGTCCGGCTGGGTCACGCAGGGGCCAGAGGTTGCCGCCTTCGAGCGCGAGTTTGCCGCCGCGGTCGACGCCGATCACGCGTGTGCCGTCTCCAGCTGCACGACGGCCCTCCATCTGGCGCTGCTGTCGCTGGGCGTGGGCGCCGGTGACGAGGTCATCACCGTCAGCCACTCGTTCATTGCCACCACGAACGCGATCCGTTACTGCGGCGCCACGCCAGTGTTTGTCGACGTCGAGCTGGCGACGTTCAACATCGATCCCGCGCTGGTCGAGGCGGCAATTTCTCCCCGCACGAAGGCGATCCTGGCCGTTCACCAACTCGGATTGCCGTGCGATCTCGCGGCGCTGATCTCGATCGCGAAGCGTCGCGGAGTGCCGGTTGTCGAGGACGCCGCCTGCGCGATCGGCAGCGAGATCAACTGGCAGGGCGAGTGGGAGCGGATCGGCAGGCCGCGCGGCGACGTCGCGTGCTTCTCGTTCCATCCTCGCAAGCTGCTCTCGACCGGCGACGGCGGCATGCTGACGACGAGCAACCCCGAGCTCGATCGCACATTCCGACTCCTGCGGCAGCACGGCATGAGCGTCCCGGATGCCGTTCGGCACGCGTCGGACCAGGTGATCTTCGAGGGGTATCCGGTGGTCGGCTACAACTACCGGATGACGGACATTCAGGGGGCCATAGGCCGCGAACAGCTTCAGCGGCTCCCGGCGATCGTGGCAAGGCGACGTGAGCTTGCCGCCCGCTACGAGCAGCGCCTGCGGTCGATCGACGGCATCATCGTCCCGCGCGAGCCGCAGTGGGCACGCACCAACTGGCAGAGTTATGCGGTGCGCGTCGGCGCGTGGATCGACCAGCGCACCGTGATGCAGCGGATGCTTGATGCCGGCATCGCCACCCGCAGGGGCGCTATGAACGTCCACCGGGAAGCGTCGTATCCACCGGGCACCTGGTATTGCGGCGTATCGATCGCCGCCTGTGAATGCGGAGGCCCTGGCGGCTGCGCCTGCCTGCGCCACGGCGAAGAAGCGCAGGAAACGGCGATCGTCCTGCCGCTCTACCATCAATTGACCGAGGCGGATCAGGATAGGGTGATCACGACGCTGGAAACGACCATTCGTGGTTTGTGATTCGTGATTGGCGATTCCAATCACCATTCACCGATCGCTAATCGCTCATCCTCATGCTCTCCATCCTGACTCCCGCGTTCAACGAGGCGACCAATCTGCCGGCGCTGTACGCCCGCCTCGTCGAGACGATGGGCGCGATCGGCGGCGAGTGGGAGTGGATCATCGTCGATGATCACTCGCGCGACGAAACATTCGCGGTGATCGAAGGCCTCACATTGCGCGATGCGCGTGTGCGCGGGTTCAGGCTTGCACGCAACTCGGGCTCACACGTCGCGATTACGTGCGGGCTCCATCACGTGGATGGGGCCGCCGCCGTCATGATGGCGGCGGATCTCCAGGACCCGCCGGAGACGCTTACGGCGATGCTCGACAAGTGGCGCAGGGGGGCGCAGGTGGTGTGGGCAGTCCGTCGCGCACAGCCGGGCCGGAAGTCGCACGCGGGATTCGCCGCATTCTACTACTGGATCATGAGGCACGTGGTCGGCATGAAGGAGATGCCGGCGCGCGGCGCCGACTTCTTCCTCATCGATCGCGCGGTGATCGAGGCGTTCCGCCGATTCCCGGAGCGCAACGTCAGCGTGCTCGCGCTCATCACGTGGCTCGGCTTCCGCCAGGACTCCGTCGAGTACGACAAACAGCCGCGGGCGGCGGGACAGTCAGGATGGACCCTGGCGCGAAAGATCACGCTTGTCATCGATTCAGTGACGTCGTTCTCCGACTTTCCGATCCGGCTCTGTGCGTACGGCGGCGCCTCGCTCATCGCGATCGCGCTGGTCATCCTGATCGTGTCGCTCATCCTTCTTCCGACCCTGCTCGCAGGTCTGCTGTTCGTGCTGTCGGTGCTCATCGGACTGGCAGGGCTTCAGCTGCTGGCGCTGGGGATCGTCGGCGAGTACGTGTGGCGCGCGCTCGATGAGGCACGGCGACGCCCAGCGTATCTGATCGAAGCGGTCGCGGGCCAGCCAGAACCCGCCAAGCTGCAGTAGAATGACGACTTCCGTTCGCCCGCACGGCTGGGCTCGAGCGGGTTTCCCTCAACTTGACGCTCTGACTGGCGACAGGAGCCGAGGTTTTGCCAAGGTTCGGTCCCTGAGCCCTGAGGCCTGTTTTTGATCGACTGTATCGCCGGGTATCACCTGAATCCATGGACGTGCGGCATCGCGAAGTTCAACGCGATTCTCGCGCGGCGTCTCGATGTGCCCGTCGT
>Ga0105347_1000041_pt1 | contig 55287 bp, 55 predicted proteins | sample EasRivMeERMLT890_FD_89677 | JGI IMG/M metagenome (GOLD analysis project Ga0105347, IMG submission 89677) | Soil microbial communities from meander-bound floodplain in the East River, Colorado, USA - East River MetaG ERMLT890 | ecosystem: Environmental > Terrestrial > Soil > Floodplain | place... | reverse complement strand
GCGGTTCTGCGCGGTCAGCGATACCGCGAGAGCTGAAAGAGCTGCAGCAAAGACCAGGCTGGAGAGCGTTCGTATGTTCATGGTGCGTCAGTCCTTCGTCGGGGCGTTGTTCAGGCTCGCCCACAAATACCAGCACGCCACGGATCGGTAGGGTCGCCACGCCTCTCCGATCCGCGTCAAGCGATCCGGCGTCGGCGCCCTGCGGAGTTTATACACTCGTTGAACGGCTTTCACGATCCCCAGGTCGCCGACGGGAAGCACGTCCGGGCGCTGCAGGCGGAAAATCAGGAACATTTCCGCCGTCCACCGGCCGACGCCCTTTACTTGCGTCAATGTTTCGATCACTTTTTCGTCGTCCATTCGGTCGAGCGCCCCGATTGGCAGGGCGCCCTCCTCGATTCGGCGGCACAGGTCCCGAAGGTAGCTGGTCTTCTGCGTGCTGAGGCCGACGCCTCGCAGGCGCTCATCCGGCGTCGCCATCACCTGCGCAGCCGACGGGAAGGTGTCGAACAGGGCTTCGAAGCGCGAGAAGATGGTCGCCGCGGCCTGGGTTGACAGCTGCTGCCCCACGATCGCGCGAATCAGCGCCTTGAACGGATCCGTGTATTGACGATCGGCGAGCCCGCAGGGTCCGTGCTCACGCATCAGATCGCGCAGGATCGGATCGCGGCGCGCGAGCAGCCGCCGAGCCTTGGTGTAATCAACAGCCATCATTTGAGAAGCGATGTCACCGTGACGTGCGCCCGGACCTCGATCTGACCGGAGGCAATCGGCGGCTCTCCGGATTTCTGTTCCGCGAGCGCGGCGCGAAAGGGCATCGGCGGCGGTGCACCTACACCTTGTTCCTCGATCCTGAGAATTCGATCGAAGCTGCGCCCCGCTCCCGCGGCTGCGGCGACGGCGCGCTCTCGCGCATCCGACACCGCCAGCCTCAGCGCTTCGCGCTCGAGCTTGCCGCGATCCTTCAGATCGAACCGCACGCCGCCAATCGATGTCGCCCCGGCAGTCACCGCCATCTCGAGCAGCTCGCCTATACGATCGACCGCGTCAACCCGGATGTCGATCGTATTGCGCGCCACGTAACCGCGCAACACGCGGCGGTTGTCCGTGTAGTCCCAGTCGGGTTGCAGGTCGTACTCGGTCGTCCGGATTGCGTCGACGGGTATGCCGGCCGCACGGAGGCGATCCTGTACCGGCTTCATCGCGTCAGCGTTCTTCTTCTGCGCGTCGCGAGGGTTGGCGGCGCGCGATTCCGCTGTGACGGTAATCCAGGCGCGATCGGGGATGGCGTGGACGACGCCATCGCCGGCGGTGACAACCACCGGCTCATCACGTGGAGGCGCCGGTGGCTGCTGCGCGGCCGCCGCCACCGGCAGCACGAGAAGCACGGCAGCGGCGAACGATTTCATCGAATGAGTCACAGCATTCCTTCCGTTTCCTCAGCGGGCGGCGCTACCTGGCGGGACTCACAAGGCGCGCGCTGCTAGAAAGACGCCCGACCGGTCCTGCGGGCCGGGATCGACGTGACTACAATTATCCGCGAGGCACACGTGGAAGTATCCGAGGTCATGAAGCAACTCAAGCATGCAATCGAGCGCGCACGCGCGCGCTCGCAGCAGCGACGACAGCACGCCGCGGAGGCGGAACGCGCCTACGCCGCGTTCCTGGAGGAGGTCGCGACCCCGACGACGCGAATGATGGCCAACGCGCTGAAGGCCGAAGGCTATCCCTTTACCGTGTCGACGCCGAGCGGCGGTCTTCGCCTGGCGTCGGATCGCGGGCGTGATGATTACGTCGAGTTCGCGCTCGAGACCAATGGCGATCGTTCCGTGGTCGTCGGGCGGATTCGATACACACGAGGGTCGCGGACGTTGGAAGACGAGCGCCCGATCAAGCCTGACACGTCTCCACAGGATCTGTCCGATACGGATGTGCTCGCGTTTCTGGTGAGCGCATTGGAGCCGTGGCTGGAACGCTGATAGTCCCAAGCTCCAACTCCCAACTCCCAAACCAGTCTGCCGTCGCTACAACGAGCTTCTTGGAAGTTGGGCGTTGGCAGTTGGGAGTTTCCAGGCAACGTGAATCGCCATCAATCCGCCCAGCAGCGGAACCACGCGAACATCCGTGAAACCGCGTCGCTCGAGCAGGCGCGCTACCCCCTCGGCGCCGGGGTATTTGCGAATCGACTCCGGGATGTACCGGTACGTATCCGGGTCGCCGTGAAGCAGCAGACCTAGCGTCGACCCGACGACAGTCAGGTACGACAGATAGGCAGCGCGGACGAAGGGATTCGACGGGCGATTGAAGTCGAGCGACAGCAGTCGTCCTCCGGGTGCGAGCACGCGGTGGATCTCGCCGATTGCCTGTTCGATGTCCGGCACATTCCGCAAACCGTAGCCGATCGTCACGACGGTGAAGCGCGCCCCGCCAAACGGCAGGGCAAGCATGTCGCCGGCGATGAGCGGCGCATGAGGACGTAAGGGTTTCGCGGCAGCGAGTTTCAGCATCTGGAAGGTCAGATCGAGGCCGGCGGCACTCCGTGCCATCCGGGCAGCCGCAAAAAGAATGTCTCCGGTCCCGCAGGCGAGATCGAGCACATCATCGTCTGACGTGATCCGCGCGAGCGAGATGAGTCGCTCCTTCCAACGGCGGTCGCGCCCGTATGAGAGCGCAACGGTGATGAAATCGTAGCGGTGGGCAATCGTGGCGAACAGCCGGCGCACATAGCGGCGTTTGCCTTCGGGGGTTGCGATCGTGGAGCGGAGGCTCATCGTCCGGCCGAAGCCGGATTCACGGTCCGGCTGACCTTCGACGTTGCTCAGGTCACCTGGAGCATAGTCGAGGGGTGACGCCGGACACTACCATGACTGTTACTGGGCGCGGAGCAGGAGGACTGGAACTTTCACGAGATGCCTGACGCGGTTGACCGTCGTACCGCGTACCAGGTCATTCAGGAAACGATGGCCGTGGGTGGACATCGCGAGCAGATCGACCCCGCGCGCTTCGGTGAGGCGAATCAGCTCGCTCGCGGGATCGCCCAGTGCCAATTCGGTCGAGACCTTGAGACCGTGCGACGCGAGATCCGCTGCCAGCTTCTCGAGATATTCGCGGTCCACCTTCATCTCTTCCGACTCACGCAGCTCCAGTCCATCGAAGTTGCGGGCCGCCCAGCCATCGGCAACGTGGACGAGGTGCAGCTCCGCGCCCGTGAGCGCCGCGAGCTTGCGCACGTGCTCGATGATCGCCCGATCAGCAGGTGAGTTTTCGATGGCTACGAGAATGCGGCGATACATGTTTAGGCCACCGTCTGGTAGAGCAGCCAGCCGTTGAGCGCCGCAATGACAACGGCGACGGTCCAGGCCAGCACTTTCATCCACAGGGGCGCGACGAAGGGACCCATCTTGTTCCGGTCACACGTGAACAGCACCAGCGGGAACACGGCAAACGACAGCTGAAGGCTGAGAATGACCTGGCTCAGGATCAGCAGAGCCCCCGTGCCTTGTTCCCCGTACAACGCGACCACGATCACCGCTGGAATGATCGCCACCATGCGCGTAATGAGCCGCCGCAGCCACGGTCTGACGCGGAGATTGATGAACCCTTCCATCACGATCTGGCCGGCCAGCGTGCCGGTCAGCGTGGCGTTCTGACCCGAGCAGAGGAGAGCCACCGCGAACAGCACGCTCGCTGCGCCTGTTCCGAGCAACGGCGACAGAAGCTGGTACGCATCGCCGATTTCCGCCACGTTGTCGTAGCCCGTGCCGTGAAACGTCGCCGCCGCCATGATGAGAATCGCAGCGTTGATGAACAGGGCGAACATCAACGCCGCGCTCGAGTCGATTGTCGCGAACCGGATCGCTTCCGCCTTGCTCGCATACGTGTCAACGTACTTGCGCGTCTGCACGATGGACGAGTGCAGGTACAAGTTGTGAGGCATCACCGTGGCGCCGAGGATCCCGATTGCGATGTAAAGCATGTTCGGGTCGCGCAGGATCCCCGTCGTTGGAATGAACCCGAAGGCAACCTCCGCCATGGCGGGCTTTGCCAGCCACAGCTCGATCGCAAAGCACCCCGCGATCATCGCGATCAGCGCGACAACGAGGGCTTCGACGTAGCGGAATCCGCGATTCTGCAGAAACAGCACGATGAGCACGTCAAACGCGGTCAGGCACACGCCCCAGATCAGCGGCAGGCCGAACAGGAGATTGAGGGCGATTGCCGCACCGAGCACTTCGGCGAGGTCGCAGGCGGCAATGGCAATCTCGCAGAGGATCCAGAGCCCCACCGTCACCGGCCACGAATAGTGATCGCGACAAGCCTGCGCCAGGTCGCGCCCGCTCGCAATCCCGAGCCGGACCGCAAGCGACTGCAGCAGGATCGCCATCAGGTTGGAGATGAGGATGACGCTCAGCAGCGTGTAGCCGTAGCGTGCGCCGCCAGCCAGGTCGGTGGCCCAGTTGCCCGGATCCATGTAGCCGACCGCGACAAGGTAACCCGGCCCCGCAAAAGCGAAGAACTTGCGCCAGAAACCTGCGTTGGTCGGGACTGCGATCGAGCCGTGGACTTCGCGGAGGCTCTTCTCGCCGCGCGGCAGCCGCCAACCCGTGCTTGGAACCTGATCGAACTCGCTCATCTTTGACCCGTCAAAAATACAAGCACGCCCAATCAAAAGTCAATTTATTCTGACTCGAAATTCGGCTACAGTAGAGTCCGAACCACGAACATGCTGCCGTCGAGCACCGTTGAAAACTATCTGAAGCACATTTACCTGGGGTCGACCGCCCCGGGAACCACGCAGCGCCTTCTTCCGATGGGCCAGCTCGCCTCCGCGCTCGGTGTAACACCCGGCACGGCAACCACAATGATCAAGGCACTCGCGGAATCAGGCCTCGTGAAGTACGCGCCCTACTCCGGCGTCGCCTTGACGCGCGCGGGCGAAAAACTCGCCGCGCGGGTCCTGCGCCGCCATCGACTCGTCGAACTCTTCCTCGTGCAGGTGATGGGGCTGCGGTGGGACGAGGTACACGATGAGGCCGAGCTTCTCGAGCACGCCGTCTCCGATCGCCTCATCGATCGGATGGACGAAATGCTGGGCCGCCCTGACGCGGATCCACACGGGGACCCTATTCCGGACGCCGAGGGCGTCGTAAAGCCCCAAGAAGCTCAGACGCTCCTTACGTGCCCCTTGAATACTTCGGTACGCGTGACGCGCGTGCTCGATCAGGACAAAGCGTTTCTGCGATTCATCGAGGGCCATGATCTGAAGCCCGGACAGTCGATTCAGGTGGAAACGCGCGATCAGGCGGCTGACAGCGTCGTCGTCCGCGGCCGAAACGATCGCCAGCTCACCATCGGAACGCGGGCCGCGTCGAAGCTCCTCGTTCAGGTCGGCGACGGCGACACGCCGAAGTAGCCGAGAGTTGTCGCCCCGCCCCCCAACTCCCTGGTCACCCCTGCCAAACTTCTTGACTTGAAGCATCAAAATCTGTATTTAGACTAATCAAAATATGACTGGGCTATATCGCGCGAGGCGAAACGGACGAGTCCTGGTTGGTTGGCTGACCGTCGTGGCGCTCCTGGGCAGAGGACCCGCGCTGGCGCAACAGTCAGACCCCGAGGCGGGTTTCCCTTCCACGGGACCGCTGTCCGGCTACATGGAGTTCCACTTCAACAAGGCAGACGGCGAGGACGGCATTCTCGATTTCCACCGCTTTGTTCTGCTCCTCAGCCACTCGTTCTCCTCGAAAATTCGATTTGTCGGAGAGCTGGAGGTCGAACATGCCTTTGTCGAGGGGCTCGAGGAAGCAGGCGAACTGGAGCTCGAGCAGGCCTACGTCGACTTTCTCCTTTCCCGCCGCCTGAACGTCCGGGCAGGCATGCTGCTGATGCCCATCGGCATCATCAACGAGCGCCACGAGCCTCCGGTGTTCAACGGCGTTGAGCGGCCCTTCGTCGACACCGTCATCGTGCCGACCACGTGGTTCGATGTCGGGGCCGGTATTCATGGCGAGCTCGGTCGCGGTCTCCGTTACCGCGCGTACGTGGTCGCCCCGCTCAATTCGCTGGAGTTCAACGCCGAAGAGGGCATTCGAGGCGGACGACAGAAAGGGTCGGAGGACAACGTCCGCAACTTCGCATTTACGGCGCGAACGGAGTATCTCGGCCTCCGCCATCTGACCCTTGGCGCCAGCGTCTGGAGCGGTGAGTCCAACTTTGCGACGCCCCGGCTTGCTCCATCGGTGACGGTCGGCGAGCTCGACGCCCGGTATCGTCGCGACCGCCTCGAGTTGCGCGGCGAGTTCGCGCAGGTGCACATTGGCGACGCCGCCCGCCTCAATGACAGCATCGGCCGCGCGGTAGGCGTCTCTCCCAACATCGCCAGCGCGCTGCGCGGCTTCTATGGCGAGGCCGCGTACCGTGTGTGGAACGCCGGGGCTCCGCGCGACCTGGTCGCGTTCTTCCGCTACGAGAACTTCGATACCCAGTTCCGAATGCCGGCAGGTTTCCTGCCGTTGAAGGAATTCGACCGCGATGCGTGGGTCACCGGCGTCACCTACTACCCTGACCCTGACGTGGCCGTAAAGGCTGACTACATCTACCTTCGGAATCAGAGCGGGATTTTCGCAAATCGCCACCTTGTCAACGTTGGTCTTGGCTGGTGGTTCTGAGGAACGCCATGTTCATTCGAATGCTGCTCCTCCTGCCGCTGCTCGCGCTCACGACAACGTCGTCGGGCGCGGCACGTGCTGCACAATCTCAGGGCCCGCGGGTCATCGAGATCTCCGCCGAGCGCTTCGAGTTCTGGCCGTCGGAAATCACGGTGGCCGAGGGAGAAGAGGTCGAGTTGCGGCTGAGGAGCGACGATACGATTCACGGCTTTCGCATCATCGGCACGGGCACGAACCTGGCGATTCCAAAACGCGGAAAAGGCTTCGCGACGACCAGGTTCATTGGCGCCGTACCAGGCCGGTACACGTTCGAGTGCAACCGGATGTGCGGCGCTGGTCACAACTTCATGCGTGGGGTGCTGATTGTGCGGCCGTCTTCGAGAGGAACGGGCCCATGACGCGTCCCCTCATCGGTGCGCTGCTGCTCTGGACCACACTGGTCATGTTCCAGACGACTGCCGAAACACAGGCTCCTCAGATGTCGCCAGGCGGAGCACTCCCCGGCCTGACGCCGGTCGAATTCAGCGAGTTTCGTCTGGGATTGACCGATTTCAGTGAAGTGGAGACGGCAGAAGAAGGCCTCGGCCCCGCCTTCAACGGCACGAGTTGCGCGGTGTGCCACAACGTGCCGGTCATCGGCGGTGGCGGCGTGATCCTTGAAGTCCGCGCCGGCTATCGCGATGACGCCGGTGAACACACCGGGTTGAACCCTGCCAACGACACGCTGATCCACATGCTCTCGACTCCGTCACATACCTGCCAGCCGCAGATTCCCGATGACGTGAACGTCATCGCGCGCCGCGCGCCGATACCGCTGTTCGGCGCAGGGCTGGTCGAAGCGATCCCGGACGAGCTGCTGCTCGCCCTCGAAGACCCCTTCGATCGCAACCGTGACGGCGTCAGCGGCCGTGCGGCGATCGTGGTCGACGTCGCGACCGGACATCGTCGCGTCGGGCGGTTCGGGTGGAAGTCACAGCACGCGACGTTGCTCGCGTTTGGAGCGGACGCCTACCGCAACGAGATGGGGATCACGAACGATATCTTCCCCCTGGAATTCGCCTTCGGCGTGCCCGCGGCCCAGATGCGGCTGTGTGATCCGTTTCCGGATCCCGAAGACAAACGGGATCTGCGGACCGGGCGCCGCGGCATCGACAACTTTGAATCGTTCATGCGGTTTCTGGCGCCCGTCGCACGGAGCCAGGTCACCGAAGTCACCCTTGCAGGTGAGCGCCTCTTCTCCGCAATCGGGTGCGCGACCTGCCATGTCCCCCGACTGACGACCGGACCAAGCTCCCACCCCTCGTTCAACAGACGCGACGTCGATCTCTTTTCCGATCTTCTGCTGCACGATGTGGGAACGTTGGACGGCATCCGCCAGGGCGCCGCCGAACCGTCCGAGATCCGAACACCCGCGCTGTGGGGTCTGAGGTTCCGCAGGCCGTTACTGCATGATGGCAGCGCGGCGACGATTGCCGAGAGTATTGAACGTCACGGCGGCGAAGCTGACCTGGCGAAGCGCGGGTTCATGGCGCTGCAACCCGCAGAACGGGAACGCTTGCTCACGTTTCTGCGATCGTTGTAATAGCCCGCGGGACCGTATCCGCCAACGCGCGCGACTCGACGCCAGATGATCACTCCTCGCTGACGAAGCGGCCGATCACCTCCGCCAGCCGCGTCGCATCCGGCACGACCGACGCCTCGCCGGTCGGCACGCCGTCGAGCGTGTGATGGCTGAAGCCGTAGGCGACGAGACAGGATCGGGCCGATGCGTTGATCGCGGTTTCGTAGTCGACCCGCGAATCCCCCACCATCAACGTCTGGTCGGGCGTGACGCCCGCCCGCTCCATGAGCGCGCGCAGACCCGCCGGATCCGGCTTTCGCGGAAACGGTCCATCGCCTCCGATGACGTCGTCGAAGAGGTCTCTCAACCCGAGCCCCTCGAGCACGCGTTCGGAGGGCCCCAGCGGCTTGTTCGTCAACACCGATACGCGCGCGTGCTCGCGCGCCCCGCGCACGATATCGGCGATGCCATCGTAGGGATGAGTGTGGTTGAGCAGGCGCGTATCGTAGATTTCCAGGAACCGCGCGATCGCATCCGGCGTTTCCGGAAGTCGCGCCGCGGCCAGCGCGCGCCGCACGAGCACCTTCGCACCTTCGCCCACCATCTTCGTGATCGTGTCCTGCGGCAACGGCGCCGCGTTGAGCTCGGCGAGGAGATCGTTGACAGAATCGGCGAGGTCGCGGGACGAATCGATAAGGGTGCCGTCGAGATCGAACGCAATCAGGCGGCTGAATACGTTGCCCACGACGTAGGCGTCTCCCATACGGTGACGCGCACGACGGGCAGACCCTGCTCGCGCGAAACCTCGAAGATCAACCGTGCGATCCGCTCGACGGTGGGATTGCTGTCGATGACGTAGACCGGCTCCCCGAGCGTTTGCAGTGGCTTCACGAGCGGATCGTCGTGCCTCAGAATCATCTTGTGGTCGAGCTCGCGATCGATCCATCCCTTCACCACGCGCTTGATGTCGCTGAAGTCGACGACCATGTTGCGGGGATCAAGCGCGTCGGTGCGGACTTCGATCTCCGCGACCGCGTTGTGCCCATGCGGGTGCTTGCAGACGCCGTTGTAGTCGAGGAGGCGATGCCCGTAGCAGAAGTCGATGCGCTTGGTGACCGAGTACATAACCCGCTAATCTTAACGCTTCAATCTCGACAAGACACGGAGACACTGAGTCACGGAGCGAAACTGAATCAGACCTCCGTGTCTTCGTGCCTCCGTGGCGCGTCGTAAGCGACAACTCTGGGACACGATGCAGACAGCGGTTCTCCTCTCGTCTGGACTCGACAGCGCCGTGCTTGCCGCGTCCGAGGCGCGTTCGTCACACGTGCATCCGATCTACGTCAGCGCGGGTATGGCCTGGGAGCCGGAGGAGCTGGCCGCGCTCGAGCATCTCCTGCTGTCGCCCCCGTTTGCGACGGTCGCGCCCCTTGCGCGACTGACCTTTACCGTCCGGGATCTGTATCCCCCGACGCACTGGGCGCTCCGCGGTGAGCCGCCTGCGTTCGACACGCCGGATGAGGATGTCTACCTGACCGGCCGCAACATCATCCTCCTCACGAAAGCGGGGATCTATTGCGCGCAGCACGGGATCGCTCGCATCGCGCTGGGGCCGCTGGCGGGAAACCCGTTTCCGGACGCAACACCGGAATTTTTCGACTCGATGGCTCACGCGTTGTCGCTCGGTCTCGCGCAGTCGATTCGTATCGATGCGCCGTTCGCGGCAAAACACAAAGCCGAGGTGATTGCGATGGGGCTCGAGCTCGGCGTTCCGCTGGAGCTGACCCTGTCCTGCATGAACCCGAAAGGCGGGCTCCATTGCGGTATGTGCAGCAAATGCCGCGAGCGGCGGGATGCGTTCAACGAGGCGGGCGCAGCGGACCGGACACGGTACGCCGTTCAACCGGCGCGATAGATTTCTTCGCCGTCGATGAACGTCTTCGCCACGCGAAATGCGCGATCGAGCACGACGATATCAGCTGCATTTCCTTCGGCGATCACGCCAAATCCCGTGAGGCCCACCGCGCGCGCCGGCGTCGTCGAACACATGATCGCGGCTTCCGCGATTGACGCGTGAAACATCGTGACGATGTTCCGGAACGCGCGATCCATCGTCAAGATGCTCCCGGCGAGCGTCCCGTCATCGAGCACCGCCGCCTGATCGGAGACGCGGATCGAACGTCCGCCGAGACGCGCGGTCGAGCCCGGAGCCAATCCGGATCCGCCCGTGCCATCGGTAATGGCCATTACGCCGTGAACACCCTTCGCCGCGATCGCGAGGCGGCACATTGCCGGGTGCACGTGGAACCCGTCGCAAATGAGCTCCGCGTTGACTTCGTCGTGTGACAGGACTGCGCCGACGAGACCAGGTGCCCGATGCGTCATCGGCGTCATCCGGTTGAAGAGATGCGTCGCGTGGCGCGCGCCGGCGTCGATGGCCGCCACCGCCTGCTCGAAATCCGCTCCCGAGTGACCAAGGGATACCCGGTGGCCGGCGCGAACGAGCGCCGGCACGAGATCGAGTGTGCCCGGCAGCTCCGGCGCAATCGTGATGATGCCGACGTCGGCACGTCCCGATTCGATCGTCGCGAGGACGTCGCGCCCGGTGAACTGGCCTTCGCCACGCTCGTCGTTCGGCAGCCGAAGGCACGCTCGCGGCTGCGCGCCGTTGTAGTCGGGGTTGATGAAATTGCTTTCCAGGTGCGCTGGCAGGACGCGTGCGCTGTCGCGCGGGCGGCCCATCCGGGCGCGACCGACCTGGTCGAGCACCTCCCGCAATCCCGCCGGATCACAGGCGACGGTCGTCGGGCAGAACGACGTCACGCCGTACCGGGGCAACCTGGAAGCCATCGACGCGATCGCGTCGCCGCCGTCGAGCGTGTCGTACCCCTCGATGCCGTGCACGTGCACGTCGATGAAACCGGGAACGACAAACGCGTCGCGAACGTCGACGATCGAGGCGCCGGACGGCAGGCTCCGCGTCGTTTCGATCGCCGCGATGCGTCCCCGGTCGATGACGAGCGATGCGTTGGTGAGGATGCGGTCCGGTAGGACGATGTCGCCGCCGGCGAGTACGATCATCGGTCGAGCATGGCCGCGCGCGCGGCGCCGAGCGCGCCGCCGTCTTCGCCAAGCGTCGCAGCCGCAACAGTCAGCGACGCCGCGATGGTTCGGGGCACGCGGCGCAGCGCCTCTGCCTGCGACGGCTGCAGGAGCTGATCCGCCGCGTCGGCGATCAGGCCGCCCAGGAGCACCATGTTCGGATCCGTGATTACGACCAGGTTGGCAACCGCCATCCCAATGTAGCGTGCCGTGTCTCGAACCACGGAAATCGACACACCGTCGCCGGCCCGCGCCGCGTCGAAAATCTGCTGGAGGGTAATCGCCCCGATGTCGCCGCCCGCCATGCCGAGCACCCGGGACTCATCGCCCGATTTGATTCGCCAAACAAGGCGACGAACGATGCCCGCGTTGCCGATTTCCGCCTCGAGGCAACCGAACCGTCGATAGTCCTCCCGCTCGACAGGATTGAGGGCCATCCACGAGGCGACGCCCGCTACGCCATGGGCGCCCTCGAAGGGTCTGCCGTCGATGATCAGGCCCGCATGCACACAGTCGGCGGCGGTCAGCGACGCCACGTGAGAAATCCCCTGCGCGACGCCCACCCAGTGCTCGCCAAGAGCCACGGCGCAGCCGCGCGTCACGATCCGCGGCGGCGTCGACACGCCGGCGGCGCCGGCGGCTGCCGCAACGATGCTGGAGATGCTCTCCTCGAGCGGATCGCGTACGGCGATTCCCACGGCGGACAATGATGTGCCTGGTACCGCCGCACGTACAGCATCAGCGGCAGACGTTGGATTCGAGCCCTCGCGTTTGCCGCGCGCGATGATGACGCCACGGTCGTCGGTGACAACCGCGACGATGGCATCCTCGCGAACTTCGACGCCCAGGATCACGGCGCGATCTTACCGGACTTTCGCAAAGGCCTCATCTGTCGGACCTGTCCGGAATGCCCGGCCAGTCGACGTGCACGTGAAGCTTGCGTCCTTCGAAGGGCAGCGTGCAGGTACTCAGCGAGGGCTGGAAGACTTCAGCGTCGAGACGTTTGAGCAGCATGACGTACCCGCGCTCCTCTGGAGCGGTCAAGATCACCACGCCGCCGCTTTCGGCAGGCGGGAACTTCCGATCGTCAAGGTAGTCACGATCGAAACTGATCAATGTGCGACGGAGCTGACGAGCGAGCCGAAAATGCTCTCCGTCGCGCGCGCGTCTGAGGTCATCGTGCTCGATGACGAAGAGCGCGTCCCAGTGCAGCGTGGTGCGCATGAAAGAAACGAGGCCCGCGGGGACATTCGCGTCGACGTACACGCGCGGATGTTCTGTGATCCGTTCAGCATGAGGTCCTAATTCGGACGAGAGTGTTCCCATAACTCTGTCAATTCAAAATGCAAAATTCAAAATGCAAACATTGCGTACATCGATGCAACGAGCTGGTTGTCGAAACGACGGACGTTGTTTGCATTTTGCATCTTGAATTGCCTGCTTATCGATTACCTGTGCCGTTCCAAATCCGGCATCGTATCGGTGGTGTCGTCAGGCTCGGAATGGTCGCCGCGCGTGGCGCTCTTCGCCTCGCGCTTCAGCTGTGCCACCAGCTCGTCGCGCTTGTGCATCAGCTCCTTCCGCGGCCGGCGATTGTGCTCCGACCCCACGGCGTACTCGCAGAACAGCGGGAAGGCGATCGTCGAGTCGCAGTAGGCGACCACCGTGTCAGGCAGGACCCCTGGGTTCACTTTCCCCCAGCTCACGGCTTCTGCAGGCGTGGCGCCGGAGAGGCCGCCCCAGACGACCGAGTCGGTCGTGATCTGAATGAAGTAGTCATTGCCGCCCTTGGGGATGCCGTATACCTCCCAGAGCGTTGGCTGTCCCTGGAGGTAGAAGTTCTTTGGTGAACCGCCGCCCAGGATCACGCAGCCGTTCTTCTTTCCAGCAAGGATGAACGCGCACACCTCGTTGACGTCCTTGTTCGGATCGATCATCAGGCGGCTGTCGTTCATGAGCTCGTGATAGGCGATGTTCATCCCGATCGAACTGTCGCCAGGCGATGACGTGTAAATAGGTACCCCCGCAGCCGCAGCAGCGGCAACGACCGAGTACGCTTCGCATCCGGGCTGGCGCGTCATGAGATCGCGGCCGAGCGCGTAGTGGAGCTCCGCGGTCGAGACCGGCCCGTTCATACCGCAGCGGACCAGGAACTCGCGGACATAGAGGTCGGTCTCCAGCAGCACCGTCGACGGGAACAACACGTCGTAGATGCGGATCACCCCTTCCTCGTAGAGCTCCACGTCATTGACGAACGGCGACCCCCGGTGGAGGGTGAAGTTCAGCGCGTAGTGGAGGTCGTGATAGAGGTTGGCACCAGTGCTGATGACAAAGTCGACGAGCCCGCGCTCCATCATCTCGACGATACAGCCCCCCAGGCCCGCCGGAGTCAGCGCCCCCGCAACGGTGAGCCCGATCGTCGTGTCGTTTTCAGGTAGAAGCATCTTGTCGGTGAAGATCCGGCACGCCTCGCCGAGACGCGCGGCGTTGAATGCCTGGAATCCTTCATCGATCAGGTGGTGAATGTCGGCGCTTCCACGCGGACGGTAATAACGGATTGGCTTTCCCGACAGGTACTGCTGGCGGGTCTTGCCCGTGGAACCGGGCGCGCGGTGGGGCATAGGCCTGTGATCTGCCTTGAGAAACGGCTCGCGGGTAGCTTAGCATCCCCAGCACAACCGCGGACCAGGGAAGGTCCAAGCCGCACGCCATGAGTATTGGACAGCTCGACTTCAACTCACCGTGGATGATCGCGACCGTCGTCGCAGGTGCCGTCCTTTTCCTTGTGCTGCTCGTCATCTGGCGGAAAGGGCGACCGTTCGCGACCGGCCACATTTTCCGTGCCAGCCGCCTGAGCTCGGGCAACCGATTGTTTCCCACGCAGGTCCACATCACGCCGACGACCATCGTCCATTTCACGCCACATTGGTTCGGCCGAAGCGAGCATTCCATCCACATTACACACGTGGCTTCGGTCCGGATCGATACCGGCGTGCTCTTCAGTGATGTCTATATCGAGACCTCCGGCGGCGCCAGCCCGGTGAAGTGCCACGGCCACCGGAAGCGAGACGCCTTGGAAATGCAGCGCCTTATTGAGCAATTTCAGTCGGCGTACTATCGTCAGCTGCCACCCCTGCCCCCTGTGGCTCAGAACGGTACGCGCCGATAGACAGGTGGGCCTTACCGCCCACCCTTGATGCCTGTGGACGAACTGACTTTTGCCGCTCGGCGTGCCGTTGCGTCGCTTCCGAAACCCGGCGAGGCGCCGGATCTCGAGACGCGCTTTCGGAACCTCGTACAGTCCCCGCTACGGGCGGGCCTGCTTCGGTTCCTGAGCGCACGTCCCGACGAGCTCTTTGACGTCGAAGTGCTGATGTCGACATTCGGCCGCCTGAGGCTCGACGTCGAGAACTGCGTGAACGAGCTTGTCGCTTTCGGCGTCGTCAACAAGGTCGCCGGGACGCCGCCAAGGTTCGGCGCCGCTCGCCCGTCCGAAGAGGATTCCGCACTGCTCCTCGACCATTTCCTGGAGCGGCGCGCGGCCATCAGTACCGAGGACTCGGCGCCGTCCGTCCAGCGTTTCCGCGAGATGATCGGCCGCGACGAGAAAATGCTGATCGTCTTCGAGTGGATCCGCACGGCCGCGAAGTCTGACATCGCGGTGCTGATCCTCGGGCCGACCGGCTCGGGCAAGGAAGTCGTGGCGCGCATGATCCACGAGCTGAGCCGCCGTGGCACGGAGAAGTTCCAGGCCGTGAACTGCGCGGCGCTGCCCGACACGCTGTTCGAATCGGAAATCTTCGGTTTTGAAAAGGGCGCGTTCACCGGCGCCCACGATCGGAAACCTGGACGTCTCGAGCTTGCCGACCATGGCACGCTGTTCCTGGACGAAATCGGCGACCTCTCGCTGGTCGCGCAGGCCAAGCTGTTGCGGGTGCTGGAGGATCGACGTTTCGAGCGCCTCGGCGGACAGAAGTCGCTGCAGGTGGACTTCCGGCTGATTTCCGCGACCAATCGCCCGCTCGATCAGTTCGTGCGCGACGCGCGCTTCCGCGAGGACCTCTACTACCGGGTCAACGCGTTCTCGATCCGCCTGCCATCGCTCCGCGAGCGGCCGGTCGATATTCCCGTTCTCGCGAATCGGTTCCTCGGGCGCTATTGCGCTGGCAACGGTCTCCCGCTCGATGGGAAGACGCTTTCAACGGAAGCGGTGACCCGGCTGCAGGCGTATCCCTGGCCGGGCAACATCCGTGAGCTCGAAAGCACAGTGTCGCGGGCAGCGTTGTCGGCGCCCGGTCGCGTCATCCGCGAGAGCGACATCGAGTTCCTTCACGCCGGCGTGTCAATGCCGGTCACTGACGGGCCCGCGCGCCTGCCTACACTCCGCGACGCGGAGCGTGCCCATATCGTCCGCGTGCTCGATGCCGTTTCCTGGAACAAGAAGGAGGCGGCACGGGTGCTGGAGATAAGCCGAGGCACGCTGTACCGGAAAATCGTCGAGTACACGCTCGAACCGGAGACTCGAACGTCCCGGAATAGAACACCCGAATAAAAACGATGTTCCACGTTGGAACATAGGCTTCTTAAGGGTATTCCCTAACAAAATCGCGATTCCTGCCCAGATGCCGCTTACAACCTGTGCAGTTCCTGGACACAAACTGAAATCGCGATTCCACGCGAGCGGAGACGCTCGGCATCCTTCCCGCCTGTAACTACTTAAAATCACGTGGCTTAGCTCATCAATGTGAATTGACGGCTACAACGGCAGACTCTTTGCCCCACGGATACCACCGACTCCGCCCAAGAACCGCAGGTTTCAGCTGAAGGGAGAGTCGGAAAAATTTCGGCCGGACACAAGTCCGCGCATTGAGGATGTGCATGAGAACCCGCGTCACGATCATCTGGCTCCCCTGACCGAGAAATCCGCCTCAGTGCGGGACACTGCTTGCTTGCGATTGCCCGGATACAGGCGCCGGTGTGGTACGTTTTCAGTACTCCGACGGCCTGAATTACCGTGCAGGTTGCGTCACGGCGTACATTGGTCTTCGTAAGGTTTTCGTTGCGGTAGCAGGCAGTGGAGGAATCAATCCGACAATCACCGCGTGAGGTGATCGCGCACCTCCTCTGGAGCCGATCAGGCTCCATCGCGGTCGTGTGTACGGCGCTGCTCGCTGCGTGGGCGTTGTTCCCCTCGAACTTCTGGCTGATCCCGATCGCGAGCCTGCCGCTCTATTTCGCATTGGGCGTCTACCGGCGCGCGGAGACGATGTCGGATCTGCACCTCTCAACGATCGAGGCGCTTGCGCTCGCGATCGATGCCAAGGATCAGACCGCGCACAATCACATCCGGCGGGTCCAGATTTATGCGATCGGCCTCGCGCGCGCCGTTGGCTTGCCCGAGCTGGAGATCCAGGGCGTGAAGACGGCGGCGCTGCTTCACGACATCGGCAAGCTGGCGGTGCCAGAGCACATTCTCGCGAAGCCGGGTCCGCTCACACCCGAAGAGTTCCAGAAGGTGCGCATCCACCCGCAGGTCGGCGCGGGCATCATCAGCGCCGTGCGGTTTCCGTATCCCGTCGCGCCGCTCATCCTGAGCCATCACGAGCGATGGGACGGGCGGGGCTACCCGGCGGGCTTGAAAGAGAACGACATTCCACTCGGGGCCCGCATCCTCTCGGTGGTCGACTACTTCGACGCGCTGACCTCGGAGCGGCCGTATCACCAGGCGATGTCGATCGAGGGTGCCGTGGGGCTGCTGCAGCGGGAATCCGGCAAGGCGCTCGACCCGCATGTCGTTGAGACGTTCCTCCGCGAGCTGCCGCGACTCCGCGCCCAGGTTCAAACACTCGACCTCGAGACACCACGAGGCATCGCGCCGGTGTTTCCTCCCGACGGCGTGTCGTCTGGGAGTCGCTCCGCCGAGGTTACGCAGCCATCCGTATTCGAGGACATCGCGCTCGCGCATCGTGAGATATACGCGCTCTACCAGATTGCGCAGACGATGGGCACCAGCCTCGACGTGGCCGACACGATGGCGGTGATTTCATCGAAGCTCACGGAACTGGTCCCGTTTTCGGCGTGCGCGCTGTTCCTGCACACCGAGGCGACCGACATGTTGCAGTGCCGCTTCGCGACCGGCGTCGACGCCGAGATTCTCGAGCGTCTGTCGGTCCGCAACGGGCAGGGCCTGACCGGATGGGTCGCGCGCAATCGCCGGGCGCTGGTGAATGCGCGGCCGGCTGCGGATTTCGAAGCCGCTGGATCAGACCAGCAGACTGCGCTGCAATCGGCGCTCGTCTGCCCGCTGATCGTCCACGATCGATTCATCGGGACGCTCGCCGTGTACCACATCGAGCCGAGCTTCTACCGCGACGATCACCGGCGGCTCCTCGATCGCGTCTCCGAGCAGGCCGCGGCCGTCATTCACAATTCGATCATCTTCGAGCAGACCCAGGAAGACTCGCTGACCGACCAGCTGACCGGCCTGCCGAACACGCGGTTCATGTTCCTTCATCTCTCGCGAGAGCTGGCCCGCGCCGATCGGCTGAAAGCGGAGGTATCGCTGATGGTCATGGACCTCGACGATTTCAAAGAGATCAACGACACCTTCGGCCACCACGTCGGCGATCGGGCGCTGCGCGAGGTCGCAAACGCCCTCCGCACCGCCATCAGGCCGTACGACATCTGCGTGCGTTACGCGGGCGATGAGTTCATCGTCGTGCTCTCGGGCTGCGGTCGCGAGGAGGCGGAGGGGAAGCGCGTCGAGCTGCAGCGCGCCGTCGACAACGTCGAGCTCGAAGTGCGGCCAGACCTGCGGATCCCGTTGCTTATCAGCGCCGGCACGGCCGTCTTCCCACATGACGGCGACAGCTATGAGGCGCTTCTCGCAAAGGCGGACAGCCGCATGTATCGCGACAAGAGCCAGCGCAAGGCCGCCCGCGCACAGCTGCGCAGCACCGAAGCGGGGGCGGAGGCGCCACCCGTGTCTCGCAACCGCGCAGCCATTTAGCACCGCACCCTTCGCACCCCTCGCTCGCGTAGACTTCATTCGTGTTGACCCTTCCGCTGGCGCAGGTCGACGCCGCCTCGGTGCGACAGCGTCTCCTCACCATCGACATCAGCGGGCACGCCTTCGAGTACCTTGCGGGACAGGCGGTGCGGATCGCACCGCACGGAGGCGCGGACCGGCGCCCGTACTCCATTGCCTGCTCACCGGAACGGGCGGCGGAGATGCGCGCCATCCAGCTGCTCATCGCGATGGAAGGTGGCGCAGAGGACCTCGATTGGGCAAGGCGAGGCGCGCTCGTGGACGTCGACGGTCCGATCGGGACGTTCACGTTTCCCGCATCTCTCGACCTCCCGTGGGTGCTGTTCGTGGCCGGAGGGACTGGTATCGCGCCGGTTCGTGCCATGCTGGACCATGCGCTGCGCCGCCATCCGTCGCAGAACCTGTCGCTGCTCTACAGCACGCGGCGGAGCGACGAGTTCGCGTTCGTGGACGAGCTGCGCGAGCACGAACGACGCGGAAAGCTCGAGCTGCACCAGACGGTGACGCGGGACGAAAGCACCTCGTGGGGCGGCAGGCGGGGCCGCATTGGACGGGATCATTTCGAGGCCGTGCTGCACGAGCCTGCCTCGACGCTCTGTTTCGTATGCGGGCCGCCGTCGCTCGTCAGCGACTCAGCGGCCACCCTTCAGGAACTCGGCGTGCCGGTCGGATCGATCAAGACTGAGAACTGGGCGAGATGACTTACTGGCCCTCAGGGATGACCTGGAGCGCGTCTTTCACCTCCGTCACGCCATCGACCTGTCGCGCGAGCGCCAGCGCTTGATCGTGCTCCGCCTGGTTCTTCACGCGGCCTGACAGCGTCACGACGCCCTTGTAGGTGTCGACATCGATCTTCATGCCGCCGACGGCGGGATCGTTCAGCATTGACGTTTTCACGCGCGTGGTGATCGTTGTATCGTCGATCGTCTCGCCGATCGTCTTGCCACAGCCGATCGTCGCGAGCGGCGCCGCCAGGATCACCGCGAGAATCGTGGTCTTCCAACAGCCGAGCTTCTTCATCGAACCTCCGTAACTCGAGGCGGACGCTGCCCCGGGTCCCCGGACAGCTGCAACCTACATGCCCGTGATGTGGAATCCGGCGTCGACCATGAGGACTTCGCCAGTGATTCCGCGCGCCGCATCGCTCAAAAGAAACGCGGCGGCATCGCCGACCTCGCTGGTGTCGACGTTACGGCGAAGTGGAGCGCGTTCGCGATACACGTTGAGAATGCTCGAGAATCCGCCGATCCCCATCGCGGAAATGGTCTTGATGGGACCGGCTGACACGGCGTTCACGCGGATGTTCTTCGGGCCGAGATCCGCCGCAAGGTAGCGAACGTTTGCTTCCAGCGCAGCCTTCGCCACGCCCATCACGTTGTAGTTCGGAAATACGCGTTCACTGCCGAGGTACGACAACGTCACGATGCTCCCGGATCCCCGTTTCTCCATTAGCGGCGCAGCGCCGCGGGCCAGCGCGATCAACGAGTACGCCGAGATGTCCATCGCCAACCGGAAGCCCTCCCTCGAAGTGTTGACGAACGGCTCGGACAGCTCCTCTTTGCGCGCGAACGCCGCGCCGTGCACGAGAAAGTCGAGGCCGCCAAACTCCTGATCGAGCTTCTTGAACACCGCGTCGATGTCGCTATCGGAAGTGACGTCGCACGGCACGATCAGCGGCGGTTCCGGCAACCCCTCCGAGAGCTCCTGCACGTTCTCTTCGAAGCGTCCCTGGTAGGTCAGCGCGAGACGCGCCCCGCGCTTGGCGGTCGCCTGCGCAATCGCCCAGGCAATGGATCGCTTGTTGGCCACGCCGACAACGAGGCCATGCTTTCCTGTGAAGTCGCTCACCTTGGGACTTGGAACTTGGGATTTGGGATTTCCTCAGCGCCCGCGTTTACGACCAGGCGGACGAGGTCCGCGCGGCTGTCCCTGTCCCTGGCCCGGACGTCCGCCGCCGCCACGCTGACCGCCCGGAGGGCCGGGACGGTTGCCGTTCTGCTGCTGCCCCTGCGAGGAGCCGTGGCGCGGGCCGCCGAAGCGAGGCGGCTGTCCGCTCGACTGTCCTGGCTGGTTAGGGCCACGCATGGCGCGGCGACCGTGGTTATGCCGCTGCTGCCCACCGCCACCGCCGCGATTGGCATCGAAATCGCCGCGCCCACGGCCGCCTGGCTGACGGATCGTAAACTCCGGAATCTTTCGCTCCGGCGCCTGACCCTCGGGCCGCGGTAGCGTCGCGCGAATCAACCGGCGGTGCACGGGACCGTCATCATTGCCAGCGTCGTCGCCAGACGGGGCCGCGTCATCGTCAACGCCCATATCGGCGCTATCGCCCTCCGCCTCGGTCTGCTCGCTCGCGGAGGCGGCGACCTCCGCCGGCGCGTCGTCAGGTCCGATTACGTCCTCTGCGATCTGTTCTTCGTCGGGCATATCGATATCGGGCACCGCCGCACGGGGACGAGCGGCATCGGCAGGGTCGCCCGCCAGCACGCCGTCCTTCTTGCGGCGAGGCGCAGGAACCTTGGCCTGCTTGTATTCGTGATCCGCGTCACACGTTGTGCAGCGAGTCTGCTTCACCTGATCTTCGATCATCGCGACAATCGCGTGATTGGTGATGCGGCGCTCGCGCGGACAATAGTCGTCCAGAATGTCACCGAGCCGAAGCCGGCGTTGCTGCATGAATTCCCCCGGAGCCGTTCCTTTTCAGGCGGGATTCGTGCCCCTCGACGACGCTCGGGGCACCCTGAGCCTGGCCGAAGGGTAAAAAGGCGGCGGTAGGTCAGAGTTTACCCAGAAAATCCCAAATCCCAAATACCAAATCCCAAACCCCAGCGTCCCCGCTTCTATTGGGATTTGGGGGTTGGGTCTTGGGGGTTGGGATTTGCCGTCACGATCCACTCCCGGCATTCGCGCAACGCGGCCTGCACGGCGTCCGGATGTGTCGATTGCGGCGTGCGGCGGGCCTGCACGGACGCCAGCGCGGTGGCCGCGCGCGGCGCGTCCTCACCGAACATCTCGCTCGCCGTACGCCACTCCTCCATCGTCAGATCACTGAAGTCGCGCCCCTCGGTCAGCAACCGCCGGACCATTGCGCCGACGACTTCGTGCGCGCGGCGGAACGGGACGCCGTGCGATGCGAGGTAGTCGGCGACGTCGGTCGCGAGCAGCAAGCCCGACGCGGCGCGCTCCGTCCGCTCCCCGTTCAGCGAGAGACGCGAGATGACGGCGTGCGCCGCGGCGAGGCAAACGGCCAGCGTGTGCTCGGCGTCGAAGACCGCCTCTTTGTCTTCCTGCAGGTCCTTGTTGTATCCGCTCGGCAGCCCCTTCATCGTCACCAGCCAGCCGGTGAGTCGGCCGACCGCGCGACCGGTTTTGCCGCGTACGAGCTCCAGCGGATCCGGATTCTTCTTCTGCGGCATCATGCTGCTGCCGGTCGCCGACGCGTCCGACAGCTCGAAGAACCCGTGCTCTTCGCCCGTGAAGATGATCAGATCCTCTGCGATGCGGCTGAGATGCACCATCGCGAGTGACACCGCGAAGAGAAACGACGCGACGAAATCGCGATCGGACGAAGCGTCCATGCTGTTGCGAACCACGCGCGAGAAACCCAGGCGGCGAGCGAGCAGGGCGGTATCGACGGGATAGCTGGTGCCGGCAACCGCGCCCGAGCCGAGCGTCAGCGCATCGGCTTCATCGGCTGCGGCCTGCAGTTTCGCGAAATCGCGGCGGAGAGCCGCCGCGTGGGCCAGGAAGAAGTGCGCCACCAGGACCGGCTGCGCGCGGCGCATATGCGTGTAGGACGGCATCAGGGCCGCGCCCGCCTGCCCGGCCTGGTCGGCGCAGGCGGCCACCACCTTCGCGAGCGCCGCCTGCAGCAGAGGAATGCGGCGGCGTACGTACAAACGCAGATCCAGCGAGACCTGCTCATTGCGCGAACGGCCGGTGTGAAGCCGGCGCCCGGCATCGCCGATCCGTTCCACCAGTTTCCGCTCGACAAAGCTGTGCACGTCCTCGTCGGGACCGGACACCCACGAGGGATCGCGGCGACCTTCGTCGAGAATCGCCTGCAAGGCGTCGGTGATGGCGCGGGTGTCGTCAGCCGACAGCACGCCCGCGGCACCGAGCGCCTCGGCCCATGCGAGGCTGCCGGTCACGTCGTCTTCGAACAACGCGCGATCGAAGCCGAAGGAGATCCCGAAGTCGAACGCCGCAGGATCGGGCGCCGTATCGAAACGGCCGGACCAGAGTGTCATGAATGATGTGCGGAGACGACCCGGTGAGACCCTCTGAAGAGCTCCACGCGGACTGTCGCGTCCAGCGCATGCATCGCCTCGACACCAAGTGCGGCATGCGCGGCGTGCAGCACAACCGCGGCCGGTGCCTCGCACACCGTGCCAGAGACGTCGTCGGTGACGCGACCGACGCCGTGATTGCCGGCGATGGTCGTGACGCTTTCGATCAGCTCGGTCAGGGTCATCGGAACGCCGTTGATCGCGACGGGCAGACCACTTTCGAACGAGATCTCGAGGTGCGCGGCCGCATCAGGTGCGCGCGTGGACGACGTTGTGAGCGAGTAGATCTCTTCCGGCAACGCATCGCCTGCGTGGCGGGGTCCGCGTTCGAATGATCGCCCCCACAGGGTCGTGTGGACGGTATAGCCATTGTCTGCCGCGGGCGCGCCGGCGGCAGCGATCACGCGCATCGACGGCTCGATCGCACGTGCTGCGGCCTCAATCGCCTTGTGGTCGCCGGCATCTCCGCCATGCGCAATCGCCGTCGCCGCTTCGATCGTGGCGATCTCGATGAGCTTCCGGGCAATAAGCGGCCGCGCGAGCGCGTCAGCGAGTGGATAGTCCGCGGCGTCCTGACGAAGGGAGCCGAGTATGCAGTCGCGGGCGAACTCCTCGCGGACGTCCAGCACGTGGGCGCGAGCCGCGCCAGCGGCCAGGGCAGCCTGGCGCACGCCTTCGAGCTCGCGTCCCTGTCCGACGTCGAGCGTCATCGCGACGATCTCCGCCCCGAAAGTTGCCGCGAGCCACGGAATGGCGGCGCAATTCTCCGGACTCCCCGAGCAGGCGAACACGATGCGTTGTGTCAACTCGTCTGACCCTCTCCTGCAATACTCTCCAGCCGCTTGACGAGCGCCCGTGCCCGACGGACATCAGGCGCAATCACCAGAATCGTGTCGTCGCCGGCAATCGTGCCGACGATCTCGGGCAGGCGCGAGCGATCGAGCGCGACGGCGAGCAGTTGCGCCTGCCCCTCGCCGGTGCGCAACACCAGCATCTGCTGCACGCGATCGACGCGCGTGAGGTACTCGCCCAGACCGCGGTGCAGGAGCGACCTCGCGGCGTGCCCGTTCGGCGCCGGCTGGGCGGGCGCCTGGTAGGCGCCGTCCGCGCCTCCTTTGACGAGCCCGAGCTCGCGGATGTCGCGCGAGAGCGTCGCCTGGGTCACGTCGAACCCCGCGCCGCGCATCGTGCGCCGCAACTGCTCCTGGCTGCGGACGGGCGCGCGCTGGATCGCGTCGAGGATTGCCGCCTGACGGCGCGTCTTCACCTCAAAAGGATACATCAAAGTCTTGACTGATTATGCATCCGACTGTATAAATATTCTTTCCTGGATCGACCGTAGAGAATGGCCATAGCAGCCCCGTTCGACGCCACCCAGTCCTCCCTCGCCGGCACGACACGCCGCACGCGTGTCGCCGTGGCCGGTGCCACCGGCTACGCCGGGCAGGAGCTGGTGCGCCTGCTCGCGCGGCATCCGGCGGTCACGCTGACGACGGCGATGTCCTCGGGCGCCTCGAGCACACCCCGCCCGCTTCCGGCGCTCGCGCGCATCTGGGATGACCCGGTCGTCCCGCTTGACGTCGATCGCCTTGTGGCGTCGGCGGACATCGTGTTCCTCGCGCTTCCGGAAACCGCCTCGGCGGAGCTCGCGCCCACGCTGCTCGAGCGCGGCGCCCGCGTCATCGATCTCTCCGGCGCGTTCCGCATCCGCAGCGACGCGGACCGGCAACGGTGGTATCCGGCGACCGCCACGCTTCCGGCGGGCGTGGTCTATGGGCTGGCGGAGCGCGATGCCGCGGCGATCCGTGACGCGCGTCTCGTGTCCTGCCCCGGCTGCTATCCGACGGCGGCGCTGCTCGCGCTGGAGCCGCTGGAGGCGGCAGGCCTTATCGAAGGCACCGTGATCGTCGACGCGAAATCGGGCATCTCCGGCGCCGGCAAGGCGGCGAACGACCGCACGCATTTCTCCGAGAATCACGGCAGCGTGGCTGCGTACGGCCTCTTCTCGCACCGCCACAACGCGGAGATCGAGCAGGAGCTGAAGCGCGACGTCACGTTCGTGCCCCATCTGGTGCCGCTGGATCGCGGGATTCTCGAAACGATCTACGTATCATTGACGCGCGGCACAACCGAAGCGCAGGTGTCCGGCGCGCTGGAAAACGCCTATCGTGACGCCCCGTTCGTCCGCCTCACCGGCGCGGCGCTGCCCGAAATCAAACATGTCGCGCATACGAACTTCTGCGACATCGGGTGGAAGGTGGATGACGCGCGCGGTAGGCTCGTATTGATTGCCGTCCTCGACAACCTGATCAAAGGCGCCGCCGGACAGGCTGTGCAGAATCTCAACATCGTGCTGGGACTCGACGAGCGGACGGGACTGCTTTGATGGCCGGCGCTCCAAGAGCCAAGACCCCGTTCGTCCTGAAGCTGGGAGGCGAGCTCCTGGAGCAACCGGTCGATCTCGAGCGGATTGCTCGTTCCATCGCCGCGCTTGCGCAGCGCACCTCGCTGGTCGTGGTTCACGGGGGTGGCCGCGAAATCGACGCAGCGCTCGTCACAGCGGGGATCGAGAAGCAGCAGGTGGACGGACTGCGCGTCACCGACGCACGCACCCTCGATGTCGTGGTGGCGGTGCTGGCGGGCGCAATCAACACGCGCCTGGTCGCCGCGATCAGGAAGGCTGGCGGGCGCCCGGTGGGGCTCACCGGCGCGGATGCGTCCGTGGCGACGATGAAGCGTTCGGCGCCAGTTGCGAGCATGGCCGGTCCGAGAGTGGATCTCGGGCTCGTCGGTTCGCCCATCGACAACGGCTCGCCGCAGCTGCTCACCGATCTACTCTCGCGCGGATACGTGCCGGTCGTAGCCTGCATTGGCGCGACGCGCGACGGCCAGCTCTTGAACGTCAACGCCGACACGCTGGCGGCGCATCTGGCCGCTGTCCTCGGCGCGCGGCGGCTCGTGATTGCCGGGGGTACGTCCGGCGTCCTCGACGGAGCTGGTCAGACCATCGAGCGCCTCGACTCGCGCGGGGCAGCCCGCATGATCAAGGCGGGAACCGCAAGCAAGGGGATGGTCGCGAAGCTCGAGGCGTGCCGAGCCGCCTTGCGCCGGGGGGTCGGCGATGTGGTCATCGCCAACGGCCGGGACATTCCGCTCGAGACGCTCGTCGCGGCAAAGGGGCCGCTTTCTGGATGCACGCAGGTGGTGAGATGAAACTGACACTCGACGACATCAAGGCGCGGGAGTCGCGCCATGTGGTCCAGACGTACAAGCGGCAGCCGATCGCCTTCGTACGCGGCAGCGGCTCCCGTCTGTACGACGTCGACGGGCGCGAGTATCTGGACCTCGTCTCCGGCATCGGCGTCGCGTCGCTTGGACACGCGCATCCGGGTCTTGCCGCAGCAATCGCCGACCAGGCAGCGACGCTGATACACGTATCGAACCTCTACTACCACCCGCTGCAGGGCGAGGCGGCTGCGCGGCTCACGCAGCTGTCCGGCCTCGCCCGCGTGTTTTTCGCGAACAGCGGCGCCGAAGCTGTCGAGGGCTGTCTGAAATTCGCGCGCCGCTACTGGTACTCGCAGGGCGTCACGTCGCGCACCGGTTTCGTCGCAATCGAGGGCGGATTTGCGGGACGCACGTTCGGCGCACTGTCGGTCACCTACGACGAGCACTACCGCGCGCCGTTCCAGCCGCTGCTCGGCCCGGTGACCTTCGTCGCGTCCGGCGACACCGCGGCGCTCGAAGCGGCGGTCGGCGACCGCACGGCTGCCATCATCGCCGAGCCGATCCAGGGTGAAGGCGGTATTCGGCCGATGTCGCGCGAGTTTGCCCAGGCCATTACCGACGTCTGCCGCCGCACCGGCACGATCCTGATCGCGGACGAAGTGCAGACCGGTCTTGGGCGTACGGGCCATCCGTTCTACTTCCCGGCGCTCGGCCTTCAGCCCGACCTCATAAGCCTCGGCAAGGCGCTCGGCGGCGGCGTGCCGGTGGGCGCGGTCCTCATGTCGGAGCGCGTGGCCGAGGCGATTGCGCCCGGCGATCACGGCAGTACTTATGGCGGCAACCTGCTCTCCTGCCGCGCGGCGGTGTATTTCCTCGAGCAGCTGATGGACAAGGGGCTGCTGGACCACGTGAAGACCGTGGGCGCCCATTTCGAGCGTCAGCTGCGTGCACTCGCGTTGAAGCACCCGGTGATCGTGGAAAGACGCGGCGTTGGCCTGATGCAGGGCCTTCAGCTCGCCATCGATGCGATGCCTCTCGTCGACACGGCTCGTGAACGCGGGTTACTGGTAAATCGCACGAATGAAAAAGTCGTGCGGATGCTTCCGCCGCTGACGATCGAAGCGGTGGATCTCGATCGGGCCATCGACATCCTCGACGGTGTGTTTGCGGCCGTCGAAGCGGAGGTGCACGCATGACGTCGTTGCAACTGGTGTCAATCGCAGGGATCGGGGATCAGGGATCAGGGATCAAGAGCAATGGTGTTCTTGATCACGAATTCCCGGTTCTTGATCCCCGATCCCCGATCCCTGATCCCGACGCGATCACGCTCCGCACCGCCGACGCGAACGAAGCAGCGGCCATTCACGAGCTGATCGTCGAGCATCTGGCCGAGGGACACCTCCTCCCGCGCGAGCGTGGCGAGATCGCCGTGCACGCGCACCGCTTCGTCGTCGCCGTGCAGGGCGACGAGGTCCTCGCGTGCGCGGAGCTGGCGCCCCTGAGCCGCTCGGTCGCAGAGGTCCGTTCGCTGGTCGTCAGTCGCGAGGCGCGGAGTCTCGGCGTCGGACGCCGCCTGATCGACGAGCTCCTTCACCGCGCAGCGATGGCCGGCTTCGACAAGCTCTGCGCGTTCACGCACTCGCCCGGGTACTTCGTCCACCTGGGGTTCTCGATCGTGCCGCACGCGTGGGTGCCCGAGAAGATCGTGACCGATTGTCATGCTTGCCGCCATTTCCGGCAGTGCGGGCAGTACGCAGTCGTGCGCTCGCTCGAGCGGGCGCGGCATGCCTGTGTCCCGCTGGCGGCCCTGCATGGCTGACGTGATGCCGTTGACGCGGCCGTTCACGGTCACGCCGATCGACGGCGGCATCACGGCGCCCACCGCCTTCCGATCCGCCGCCGTGCATTGCGGCATCAAGGCGAAAGCGGGCGCGCTCGACCTCGCAGTGCTGGCGGTCGATACCTTCGCATCGATGGCGGGACTCTTTACGACGAATCTCGCCCAGGCGGCGCCGGTTCTCGTCTCGAAGCGTCATCTCGAAGTCACTCACGGCGTCGGGTGCGCGATCGTTGTCAACAGCGGCTGCGCCAACGCGTGCACCGGTGACGATGGTCTTGCCAACGCCGTCACGATGGCATCGGCGGTCGCTGCCGACCTCGGGTGCCAGCCGGAGCAGGTCCTCGTGGCGTCGACCGGCGTCATCGGTGTCGCGCTCAGGATGGATCGGCTGGTCCCTGGCATTCACACCGCGTGTTCCTCGCTAGCGCACGGGAACGCCAGTGAAGCGGCCCGCGCAATCATGACGACCGATCCGTTTCCAAAGGAGTACGCCGTGCGCGTCGACACCGCGCAGGGATCGTTTTCCGTCGGGGGGATGGCCAAGGGCTCCGGGATGATCGAGCCGAAGATGGCGACGATGCTCGGCTTTTTGACGACCGACGCCCAGGCAACGCCCGCGATGCTGCACCGCGCGCTCGAGGCGTCGGCTCGCGATACCTTCAATGCCATCACGGTCGATGGCGAGTGCTCGACCAATGACTCGCTCTTTGCCATGGCATCCGGCACGAGCGGCGTCGTCATCACCGGGGAGCTCTATCCTGCTCTTCTCGAAGGACTGCTGGCCGTCTCCCGCAACCTCGCCCTCGGGATCGTCCGCGGCGGCGAGGGAGCGACCCGCATGATCGCGGTGACCGTCCGGAACGCGCGGACGATCGACGATGCGCGTCAGGTCGCGCGAACGATCGCGAATTCGCCGCTCGTCAAGACCGCGGTGCACGGCGCCGATCCCAACTGGGGCCGCATCGTCGCGGCCGCCGGCCGCGCGGGTGTGTTGTTTGACGTCGACCGCGCGGCCGTCCGCGTCGGCGGGATTCTCCTCTTTGAAAACGGGCTGCCGCACGACGAAGCAGCGCCAAAGGCGGCGGAGATGCTCCGGCGCGATACGGTGGACATCGAGGTGAGCCTCGGGGCAGGGGATGCGGCCGCGACCATCTGGGGATGCGACCTTAGCGCGGAATACGTGCGAATCAATGGCGAGTACCGGACGTAGGAGCCTCGACGTGCCACTGACGAAGGACTTCCTGTCAGTCCTCGATCTGTCCGCGACCGATCTCGCGCGGCTGCTCGATCTCGCGCAACAGCTGAAGGCGGATCGCCGACTTGGCCGTCAGGCACCTACGGCATCGGCGCTCGCCGGGCGGCACGTGGCCATGCTGTTCGAGAAGCCCTCGCTGAGGACCCGCTCGACCTTCGAGATCGCCGTGAAGGAGCTGGGCGCCGAGACCTTGCACGTCCCCTCTGAATTCGCCGACGGGTCGCGTGAGCCCCTTGACGACGTCGCGCGCAACCTCGAACGGTGGGTCCACGGCCTGGTCGTAAGGACGTACGCGCAGGAGAAGGTCGTGAGTATGGCCGCCGCGGCGCCGTGCCTGCACGTCATCAACGCGCTGAGCGACGAGCAGCACCCGTGCCAGGCGCTCGCCGATATGCTGACCCTGCAGGAGCGGTGGGGAACACTGCGCGGCCGGCGAATCGCATTCGTGGGGGACGGGAACAACGTGGCGACGTCCCTCGCGCACGCGACGGCGTTGGCTGGCCTTTCGCTGCACGTGGCCTCGCCACGCGGGTACGAGCTCCCGGAACAGGTGGTCCACGCCGCGACGCGCGTCGGGCAGGGGGGAACGATCCGCCTCTTCACCGATCCGCACGATGCCGTTGCGGGCGCCGACGCGATCTACACAGATGTCTGGACCTCGATGGGACAGGAGCGCGAGGTGGACCGGCGGAAACAGATCTTTGCCAACTACCAGGTGAACGCGCACTTGATGGAAGCCGCGGCGCCGCGCGCGCTGTTCATGCATTGCCTCCCGGCGCATCGAGGTGAAGAAGTCACCTCCGAGGTGCTCGATTCGCCGACGTCGGTCGTGTTCGACCAGGCCGAGAACCGGCTGCACACCCAAAAAGCGCTGCTTCTGATGCTGTTGTCGTAGGACGACCGCCCAAGCCTTCGGCGAAGGCGGAAGGTCGGCCTCGACGCAAATAGAGTAGGCCCGCCTCTACACGCATTTCGGAGACAATGACCCGCAGCATGGCCGCCAAGCCGTGGCTGGCGCACTACGACGCGGATGTGCCGCGCTCGCTCCAGCCGTACCCCGACAAGACACTTCTCGACTACCTGACGCCGCTGGCGCGCGACCACGGCTCGAAAGCCGCGCTCCTTTTCAAAGGCAGGTCGGTTTCGTATTCACAGCTGGACGCGGAAAGCGACGCGTTCGCCGCGGCACTGGCCGCGATGGGCGTACAACGCGGCGATCGCGTGGCGCTCGTGCTGCCGAACTGCCCTCAGTTCTTCATCGCCGAATTCGGCTCGTGGAAGGCGGGCGCCATAGTCGTGCCGGTGAATCCGACGTACACCGAGCGCGAGCTCGAATTCGCGCTCAAGGCCACTCAGGCGGTCTGCGTTGTGGCCCTCACGCCATTTTACGGAAGGCTCAAAGCGATTCAGGCACGGACGAGCGTGAGGCATCTGATCGCGACGTCCATCAAGGAATACCTGCCGCCGGCACTGCGCGTACTGTTCACGCTGTTCAAGGAGAAAAAGGACGGCCACCGCATCTCGATTGCCCGGGACGATACGTGGTTCCAGGACCTGCTCCAGCGGTATCGCGGCGCTCCGCGGCCGTCAGTCGTCGTCCGTGCTGATGATCGTGCGGTGATCCTGGCGAGCGGCGGGACAACGGGCACACCAAAAGGCGTGGTCGGGTTGCACCGCCACTACATCGCCGCCGGATTGCAGTTGTACGAGTGGACCAAGTCTGCGAAGCGCCCGTGGATTGACGCGATCATGCTTCCGTTGCCGCTGTTTCACGTCTATGCCAACGTCGGGGTGCAACCGCTCGCGTTCATCGGCCCCAACCCGGTCTCGCTCGTCCCGAACCCGCGCGACATCGACGACCTGCTGAAGACGATCAAGCAGGTGAAGCCCGCTTTTGTCAACGGCGTGCCAACGCTGTACACGGCAATCCTGAATCACCCCAGGGTGCGAGCCGGCAAGGTGGACCTCAGCTCGATCAGATTGTGCTTCTGCGGCGCCGCGGCACTAATGGGTGAAACGAAACGACAATTCGAGGAGCTGACAGGCGCCAGGCTGATCGAGGGCTACTCGCTGACGGAAGGCATGATGGCGTGCTGCGTCAATCCCGTGCAGGGCATGAACAAGCTGGGATCGATCGGCGTGCCGCTGCCGGATGTCGAAGTGCAAATCGTCGACACCGACGATGCAGAGCGGCTGATGCCGACAGGCGAGGTCGGAGAGATGCTGCTGCGCGCGCCGCAGCACATGGTCGAGTACTGGAACAACCCCACCGAGACGGCCGAGACCCTGCGCGCCCATGGTCCCGGCGGGCCCTGGGTCCACACCGGCGACCTCGCCCGCATGGATGACGATGGCTTCATCTTCATCGTCGATCGCAAGAAGGACATGCTGAAGACGAGCGGATTCCAGGTGTGGCCGCGCGAGATTGAAGAAGTGCTGACCACGCATCCCTCAGTCATGGAGGCTGGAGTGGCAGGCGTACCAGACGCGGCTAAGGGCGAAGTCGCGCACGCCTGGGTCGTCCTCAAGCCTGGAAGCAGTGCCACCGCCGAGGAGCTGCGATCGTTCTGTCGCGAGCATCTCGCGCCATACAAAGTGCCCGCGCACGTTGAATTTCGGACTGAGCTGCCGAAGACGATGGTCGGCAAAGTGCTTCGCCGCGCGCTCTCCGAAACTCCCAAAGCTTAACCACGAAGGTCATGAAGTTTCGTGACCATCGTGTCCGGCCTACGGTTGTCCGATCGATTTCACGTCAATTCCGCTCGTGGCGAGCGCCGCGCGGATCCGCGCGGCCAGCGCTGCGGCCCCGGGCGTGTCTCCGTGTACGCAGATCGTGTCCAGCGTGATCGGTACTCGCGTCCCATCGATCGCGATCACGGCGCGTTCCAGCGCAATCGTGGCGACGCGCGCCAGGACCTGCGCCGCGTCATCGATGACGGCGCCCGGCTGCGTGCGCGGCACGAGCGTGCCGTCGGGCCGGTACGCTCGATCGGCAAAGGCCTCGCACGCGGTTCGGAGCCCGGCTGCTTTGCCCGCCGCAATCAACTCGGAGGCCGGCAGACCGAACAGAATCAACGCAGGGTCGACCAACGCGATGGCACGCGCGATCGCGTCGGCCACGGAGCGATCGCGGACGGCAACGTTGAACAGCGCTCCATGCGGCTTTACGTGCTGCAGCCGCACGCCTTCCGCTGCAGCGATCGCCGCGAGCGCTTCGATTTGGGATACGACGATGTCTTCGATCTGCAGCGGCGGGAGTTGGAGGTCGCGGCGGCCGAATCCCTCGCGATCGGGGAACGACGGATGCGCGCCTACCGCGACGCCGTGGTCGCGCGCGAGGAGCACCGTCTCGCGCATCACGGCCGGGCCCCCCGCGTGTACTCCGCAGGCGACGTTGGCTGACGTAATGTGTGGCATCAGCGCGGGGTCCTGCCCAACCCCCTCGCCTACGTCAGCATTGAGGTCGATTCGCATGCGTTGGATACGAACACCCTTGTAATTCTTCCCACACTATTGCCGGTCGCGGGAACCCAGGATCGTCGATTTTCCTAAGGAACTCGTGCGGCACACCCGTTGCCCTATGGGAAGCCGTTGGCCTGTGGTTTACGGCAGGGCGCCGTAAATGCTGGGGGGAGCCAGGCTGACACTCCAGGAATGGGCGCCCTTCGGGGCGCCCTTTCCGGTTTCAATTCTGGTCTAAACCCCCGCCCCTTCCGGATACTCCAACGCCAGCTTCAGTTCACGGGCCAGCGAGTCCACCGTGGTGCCCGCGCGCTTCCACGCGCCTTCGGTTTCGAAGCGCAGGTCTCCGATGCGGCGCCCCCAGGGTGCGATAACGCGCCCGATGGCACGATAGTCGCCCCGGTCGGCGTGCTCCTGGTCGAGGCGGCGGACGACGTCTGGCGCCACCCTGATGAACGCACGCAGCGCGGTGGCGGCCTTGATGCTGTACTTCCGGCCGCCCCAGGCAGCCCCGAACACCACTGAGATCTGCCTGAAATAGTTCACGAAGAACCGCTTGGAGTCCTCCCGAAAGTCGGCAGCCTTGCGCGGTCCGCCGAACGCGTCGCTGGCAAAGAGCTTCTTGAGCTCCTGGGCGAGAGGCGCCTGCGCGACGCGGCCGCGTCCGACGCCAAGGAGCTTGATCTCGCCGTGGAGCGGCGAGTCTTCCTTATCGTTGAGCGCGCGCACGACGTCGTGCGCCGCTGCCAGCGAATCGTCGCGGTACAGCTGGCGGCCTGACAAGCTCACGAGGTGCGAGGCATTGAGGCGCGTGTGTTTGGCGTTGATCGTGACGAACATCTGCACGATGTGGTCTTCCGGGACGCGGTCGAAGATGATCGCGGGCACCGTAAAGTCGTGGTCCTTGATGTTTTCGATGTCAGCGTGCAGCGCGAGCAGCCGGTGCTGGCCGTCGATGGCGCGCAGAATCCCCTCGCGCTCGGGGACCTTGAGCCGGCCGACGGTCGCACCCGATTCAACGGGCTCGAACGTAAGCTTCTCGTCGCAGGAGATGATCACCGCGCCTGGAATCGACGGCAGATCCTGTGCCTGGCGACACTGCTCGTAATACTGGACAAGTTCGTCGATCTTTCGCCTGATGATCTGGCGTTGGTACGCCTTCTCGCTCGACGCGATGCGCCGTTCGAGCAGGTCCCAATTCACTTTCGACGGTGTCTTCTTCTTGCCCCCGCGGACGGGTGGCTGACCCGACTCGCCGTAGCTGAGCACCTCGAAGCGTACAAGCTTGTCGATATCGCTGGCCGTCAGAGACGCCTGGTAAAACTGGACGCCAAACTGCTGCATTCGAATCGCAGCGACGTTGATCATTCGGGTTTCCCCTCCGAACCGGGAGTCAGGGAGTAAGCGGTCTAGGAAAGAGGCGAATTGTAGTCATCTGCCCGCGCGAATCTCAATGATTTTTTGCATTTCTTTTCGCAGTCTTATCGCCTCCACCACCCGGAACGTCCTTTTGAGCAGACACTTAACAAGGTATAATCGCGGCTTCTCATGCATAGATTATTCGCCCCTTGCGTTGTCGCTACTGCTCTGCTCGCTGCCGCTCCCGCCTACTCCCAGAACGTTGCCACCGGATCGGTCACCCTTCCGGCTGCAGGTCGGTCCGATGGTGCCGCCCGCCCCAGTGCGGAGCTGCCACCGTCTGAGGCCATCAACTACGACACGATTCACCTGGAGAAGCGGCTGTCCGCCGTGCGCGCCAGCGGCGACATCACCGTGGACGGCGCGCTCGACGAGCCGGCATGGAGCACAGCCCCCATTGCGAATGGGTTCATCCAGAACGACCCGCGCGAAGGGACGGCCGCGACCTACGATACAGAAGTGCGCATGCTGTACACCGACGACGCGCTCTATTTCGGCGTCTGGGCGAAGGATGCGGAGGCATCGAAGATCATCGTCAGCGACCTGAAGAAGGATTACAACACCGGCAGCAGTGACGGTTTCCGCGTCGTCCTCGACACGTTCCATGACGGCCGCAACGCCTACCAGTTCGCGACCAACCCGTCCGGTGCGAAATGGGACTCGCAGATGGCCAACGAGGGGCGCGACAACAACTCGAACTGGGACGGTATCTGGGACGTGAAGACGCGCCTCACTGAGACCGGATGGTTCGCCGAGATCTGGATTCCATTTCGCACGCTCAAGTTCAGTGACGCCGATCCGCAGGTCTGGGGAATCAATTTCGAGCGCAAGCTGCGGCGGCTCAACGAAGACAGCTACTGGTCGCCGATTCCCCGCATTTACGACGCGCAACGTGTGTCCCTGGCCGGAACGCTGGAGGAGATGCGCGGGTTGCGGGCGGGGAAGAGCCTCCGCGTGAAGCCGTATGTGTTGACGAGCGGGAGCCGGGTCACCACGAAACCATTGGCGGGCGATTTTCAGGGCGGCCTGGACGTGAAGTATGGCGTCACGAACGGTCTCGTCTGGGACTTCACGGTCAACACGGATTTCTCGCAGGTCGAAGCGGACGAACAGCAGGTCAACCTGACACGATTCAACCTGTTCTTTCCCGAGAAACGCGATTTCTTTCTCGAGAACCAGGGGATCTTCAACTTTGGCCAGGAGGGCGGCGGAGGCGGCGGCGGCAACTTCGGCGCCGGCCGCACGAACCAGACGCAGGACATGCGCCTGTTCTTCACGCGCCGCATCGGACTCTCGGATGCCGGCCAGGCGCTCCCGATCCTGGGCGGCACGCGCCTGAGTGGTCGGCAGGGTGCCTATTCGATCGGCGTGCTCAATATTCAGCAGCGCGAAGACCAGGGCGTTCCGGCCACCAATTTCAGCGCCCTGCGGCTGCGCCGCGATGTCCTCGCGAATTCAGACGTCGGCGCCGTGCTGCTCGATAAGGAAGTCAACGGCCCGAGTTTTAACCGCCTCGCCGGCGTTGATGCGAACTTCCGTTTTGGAAACCTGCAGTTGACCGGTTTCGCAGCAAGAACGTTCTCGCCTGCGACCGGGATCGCCTCGAAGGGCAGTGAGCTCACGTCCCGAGCCAGCTTCGACTACCGGAACCGGCAATGGCGGGCGGCCGCCAAGTTCACGACCATTGGCGATGGATTCAACGATGAGCTCGGCTTCATTCCGCGCGTCGGAGTCAATGAGATTAATACGCAGCTCAACCGGACGCTTAGGCCGAAGTGGCTCCCTCGTGCGATCCGCGAGTTCATGCCGCACTGGGTTGTATCGCAATTCAATCGTCAGGATGGAGGCGCGCTTGATCAGCGGGCGCAGGACTTTCATTTTGGGATCAACTTGGCGAACGGGTCTTTCATCGAGCCGGGTGTAAACACCAACCTCGAGATCATTCGCACGCCGTTCATGCTGAACAGCTCGCGCGGAGTGGAGGTTGTCAACGGACGGTACGAGTACTCGGAGTACTTCATTACGTACCGAGCCAACGACTCGGCCCGCCTGTCGTCGGGGCTTCGGTACGGAATCGGAAAGTTCTACGACGGATACAAACGCACCTACGCGTGGGGACCAACTTTCCGGCCCAATGAGAAGCTGAATGCCTCGATCGTCATGCAGCTGAATGACATCTCGCTGCCGACGGTATCGTACCTGTCGACGCTGACGACGACTCGCCTGAACTACAACTTCAACACGAAGGTGTTCGTCAACGCGCTGCTCCAATACAGCACCGACTCGCATCAACTGAGCTCCAACATCCGGTTCAACATCATCCACCGGCCGCTCAGTGACTTCTTCTTCGTCTACAACGAACACCGCGACGAGCGCACAGGCCTGATGCAGGACCGTTCGCTCATCGCCAAAATGACCTATATGGTCGCGTTCTAGCATGGTCGCGTTCTAGTGAGGTGCCGCGTCCCAGCAGCGCTGGCAGCGGCGCTCCTCTTCGCTCCGCTGCTGGCAATCGCCCAGGACCTCCCCGCCCCGAAGGTCGACTCCAGCGCCACGCACCTGACCCGCCGGCTGTCGGCCGCGCGCACCTCACTCCCCATCACGCTCGATGGCGCGCTCGACGAGCCGGCCTGGAACGAAGCGCCGATTGCGACCGGGTTCATCCAGAACGACCCGCGCGAAGGGTCGCCGGCGACGTATGACACCGAAGTGCGCGTGTTGTACACAGACGACGCCCTCTACTTCGGCGTCTGGGCCAAAGACGAAGAGCCCTCGAAGCTCATCGTCAGCGACCTGAAGAAGGACTACAACACCGGCAGCAGCGACGGTTTCCGCATCGTCCTTGACACGTTTCATGACGGCCTGAACGCCTACCAATTCGCGACCAACCCATCCGGCGCGAAATGGGACTCCCAGATGGCCAACGAGGGCCGCGATAACAACCCGAACTGGGACGGCGTCTGGGACGTCAAGACGCGTATCACCGACACGGGATGGTTCGCGGAAATCTGGATTCCGTTCCGCACGCTCAAGTTCGGCGACGAAGATCCGCAGGTGTGGGGGATCAACTTCGAGCGCAAGCTGCGCCGGCTCAATGAAGACAGCTACTGGTCGCCGCTGCCGCGCATTTACGATGCGCAGCGCGTGTCACTCGCGGGCACGCTCGAGGGGATGCGCGGGCTGCACGCAGGCAAGAGCATCCGCGTGAAGCCCTACGCGTTGACCAGCGGCAGCCGGGTTACCGCGAAGCCCATGGCGGGCGACTTTCAGGGCGGCGTCGACGTCAAGTACGGCGTTACCTCCGGCCTCGTCTGGGATTTCACCGTCAACACCGATTTCGCGCAGGTCGAGGCGGACGAGCAGCAGGTCAATCTGACGCGATTCAACCTGTTCTTTCCCGAGAAACGCGATTTCTTTCTGGAGAACCAGGGGATTTTCAACTTTGGTCAGGACGCAGCCGGGGTCGGTGGTGGCGGTGTCAACTTCCGCTCCGGCCGCACGAACCAGACCCAGGACTTGCGCCTGTTCTTCACGCGCCGCATTGGACTCTCCGACGCCGCCCAGGCGCTTCCGATTCTTGGCGGCACGCGCCTGAGCGGACGCCAGGGTGCCTATTCGATTGGGGTACTGAACATTCAGCAGCGTGAGGACCAGGGAGTTCCGGCCACCAATTTCAGCGCGTTGCGGCTGCGCCGCGACATCCTCGCGAACTCCGATGTCGGAGCCGTCCTGCTGGACAAGGAAGTCAACGGGCCGGCTTTCAATCGCCTCGCCGGCCTGGATGCGAACTTCCGCATTGGAAACATGCAGGTGAATGGTTTCGCGGCAAGGACGTTCTCACCCGCGAACGCGATCGCCTCGAAGGGCGGGGAGCTCACGTCGCGCGCGAGCTTCGACTACCGGAACCGGCAATGGCGGGCGAACGTGAGGTTCACGACCGTCGGAGAGCGATTCAACGACGAGCTCGGGTTCATTCCGCGTGTCGGCGTCAACGAGTTGTACGGACGGTTTGACCGGACGTTGCGGCCGAAGTGGCTTCCGCGCGCCATACGCGAATTCCAGCCGCACTGGGTGCTCGCTCAGTTCAATCGTCAGAATGGAGGCGCGCTCGATCAGCGGGCGCAGGACTTCCACTTTCCGGCTAACTTCGCGAACGGCTCCTTCCTGGAAGTCGGTGAGAACACGAACCTCGAGATCATTCGCACGCCATTCGCACTGAACAGCTCGCGCGGCGCGCGGGTTGAAAACGGACGTTACGAGTACACGGAGTACTTCATCACCTACAGTGCCAACGACGCGGCGCGTTTCTCCTCGAGCGCCCGGTACGCGATCGGAAAGTTCTATGACGGGTACAAACGCAACTATTCGTGGGGACCGACGTTCCGGCCGAACGAGAAGCTCAATGCGTCGTTGAATGTGCAACTCAACGACATCACGCTGCCGACGGTGTCATATCTGTCGACGTTGATGACGACGCGCGTGAACTACAACTTCAACACGAGGGTCTTCCTGAACGCGCTGCTGCAATACAGCACCGACTCGCATCAACTGAGCTCCAACATCCGGTTCAACGTCATCCACCGTCCGCTCAGCGACTTCTTCTTCGTCTACAACGAACACCGTGACGAGCACACGGGCCTGATGCAGGACCGTTCGCTGATCGCGAAGATGACCTACATGGTGGCCTTTTAGAAAACCCCAAAGCCCAAATCCAAAACCTGACGACGTTGGGATTTGGATCTTGGGATTTGGGATTTGGGATTTTCTACAACGCGCCCGACGGCTGCAGACGCCCGATGTTCCACCACACGACCACGCGGTCCCTGAGCTTCGCAGCCCCGAACATCGCGACGCTGAACAGCGCGTACGCGACGAGAGCCTGATTCAGCGTCAGGCTCTTGTGCAAGGGTCCACTCAGCACACCGTAGACCAGCTCTACGTGAATCCAGTAGACGAACAGCGAGGCCCGACCGAACTCCTGAAGCACTGATCGTCCCGTCCAGATCGCGTTCCAGGCGTAGGCGAGCGGCAGCGATACGATCAGGATGCCGAGGCGCAGGAAAAAGAACGTCGGCGACGTCGTCCAGAAGTTAGTCTGCGCATAGATTGGCGGCAGGAACGCCGCGGCATAGGCCGCGATCGCGAGGGTCAGGCCGATCGCGAAGAGCTTGATGTTGACGCGTCGCTCGTCGGACGGCGTCCTCGCGGCGTCCAGCCAGACACCAACGACGCCTCCGGCCAGCAGAAAGGCCGCCCACGGAAACAGCGTGAAGGTCCCGCGTCCGGGAATCGGCCGGATGTACCACTCGATCGGGTCAGGCAGGGGTGTCAGCAGAGGCGTCGCACGGATGATCGGTGTCAGCATCGCGATGACGACCGTCCCGGCAATCAGCCATGCCGCGCGCGACTGGCGTTCACGTCCGAGACTCCAGAGAACCGCCGCCGCCAGCATCGACAGGCCCATGACGTTGAGGATGTCGACCTTGAGGAGGGCCTGGGCAGGCCCGCCGCCGCTGATCAACCAGGACTGCAACCGGAACAGGAAAGCGAGTCCGAAAATCTGCAAGCTCCTGCGCGTCGCGAGGGAGGCCGTCTCCTCGGCGGTCATTCCCCGCCGTAGCCTGGAGCCCGCCGCCAGCACCATCGAGAGCCCCGCCAGAAACAGAAAAGCGGGGGCAGCAAAGCCGCCGACGACCATCGCCCAGCCGTAGAGCGCATTTCCCCGTTCTGACAGTCGGGTCCACGCGTCGAGGGTATGCGCCTCGATCATGATCAGCACGGAGATGCCGCGCAGCCAGTCGATGTACCCGCGCCGGTTCATGGAGTGATGTCGAAGGTCGTGGAAAGCTCGATGTCCTGCCTGAACGAGTGCCACACCGAGCAGTACTTCTCGCGCGAGAGTGCAATCGCCCGCTCCACCGCCTCGGACGGCACCCCACCTTGGATCGCAAACCGAAGGGAGATAGTGAGGAATCGGCGAGGAGGGGTGTCGGCGCGCGTCCCGGTGAACGTGACGCGCAGCGCTCGCAACGGATGCCGGCCCTTGCGGATGATGTCGACAACGTCAGCCGCCATGCAGCCCGCAAGACCCATGGCGGCGTATTGCGTTGGCGAGGGCCCGGCCTTGCCGTCGCCGTCCACGACCGCCGTATTCGCCCCGCTCGTCGCGTCGAACCGAAGTCCGTCGGACCACACCAGCTCGGCGACGAGTGGCGGCTTCGCGTCGGCCATGACGCGTAAATCGTAGATCAGCGTGCCGTGACGTGCGCGGGCGGTCCCGACTTGTGATGCGGGGCGAGCAGTCCTCTCAGCACCAGCCATCCAGCCGGCAGCAGCACCAGCATGTAGGTCAGCGCGTGACCGAAGGCGCTGTCGGGTCCCCACGATTCGGTGGCTTCGTGGATGGGCCCGCTGAAGGGCAACAGATTCTGCTCGGACATCTCGTGGACGCCGAAAATCAGGAGCTGGATGACGAAGACGAACAGGAAGATCGCGGTGACCTGGAAAAACAAACCGAGATTCACGCGGTGGCCGTACTTGGACCAGAGAGCGGCGAGAGCGGCGGCACCCGCGACGCCGAGCGCCGCGCCAATCACAAGGCTCAGCGTCTCTTTGAGCTGCATCAACAGCAGCGCGGTCTCCATCCCCTCGCGCGTCACCATCAGCACGGTGAAGAGGAACACTCCGGCAAACGCGCCCGCCGCGGCTTTGCCGGTCGACGACGCCAGGCGCCCCTCGATGTCGCTCTTCATATGCCGTCCTGCGCGCCACATATGGACCACCATCCACGTAACCGACACCGCCGCCAGCAACGCCAGAGGCCCTTCGAAAAGCTCCTGGTTGGCTGCGTTGTAGAGGAGATAACCTCCGAGGGCGCTCAGGACGACCGCCGCGACGATACCGAGATGGACGGCACCCGTCAGCTCCCGTCGCCCCGATTTCCGCAGGTAGGCGAGGCTGATGGCGACAATGAGAAAGGCCTCGAGCCCTTCCCGTAAGGTGATGACGAAGGCCTGTAGCATGGCTTTTCCGAAATGAGATTGAGTCGCAGGAAGTCTAACCCGACCAGTTTGGTCGGATCAAGTCAAACTCTCTTGACTAATGAGACGAGCCACGGAGGCACCGAGACACGGAGCCTTTAATAAGCTTCCTCCGTGCCTTCGTGTCTCCGTGGCTTGTGTCAGGAACTATCGCCGCTGGCCAGACTGGGGAATGGTCCAGAGGTAGATGGAACGGCCGCTCACCGTTTGTGTCTGCTGCGGCTTCCAGTCGCCCATGTCGAACGCGTGCGAGACGACGCGCGTGCCGGGCTTGAGATCCTTCATCAGTTTGTCCGCGAGCTTCAGGTTCAGCGACGGCAGCAGGTAGAGGGTGACAACGGTCGCAGGGCTGATGTCGGCGGTGAAAAGGTCCTCGGCGCGGAATGTCACCTTGTCGGCGACGCCGCTCGAGCGCGCGTTCCCCGTGGCTTCGCGGATGCGCTCCGGGTCGATGTCGATGCCGACACCGCGCGCGCCGTACGCCTTCGCGGCGGCAATCGGGATCCGCCCGTCGCCGGACCCGAGGTCGTAGACGACATCGGTTGCCGTGACCTTCGCGAGCCTGAGCATCGCGTCGACAACGTCAGGAGGCGTGGGGACAAAGATGACGTCGGGCTCGCGCTGCGGCGCGGCGGCCTGCTGCGCGACTGCGGACGCGCCCGATGCGGCGGTTATCGCTACGACCAGCACCAACGTTTTCAGCGTCATGCTCTCCCTCCAACTTCCATGTTACCGCGCTATGCTCTGGCGATGGCGATCGTCGTCCAGAAGTACGGCGGCAGCAGCGTCGCCGACGTCGACAAGCTCAGGCGTGTGGCAGAGCGGGTGATGCGGACCCGCTCGCAGGGGCACGCAATCGTCGTTGTGGTTTCCGCGATGGGTGACACCACCGACGACCTTCTCGCAATGGCGAAGAAGGTATCTCAGAATCCCGAGCGGCGCGAGCTTGACATGTTGCTCTCGGCGGGCGAGCGGATCTCGATGGCCCTTCTGTCGCTCGCGATCCGCGAGCTTGGAGGCGACGCGATCAGCTTCACCGGCAGCCAGTCGGGCATCATCACCAACGATCGCCACGTCGATGCGCGCATCATCGAAGTGCGTCCCTTCCGGGTGCAGGACGAGCTTGCGCGCGGAAAGATCGTGGTAATTGCAGGCTATCAGGGCGTCTCGTACAAGAAGGAGGTCACGACGCTCGGACGTGGAGGCAGCGACACGACCGCCGTCGCGATGGCTGCGGCGCTCGACGCCGAGTACTGCGAAATCTGCTCGGACGTCGACGGTGTGTACTCCGCCGATCCGCGTGTCGTGGGGCCGGCGCGGCGGATCGGCACGCTGTCATACGAAGAGACGCAGGAGATGGCGGAGGCCGGCGCGAAGGTCTTGAACGCCCAGGCCGTGGAGTTTGCGAAGGAGAAAGGAATCGCGATCTATGCGCGTGCGACCAGCGGGCCACTCCCCGGCGCCGATCCCTCCAGCGACGGAACCGTCGTCCGTAAATCGGCGCCGCGGATGCCCGGCACGGTCGTCGGTGTCGCCAGCGAGCGTGAGGTGATTCTCCTCGAGGGCGAGGCGAAGCTGCCGGAGCTGCTCGCCCTGCTGGACGAGCGCGGCGTCGCCGGCAAACAGCTTCACGTCTTCAACGATCGCATCGACGTCGCCATTTCGCGCGAGAACCTGCATGACGAAGAGCGGCTTCGTGACACGCTGCAGACGCGGCTCGGTGGGCGCGCGCGGCTGATCGACGGCCTCGCGGCCGTCAGCGTGGTCGGTGCGGGCATCAACGCCACCTACGCGAACGTCCGTGCCGGATCGAATCTGCTCGCAGGCAAAGGCATTACGTTCGCCATGATCTCGACCTCGTCATTCCGTATCACGTGGATGGTGCCGCGCGACCGGACCGAGGAGGCCGTGAGGATCCTCCATCATGGCTTCATCGAGGCGCCGCAGGCTTTGCTGCCCTGAGCTCGCCTACACGCAACGGATCCCGGATCCCGGATCCCGGATCCCAGATCCCAGATCCCAGTCTAGTTGGTGTGCGCTGAGCGCACCGCGCGCTCGCTCCGTGTGGGGCGGAGATTGCGCATCACGCGGAGCAGGTGATCGCGCCACGTTGAAGGCTTCTCGGTCGTATCGACTGGCGACTCGGTCGCATCGATTGGCGACTCGATCGCATCGACTGGCGACAACGGGCGCCGGCGGTCACCCTCCTCGGGATGTCCGAGCTCGTCCTGGTACGTGGATGGGTGCGCGATGATCGCCGCGAAGTCGCGGAACGTCGCTTCCGCGCGGCGATCGCCCTGCGGAAACAGCCTGCAGAACTCATCGACCGTATCGCTGGGGTCAAGCCCGATGACACCGGCGTAGCCGCGAATCCACGCGCGCGCGTAGATGCCGCGAGGCCATACCGTCAGGTCGCCGCTCTCGAAGGCTTCGAGCTGCTCCCGCTTGATGCGCGTCGCGCTGACGATTTCATCGAGGGAGATCCGGTTCCGCTCGCGATGCCGTCGAAGGCGGGTAATGAAGGTCTCCTGAGGGGTCATTCTGGGTTCTCCGTGACCCGAGAACCTCAGCAATTAGCGCGCCCGCCCACCGCGCGAGGGGCTCGAGCGCTATCTGTTCAGGGCGTGCAATTTAGCGTATGCACACCTTTTCTGTGATCCCACGGGCCGCTACAAAATCGGCATTTCGATCACAGATTTGTGAGGACCCGTCACCCCGTGACTACGCCTCAGGGTGAGGTGAAATCGTCAGAGGGTCGGAACCTGTCCATCCAGGAATGACGCGAGCTGACCGGGGGCGAACTGCAGCCCGGTGTAGAACGGACCAAATTCCGCGAACTTCGCGCTCGCCTCGTCGAATCGCATCTCGTAAATCAGTTTCTTGAACACCAGCGGATCCTGCGCGAAGAGGTCAACGCCCCACTCCCAGTCATCGAACCCGATCGACCCCGAGATGACCTGAGTCACCTTGCCGGCATAGTGGCGGCCGATCATGCCGTGCTCGCGCATCATCGACGCGCGGCGCTCGAAGGTTTCAGAGTACCAGTTGATCGCTTCGCCGCGCCGCTTGTTTATCGGATAGAAGCAGACGTAGCGTGCGCCGGGAAGATCGAGAAAGAGGCGGCTCATCACGCGTTGGCGCTGCGTCTCCATCTCGCCGTTGAACGCATTGTCGAATTCGTCGGTGCCGGGTTTGTGGGCGGCGCCTACCTGCGCGTGCATCTTCGCGGTCATCTCGTACATCCCGAGTTCGACGACCGACACGTACGACGATGTGGGCTCGAGAAGATCGTGCAGCGCGGTGCGGGAGAAGTCGAGCTGCGCCTGGGCAAGCTGCTCGAATCCGCGTCGGAAGCAGACGAGCATCAGATCGGCTTTGTGGCCGAGCACCTGGACGAAGGCGGTCGATCCAGCGTCGGGTACGACCAGCGCGCCGACGGCTTGCTCTGCCATCCTGTGGCGATCGGCGCTCGAAAGGGGGCGGATGCGATCCCACCGCACCCGGTACATCAGGTGCAGAACGCTCCAGCCTTCGAGCGTTTCCGGAACGAACGGGTTGTGCATCAGGTGATGGTAAATCCCAAATCCCAAATCCCAAACCCCAAATCGAAGCCCGAATCCCAACGTTCGCTATTTCGGTTCGGCGAGGAGCTGTTCGATCGACGGCAGGATCTCTTCGGCCGGTCCGAGCAGTGACAGATCGACACGGGACGACGCGGGGGTCTTCTCCGCGTTGATTTCAGCAGTGAACGCCCCCCTCGCCTTCGCCTGGTCGACAAATCCGGCGGCCGGGTAGACGACCGCGGACGTGCCAATCGTCAGAAAAACATCGCACGTTGTCGCCTCGAATGCCCGATCGACATCCGCGCCGTCGAGCGATTCTCCGAACCAGACGACGGCGGGACGCGCCTGGCCGCCGCAATGGGGACACAGTGGAGGCAGCTCCGGGAGCGGCACGCGTTCGTCGCGCCAAGGCAGTGCGCCCTTCGGGCACGCCTTGAAACACTTGAGCTCCCAGAGCGAGCCGTGGAGACGAACCAGGCCACGTGTTCCTGCACGGCCGTGCAGATCGTCAACGTTCTGCGTAATGAGACGGAACCCGTCGTGTTGTGACCACCGCGCGAGCACGTCGTGCGCCGCATTCGGACGGCACGCGGCCACGCTTTCCCGCCGCCAGGCGTACCATTCCCAGACGAGCGAGGGATCGCGTGCGAACGCGTCCGGCGTCGCGAGATCTTCCGGCCGGTAGCGACGCCACAATCCCTCGGGACCGCGAAAGGTCGGCACGCCGCTCGCCGCGGACACACCGGCGCCCGTTATTGCTGTTACACGGCGTGCGGATGCAATGCGCGACGCGAGCTCGGTAAGGGCGCTATCGGTCATAATTTGCAACGTGCCTGGCTTCGACGCAGCAGCGCTCCTCGAGGAGTACGGAGATCAAGGTCTCGTGCGCGAGCTCGCGCAGCTCCTCGTCGACACTACACCCTCTCAGCTGGAGGCCATCCGAACGGCGGTGGCTGCAGGCGACGCCGTCACGCTGCGTGCAGCGGCCCACCGCCTGCGAGGATCCCTTCTGGCGTTCGGCGTCTCCGACGCCGTTGAAGCCGCGAGGACGTTGGAATCGATGGGGTCGGCTGGCGATCTGACGGGCGCCGAGGCGTTGAGCACGTCGCTGGCCAACGATGTTCAGTCGCTCCGCGAAAGTGCGCTGGCGTGGCTCATCGATCATCGACCGGCGGATGAGAGCCCCGCGTAGTAAATGCCGTTGAACAGGAACTTGAACGTCCCGTGCGACTGTGCGCGGAACGTGATCTCGGGACCGAACAGCAGTACGCGCCCCTTGCCGAGGGGCGCGTCGACGACCGCGGCGCTTCCCTTCAGATACGACTGACCCCACGCCCATCCGCTGCGCAGCGGCGAGTCGCTCTCGTACCAGGCGACAGTGGAGACACCATTGGCGACGGCGTTCGGCCCGAGGGTGAATGCGGGACTATCGTCGAAAAACACGTCCACCTGACGCCCGAACCCGTACGCGAGCGGCGTCATGTTGTCGACGCTGACGCGCAGCACCGATCCGGGCACGTAGAACCTGCTGCGCGGCAGTGGCTGCGTCGAACCGTCCGCGCTCTTTGCGACGAGCGCGCTCGTCACCGGCACGCCAAAATGCTTCGCGAGACGTGTCGAGCTCCCGATGGCCAGCACGGTGCCCCCCTGCTCGACGAACGCCCTCAGTTGCGGAATCGTGCGCGCCACGGTGACGCTGCCCGTGCGATCGCGATACTCGACGGGTAGATTCGCCGGCGACTGGGCTTCGTTCCCGTCGCGTTCCGGGATTGCGTCGGTCGGGAAAATCAGCACGTCGTACATCGCGCGGAGGTTGCCGGCATCGAGCGCCTGCGGGTACACGACGTCGAACGGAAATTCGTATCGCTCCAGTAGCCACCGGGTCCATCCGCTTTCGACCGACCCGCCGTATCGATCCCACAACCCGATACGAACGGCGCGCAGTTTCATCCCATCGACGGGAGGCCGCGACGACACGGCGGTAAACGTCAATCCGAGATCGGTCGCCGCCCTCTGCAGAACCGGCAGCGTTGTCGCCTTCGCCGCGATATAGATGGAGCCGGTCGCATCAGGCGCGCCGCCGAGCGTCCGGTCCCGGAGCCAGTACACGTCCTCGCCTGCCTTCAACAGCCGATTGACGACAATCGACGCGTCGTTCTGTTGATGCCCGACCAGGTACCCGGTCACGTTTTCCGCTGCCACGACGCGGCCTGCGAGCGGCCTGGCGACTCCGGTGATTCTCTCGAACGGCCCATCGAATCCATCGAGGATGCGGTCGAACTTGACCCCCATCTGGAACGCGAGCGTCCACCCGGCGCTGTCGTAGGGCGGAGTCGGTGGTGCGCCGGGATACGGAATGTCGTCCGGGTGGTCCTGCGGCTCGAACATGTCGAGCACGTGCGGCCGGAACGCCTGGCTGGTCTTCACGATGAACGAACCGGCCGGATAGCGGGCGGCGTTCACCGTAAACGGCGCGGACGCGCGCAGGACCGTGATGCCATTCAACAACAGCGCGTTCACGAACTTCGTTGCGGTGGGAAAGTCCGGTTGATCGGACGGCAGGATGTAGCCTCGCGGATCGCGGAGCTGCGGATCGCGGAGCTTGTCCCGGTCGAGGCGCGCCGCCGTGCCGGCCGCGCTGCCCGTGGCGGCCATGCGATGGGGCGACACCGTCCACGTATCGCGGCTGCCGCGCTCGATCGAATTCCTCCCCATCCGGTAGATGTTGAAGAGGAACGTTTCGCGATATCGTGACGCCGCGTCGAGGACCGCTCGATTGGCCGTCAACTCGTACTCGATCGACTGGCGGAAATGCCAGCGCTGGGGCGCGATGGGATACGGCAGGTCGGCGCGCGGCAGCTGCCGCTCGGCGACGTAGGGAATATCGACCGGCGTCGGGTTACCGATCGCCTCGGTCAGCAACCCCAGCTCGTTGTGAAAATATGCCGTCGTGCGCAGCCCGCCGTTCCACCACGTGGAGTACGTCGAACCGCTACGCATGGTGACACCCGGCTTCGCCTCAGCCGCGAAGCGGCCGTGGATCGCCGCGCCCAGCAGATCGATGCCGACTGGGATCAGCGGATCGAAGACGTAGTTGAACGGATCGCGGAACGGCGGCGCGAACATCACGGTGCCCGCAGGTCCGGTCTGATGGTGGTTGTAGACGATCTGGGGGAACCACTCCTTGTACAAGACGCGGTTCATGTTGATCGTCTCCGCCTGCGTCGACATGTAGAAGTCGCGGTTGTCGTCGTGTCCCGTGTACTTCTGATAGAGGTGCGCAAGGCCGGTGAGCGTCCGTTTCAGCGGGTCGGGTTCCAGCATGTACCAATTGGCGGTGAGCTCTTCCCCGTCGGGATTGCAGTTGACCAGCAGGATGATGTCGTCCCGCAGGATACGCATCGTCTCTGCGTCGTTGCGGCTGACAAGCTGGTACGCCGTTTCGATCAACTGCTGCGTGCCGAGCACTTCGTTCGCATGGAGGCCGCCATCGATCCATACGATTGCCTTGCCTTCCGCGGCGAGGGCGCGCGCTTGATCGTCGGTCAGTCCTTCCGCGCGCGCCAGGCGCTGAGAGATGTCCTTGTACCGATCGAGCGCGCGGGAATTCTCGGGCGCGGTGACAACGGCCATCCACTGCGTCCGGCCCTCTTCCGTCCTGCCGATGTCGACGAGCGACATACGGTCGGACTGCCCGTCGAGCTTTTTCCAGTACGCTTCAATCTGCGTATAGTTCGCGAGGAAGTAGTCGTCGCCGATGTTGGAGCCAAACTGCTCCTTCGGCGAGGTGATGGCCGCGCCGACTTGCGATTGTGTGCTCGTCCATCCCGAGCCCGAGACGACGAGCAGGACGGCCAGCGCGACGGCGCGCGCCTTGCGGTTCACCATGGCGACGCCAATGATAGCCTTGGCGCCCCGATGAAAGGGGGCCATGAAGGTAGCAACCTGGAACGTGAACGGCATTCGGGCGCGGCAGGCGCAGGTGCAGGAATTCATCGAACGTGAGCAGCCGGATGCCCTGTGCCTGCAGGAGATCAAGGCCGGCCTCGATCAGCTGCCGGTATGGTTGTGCGAGCTCGAAGGGTATTGGTGCTACTGGCACGGCGGGAAAGGCTATTCGGGCGTCGGCCTGCATGTGCGCAAGGCGACATATCCGGAACGGCCCGCGTTTCATCATCCCGACTTCGACTACGAGCACCGGATCGTGGCCGTGCGGCTGCCCCAGGCGACCGTTGCATCGATCTACGTGCCGAACGGAGGAAAGGACTTCCCCGCCAAGATGCGCTTCCTGGAGGCGATGGATGCCTACGCCGCCGAGTTTCAGGCCTCGGGGACGCCACTCATCATGTGTGGAGATCTGAATGTCGCGCGCACCGACATGGACGTGCATCCCAAGGAGCGGAAGCCGCGGGCCATCGGACAGCTGCCGGAGGAGCGAGCGCTCATCGAGCGGATCGTGAGCCGCGGGCTCGTCGACGTACACCGCGCGCTCGATCCCGATAACGCGGAGCTGTTCACCTGGTGGGCGCCGTGGCGCAACATGAAGCAGCGCAATATCGGGTGGCGGCTCGACTACGTCCTCGCCGCGCAACCGATCGCCGGGCACGCCTCTTCGTGCGTGGTGCAGAGAGAAGTGGGTACGAGCGACCACGGTCCGGTGGTCGCCGTGTTCGACGTGTAGGGCGGATCCTTTTTGGCCCGCCTTGCGATTCCTGGGATCGCTACGACTCCGCGCTCGACCATGCCTCCGCGAGCTCGTCTCCACTCGCCAGGTGGTTGAGCGAATAGTCCGCATACCTGAACGCCTCGCGCATGAGCGCTTCGTCGAGCGTCCGGTTCGCATCACGGCATTGACGTGCGGCTTCGACGCGGACCAGCGCGAGCGCCGCGTCGAGGCCGCGCACGATCGTCAGCAGGCCGCGTCCCTGGTAGGCGGTCCAGGAGGCAAATGCCTTCGCGGCCAGGTATCGTTTCAACGGCGCCTGCCATTCCTGCCAGCGCGGCCGGACGTCGCGCTCAAAGACTTCCGCGAGGCCGTGTTCGTCCGCCTCGGGCTTCCATTCGTCCGGCACCGCCGCCATGACTTCCGCGTGCCGCGACAGGCTCACGTCGAGGGTGTCCGGGATCGCGGCGGGCACACCGTCTCGCGGAAGTATCTCGATCGCGAGCGTGATCGATTCTCCTTCCGACGCCTTGACGCGCCGCACGAGCCGCGCGTCTCGCTCCAGTGTCGCGATCACGCCTTCCGGCGTGAGCGCGGCGTCTGCGCACCTCGACACCATGTGGCGCTCCCAGGCGGCATACCCGTCGAGATCGGTGAGCATACCGGGATGCAACAGCGGCGGCCACGCATCAGCCTTCACGACCAGGCCGTCGTACTCGGCCTGCGGAAATGCGGGCGGACTCTCGATAATTTCGATCGGCACATCGACTCGGAACAACGAGGCCGCCGCGGTCGGACAGTAATGCGTCAGCGAGATGAAGGTTCCGCGCGCGTCGCGGACCGCCAGGCGTGGAAAGTGCCGGCACGTCGACGGCAGCATCGGCTCTCCGAGATCGCGGTGAATCACGCAGAGGCCCGAGTGACGGTGATAGAAGACGCAATCGCCCGTAGCAGTTCGCGCCACCATTGCCGCGGCCTCGTCCGGCAGATCCTGTTCGACGATCAGCGGCGGATCAGCCTCGTCCGGGACTCCCGAGGGAGCGATTCGGCCTGAGCTCAGCGCCGCGTCCAGCGAGCGATATAGCGGCACCTCAACGGGCACATCCCAGTCGGATGTGCAACAGACGCCGGAATGGCGGCAGCGATAGTCGGCGTGGATGCTCAGCGAAAAGACCCGCTTTCGCGCCGGTGTCTCGACCAAGCTCATGATTGCGCTTCAGCGCGGCAGGCGCTCACCTGTGCAGCATAACGGGGAGGACCGTCATTTGCAGCCTTGACCACCCATGAGATCTTTCGTGCTGCTGTGCTGTCTGCTCTGCCTTATATCGACAGTGCAGGCGGGGCCCGCGCCTGTCGTCAACGAAGTTCTTGCCGCGCAGGTCGCACTTGATCGTGCGGGCTTTTCGCCCGGCGAGATCGACGGGCGGTCCGGGCAGAACCTTCAGCGCGCGCTCGCCGCATTCCAGATGGAACACCAGCTGCCCACGACGGGGCAGTTGGATGATGCGACGTGGAAGCAACTGACCGAGGCCGCCGGCGGTGCGCAGCCCCTGGTCGAGTACTCGATAACGGACGTGGATGTCGCTGGACCGTTCACGCCGAACATCCCGCCGACCCTGCCCGAGCAGGCCTCACTCGATGCGCTCAACTACCGCTCGCCACTCGAAGCGATCGCGGAGCGCGTTCACAGCAGCGTGGCCCTGCTGCAGCGGCTGAACCCTCGAGCGACGTTCGAGCTGACCGGCGAGCGCATCATGGTGCCGAACGTAAGTGCGACGGCGCCGGCAGCGGCGTCATCCGGGGCAATCACGGTCTTTGTCACGAAAGGCAGCAGCTCGCTCACGGTTGAAGATGCGGGCGGGCACGTGCTCTTTCATGCGCCGGTCACGAGCGGCAGCGAACACGATCCGCTGCCGATCGGCACATGGAAGGTCAACGGAGTCCAGCGCAACCCCAAGTTTCACTACAACCCGGATCTGTTCTGGGATGCGACTCCCGGCGATGCCAAGGCGATGATTCCGCCTGGACCAAACAATCCCGTCGGCGTCATCTGGATCGATATCTCGAAGCCGCATTACGGCATTCATGGCACGCCAGAGCCTTCGAAGATCGGCCACGTCGAATCGCACGGGTGCGTGCGACTGACGAACTGGGATGCCGAGCGCGTCGCGCAATGGGTGAAACCGGGCACGCGAGTGGTATTCCGTCAGTGAGGCGGATCGACCGACGGCGTCTCGATCGGCTGCGCAGCCGCGTGCTCGTCATCGGCCTGAGCTTCGCGCTTGGCGCCCTCGCGGCGACGGCGCTGATCGCGCGCGCGAATCGTCTTGAGGATCTGCAGCCGGTGGATTCGGCCAGAGGGGGCGAACCTGCTCCCGCCTCGACGCGCGGACCTGTGACAAGGGAACTGTCGTCGCCCGGCGTCATTCCCCGCGCCCTAGCAGTGGAGGCCGCGCCCCCGTCGATGGTCGAATCTATCTCATCGCTTTATAAACACGATCTCAGAATCCCGGTCGAAGGCATAACGCGTGACGGGTTGTACGACACGTTCACGGATGCTCGCGGCATCGGCCGGAGGCACGACGCGATCGATATCATGGCGCCGCGCGGCACCGAGGTACTGGCCGCAGACGACGGCACCATCGCAAAGCTGTTCACGAGCAAGGCGGGCGGTCTGACGATCTATCAGTTCGATCCGACGGAGACGTTCTCGTATTACTACGCGCACCTCGACCATTACGCGAGCGGATTGCGCGAGCACCAGACCGTCAAGCGCAGTCAGCTTCTCGGATACGTCGGCAGCACCGGTAACGCCTCAGCCAGCGCACCGCACCTGCATTTCGAGATCTCCCGGCTCGGTCCCGACAAGAAGTGGTGGAAGGGCGAGGCAATCAATCCGTATCCGCTCCTTGCGAACCCCTAACCCCTAACCCCTTCCCCCTAACCCCTAACCCCTAACGTCTCCACCGCTTACAGCCATTACAGAAGTATTACAGTCGCCGAGCGCCCGGCTTGTTATCGTGCAGAGGCTCTGTCCCGATAAGACACACACAGCCGGAGGGCAACACTCGTGGTGCAGCCGACGCTCATGTACGGGCGCAAGTATCAGAAGGGAACGAACTGGATCACCGCCACGGCGATGATTGGGTTCCACATTGGCGCGATCGCGGCGCTGTTCTTCGTGACGAAGGGCGCGCTCATCGCCGCACTCGTTCTGTACTTCGTCGGAGGCATGCTCGGGATCGGCATGTCGTACCATCGCCTGCTGACGCACCGCGGCTACAAGACCTACAAGTGGGTCGAGTACTTCCTGACGATCTGCGGCACGCTGGCGCTCGAAGGCGGCCCGATCTTCTGGGTCGCGACCCACCGCATCCACCATCAGAAGTCCGATCGTGAAGGCGACCCGCACACGCCGCGCGAAGGCACGTGGTGGGCTCACATGGGATGGATCATGACCGGCGAGGGGCTGCACCACGATGCATCGGTGCTTTCGAAGTACGCCCCGGATCTCTGCCGCGATCGTTTCCACGTCTGGTTGTCCAAATGGCACTGGCTCAGCAACGTTGTCGTCGGTTTGGGCCTGCTCGCGTTCGGAGGAATTCCGTACGTGCTCTGGGGCATCTTCTTCCGTACTACCGTCGGCCTCCACACCACGTGGCTCGTGAACTCGGCCACGCACCTGTGGGGCTCGCGCCGTTACAAGACACGTGACGATTCCACGAACAACTGGTGGGTCGCGCTCCTCACCTTCGGCGAGGGGTGGCACAACAACCACCACGCCCATCCGGTGTCCGCACGTCACGGGCTCGCGTGGTACGAGCTGGATCTGAACTGGATTGGCATCAGCACGCTGCGGATGCTCGGCCTGGCGTGGGACGTCAAGGTCGCAAAGATCGCGCAGGCCGTCCCCTATGAGGAAAACGACCGTCTCGCGGGCGAATCCGAGAGCGGTCCTCTCGTGCTCGAAGAGGATGAGGCTGTGGCCTAGAATAACCTGGTGACCCGGCGCCAGAAGGCCATCGCGTTTTTTGTCGCCCTCTGCGTCCTGCTCGTCGCGGCTGCGATCTCGCTCAACATCGGCTGGATCGTCATCACCGCGGAGCGCACTCGCCTTAGCGTCCTCATCTTCGGCATCATCACGTTCGGACTGATCATCGCGGGGTTGATCATCTACACCGTCTTCCTCGTGCTCGAGATCCGCCGGAATGAGGAACACGACACCTTCATCAACGCCGTTACCCACGAGCTCAAGACGCCAATCGCGTCGATCCGCCTGTATCTGGAAACGCTGCAGTCGCGCACGCTGACCGACGACCAGCGTCGCGGCTTCTACGACGTCATGCTCGCGGACGCGGAGCGGCTGCACCGCACCGTCGACCAGGTGCTCAAGGCGGGCGCCTTGAGCCAGAAGCCGAAGGCCGTCGCGCGAGCGCCGGTGGACATGTCGGCGCTGGCGCGCGAATCCGTGGCGCTCGCCCTCGCGCGTCATCACCTAGACGCGGGCGCCATCGTGCTCGAATCGCACGACGCGGGTCCGCTGATGGTGCGCGGCGATCTCGAGGAGCTGCGCACGGTGGTCACGAACCTCCTCGACAACGCCGTCAAATACTCGAACGACGCCGTCCGCGTGATCGTCGCCGTCGCCGCACCCTCACCCGACACGGTGTGGGTACGCGTGCAGGATCGCGGCGTCGGCATTCCTCACAAGCAGTTGAAGCGGATCTTCAGACGTTTCTACCGCGTGCAGACGCGAGGACTGAAGCAGGTGAAGGGAACGGGCCTCGGACTGTACATCGTGCGCTCGATCGCGCGCGCCCACGGCGGCCGCGTGTTTGCGCAAAGCGAGGGCGAAGGACGCGGCGCCACGTTCACGCTCGAACTCCCCCGACAAACCGGGATTCGGGAGTCGGGATCCGGGATTCGAGTCCCGAGTCCCGACTCCCGACTCCCGGGCCCGTCATGAGCCGCATCCTCGTCGTCGAAGACGAGCAGCACATCGCCAGCGGCCTGTGCTTCAACCTCGAAGCCGAGGGTCACGACGTTGCCGTCGCGACCAACGGCGAGCAGGCGCTCGCCTCAATCCTGGACGAGCGGCGCCCGTTCGACGTCGTGGTGCTCGATGTCATGCTCCCGGGACAAGACGGCTTTGCCGTCGCGACGGCTCTCCGCAGTGCCGGGCAGTTCGTTCCAATCCTGATGCTGACCGCGCGCAACCGGCCCGAGGACGTCCTGAAGGGATTCGAGGCAGGCGCCGACGACTACCTGCCGAAGCCGTTCGAGCTCGCCATTTTGATCGCTCGGATCAACGGGCTGCTTCGGAGGGTCCGCTGGAATGAAACGCAGCCCGTGGAAACGGCTGCGCGGCCGGCGGCGCCCGACGTCTATTCGTTCGCGGGACGCACACTCGATTTCACGGCGATGGAGCTGCAGTCGGGGGGCACGTCGTACCGGCTGACGCTCATGGAGTGCGACCTGCTTCGGTATCTCGTGACGCACGCCCGCCAGCCGGTTTCGCGGCGCGCGATTCTTGAAAATGTCTGGGGCCTTGATGAGAGCACCGACACGCGGGCGATCGACAACTTCATCGTCCGCCTGAGGCGCTACCTTGGCGATCGTCCTGGATCGCCGCAGTTCCTGCAGACCGTCCGCGGCGTCGGCTATAAATTCGTTCCCGACGGGAAGTAGGAATCCCAAATCCCAAATCCCAAACTCCAAATCCCAAGGCTGGGGCTTGGCGATTTGGGCCTAAGGTTGATTTGGGTTTTGGGATTTACTGACGAATCTCCGTGACGTGGAGATACGTACCAGATTCCTCGATGAGCGTGGCGGTCGCGGGCGACACATGCCACTGCTTGACGGCCTCGGCGGCCTTCGGCACCGGGCGGACGATCCCGATGAGGGTAACGCGCTGACCCGGTTTCAGATCGACGGCGTGCTCGGTATCGACCTTCACGTCCTCGTCGAGCACCGCGAACACCGGGCGCTCATCCCCACCGCCGATCCACAGGTAGCGATCGGCAATGCGCTCCCGGATAGGCACATGCTCGAGCGCGGCCTCCCGCCCAACGGCATTGTTGGTCAGCATGTCCGCGACGGCGGTGAGCGGCGCCGTAACGCCGTCTGGCGCCGCTGCACCGGTCGTCCCG
>Ga0105347_1000040_pt1 | contig 55401 bp, 53 predicted proteins | sample EasRivMeERMLT890_FD_89677 | JGI IMG/M metagenome (GOLD analysis project Ga0105347, IMG submission 89677) | Soil microbial communities from meander-bound floodplain in the East River, Colorado, USA - East River MetaG ERMLT890 | ecosystem: Environmental > Terrestrial > Soil > Floodplain | place... | reverse complement strand
GGACGGCCGCGTGGTCGTGATGGAAGGCGTCAACGCCCGCGAGCCGCTGGACCTGCCGGAGACCGTGGATATCGCCGTGATCGACGTGTCCTTCATCTCCATTCGGAAAGTGTTGCCCACGGCGGTGAACGCCCTTTCGGGCCGGGGCGAGATCGTCGCCCTGCTAAAGCCGCAGTTCGAGGCCGAGCGCGGCGACGTACCGAAGGGCGGGGTGGTCACGGACCCCGCGTTGCATTCCACTGTCGTCGCCCGTTTCGTCGCCTGGTGCGTGTCCCAGGGCCTCCGCGTGCTGGACATGATGGGTTCTCCGATTCTCGGCGCCGAGGGCAACCGCGAGTTCCTCCTGTGGATTCGTCCCGGGATGGAGCGCGCGTCGTGAGGAAGGTCGGGATATTCGTCCACTCGAAGTGGTCCGTCGCTCACGATCTCGCCGACGAAGTCGCGCGCGAACTGCGCCAGAAGGGCGTGGAAAGCGTATGGCACACGTCGGACTGGGACGACTCGAGGCTCGAAGAGTACATGCCCGAGACCGAACTCCTGATCTGCCTCGGCGGCGATGGGACTGTGCTGCGAGCGGCGCGCACGATAATCCCGCACTCGATTCCGATCCTCGGTGTAAACATGGGCCGGTTGGGGTTCCTGGCAGAGGTGCGCCCATCACAGTTGCTGGACTCCCTTGAGGACGTTCTTGCAGGGCGGTTCCGGATCGAGGAACGGACGATGCTGCAGGCACAGATTCCGTCCTGGGGTGTCACTCATCACGCCCTGAACGACGTAGTCGTTGGGCGTGAGACGCTAAGCCGCCCCGTGTACGTGGAGGTCGCAGTGGACGGCTCCCGCCTGGCGATCCACAAGTGTGACGCGATCATCGTGGCGAGTGGTACCGGGAGCACGGCCTACTCGCTCTCGGCCGGGGGCCCGATACTCCACCCGGAGTCGCAGGACATCGTACTCACGCCCGTGGCTCCGCACATGGCCGCAGCTCGGCCCCTCGTGCTACCGCCGGATTCAGTCATCGAGCTGACCGTCAGCTCGGATCAGGACGCGATCGTGAGCGTTGACGGTCAGGTGGACCGCTCGTTGGGGAGCGGGGACTCTGTCTCGGTCTGCCGGAGCGCACACAAAGCACGATTCGTGCGTTTTTCGACTCCACAGGAGTATTACGCGATGCTGGCGGACCGCCTCGACTGGTTGCGAGTCCTGCAGGCTTCGGAGCACCCCGAACTGTTCGACCTCAACGGCATCACCACCTCTCCCTGACGGTGGCGAAACGAGAGGCGCTACCAGAGGAGACCGTCACGGCCTCCCGCGTTATCTACGAGGGGCGGAAGGCTAATCTGCGCGTGGACACGGTGAGGCTGCGGAACGGGCGCACGTCGGAGCGGGAGATACTCGAGCACGGCGACGTCGCCGCGGTCGTGCCGCTGGATGACGACGGATGCATCATCGTGGTCGAGCAATACCGACTCGCGGCGGAGGGCGTGATGCTGGAGATTCCGGCGGGAATGATAGATGACGGGGAGTCTGCTGAGGATGGCGCGCAGAGGGAGTTGGCTGAAGAGACGGGAATGCGCGCCGAGTCGCTCGTCAAGCTGGCTGATTTCTACGTGTCACCAGGAATCAGCACGGAAGTCATACACGTGTTCCTGGCCGAAGGGTTGCAGCCAGCCGAAGCCTCTGCTGATGATGACGAGGACATCGTCGTGAGAAAGGTGCCACTGAGTACGGCCGTCCTGATGGCGGAACGAGGAGAATTCAACGATGCCAAGACGGTAATTGGAGTGCTCCTGGCCGCGAGATCGCAGCGCTTGTTGCGTTGAACCTAATTGACGCCGTTGATATGATGGCGCCGTTCCCTCGGAGCAATAAGCGTTTTGAATGTGACCAGAGCGTAACATAAACTTCAACTATGGCGCAGGCTACACGATCGGTCAGTCCTCCTCACAAGCTCGGCTTTCTGCAGACGCTTCGGACCGATGGGTGGTGGCTCGAACCGGCCCTGATCGCGGTAGGGCTAACCATATTCCTCGGGTACCTCACGATCAGCGCCTTCGTTGACCAATCTGCGTACTCCATCGGACCCTACTTATCCCCGGTATTCGAGCCCGAGCTGGCTGAGCCATTCGAGCAGTGGTGGTTCTCGCCGGCGTTGCTGATCCTCTGGATACCGGTCGGGTTCCGAGCCACGTGCTACTACTACCGGCGGGCGTACTATCGGTCGTACTTTCTGAGCCCACCGGCCTGCGCCGTAGGAGATGCACGGCCACCCGGTGGCTATAAGGGCGAGAGCACGCTGCCGCTTATCCTCCAGAACCTGCACCGGTTCTTCATGTATGGCGCCCTGCTGTTCACCCCGATTCTCTGGTTCGGCGCGGTGAGCGCCTTCTACAACACGGAGAGCGTCATCGATGGCCAGAGCGTCGAGACTGGCATCGGCATCGGGTTGGGGTCGATCATCCTTTGCGTCAACGCCTTTCTGTTGATGATGTACACCTTTTCATGCCATTCCTTCCGGCATTTCATCGGCGGCGGTCTGGATTGCTACAGCTGCAGCAACTTCGCGAAAACACGCAAGCGCATCTGGGACCGCGTCACCATCTGGAACGTCAACCACCGAGCCTTCGCCTGGTTTAGTCTCGTCTGGATTGTCTTCACGGATCTGTACATCCGCCTCGTCGCCAACGGCCATATAAACGACCCGAACACGTGGGGGTTTTGAGTGGCTGAGTACGAGACTCACGAATACGACGTCGTCGTGGTTGGCGCCGGTGGAGCCGGGCTTCGCGCCGCGATCGAGGCCTCTGCGCAGGGAGTGAAAACGGCGCTCATTTGCAAGTCGCTCCTGGGGAAGGCTCACACCGTTATGGCCGAGGGTGGCATTGCGGCGGCGATGGGCAACATCTACCCCGAGGACAACTGGCAGGTCCACTTCCGCGACACGATGCGCGGCGGCAAGATGCTGAATAACTGGCGCATGGCCCAGCTCCACGCCCAGGAGGCACCCGAGCGCGTTTACGAGCTCGAGCGCTGGGGGGCACTCTTCGACCGGACAGGCGACGGACGGATATCCCAGCGCCCGTTCGGTGGCCACCGCTACGACCGGCTGGCGCACGTCGGGGACAGGACGGGGTTGGAGATGATCCGCACGCTTCAGCAGCACGCCGTCCACCAGGGCATCGACGTGTTCATGGAAGTGACCGTATCGAGCCTGCTGAAGGACGGCGACCGGATCAGCGGTGCGGTTGCCTATCAACGCGAGAGCGGACACATCATGGTGTTCAACGCGAAGTCGGTCGTGCTCGCCACGGGAGGAATCGGGAAGGCCTGGAAGGTGACGTCCAATTCGTGGGAGTACACAGGCGATGGCCACTCGCTGGCGTATCAGGCTGGGGCCGACCTGATCGACATGGAGTTCGTACAATACCACCCAACGGGAATGGTCTGGCCGCCGAGTGTCCGCGGAATACTCGTGACAGAGGGTGTCCGCGGCGACGGTGGCACACTGCGGAACTCCGAGGGCGAGCGCTTCATGTTCCGCTACATCCCCGAGTTCTTCAAGGCCGAGACTGCCGATACAGAGGAGGAGGCGGATCGCTGGTATGGCGACAAGGTGAACAACCGGCGCACGCCGGACCTCCTGCCACGTGACGAGGTAGCGCGCGCGATCAATTCGGAGGTGAAGGCCGGCCGCGGTAGCCCGCATGGTGGCGTATTCCTCGACATCGCCTCCCGGCGCACGCCTGATGAGATCCGCAGGCGCCTTCCCAGCATGTACCACCAGTTTATGAAGCTCGCGGACGTGGACATCACGGCCGTACCGATGGAGGTGGGTCCGACCTGCCACTACGTGATGGGTGGGGTCAGGGTAGACGCAGACACCGGAGCCTCGACGGTGCCTGGCCTGTTTGCGGCGGGTGAGGTCGCCGGCGGGATGCATGGCGCCAACAGGCTCGGCGGGAACTCGCTCTCTGACCTGCTCGTCTTCGGGCGCAGAGCTGGCGCCGGCGCCGTAGAGTATGCGAACGGTCTGGCCACATCTCCACGAGTCGATCAAGGCCAGGCGGATGCGATCGTCACCGAGATGATGGGCTACTTTGAGCGTGACGGTGGCGAGAACCCGTACTCGGTGCAGAAAGACCTGCAGGAAACGATGCAAGAGCTGGTCGGGATCATACGTACACAATCGGAGTTGAAACAGGCGCTGGCGAAGATACAGGAGTTGAAGGAGCGCGCCGATAACACGAGCGTGGAGGGGAATCGCCAGTACAACCCAGGCTGGCACCTCGCGATGGACCTGAAGAGCCTCCTCGCCGTCTCGGAGGCTTCCTGCCTGGCCGCTACCGAACGCAAGGAAAGTCGCGGCGGGCACACCCGGGAGGACTACCCTGGGACAGACCCCGAGTGGGGGAGGCACAACATCGCGATCCGGAGGGCGGAAGACGGCGGGATGTTCGTCACGAAGGAGCCGCTACCACAGATGCCGGCCGATCTCGCGGCCCTTCTAGAGGACGGTAAGTGATGAGCCAGTACACGCTGCGCGTTTTCAGAGGCGACTCTTCGGGCGGAGACTTCCGTGACTATGAAGTCGAGGTAGAAGAGGGCCAGGTCGTGTTGGACGTGATCCACACGATCCAGGCGACGCAGGCGAACGACCTCGCCGTGCGCTGGAACTGCAAGGCTGGCAAGTGCGGGTCATGCAGCGCCGAGGTCGATGGTCAGCCGCGCCTGATGTGCATGACGCGGATGGCACAGTTCGAGGCGTCTCAGCCAATTACAGTCGCGCCGATCAAGACGTTTCCGATAATCAAGGACCTTGTAACAGATGTGTCGTTCAACTACGAGGCGGCAAAGAGGATCCCACAACTGCAAATACGGGAGCCAGGTCGCGACGGGACCTACCGGATGCAGCAGATTGACGTGGAGCGGAGCCAGGAGTTCCGTAAATGCATCGAATGCTTCCTCTGCCAGGACGTTTGCCACGTCATCCGCGACCACCCGGAGAACAAGGAGAACTTCTTCGGTCCCCGCTGGTTCGTGAGGCTAGCGGAACTGGAGATGCACCCGCTGGACACAGTGGATCGGACTGAGTTCATCCGGGACGCAGGCGGCATTGCCTACTGCAACATCACGAAATGCTGCACCGAGGTGTGCCCTGAGGACATCCATATCACCGACAACGCCATCATTCCACTCAAGGAGCGCGTAGTGGACAAATACTATGATCCGTTCCGGTGGATCTTCGGCAAACTGACGGGTAAGCCGTGATCGAATGAGATGGCGATGAGGAACCTAACATAACTAGCAACTTCGCCCATTTCGGTTCATAAAGTCATTGACCTTCTGACCGCCCTCTCCGTAGACTCGCCAAGTCCCATTAGCCCTCGGTGACAGCGGCAGGGTGTTTCCCACCCCGCGGCCTTGCAGCGACCCGCCCCACGAGCCGCTGCTGAACGTCACCGTGAAACAGGAGGAATTACAGTAGAGGTGTTACCCGCGATGTCATCGCGCGCGGCGAAGCTTGCTGTGCTAGCCGTGCCCGCCATCATCGCAGTCGTCGGCCTGGGATATCTTGCGGTCGTTGCCGATGAGGGGTTGCCGACGCCGAAGGAGCCGGATACACACGCAGAGTGGCTCCTGGAAGTGGAGGGGACCGCTACGCCGACCCCGACCCCCGTCCCGACACCCGTACCGACCCCTCAGCCCACGCCGGTGCCGCCACCGCCGGAGCTACCTGCTGAGCCCGTGGAGCCAGAGCCCGACCAGGCGTACGTCTATGTACCTCCCGCCCCGCCACCTCCGCCACCTCCGCGACCTCCGCCAGCCCCGCCCCCTGATCCCGCCCGGCACCGACCGGACTGGGCACAGACAATCCTCGCGTTGATCAACCAGAGGCGAGCGACGGCGGGTCTCGGAGCCGTTACTTACGATGGTTCACTGCAGGCATCGGCCGATTACTACGTGGAGTTTCATAGCCGAAACGGTGATGTCTTCAATCTCAACCACTGGCTTGACGGCGGGCCGGGGGACCGGGCGTGGGCCCGTGGCTACTGTTGTGCGGTAGCCGAGGTCCTGGCGACGGCTGAGGGGTCGGCTCAGCAGATATTCGACCTATGGATGGGCAGCCCTGGACACGCTTCGGTGATCGTGGACGGCGCCATGGACCACGTTGGGGTCTCGTGCTTCCAGGCGCCCTACAGCAGCGCGACGCGAGGCGTTATATACCCGGTGATGTGCGCGGCGGAATTCGGGAACAGCAACTAACCGGCTGATTTTCGCCAGGCGGCCTTGCCATCGCGCAGCAGATCGCCCCCGTGAATATCGTTGCAGACGATGACGGGGAATCCGTCCAATTCGAGCCGGCGGATCGCCCCCGTTCCAAGGTCTTCGTAGGCGACCACTTCGACTTCGCTGATCTGCTTCGAGAGAAGTGCACCCGCGCCGCCGACTGCGAGGAAGTAGACGGCCCGATGCTCTTTGAAGGCGGCTGCGATCTCCGGCGAGCGGCCCCCCTTGCCGATCGCCCCTCGGAGACCTGCGTCCAGTAGCGGGACCGTGAACCCGTCCATGCGCTCGGCCGTTGTGGGGCCGGCAGAGCCGATTATCTGTCCGGGCTTCGCTGGAGTGGGGCCGACGTAATACAGGACCTGGCCGCGGATATCGATTGGAAGCTCGTCCCTCTTGGCCAGTGCCTCGTTCAGGCGCCTATGGGCCGCGTCACGGGCCGTGTAGACGGGGCCGGTTAGGAAGACGTAGTCGCCGGTGTGTAGAGTCGAGACGTCTTCCTCAGTCAGAGGGAGGCGGATCTGACGTTCGACGGCGGTCTCGCTCAGAGGATTGCCTCCTTGAGGCGGGCAGAGTGGCACTGGAGGTTGACCGCGACCGGCAGAGAAGCGATGTGGGTGGGGTGTGTGTTCATGTGGACGGCAAGCGCGGTCTGAGTACCGCCCACCGCCTGCGCCCCGACGCCGAGGGCGTTCACGGCCTTTAGGAGTTCTGCTTCGAATTCAGCCTGCTCGGGGTCCGGGTTCGGGTCGCCGACTTTGCGAGTCAGGGCGCGCTTGGCGATGTACATGGCGTGTTCGGCAGTGCCGCCGACGCCGAGGCCGACGATCAGCGGGGGGCAGGAGTTGCCGCCTGACTCGTCCACCGTGCGGAGGACGAAGTCAGTGATTCCCTGCTTGCCGGCGCCGGGGAGCATGATCGTGAAACGGCTCATGTTCTCGCAGCCGCCGCCCTTGGGCATCACCTGGATGCGTACCCGGTCCCCGAGGACGATTTCTGTATGAACGATGGGCGGGGTGTTGTCCTTCGTGTTCGTGCGGGCGGAGAAGGGCCGGTCGACCATTGAAGCGCGGAGATGGCCCTCGCCGTAGCCGGCGTTGACGCCCTCTGCGAGCGCCTGGTGGAGGTCGCCCCCAGTGACGTGGACGTCCTGGCCGATGTCGAGGAAGAGGACAGTAGTTCCGGTGTCCTGGCACAGGGGGAGCATCTCGTCTCGAGCGAGGTCGGCGTTGTCGAGGATCTGGTCCAGGACTTTGACGGCAACGGGCGATTCTTCGCGCTGCCGGGCGGTCTGAAGCGCGCCTACGACGTCGTCGGGAAGGACGCAGGCGGCGTCAATGCACAGGGTACGGACCGTGTCACGGATCGTGTCTACGTGGATTTCTCTCACGTACTTATGATACGCCGTGGGCGAAGTTCGTTCGGCATTGTCGTGCCGTGTTCACCCGGGCGCTATTCGGCTGTGAAGGAGCCTTGCATTGATCCCGCGTGGATTTCGCAGCGGAAGAAGTAAGTGCCGGCGTCGAACGCCCCTTCGACAGCATCCGAACTTTCTCCGGGCAAAGAGACGCCGGTGCCCTGGGCTTCCGTGAAACCCTCGTCGGCGTAGACAGTGAACGTGTGGTCACGCGGGTCCGTGTTATCGAGGTTGATGACGATGTCCTGGGCGGCCGCGATTTGGAATTCGGTCGGACTGAATGCCGACCCTTCAATAGTGACCGTGACGTCGGTCACGGGGTCATCGGTCGCGGGGTCATCCGTTGCGGCGGCGTCGGTCGTAGCGGCTTCGGTCTCGCCGTCGCCGGAGGCTGTGTCGGTGCCACCGTCGTCATCATCATCGCAGGCGGCGACGAATAAGGCGGCGAGGGTCATCAGGAGGATCGCTAGAGCCTTGACGTTGAGCATGGTGCACCGTCCTTTCGCTTCTGTCCGATCTTACCGCTATCTCTTTCCTACGAATGGCATTGGTTTCCGGGTTGATTCGCTAACCTTACCGCGGCGGGCCAGGGTGAGTGTGATGATCAGTGGCCGGGTGATAGAGCCGCCGAATTCCATATCCGCGAGCGCGCAGAGTTCGGAAACGAGGCCTTCTCGCGCGTCCCGCTCCATCATGTTTGTTCCTGAGTAAGAACGCAGCAGGTCCGCGTACTGCGCTGTCGTGTAGGTCTGGTCCCAGCCGTACCTATGCAGCTCAGGCTCACCGAACAGGTCGCTCACGGCGATTTCGGGGAACTCAGGCGGGACAACCTCGTCCGCTGTCTGCAACTCAGGTGCGTCCTCACCGGGGAAGTACTTGCGATAGATCGGCTGACACCGGGCGAAGTATCCCTTGTCGGCCTCAGAGCGCACCTGGTTGGTGCTAACGATGGCGATCGCACCACCCGGCCGCAGCAGGTCGTGAGCCTTCTTGAGCCTCACGTGAGGATCGACCCAGTGAAACGAAGTCGCCGCGAAGACGATATCAACTGGCTCCGACTCCACATCCTCGAACTTTCGGTTGACTACCTGGAGCCGGGACTCGCCGGCAAACTTCTTCCGCAGGAACGCTGCCATGCGAACCCCCGGCTCAACGGCTGTCACCAACGCGCCACGGGCGAGCAGCGAAATCGTCGCCTGTCCCGTTCCCGGCCCCGACTCGATGACGCCGACGCCTGGATCCCGGAAACGCGCGAACAGTTCCTCGAAAAGGGCGTCCGGGTATGTGGGCCGGATTCGGTCGTAGATCTCCGGCACAGCGTCGAACGCGAGGCCGGGATCATCAGGCACGCTACTTCCCGACCAGCCCCACCAGCTCCTTCGTTGACTCCGCTGCCGTACGGATGCCCTCGATCTCATTGTCCCAGAGCGGCGGCTCGTAGATCGCCTCGATTCCGCCGGCGCCGACCTTCACGGGAAGGCCCACATAGGTACCGGTGATGCCGTACTGGCCGTCGGCGAGGGCGGCGCAGGGTAGGATGCGTTTCTTGTCGAGGAGCACGGCCTCCACCATCTCGACTGTCGCGGCGGCCGGGGCGTAGTAGGCGGAGCCGGTCTTGAGGAGCGCCACGATCTCCGCGCCACCGTTCTTCGCGCGGTTCACCACGCCCTCGATCTTCTTCTTCGAGAGTAGCTTCGTCAGCGGGACGCCGCCGACGTGGGCAGTGCTGACGATCGGCACCATAGTCGCTTCCGTATGGCCGCCGAGGACCTGGGCGTGGACATCCTGCACGGAGGACTTAGTCTCCCAGGCGATAAAGGTGCGGTAGCGGGCGCTGTCGAGCATGCCGCCCTGGCCGATGACGCGGTTGGCCGGGAACTTGCTGGCCTGCATCGCCACGTGGCACATCACGTCCATCGGGTTGGCGAAGATGATAAACGTCGCGTTCGGCGAGTGCTTCGCCGCGTTTTTCGCGACGTCGCCGACGATCCCCGCGTTGATGTTGAGAAGCTCCTCGCGGGTCATGCCCGGCTTGCGCGGCATCCCGGAGGTGATCACTACGACGTCGGAGCCCTTCGTGTCCTTCCAGTCGTTGGAGCCGGTGATCTTCGCCGTGAAGCCGGCGTGAGCCGCTTCCTCGGCGAGGTCTAGCGCCTTACCCTGGGGCATGCCCTCGATGATGTCCTGCAGGACGACGTCCACGTGGCCGGTCTCGGCCAGTTTCTGGGCCATGGTGCCGCCGGTCATGCCGGCGCCGACGATGGTTACTTTTGCTCGCATGGGTCTCCTTCTCTTGCTGGGTTCGCGTTGCCACTCGTCCTTCGAGTTCCCTCAAAACGAGCGGAAAGTAGATTCGGTTTCCGATCGGCTGTAGTAGGGGCGAGGCACGCCTCGCCCCTACGCGGGGGTTAGCTGCTTCTGATATTCGTTCCAGCGCTGTTCGATAGTCGGATCGGCCACAAGTTCCATCAAGTAATCCGTGAACGCCTCGTTGGTGGCGCCGTCGGATCGGCCGGTCATTACAAGACGCTTCTCGAAGCGGCCCGCGATGTCGAGGGCCATCTCCAGCTTGCGGCTGAGATCGGTGTGGCCGATGTGCTGTAGAAGCATCGCGCCGGCGCGCACCATGCTGCTTGGGTCGGCGTACTGGGCGCGGCCCTCGTCCACCATGCGCGGCGCGCTGCCGTGGATCGCCTCGAACATGGCGTAGCGCTTGCCGATGTTGGCGCTACCCGCCGTGCCGACACCACCCTGGAACTCCGCGGCCTCGTCCGTGAGGATGTCGCCGTAGAGGTTGGGCAGCACCATAACGCGGAAGTCCTTGCGGCGCTTCGCGTCGACGAGCTTGGCGGTCATGATGTCGATGTACCAGTCGTCCCACCTCACGTCCGGGTAGCGCTCCGAAACCTTGCGTGCCTCTTCGAGGAACTTGCCGTCGGTAGTCTTAACGACGTTCGCCTTGGTCACGACGGTCACCTTGTTGATCCCGTTCTTTGAAGCGAAGTCGAAGGCGAGCTCGATGATGCGCTCCGAACCCTGCGACGTGATCAGCCGGAAGTCGATCGCCAGGTCGTCCGTGACGTTGATGCCGTCCGAGCCGAGGGCGTAGAGGTCCTCGGTGTTCTCGCGGAAGAAGGTCCAGTCGATCCCCTCCTCGGGCACGCGGACAGGCCGGACGTTGGCGAATAGGTCCAACTCCTTGCGCATGGCGACGTTGGCGGACTCGATGTTTGGCCAGGGGTCGCCCTTGCGTGGCGTAGTCGTCGGCCCCTTGAGGATGACGTGGCACTTCTTGAGTTCCGCGAGGACGTCGTCCGGGATCGCCTTTCCGACAGCGGCGCGGTTCTCTATGGTGAGACCATCGATCGTGCGGAACTCAACCTTGCCGGCCGCGACATCGTCTGCGAGGAGGTGGGCGAGGATGCGCTCCGCCTGCTCCGAGATGAAGGGGCCGATGCCATCGCCGCCGCAGACGCCGATGATGAGGGGTTTGAGGGCGGAGTAGTCGGCCCATTCTTCGCCCTGCTTCATCTTCTCGACGCGGGCTAGCTGGGCTTCGAGGAGTCGGCCAAAGTGAGCGGTGGCTCGGGTGATGGCTTCGTCAGGCATGACGGGTGCCATGATAAGCCACCATCCCGTTATCAGCCACGAAGGAACACGGAGAACACGGAGAGGATTTGGTCTACGACTCGACCATCATGCGGCGGAAGATGTAGGGCAGGATGCCGCCGTGGCGGTACTGGTGATACTCCAGGTCGCTGTCGATGCGGACTATGGTCTCGAAGGAGATCTCGGTGCCGTCGTCGGCGCGGGCTGTGACCTGGACGGTAGTGCCGGGGCGCAGGGCGGCGAGGCCGGTGATGTCGTAGGTCTCCTTGCCAGTGAGGCCGAGAGAAGTACGGCCCTCTCTGGATTTGAACTGGAGGGGGAGGACGCCCATGCCGATTAGGTTCGAGCGGTGGATGCGCTCAAATGACTCGGCGATTGCGGCCTTGATGCCGAGGAGATTGGAGCCCTTGGCAGCCCAGTCGCGGGAGCTTCCCGTGCCGTACTCCTTGCCGGCTATAACGATCAGGGGGACGTCGTCGGCCTGATAGCGCATGGATGCGTCGTAGATCGTCATCTCCTCGCCGGACGGAAGGTGGGTCGTCCAGCCGCCCTCCTTGTCCGATAGCTCGTTGCGAAGGCGGATGTTGGCGAACGTGCCCCGCATCATCACTTCATGGTTTCCGCGGCGGGAGCCATAGGAGTTGAACTCGGACGGCGGCACCTCGTGCTGCTTAAGGTAGTTGCCTGCGGGCGAATCGAGCTTGATGGAGCCGGCAGGGGAGATGTGGTCCGTGGTGACGGAATCGCCCACCATTGCGAGGACGCGCGCACCCTCGATGTCGTGGACCTTGCCGGGTTCATCGGCGAGACCGGTGACGAATGGCGGCTCCCGGAGGTAGGTGGATTCCGGATCCCATTCCCAGACAGCGCCTTCGGGCACCTTCAGCGACCACCAGCGTTCGTCTCCATCGAAGATGTGCTCGTAGGTTTCGCGGAACGAATCCGGTTTCACTGCCGACGCGACGGTACTCTCGACCTCGGCGGAGGTGGGCCAGATGTCGCGGAGGTAGACCGGCGCTCCGGAATCGTCGGTGCCGAGAGGATCGTTGCGGAGGTCGATGTCGACCGTACCAGCGAGAGCGTATGCGACGACGAGTGGCGGTGAGGCGAGGTAGGAGGCGCGTACCTGGGGATGGATGCGGCCTTCGAAGTTGCGGTTGCCGCTGAGGACTGCGGCGACGACGAGGTCATTCTCGTCGACGGCCTCGGCGACGGGCGGGTCGAGCGGACCGCTGTTGCCAATGCAGGTGGTGCAGCCGAAGCCGACAAGGTTGAAGCGCAGGGCCTCGAGGTCGTCCATGACGCCGGCGTTCTCCAGGTAGTCGATCACGGCACGAGAACCGGGTGCAAGGCTGGTCTTAACGGTGGGAGAGACCGTGAGCCCGCGCTGACGGGCGTTTCGGGCAAGGAGGCCGGCGGCGAGCATGACCGATGGATTGGAGGTATTGGTACAACTCGTAATTGCCGCAATGGCGACTGAGCCGTGCGTCAGGCGCTCGAGCCCGTTGACCTCGACTTCGGCTTCGCGGGGTTCATCGGACGGGACCGGCGGCACTTTAGTCGGCTGCTCAGCCTCGTTGACGGTGCCGCCCTCCCAGTCAAAGCGCTCTTTGCTCGTGGCGGGTGAGGGGAATTGCTCGCGGAAGGCCTGGCGGAGACTGGCTTTGACGTCGGCGAGCGCCACGCGCTCGTGGGGGCGGCGAGGGCCGGCGAGGCTGGCTTCGACCGTGGAGAGATCGAGGTGGAGGGCGTCGGTAAAGGTGGGATCAGGGGATCCGTCCTCGCGGAAGAGGTCCTGGGCCCGACAGTAGCGCTCGACGAGGTCGATGAGGTTGTCGGGACGGCCGGTCATCCGCAGGTAGCGCAGGGTCTCGGCGTCCACCGGGAAGAAGCCGCAGGTGGCACCGTATTCGGGGGACATGTTGGCGATGGTGGCGCGATCGGGAATGCTCAGGTTGCTGAGGCCGTCGCCGTAGTACTCGACGAACTTGCCTACGACGCCGTACCTGCGGAGCATCTCGGTGACGGTGAGGACGAGATCGGTAGCGGTGACGCCTTCGCGGAGGGCGCCGGTGAATTTCACGCCGATTACCTCCGGCGTGAGCATGGGAAGGGGCTGGCTGAGCATCGCGGCCTCGCCCTCGATGCCGCCGACGCCCCAGCCGAGTACGCCAAGGCCGTTGACCATAGTGCTGTGGGAATCGGTGCCGACGAGGGTGTCGGGCATGGCGATCGTTGTGCCGCCGACATTCGCCGTATGAACGACGCCGGCGAGGAACTCGAGATTGACCTGGTGGACGATGCCGGCGCCGGGTGGGACGACGCGGAAGTTGCGGAACGCGGCCTGCGCCCAACGAAGAAAGGCGTATCGCTCGCCGTTGCGCTCGTACTCGCGGTCCACGTTCAGGCGAAATGAGTCAGCCAGGCCGAAGGAGTCGACCTGCACGGAGTGGTCGACGACGAGGTCGACAAGGAGGTCCGGGTTGACTCTCTCGGGGTCCTGGCCCTTGCGCGCCATGGCCGAGCGGAGGGCGGCGAGGTCGGCGACGACGGGTATGCCGGTGAAGTCCTGGAGGAGGACGCGGGAAGGGAGGAACTGGATCTCACGCGGTTCTGTGCCCGGAGCCCAGTTGGCGAGGGCAGTGACGTCGTCTTCGGTGACGATGTGGCCGTCGCAGCGGCGGAGGAGGTTCTCGAGCAGGATTCGGAGGGAGAAAGGAAGTCGCGAAACGTCGCCGAGAGTGGCGATGTCGTAGTACTGGACCGCCCCGCCCGCAGTATCGAGGGTCCTGAGAGCGCCGAAGGGGTCGTGGGAGGTCATCGCAAGGCCAGTTTATCAACGGCAACGGCTTGCAGACAGCGCGGCTTGTATAATCCGGACAAGCCGCACAGACATCACCCACGGAGGAGCCCCGCCAATGGCCATCAAAGCCTACGTATTGATCGTCACCGACCCCGGCAAGACGAAGGACGTGAAGAACGCGATCGACAAGGTCGAGGGGATATCCGAGCTCCACGAGGTAATGGGACCCTATGACATCGTCGTTGAGCTGGAGGTGGGGAGCCTGCAGGACATCCCGCCCATCCTCGGGGACAAGATCCGCCCGATCGCAGGGATCCAGAGCACGACTTCGCTGGTGACGTTTCCAGAGTAGCGCGAACCGCGCTTAACGCCGAAGATCAGACTTCAGTCCGACCGGCCAGCACCGCAGCCCGCGTGAACACGCTGTCCAGCATCTCCTCCGTCAGCCGACCCGTAAACGTGTTCTGCTGGCTCGGGTGGAACGTGCACAAAATCGTGCGGCCGTCCGGTAAATCGATCTCCTTGCCGTGAGCGAACGTGGGCTTCGGTCGCAGGTTCAGAAGCCGAGCCACGCCATCCAATGCGAACGTGCCCAGGCAGACGATCACGCGCAGGTCCGCGAATAGCGCCAGCTCTCGTTCGAGGTAAGGGAGGCACTTGTCTCGCTCCTCTGGCGTCGGCTTGTTCTTGGGCGGAGCGCAGCGCACCACCGCCGCGACGTAGGCGCCGATCAATTCCAGGCCGTCGTGAATGTCAGTGCTGATCGGCTTGTTCGCGAAGCTGGCGCGGTGCATCGCACGGAACAGCCAGTCGCCGGAGCGGTCGCCGGTGAAGACGCGGCCTGTGCGGTTTCCGCCGTGCGCCGCCGGGGCCAGCCCTATGACGAGGACCCGGGCCTTGGGGTCGCCGAAACCTGGGACAGGGCGGCCCCAGTAGGTCTGGTCAGCGAAGGCAGCGCGCTTCTCCCGAGCCACCTGCTCGCGCCAGTCGACGAGGCGCGGGCACTTGAAGCAATGGATGACTTCGTCGTGGATTCCCTGGAGCGAGTTCGGTTCGGTGGGCACGCAGTCACCGTAATGGATTCCGGCCTTCGCCGGAATGACCGCGTCTATCCCGCGGCGGCGGGTTCGATGGTGAGCAGGAGGTCGCCTTCGGCGACGCGGGCACCTGCGGCTACGGCAACGTCTTTTACGGTGCCGGCGACGGGGGCGGCGATCTCATTCTCCATCTTCATGGCTTCCACTACGAGTAGAATGTCGCCCTCTTTGACGGTGTCACCAGCCTTCACTTCGACGCGGATTACGCGGCCGGTCATCTGGGAGTGGACCGCGCCGGTGCCGCCCTTCGCCTTTTTGGCGGCCGCCTTCGGTTTAGGGCGCGCCGCCGCCTTGCCCTTCAGCTCGGCCTCGTATTCCTTGGCGTCGACGAGGATGGCGACGGGGCCTTCCTCCGGCAGCGTGGCCGGGAGCTGGACGGCGAACGGCTTTTCGTTGACGTAGACCGTGACGATGTTGTCCGCACGGACGACGCGGATCGCGTAGGTCGTCTCGCCGATCGTGACGCTGTCGCCCGAAGGCTGAACATCGTACTCCTGGTCGCCGATCTGTACCTTCACGCGGAGCCTCGGAGGGCGCGCTTGCGGCCCGTCATCTTCCACGGGTCCTCGCCGTGGGAATGTCCGTGGCCGTTCGCTGTGGCGGGGGCCGAAGCGGGCTGGGCCTGACTCAGAGCCGTGGCGATGGCGGCGATGACCTCGTCCTCCATCCCGGAGCCCTTCTCGCGCCACTCGAAGAACTCGGTTGCGACAGGCGGGAACAGCACGTACGAAAGCACGTCCTCGTCGCTCTTCGCGAGTGCGCCGATCTCGGAGCGCGCCTTCTCTAGCTCTGGTTCCAGGAGGTCGGCAGGGCGCCCGGTGATCGGCTCGCCGTCCGGCGCCATCTTCGCGAGGACTTCCTTGCTGATCGGTGCCGGCGTCTCTCCGTACTGGCCGAGAACCACGGCACGGGACTCCTTCGTCACCTGCTTGTAGCGCTCGCCAAAGAGGGCGTTCATGACCGCCTGGGTGCCGACGATCTGGCTCGTTGGCGTGACGAGTGGCGGGTAGCCCATATCGGCGCGCACTTCCGGGATCTCGTCGAGCACGTTGCGAAGCTTGTCGACGGCGCCCTGTTCGCGGAGCTGCGAGACGAGGTTCGAGATCATGCCGCCGGGGACCTGGTGCAGGAGCACGCCCGCGTCCACCTTCACGTTCCCCTCAAAGGCAGCGTATTTCTTCCGGACCTCACCGAAGTAATCGGCCAGGTGGGTGAGCTGTTCGAGGTCGAGCCCCGTCGCGTTCTCACTGCCTTCGAACGTGGCGACGAGCGATTCGGTCGGCGGCTGCGATGTGCCCTGTGAGAGCGTCGAGAGGGCGCAGTCGATGACGTCGAGGCCAGCCTCTATCGCCTTCACGTAGGTCATCTCCGCCATGCCGCTGGTGCAGTGGCAGTGCATCTGGATGGGGATGGAGACGGTGGCCTTCATCGACTTCACGATCTCGTATGCGTCGTAAGGGTGGAGCAGGCCGGCCATGTCCTTGATGCATATGGAGTCGCAGCCCATCTCCTCAAGCTGCTTGGCCTGCTTCGCCCACATGTCGATCGTGTGGACGGGGCTGATCGTGTAGCAGACCGTCCCCTGCGCGTGCCCACCTGCCTGCTTGACGGCCTTGATGGCGGTCTCCAGGTTCCGGAGGTCGTTGAGGGCGTCGAAGATGCGGAAGATGTCCATCCCGTTCTTGACCGAAAGTTCGCAGAACTTCTCGACAACGTCGTCCGCGTAGTGGCGGTATCCAACGACGTTCTGGCCTCGCAGCAGCATCTGTAGCGGCGTCTTCTTGAACCGCTTCTTAAGCTCGCGGAGCCGGTCCCACGGGTCCTCGCGCAGGAAGCGCAGCGCCGTGTCGAACGTCGCGCCGCCCCAGACCTCCACCGAGTGGAAGCCGGCGTTGTCCATGTCCTCCGCGATCGGGAGCATGTCCTCGGTCCGCATGCGGGTCGCGAGGAGGGACTGGTGCCCGTCGCGCATCGTGGTGTCGGTGATCTTTACGCCCATACCAGGTAGCTCTCCAAACCTTCTTCAATCGGGTCTTCGTCTTCCTCCAGCAACTCCTCGTCTTCCGCAACACGCGCCTGTATCCAGAGGACAGCGCCCAGCACGGACGAAATGGCTGCGATCCCGGCCAGTGCATAAAGGGCCGGCGAGACCGTCCCCGTCATCTCGACGAATGGGTCATCCTGCGCCGCCGCGCCGATCGCTTGCCATTCTCCCGCGGCGTTGTAGCCAGCGACGATGAACGCGCCCAGCGATGCGCCGATAGCGAAGATCGCAGCCAGCCTGCGGCGGCCAGGCAAGACAAGTCCGGCGATCGCGGCGATCGTGACGACGGCGCCAAGCGCGGCTGTTAAGTAGCCATCGCCCACGTCGGCGCGGCAGGTGCACACGTCAGTTTGCTGGTCCGCGATGTCAGCGGGCTGGTAGTAATCCGGCCCACGGAGGCGGCTGAGCTCGGTCCCGGCGACGCCGAAGGAGAAGGTGCCGCCGTCTACGAGATCCGCGCCCTCGAAATCAACCCAGGGAAGGAACGAGAGCCCGATCATGAGTAGGCCACAGACTGCAAGAGCGATCAGGATACCGGCGGATCCTCTGGCCACGGCTAGAGCGGGATGTTCCCGTGCTTCTTTGGCGGATTGGAGTCGGTCTTGTTCTCGAGCATCCCGAGCGCACGGATAATCTTGGTCCGCGTCTCGCGCGGATCGATGACGTCGTCGATGAAGCCGCGGGAGGCGGCGACGTACGGGTTGGCGAAACGCTCTTTGTAGTCGTCGATCAGCTCCTTGCGGCGGGATTCGGGATCGCTCGCAGCCTCGATCTCGCGGCGGAAGATGATGTTGGCCGCCGCGTCCGGGCCTGTGACGGCGATTTCCGCAGCCGGCCAGGCGAGGTTGATGTCGGCTCGGAGGTGCTTGGAGCCCATGACAAGGTAGGCCCCGCCATAGTCCTTCCGCAGGATAATGGTGACGCGCGGTACGGTGGCTTCGGCGTAGGCGTAGAGCAGCTTGGCACCATGAATGATGATGCCGCCGAGCTCCTGCACAGTGCCGGGCATGTATCCCGGCACGTCCACGAACGTGACGATCGGGATGTTGAACGCGTCGCAAAAGCGCACAAACCGCGCGCCCTTCCGCGAGGAGTCCACGTCGAGCACGCCCGCCAGCTGGCCGGGGTTGTTGGCGACAATGCCGACGACGCGTCCGTTCACCCGGCCGAAGCCGACGCAGATAGAACGCGCGAAACCGGCGTGCACTTCGAGAAAGTCGTTGTCGTCGAGGATCGGTTCTATCACCTTGTGGATGTCGTACGGCTTGTTGGAGTCCTCCGGAACTACGCTCGCAAGCTCTTCGCACAACCGGTCGGGGCTGTCGGCGGGCTCGGCGTAGGGGGGGTCCTCGGCGTTGTTCGCCGGGAGGAATGACACGAGGCGGCGCACCTCCTGCAGGACTTCCTCGTCGTTCTCACCCATGAAGTGGGCGACGCCGGTCTTCGTGAAGTGGACCTGGGCGCCGCCGAGATCCTCGTGCGAGACGTCCTCGTGGGTGACGGCACGGACGACGTCCGGGCCGGTGATGTACATATAGGAGGTACCTTGCGACATGAAGATGAAGTCCGTGATGGCGGGCGAATAGACCCCGCCGCCGGCGGTGGGGCCCATGATGACCGAGATCTGCGGCACGACGCCCGAGGCCATGACATTGCGAGTAAAGATCTCGCCGTAACCCTTGAGCGAGGTGACGCCTTCCTGGATGCGAGCGCCGCCGCCGTCGTTAATGCCGATAACAGGCGCGCCGTTCCTCAAAGCGAGGTCCATGACCTTGCAGATCTTCTCGCCCGCCGCCTCCGAGAGGGAGCCGCCAAATACGGTGAAGTCCTGTGCGTAGACGTAGACCGTGCGGCCGTCGATCTTGCCGTAGCCGGTCACGACGGAATCGCCGAGATAGCGCTGCTTATCGAGGCCGAATTCGGACGACTGGTGCGTCATGAGGGCGCCGATCTCCTCAAACGAGCCCTCGTCGAGTAGGATCGCCAGGCGCTCGCGAGCGGTTAGCTTGCCGCGCTTGTGCTGCGCCTCGATCCGGTCGGCGCCGCCGCCGGCCGCGGCCTGCTCCTTGAGCTGCTGCATTTCGGCGAGGCGGTCATGGGGTTTCTGCTCAATAGCCATAACGGTGGAATCCAGCTTTCAGGCGTTGGAAATCGTGGGTTTCAGGCTAGCACAGCAAGGTTCGTCGGGGTACCCGAGGCCCTCGCTCATCCTGACGTCAGGATCAATCTGGCGTTTCGTTCGTGACAGGCGGCAGGTTTATCTCCTCGCCAATGGTCAGAGCACGGATGTCGATGTCGGGATTCAGCTCCTCGATCGCCTCGACTGTGACGCCGCACTTCTCGGCGATGCCGAAAGTAGTGTCTCCGGCTGCGACTACGTAAACAGTCCCGCATTCGCCTGGCTCGCCCGCAGCGGGCGTGGGAGAGCCGCCATCGGCGCCCCCATCGGGTTGAGACGGCGGCAGCGGCTGGATATTTTCGGGGTCGAGGATGATGGTCTCCGGACCACCCTGCGTTGGCCACGGTGTGGCCGTCGGGACCGTGTCCGGATCCGTGAGCTGGCCGGGGACACTGCCATCATCGTCGTCACCGCCGCCACATGCGGCCACCAGGAAGAGGGCGGAGGAGAGGGCAAATATGAGGGGGCGCGGGGTCATTCTCACGTACCCGCGCATGGTATCGCAGGGGGTTGTTGCGGGCAAGGTTAGAGGCGAGCCTTGAGCGCTTCGACGGCGCCTGCAAGTGGCAGCATCTCACTGTCGGCAGCCGTCCTGGCCTTGACCTCCAGCGACCCCTGTTCGAGGTTGCGGGGGCTCACCGTGACACGCAGTGGCATACCGAGCAGGTCGGCGTCGTTGAACTTCACTCCGGGTGACTCGTCCCGGTCGTCGAAGAGCACGCGCACCCCCGCCGATTTGAGGTCCGTGAACAGTTTTTCGGCGGCCTCGCGGGCATCAGGTGACCGTTCGAGCTGGAGGCCGACTAGATGAACGTCGTAGGGTGCGAGTCCAGGCGGCCAGATGATGCCGTTTTCGTCGTTATTCTCCTCGATGATGGCGGCGAGCAGGCGTTCGACGCCGATCCCGTATGAGCCCATGACCACGGGCCGCAATTCGCCCTCGGCGTCGAGGAATGTGGCACCCATCGAATCCGAATACTTCGTTCCAAGCTTGAACACCTGGCCCATTTCGATGCCGCGTCGCTCGTCCATGGGCGTACGGCAGTTTGCGCACAGCATGCCTTCGTGGGCGAGGGCGATATCCGCGACAACGTCAGCGGTCCAGTCCCGGTCATAGTTTGTGTTCCGAACGTGCTTGTCCGGCTTGTTGGCGCCGGCAACGAGGTTCTTCTCCTGCGTAACGAGGTCGTCGGTCACGATCATCGCCCCGGAAAGGCCGATGGCACCGGCAGAACCCGCCACGAAGCCCGCCTTACGCACGTCCTCGTCATCCATGTATCGCAACTCCGTGGCTCCGATCGCCGACCGTAGCTTGGCCTCGTTTACGTCCATGTCGCCGCGCACTGCGACGAACACCGGGCGCTCTGCCGATGCGCCTCCGTCCGAAGTTGGCACGGTCGCCATGTAGAAGACCGCTTTGCATGTCAGCGTCGGCGGCACTTTGAGGAAGTCCGCCAGTTCGGCGATCGTCTTGAGGCCGGGCGTGTCGATCTCCTCCAGGGGCTGCTCAGTGTCGCCGGCGTGGGCTGCCTCCTTGATGAACGTTGCTACCTCGGCGTTGGCGGCGTAGCCGCACTTGGGGCAGAGCAGGCAGTGGTCCTCGCCGATGTCCGTCAAGTACAGGAACTCGTGCGTGTCGCTGCCGCCCATCGCTCCGGAATCTGCGAGCGCTGGTATCGTCGGAACGCCGCAGCGGTCGAAAATTCGTTGGTAGGCGTCGTACATGAGCTGGTAGGAGCGGTCAAGGCCCTCGCGGTCGGCGTCGAAGCTGTAGAGGTCCTTCATGATGAACTGGCGCAGGCGGATGAGCCCGCCGCGGGGCCGGGGTTCATCGCGGAACTTCGGGGCGACCTGGTAGAGGAGGAGGGGAAGGTCGCGGTAAGACTGGACGTTGCGCTTGAAGACTTCGACGAAGACTTCTTCATGAGTGGGGCCAAGCGTGAAGTCGCGGTCGTGGTGATCCTGCACCTTGAACAGGATCTCTCCCATGGTCTGATCACGTCCCGAGGCCTGGTAGACCTCGATAGGGAGCAGCGAGGGCATCAAGAGTTCCTGTCCCCCGCAGGCGTTCATCTCCTCACGGATGATCGCCTCGATCCGCGCGAGGACGGTCAAGCCAAGGGGAAGATAGGCGAATACGCCTGCGGAAATCTGCGTGGCCATGCCCGACCGGAGGAGCAACCGGTGGGACGTGACCTCTGCGTCCGCGGGGACCTGCCGCAGGGTCTTACCGAATAGTTGGGACAGTCGCATGTGGAGATTATGGCTTAGCGCCGAAGGTGAGGGAACTGATTCGAGAGTAGCTACGTCCCGGGCGTGAAGGTGCTCTTGCGCTCGCGGTCGCGCTCAGCGTCGATGAGAAGCTGGACCTCCTCGGGGTTGGGGACGCCGCCAATAACGAACCCCTCGCTGGCCGCAGATGCGGTTTTGCAGACGACGTCTCCGTAGTTGAGCATCGTGGAAGTCAGGCCCTTTTTCACAACGTTGATGTCCTGGACGTTGACGAGGTCGGCAGTGGAGACTCGCTTGCTGAACGGGTGAGGCTTAAAGCTATCGACGATGCGTTGATTGGTAACCACCCAGATGTCGTTCTGGTAGCGGTACCAATTCATAACGGCACGGAAACCCCAGTATCCGATCCAGAGCACAGCGGGAATCGTGGCGAAGAGGCCAAGGTCGTCGAGAATGCCGATGGCATCGAGCGCGGCAGCCGCGATAGCCGGCGGAACAAAGGTCACGATGATGAGCCAGACGGTGAAGGGCCAGAGGAACCACCAGTGGCGGCGGCAGAGTCGGACGACCGTTTCTCCACCCTGAAGAGGCATGGGCAGAGAAACAGTCGGCTGGGACTGCGACTGGGCCGACTGGGTGGCTGGCTGCGGCGCCGTTTGACTGCTGGCTGTCTGATCGGTTGGTGGCGGACTTACCGGCTGTTGCTGCGGCTCCGAGGGCGGTTCTGCGGGGTTTTCAGTTGTCACGGCGACAATTCTAGCACTTTTCCTCAGCGCTGAACGGCTGCGAGACGGTCCCAGCGCTCGATCTTAACTGAATCTGGGTCGAAAATGGCTGATTTTCGTGAGAAGCACTGCTGAAACTCGGCCAGGTGGGCTGTTTCGCGATGAGCCTGCACCGCGTCGTCGTCCGCGTAGACCTCGAAGACGAGGATTCGCGACGGGTCTTTCACATGCCGGTGCCAGGCGTATATGAGCGCTCCCGGCTCATTTCCTTCGACGGCGGCCACGAGCTTGGTGATGGCGGCCTCGGCTTCTGCTTCTTTACCCGGCAGGATGTTGAAAGACGCTGTAACCGAGCGCACTAGCCGCCAACTTTTACATCCGCTCGCACAAATCCGGCCGTTTCGTCGAGGGTTTCGACATTGAAATGAGCCCGGTCCGCCCAATTATCCATTGCGGCACGGAAAGTCCGCATGTGAAGGGTTTCGGAGTGAGTACGCAGGGCCGCATCGTCCTGGTAGATCTCGTAGACGTAGATCTCGTCCACGTTCGTCAGGCTTCGTGTGACGTGGTACATCAAGCATCCGGGCTCTTCGGCCTCTACCGCCGCAGCCATGCTGTGCAGCGCGGGGAGGGCGACGTTCTCCTTACCGGGAATCACCTGGAATCGAGCGAGCACGGTAATCATTCTTCCTCCTGAATGGGCGTGAGGTGCGATGCGGAGTATAGCAGAAGGTTATTCGGCGGAGCCGAAGTGGAGGTCGTCGTAGTAGACGTCCGCGCGAGGTGCGCCATCGCCAGCTACTTTGTCGTCGTAGCGCACCTCGAAGAGGATGCGGAGGGTCTCGAAGCCTTCGGGGACCGCACCCCATAATCTCTGAAAGTCGTCCTTGACGTTCGCTTCAAAGGGAATCCATTGACCTTGCACCGGATCTTCCTGCGAGACGAAGAGAAACCGCGCATTGCCGATGGGAAAGGGTTCTGCTGCGATACCGGAAAGCAGGTAGCGGAGCTGGTAGTTGTTCGCCTGCGTAACCGGGTTGTTGCTTGCGCCGATCGCGATCACAACGAATTGGATGTACTGCTTTGCTGTCCCGCGTGACCAGTTCTCGACGAAGTAATTTCCACGAACGACGTCGGGAAATTCGTCCGGGGAGACTTCTTGCACGAGGTAGTAGACTTTACTGCCCTCGGCTTCGACCGGATCGTCCATGGGCAGCAGTGCGCTCGAGAAGCCAGTAAGAGCCTGCTTCTGGCTAACAACGAAGCCGGAAGTGGGTTCCAGACTGATCCAGGGTTCTGCACCCTCCTCAAGGCCTGGATTGAGCAAGAGGTTCCCGCTGGAAGAAGAGCCATTCTCGCTGCAGGCGCCTGTAAGAAGGCCAGTTGTCGTCAGCAGCAAGGCGAGAATGGCCCCTTTCAAGGTCGAACGCATCCAAGAGTAAGGAATCATCGCGCCGGATAACGAATGTCAGCTTAGCTTACGTCTGGCCTAGCCACACCGGTTGTAGCCGCAGGAACGGCAGAGGAGGCAGCCCTCCGCATAGACGAGGGGGGCGCCGCAGTCGGGGCAGCCAAGTCCCGTAGGATCCCCCGAATCTGCCGGGATTGGCGGAGCGTCTCCCGTTGAAGGCGGAAGGATATGGTAGGACGCGTCTGCAGCGGCCGAGTCCGGCGCGAACTTCAACTCGAGCCAGCGGAAGATGTAATCGACGAGGCTTGTGGCCCACGGAACCTCAGGGTTCGTGGTGCGGCCGTAGGGCTCGAAGCGCGTGTTCTTGAGCTTGCGAGCGAGGTCCTCGATCGGGACCCCGTATTGGAGGGTCACGGAGGTGAGGAGGGCGACGGTATCCATGAGGCCGGAGACTGTCGAGCCCTCCTTATTGATTTTCACGAAGATCTCGCCTGGCAGGCCGTCCTCGTACAGTCCCACAGTGACGTAACCCTCCTGATCTGCGACTGAGAACTTGTGGGTGATGGACCGGCGCTCGTCGGGGAGATGGCGCCTGTAGGGCCGGGGCCGGGCCATGGACGATAGCTTGCCGGCGATTTCGTCCAAGGCCGGCTGTGTCTCTTGCTCGGGGCCTTTGACATTCTCCGTGATGTGCGAAAGGACGGAGAAATCGCGGGAGCCTTCTCTGTAGATGGTGATCCCCTTGCAGCCTTCGCGGTAGGCGAGCCAGTAAGCGGTGGCGATGTCGGCCTCCGAGGCTTCGTGAGGGAAGTTGATGGTCTTGGACACAGCGTTGTCCGTGTGGCGCTGGAACGCGCCCTGCATGCGGACGTGCCATTCCGGCGAGATCTCGTGGGCCGTGACGAAAACGCTCCGCGCCCACTCCGGAACGTCCTCCCGGTCCCGGAGGCTACCTCCAGAGGTGACGTGATCAAGCAAGTCTTCGCTATACCAATCACCTTCATGTGCGGCGGTGACGAAGTCGCGATTGGTTTCGCGCAAGGTTGTCAGCTTCGAGGCGTCCTTCGCGTCAAGGTAGTGCTGGCGGTTGTAAGCGAGCGCAAAGACCGGCTCGATGCCGGACGAGGCGTCGGCGATGATCGAGATCGTGCCGGTGGGCGCAACGGTGGTACGCGTGGCGTTCCGGTAGCGGGCTTCCGGGTCGTAGCGGGAGCCCTTCCACGCGGGGAAAGTCCCGCGCTCGCGCGCCAGTGCCAGGGAAGCGTCGTTGGCGTTGGCCTGTATGAAAGAGGCCACCTCCTCCGCCAGGGCGAGGGCGTCTTCAGAGTCGTACGGGATGCGGAGCTGGATCAGCGCGTCGTGCCAGCCCATGACACCAAGGCCAATCTTGCGTGTGGCCTTCGTGGCGGCGTCGATCTCGGGGATCGGGTAGTGGTTCATGTCGATGACGTTATCGAGGAAGCGCACGCACTGGGGTATGACCTCCGCAAGCCGCTCCCAATCGAGGCGGCGATGATCGCCGTCAACCTTAACGAAGCGCGCTAGATTCAGGGAGCCAAGATTGCAGGATTCATATGGGAGCAACGGCTGCTCGCCGCATGGATTGGTCGCTTCGATCGCGCCCAGCTGTGGCGTCGGATTATCGCGGTTAATCCGGTCGATGAAGACGATGCCGGGGTCGCCGTTCGCCCACGCGTTGGCGATCACTATGTCGAAGATGTGCCGCGCCCGCGCTGTGCCCGTGATCGCCCCATCCTTCGGGTTCACCAGTTCGATCTCCGAGTCCGACTCCACGGCCTCCATGAACCACTCCGTTATCGCAACCGAGATATTGAAGTTGGTGAGGGTCCGCATATCGGACTTGAGGGCGATGAATTCCTCGATGTCGGGGTGATTAACGGCGAGTATGCCCATGTTGGCCCCGCGCCGTGTGCCGCCCTGTTTGATGGCCTCCGTGGCTGCGTCGAACACCCTGAGAAACGAAACAGGCCCCGAGGCAACGCCCATAGTCGAGCGGACGCGGTCACCGTGGGGGCGGAGGCGGGAGAACGCGAAGCCCGTGCCGCCTCCGGACTGGTGGATCAAGGCGGTCTGGCGAATGGCCTCAAAGATGCCTTCGATACTGTCGGGCACCGGAAGGACAAAGCAGGCGGAAAGCTGCTGCATATCGCGGCCGGCGTTCATGAGGGTGGGGGAGTTGGGCAGGAAGTCCAGGCGTTGCATCAGGTCCAGAAAGACGCCTTCCCAGTGCGATACCGACGCTTCGACGTCGGCCTTGTCCACATTTTCGTGAAGCCGTTCGGCCTGGGCGATATTGTGTGCGACGCGGCCAAACATCTCCTCCGGGGTCTCGATTGGTAAGCCTTGGTCGTCCTTCGCAAGGTAGCGCCGCTCAAGCACGACAAGAGCGTTTGCCGAGAGCTGGAGGCCCGTGCCTGAAGGCGGATTCTTCTCTATCATGGCCTAATAAGTATAAGTCCGCGGGAGCGGGCACCCAGTTATAAATGGCACCCTGCAGGGTGCAGGGGGAACGATGACGATCACCGCCTCTAAATCCGCAAGCACCAAGACCGAGAGCCCAGCCAGCCTCGTCTCGCACGCTATCCGGTTCAGGCAAAAGCGCCCCGATGTGAACCTGTACGTAACGACGTTGCGGTTCGGTGACCTGCTAGGGCGTTGCGATTCCGACACGTACACGCAAGAGAACCCGAGCGGATACCAGCGAGCGGTTTCAGCGGCACGGCTGCGCCAGGTCTCTACGTACTTGCGCAATGAAGAAGGGATGCTGCCGACCTCGATACTCCTGTGTGTGCGGCAGCCTCATAAGGTGGACTTCGCGGCGAACACCGGCGCCAACGGGAAAGGTGAGACCGGGGTCCTGACCATCGGCGCGGACGTGCCAATCTGGATCGTCGACGGGCAGCACAGGCTAAACGGTCTGGAGCGGGCGTTCCGCAAGGATAAGGCGCAGTGGGTGGAGGACTATCGTCTTCCGGTCGTTGTCGTCGAAGGGATCGACGGATACGAGGAGATGCGGTACTTCCACGTGATCAACACCCGCCAAAAGGGCGTGCCAACGGACATCGTCGACCGGCACTTGCTCTCCATGAAGGACGCCGAGGGTGTCGGGTTGATCGAGCGGGAAGGCGAGAAAAGCTATTTGCGCGCCCGGGCGACGCGGTTGGGGGACGTTCTGAACGAGGACGAGACCAGCCCATGGAGAGGGTTGATCAGGATGCCAGGCGAAGCACTCAGGCCGGAGCACATGATGCGCCAGCACGCCATGGTGTCGTCGCTGTCCCCGGTGGTCAGCGACGGGTTCGTGAAGCAGGTGACCGACGAGGAGATGGCCCAGTTGCTGCTGAACTTCTGGACGGCTGTCCGACAACTGTGGGGAACGGCCTTCGAATCGCCGGCGGAGTACGTGATCCAGCGCCCTCTGGGCGCTGGCGCCTTGCACATGATCTTCCCGGACGTGCTGGAGCAGTGCCGCGCCGCGGACGATTTCTCGGTTGCGAAGATGGCGGATACGTTGTCGTACATCGGGCGTAGCGCCGGGTTCTGGCACCAGGTCCGCGGGCACCAGATGGTGCGCCAGAGCGGCACGCGGTACATCCGGGTGCTGGCGGAGTACTTGCGGGACCGGCTGCCGCGGCCGGTGTTGAGGCGGCTTACCCAGGCTTGATCCTCTCCAGTGGGGCACCCGCCTCCCGCCGGATCGCAGCGCTTTCTATTGCGGGCCTGATCGCCGTAGGCGCATTTTGGTGGACCCTCAATCTCTTTCAAGTGCCTGCCTACGGAGATACCGTAGAGTACTGGCAGCTGGCGGACACACTGAACATCGACTCCTGGCGAACGCTGGCGTATCCTCTCATCCTCAGGTTCTTCGCCGGCGGCGACGACTCGACGTTATCGCGAATACCTGTCTATTTGCTTCAGACCGCGATCTGCTTGTGGTCTATCTACTACTTGGTTGCGACCCTTGACATCGCGGCTCGATTCCGGTCAGACCCTGTCCGGACGGTCCTGTTGGTGGCCGGAATCGCGGCTTTGCCCCTGGCAGCCCATTTCTCACTCACGATCCTGACAGACTCGCTTGCTGCGTCTTTCTTCCTGCTCGGGATCGCGGCGATGGCCCGAGTGTTCGTCATGGGCCGCATCACCGTGAGTTCAGTGAGCGTGCTGGCCCTCGGTGTAGTGGGATCTGGACTGGTCCGGCCGGAGCGGATGTTCCCGTTCCTGGTGCTGCTGGCCCTGTTCTTGTTATTGGCCGTCATTAAGCGACGTCGCGCTTCTGGCATCGTGGCCATCGCGCTAATCGCCTCGATCGCCCTGACGGTTGCCCTGAACCGCGAAACGCAAACTGCTGACGTGGGCAGGCCCCAGATGAGCGTGAGTTTCATGATGTTTGACAGGACGGTCCACGGACGGGCAGAGAGGCTTCTACCGGCGATGCCTGACGAAGTCAAAGAGAGAATGCCTCGCGAAGAGGCGGTCGCCTGGGATAACGATCCAAACAGGTTGATCGTGCTGGGTCGTGCCTTCGACGACCCCAAGGGACAGGCGGCGATGAGAGAGGGGTCATGGGTCGCGATGCAAGAGGAAGGCCCCCAGATCGTGATCCAGGCCATTGGTGATACGGTGGAGTACATCCTCGCGCCACTGAATTACGCTCGCGAAAGCGCCATACACAAACCCGATCCCACACACTGGACCAACACGAGGATGAGTGGCGCCTTCGAGCACCTAACATACGCCTACATCGCCTACTCGATTCTCTTGATGATCGTGCTCATAGTCCTTGCCATCCCGCACCTGGGGACAACGATGCGCCGGGGCGATGTTGGCCGGGTCACCCTTCTGCTGGTAGGGGCTGTCCTGCTCCTCACGATGATGTATGCGGGTCGCACGGCGTACGACTTCCACATCCGCTACGCCCTGCCGATCTACCTGATCGAAATGGCGTTCCTGCTCTGGGTGGCCTTTCCCGGAGAGACCGACTCACTGCAAGAGTCATGAGTTAGACGTGATGGCGCCAACGGCACGTTGATACAGGAAATCTGACACAAACAGGAAGGGCGGGCCGTTAAGCCCGCCCTTCCTACGAAGGAGGTTGCCCTGCGGGGTTCGGGCGCCCCTTCCCTAACCCCGCGTGGAGTTGTCTTAGTTAGCCGCAGCCGGTGGTGTTTCCGCAGTTGTCGCACTTGTAGCACGTGCCAGCGCGGGTCATGATCCAGCCACAGTTCGCGCAGGGTGGCGCGTCCGTCTGGGTAGTGTTGCTCGGTCCCGTCCCTGCATCGAGATCGATGATGGGCTTGCCGTCCGCCGTGTATTCCTGGGCCATTAGCTTCGCCTTCACCGTCGGAGAGAGCACCCCGAACTCCTCTTTCTCGTTCTCGTTCATGAACTGGGAGGCGAGCCAGCGGAAGATGTAGTCGACGATCGACTGGGCGACGGGGATCTCGTTATTTTCGGTGCGGCCGGAGGGCTCGAAGCGCATGTGGCCGAACTTATTGACGAGGTCCCGCAGCGGGACGCCGTACTGGAGGGCAAGGGAGATCGACGTTGCGAAGGCGTCCATCATCCCGGAGAGGGTGGAGCCCTCCTTGGCCATTGTGAGCCAGATTTCACCCGGGGAGCCGTCCTCGTACAGGCCGGCCGTAATGTAGCCCTCGTGGCCCTCGATCGAGAACTTGTGCGTGAGGGATGTGCGAGTGGAGGGGAGGCGGCGGCGGACCGGGTGCGGGTCGTCTGCCTCGGTGGGGGAGCGCGAGTCGTCCTTCTTTGTGGACAGGACCTGGGCGCGTTTGGAGCCGTCGCGGTAGATCGCTAGAGCCTTGATACCGAGCTTCCAGCCCTCGATGTAGACCTGCTCGATGTCCTCGACCGTGGCTTCCTCGGGGAGGTTCACGGTCTTGGAGATCGCGCCGGAGATGAAGGGCTGAACGGCGCCCATCATCTTCACGTGGCCGAGCCACTGGATGGTGCGGTCGCCGTTCTGGGCCTTGAAGGCGCAGTCGAAGACGGGGAGGTGGTCGGGGCCGACGTGAGGTGCGCCCTCGATGGTGCCGCGGTCGTCGATGTAGGTGAGGATGTCCTCGACCTGGCTCTCGGTGTAGCCCAGCTTCCTGAGGGCACGGGGTACGGTGTTGTTGACGATCTTCATAAGACCGCCGCCGACGAGTGTCTTGTACTTGACGAGGGCGATGTCCGGCTCGATGCCCGTGGTGTCGCAGTCCATCATGAAGCTGATGGTGCCCGTGGGGGCGATGACCGTGGCTTGCGAGTTCCGGTAGCCGTTCTCGGCGCCCACAGCGATGGCGTTGTCCCAGTCCTCCTTGGCAGCCTGCACGAGGTAGCCGGGGGTGCAGTCAGGATCGATGTCGTCCGCGGCGGCTCGGTGCTTCTTCATGACGTTGAGCATCGGTTCGGCGTTGAGGGCGTGGCCGTTGAAGGGGCCGACGCGCGCAGCGACGCGGGCGGAGGTGGCGTACGCGTGGCCGGTCATGATCGCGGTGAGGGCGCCCGCCCAGGCGCGGCCTTCATCGGAGTCGTAGGGCACGCCGAGGCACATCAGCAGCGCGCCGAGGTTCGAGAAGCCGAGGCCAAGCTGGCGGAAGTCGACGGCGTTCTGAGCGATCTTCGGAGTGGGGTAGCTGGAGTTCCCGACGATGATCTCCTGGGCCATGATGCTGAGGGCGATCACGCTCCGGTACGCGGCGACGTCGAAGTTGCCGTCCTCATCGAGAAACTTCAGCAGGTTGATCGACGCCAGGTTGCAGGCGCTGTCATCAATGTGCATGTACTCGGAGCAAGGATTGCTGGCGTTGATCGGCCCCGTGTTCGGGCAGGTGTGCCAGTCGTTGATCGTGCTGTGGTACTGGATGCCGGGGTCGGCGCATTCCCATGCGGCCGTCGCGATCTGGTTCATGAGGTCGCGAGCGTCGTGTTCACCGGCGATTTCGCCGGACTTTACGTAGCGGGTCTGCCACGGCGTGCCGTCCTCGACGGCCTGCATGAAGTCGTCGGTGACGCGGACAGAGTTGTTGGCGTTCTGGTACTGGATGCTGATCCAGGCGTCGCCGTCGAGGGACATGTCGTAGCCGGCCTCGCCCAGGGCGTAGGCCTTCTTCTCCTCGCGGGCCTTGGACCAGACGAATTCTTCGATGTCGGGATGGCCGACGTTCAAGACGACCATCTTGGCGGCGCGGCGGGTCTTGCCGCCGGACTTGATGGTGCCGGCGACGGAGTCAGCGCCGCGCATGAAGGAGACGGGGCCGGAAGCGAGGCCGCCGGCTGTTACGTGCTCCTTGCTGCTGCGCAGGGCGGAGAGGTTGATCCCGGAGCCGGAGCCGCCCTTGAAGATCTTCCCCTCGGTGCGATACCAGTCGAGGATCGAGTCGATGCTGTCGTCGATGGAGAGGATGAAGCAGGCGCTACACTGGGGGACCTCATCGAGACCGACGTTGAACCAGACCGGGGAGTTGAAGCAGAGCAGTTGGTTCACCAGCGCGTACTTCAGCTCCTGGCGGAAGGTCTCGCGCTCGTCCTCGTCGGCGAAGTAGGCGTCCTTCCAGCCCCAGTTCGTGATGTTGTTGACGATGCGGTCGATGAGCTGCTTCACCGAGTTCTCGCGCACCATGCCGTTAGTTGGTTTCAGGGGACCGCGGAAGTACTTCGAGGCGACGACGTTCGTCGCGTTCTGGGACCAGTCGGCCGGGAACTCGCACTCGTGCTGCTCGAAGACGGGCTTACCGTCCCCGCCCTGGATCACGGCGGAGCGGATATCCCAGGCGAGCTGGTCGTAGGGGTCCGTCTCCGGGCGGGTGAAGAAGCGGGTGATGGGGAGGCGGGCCTCGCCGTTCTTGACGGCGGTATTCGTGGACTGCTTGCCGTTGGTCGCTGGTCTTTCTGGTGCCAGTGTCATAGTCGCTTTGCGCCCCTTTCCCTCGTGCGGCCGAAGTTCGTTTTGGAGATTTAGCTTTTTCGATTACGTCTTGATTCGTGCATTTGGAGTTCAGCCGGCACCGATCTCCTGGATGCGCATGACGCGGGTCTTGGGTATGTCGAGGACGAGGATGTCCGAGTCCTGCTCATGGGCGAAGAGGACGACCTTGTCCGTCTCCACGCGCCAGCCGTCGGCATAGACCTCCTCGGTGCGCGCCGCCAGCTCATTGGCGTTCTCGGTTGGCTTATACATGACGCGGTACTTCTTCACGTTTACTTCCTCCCGTACTCGGCTTCTGCTGCCCAGAAGGCATACAGGTTCTCGCGCGCTCGCCGGAATCGCTCGCGCGCTTGCTGCTGCTCGTCGTCGCGTTCGGCCAGGGTCGCGCGCGTAGCGAGATAAGCGTCATGCGCGGCCCGCTCTTCCTCGATAAGGCGCTGTTCGGTCGACTTCCTAGTTTGGTTTGACACGAGTGTCACAACCGCACCTCCTGTGAACCGTCGTCATTCGGCGTTCGTGGATTCGTTGATCGAGGAGCGATCGCGTCGAAGCGCGATCAAAGCCACCGCGAGCGGTCCCGTTACGACGGCGAGGCACCGCCACGGCCCCGGGTTGTAGCCTTTGTCTGCCGCGATCTCTCCGGCCCGAAGGATCGCCCAGAGCCAGAACAAACCGCAGGCGATGACGATAAACAGTACCGCGCCCTCCACCGTGCGAGGGGCGACCAAGTAGGGAAGCTGCATGCGTGATAATCACCTTGCTTTCCTCTGCCGTATCTCGTCCCGCGGAAACTCCACCACCGACCCGGACTGGCGGGGTTTCCGTGCTCTCTTTTTCTTCGGCTCTGGGGCCGCGACCTCCGGCAGCAGCGCCATCTGGTCCGGCGGCACATCGCTTCGCGTCCACCCGGCCTTGAGGGCGTCCAGCTCCCGTTCCAGCTCGTCGACGTCGGCGAAGGCGCGGTACACAGAGGCGAAACGGATATATGCGATGTGGTCGAGGGCGCGAAGACGCTCCATCACCATCTCGCCGACGATGGCCGAGGGGATCTCTGCCTTGTTGAGGGCGAGGACTTCCTTTTCAACGTCCGCGGCCAGGGCCTCGACAGCGCCGGACGGGATCGGGCGCTTCTCGCAGGCCTTACGCACGCCGCTGATGATCTTGGCGTGGTCGAACTCCTCCCGCCGCCCGTCCTTCTTGACGAGGGAGACGCCGCCGACTTCGACGCGCTCGACCGTCGAGAAGCGCTGGCCGCAGGCCTGGCATTCGCGGCGGCGTCGGATCCCGTCCTGGTCCGGGCGGGAGTCCGTGACGCGGGTGTCGGGGTTATCGCAAAAGGCGCAGTTCATTGGAGAGTGAAAGTGACTGGTTGACAGAACATTTGGTGCTTCTCTAACCTGATTTGCGCTTCCGATTCGCGGAAGCGCAATGTCATGTTGCTACTACATCTTGGGGTTGTCAAGGGTTTGGTTTACAATATTTTGTAGAAAAGTTGTGAACAGGCAATCCACAAGTCTACAGACACGATGTCCACTGTTGTGGGCAAGAAGTGGGTAACAAAAAGGGGGTGGTTCCGGATTCGGAACCACCCCCCTGCCCTTGGGGGCCTTATTACTGCAGGGCGGTAGAGTCGGTGGAGACTCCGGAGTTGTTGGAGAGGTCTGGATCGCCTCCGGCGAACGCACCTGTGGCAGCGACGCTGACGTTGAGGGTGAAGGTCACCGGGCCGGTCACGTTACAAGTGACGGTCCAACGCCGGCTTGCAAAGACGTTGGTGTTGAGCGGCATACCAGAGTGGTTGATGGCGACCGGCGATGCGTTGTGAGTGCAGGCCGGACTGCTCGATAGCGTTAGTGTGATCCTGGCCGGAACGTTGTTGGTCGGACCGCCATTGACGATGTTCGCGTTCCCCATGACGTCGAACGATACGCCCGGTGTAGCCGTGGTTGGCGATGAGGCCGTGACGCTGGTGATCCGCAGATCCGCCGGCGCTGCGGGTATCGGTGTCGGTGTTGCCACAGGAGTCGGCGTTGGAGTGGGAGTAGGAACCGGTGTAGGCACCGGCGTGGGAGTGGGGGTAGGAACGGGGGTGGGCGCCGGGGTAGGCACCGGCGTTGGTGTGGGGGTGGGCGCCGGAGTTGCCGTGGGCAACTTGACGGCAGTAGGAACTGGAGTCGCTGAGGGCGGCGGCGGGCACCAGAGTCGGGTGGCCCGCTGGAGAAGGGGCCAGAGGACACGGGCCATCCAGATGCCAACGCGCTTCTGGAGCAGGTCGTAGCACCTGTCTACCGACAGAGCTGTTGTGGCACCGGCGGCGGCCGCGCCTTCCGGCCCGATCACCAAGTGATCTGACGTCTCGTCCAAACCAGGGATTGTGCCTTGTCGCGCGTCCGCCCCTGAAGACACTAAGGCGAGCCCCGTCACCAGGACCGCCGCAAATGCCGTTATGATCGCTGCCTTGCTGCTCATAAACTGCACCTCCACACGTTCAGACAGCGCCTTTAGTTGACCCGTTACGACGGTGAACGGCTGTTTACCAAACCTGTAAATGAGTTGAGGCCCACCAACTTGGTGGGCCTCAGGTTAAGGGCGATTTTGGCAGCTACTTGACGGATATGGGCCTGCGCATGAAAGAGGGCAAGTCCGTGTCCTCCCTGTTCTCACGCGCGGCTCGCATTGTCGCCTCGTACTCCTTATCGTCATCGGCGCTGGCGTAGTTCGGAATGTAGGCCGAGGAGGTCTGCAAGGCGCCATCAAATCCGACTGCAATGAGCGTGATTTTGACCTCGTCGCCCATCGACTGGTCCGTGGAGGAGCCGAAGATGATCTCTGCGTCCGGATTGACTACCTCGGCGATGACCTGTGCGGCCATATTCAACTCGTGGAGTCCGAGATCTCCGGAGGAAGCGACGTTGAAGAGGATGCCCGTGGCGCCGTGGATGTTGACATCCAGCAACGGGCTGGCGATTGCGGCCTGGGCAGCCTCGACGGCACGGTTATCGCCTGAGGACCGGCCAATGGCCATGAGGGCAGGGCCGGCATCGGCCATGATGCGCCGGACGTCGGCGAAGTCGAGGTTGATATCGCCGGGGGTGACGATGATGTCGGATATCCCCTGGATGCCCTGGCGCAGGACATCGTCGGCCATCTTGAAGGCCTCGGTGACACTGACACTCTGATCGCAAACGGAGAGAAGGCGGTCGTTGGGGATGACGATGAGGGTGTCGACTTCCTGGGCGAGGGCCTCGATCCCCTTGTCGGCGGCGTTGCGCCGGGTCTGCCCCTCGAAGCCGAAGGGGCGGGTGACGACGGCGACTGTGAGGGCGCCGAGGTCCTTGGCGACCTGGGCGATGAGCGGAGCAGCGCCGGTGCCCGTCCCGCCACCCATGCCGGCAGTGATAAAGACCATTTCGGAACCCTTGATCAGGTCCTTGAGTTCCTCGCGCGACTCTTCAGCGGCCTGCCTGCCCTTTTCCGGATCGGCTCCCGCGCCGAGGCCCTTGGTGACCCGCTCCCCGATCTTGATGCGGTCCTCTGCGTGGGAACGGGCAAGCACCTGCTCGTCGGTGTTGATGCCGACGAACTCGACGCCCGTGACCTTGGCCTCGATCATGCGGTCGACGGCGTTGCAGCCGCCGCCTCCGACGCCGATGACCTTGATGGGTGGTAGACCTTCGATTGATCTGCCTGACATTCGCTTTCCTCCTTTTGGTCCTGCTGAATTGGTAGGCGGGGTCATTTCGGTATAAGGGTTTTGAACCACTTGCCGGCGGCACTGGCGATGCCGGGCAGGTGAACCGCGGGCACACGCAGGTCAAACGGGCGGTGACCGTTGCTGCCCATTGATTCTTCTTCAAGAGCCCATTGCAGCAACCCGACGCTGGTGGCGTACGCCGGGCTGTTGAGCGTCTCTGAGAGGCCCTGCACATTGCGGGGAAGGCCGACACGCACCGGGATGCGCAGGACGATCTCGGCGAGTTCGACGATTCCCGGGAGCGAGGCGGTGCCGCCGGTGACGACGAGGCCCGCGGCGACCTTGTCGTCGAAGCCAGCGCGCTTGACGTCCACGTAGATCATCTCGAGGATTTCCTCGACGCGGGCCTGGAGGATCTCGGCGATGCGGCGGCGCGGCACTTCGCGGGTCTTCTGGCCGCCGAAAGCCTCGATCTGGACGTGCTCTCCGGCATCGACGCTGCTGGGGAGGCAAGAGCCAAAGTGGAGCTTGATGTCCTCCGAGGCGGAAAAGGGGGCGCGGAGGCCGGCGACGAGGTCGTGTGTGAGGTGGTGGCCTCCGACCTGGAGGACGGAGGAGTGGAAGACACTACCATCGACGAAGACCGCGACATCCGTCGTGCCCCCTCCGATGTCGGCGACGATTACGCCTTGCTCCTTCTCCTCATCTTCGAGGACGGCCTCGGCAGCGGCGAGGGGTGAGAAGACGATGGTCTCGACCTGCACGGACGCGCCCTCGACGCACTGGGTAAGGTTCTGGATTGCGGTGACGGAGCCGGTAACGATGTGGCAGTCGAGGTCGAGGCGCTGGCCGTACATCCCGACCGGGTCGGTCACCTGCTCCTGGCCATCGACGATGAAGAAGCGGGCGATGGAGTGCAGGATCTCGCGGTTAGAGGGCAGGTTGAGGTTACGGGCGCCTTCGAGGGCGCGCTCGATATCGTCCTCGGTGATGGGGCGGGTCTGGCCGGGGATGGTGGAGACGCCGCGGTTGTTGGTCGAAGTGGCGTGGGAGCCGCCGATGCCGATGTGGGCGGCGGCGATACGGGTGCCTGACGACTTTTCGGCCCGCTCGACGGAGGCATCGATGGCTTCGGTGGCCTCCTGGATGTTGTCGACCATACCCTTCTTGACGCCGCGCGAGGGCGTGACGCCGACGCCGAGGACGCGGAGCCCCTCGTCCTGCGTCGTTTCGGCGACGAGAGTGCAGATTTTGCTGGTCCCGACGTCGATAGCTGCGATCGTGTAGTCCTTCATGGCGTTCCTCCGGTTACTGGAGCGATGGGCGGTCTCCGAATCTAAGGTCAAGGACGTGGCCGCTCATGTCAGCGCGGCCGATAGTGGAATCGATCTGGGCCCAGACAGACAGCTTGTAATTGAGGTCGTCCGCATCGCCCACAGCGACTCGATATCCTGCGTCTGTCTCGATCGTCATTCCGCCGATGCTGGACCACTCCATGGCCGTGATCCCCATCTGCAGGCGTGGCGGAACGTGCTCGAGGAGGAGAGCGGCGAGGGCGATGGCGTTCGTGTCTACCTGCTCGCCGTCGGCCGGGGTGTTGGTGGCGTCGCTATGGCGAATCAGTGGGCCCGCCGAAGGGGGGACATCCGGGAGCACCGTGCCTTCGGCGTCGATGACGTACGAGGTTTCGCCGATCTGCCACGTGGCCCAGGGGACGCGTTCGACCACGACCACTTTCAGGGTATTGGGCCAATCGCGCTCGACGGACACAGAGCGGACGAGTGGGTGGTCCTCGATGTCGCGCCGGGCGCTGCTGAAGTCTGAAGTCAGCATGCTGTCGCCGTTGACAGTGACCATCTGCTGGACCTCTTCGATCGGCAGGTTCACGTTACCCTGGACTTCGACGTGCTGGACGCGGAGGAATGGAGAAAGGTAGATCGCAACAGCAAGTCCGGTCACAGCAACACCGCCGAGCACGGACATGGTGCGCCGGAAGTGGGCGCGGTTAATTCGCTTGCGAGTCTCTGCATCGAGGAGGACCTCGCCCCGGAGGACGCGGTTCACCGGCGGGGACGGCCTCACCCGGCGCTCGTTATCCACGCTGGCGCTCCTGGTGGCGTTCTAGGCCAAGGTCGATTAGCCGTGAGATGAGATCGCGGTAGGAGAGGCCCGCGTACTCCCAGAGCTTGGGGTACATGCTCATGGGAGTGAAGCCGGGGATTGTGTTGACCTCGTTGATGAGGAACCGGCCGTCCGGGAGGAGGAAGAAGTCGACGCGGGCGAGGCCCGCGCAATCGAATGAACGGTAGGCCTCGATTGCCACCTCACGGACCTGGTCAGAGGTCGTCTGCGGAATGTCGGCGGGTATGTGCAGTTTCGTGCGGGGGTCGTCGTACTTGGCCGCGTAATCGTAGAACTCGGCCTCGTACGTGATTTCGCCCACCGGCGAAGCTTCGGGTTCGTCGTTTCCGAGGACGGCCACCTCAATTTCGCGCGCTTCGACGGCGGTTTCAACGAGGATCTTGCGGTCATGACGGAAGGCTTCGGGGATCGCAGCTTCGAGGTCTTCCCGGGAGTGGGCCTTGGAGGTGCCAAGGCTGGAGCCGCCGTTGGCTGGCTTGACGAAGGCGGGGTAGCCGATCGTGGCCTCAACGGCGCGCATCACTCCCTGCGGATCATTCGTCCAGCGCCCGGCGCGCAGCTCAACGTCATCGACGACCGGGAAGCCGTGGTGACGGAAGAACGTTTTCTGCAACCCCTTGTCCATCCCGAGGGCGCTGGCAGCGACACCTGCTCCGACGTAGGGGAGTCCCGCGAGTTCGAGGAACCCCTGAAGGGTCCCGTCCTCGCCGTTAGTGCCGTGGATGAGGGGGAAGACGATGTCGATGCGGCGGAGGGCCGTCAGGACGGCTGTGCGGTAGAGGAGACCCTCGCCGAGGGGCTCGTCGAGGCTGCGGAGCTTCTCGGAGCGGATTCGGTACAGTGCCTGCTCAGTCTGGGCGGGGGTGAGCCAGGTGCCCTGGCGTGTGACGCCAATAGGCACAGGCTGAAACCGAGAGGTGTCGAGCGCGGACATCACGCCCTGTGCGGAGACGACGGACACCTCGTGCTCGACGGACTGTCCGCCAAACATGATGCCGACCTTGAGTCGGCGCTGGCGCGGGGTCATTCCACGCCTCCATCGCCGAAGTCACCGACGAAGACCACTTCGGGTGTGAGCTCCACGCCAAATCGCTCGCGGATGCGGTCCTGTGCCAACCGGATCAGCGAAGCGACGTCGTCGCTGGTCGCGCCGCCGAGGTTCTGGATGAAATTGGAGTGCAGCTTTGAGAACTGGGCGTTGCCCATGCGGTGGCCTCGCAGGCCGACGTCGTCGACGTACTGCCAGGCAGGGCGGTCGTCCGGATTCTTGAAGACCGATCCGCAATTGCGGCCGGGTGGCTGAGCGTTGCGCCGGTGGGCGTCGAACTCCTTGATCGCGGCCTTAAGTGCGGAGGCGTCCCCTTTTTGGACGCGGAGGTCCACTGAGAGGACGAGCGCGCCCGCTAATTCTTCTGTGAAGGCACTGCGGCGGTACTCGAGCTGCAGGTCGTCGGGAGAAAACTCGCCGATCTCGCCCGAAGTCTGGGCGACTCGAGCGGAAACCAGGACATCCTTGAGGGAGCGTCCATAAGCGCCGGCGTTGGTGACGACGGCACCGCCCAGGGAGCCGGGGATCCCGCAGGCCCATTCGACACCCGCGTAGCCCGCGCCCGACAAGCGCCGTGCGAGCGTGGCAAAGCTCATACCGGAACCGACACGGACCTTGTAACCGGTCCCATTCTGGTTCGGGCCGGCTACGTCTGCGTAACGATTCTCGATAACCACGCCTCGGAAGCCGCCATCGCCTACAAGGACGTTGGATCCGGAGCCGAAGATGAATATCGGCGCAGCGTGCTTCGTAGCGACGGAGAACGCGCCGTGCACCTGGGATTCCGTCGTCGCCTTCACGTAGAAGTCGGCGTTGCCGCCGACACCGAAGGTGGTGTGGCGTGACATCGGCTCGTCGAGCTTCACGGGCGCGACCTGCTTGAGGTCAGTGATCAGTTGCTCAGTCATCGCGTTCGTCCTGTTCCTGGAGGAGGCGAAGGACCGCCGGTCCGGCGGCGTCAACGTCGCCGGCGCCGATGGTGAGAAAGATGTCTCCCGGCTGAAGGGCATGAGAAACCGCGATGGCGGCCTCAGGGACAGAACCCGCATACGTGACGTCTGGGTGGGCGATCTCCTTCGCGAGGGCAGCGGCGTCCATGCCGGCGGAAGGGGGTTCGCGGGCAGCGTAAGTATCCGCGAGAAACAGCGCGTCGGAGTCCCCGAAACAGGTTCGGAACTCGTCCAGGAGATACGTAGTGCGTGTGTAAGTGTGGGGCTGGAAGAGGCCGACGAGGCGGCGGCCGGGGTACCGGGCGCGGGCGGCTGCGAGGTCGGCGCGAATCTCAGTAGGGTGGTGGGCGTAGCTATCGACGATGGTGATGCCGCCAGCCTCGCCGACGAGCTGGAAGCGGCGCTCCGCCCCTTGAAAGGAGGCGAGCGCGTCAGTGATGTCTGAACGCGTGAGTCCCAATATCTCGCCGACGGCGACGGCGGCGAGGGAATTGGCCACGTTGTGTGCGCCGGGCAGGTGCGTTTCAACTTCCCCCCAGAAGTGTTTTCGATAGTTTACCACAAAAGATAAGGTGTCTACACCCTTATTCACAATCTGCTCAGCGGTCCAGTCAGCCTCGTTATGGAGACTGTAGGAGACGACATGAACTTGGGGGAGCATGTCGTCTCCTACAGTCGGGAAGGGAGAAGTCTGCCCACCGGGCAGACAGGCCCGCACAGGGGGGGAATCCGTGCAGGCGACGATATATCCGTTGGGTTCGACTTGAGAGAGGAACTGGGCGAAGGCACGCTGCAGTTCCTCGAAGGAACCGTAGATGTCGAGGTGGTCCGGCTCGATGTTCGTTACGACGGCAATGTGCGCGTGGTAGTTCAGAAAGGCACGGTCGTACTCGTCGGCTTCGACGACGAAGTGCGGCCCGCCACCGGGCGCGGCGTTCGTCTCGAGATCGCGGATCATACCGCCGATCATGTAGGTGGGATCCAGGCCGGCTCGATTGAGCATGTAGGCGATCAGGGACGAGGTAGTTGTCTTGCCGTGGGCGCCCGCCACGGCGATCACCTGCTTGCCTTGCTGGAGCAGAGCGACCATCTCGGCGCGCTTCATCGTGGGTATTCCGCGATGAAGCGCCTCTGCGATCTCCGGATTGTCCTCTTGAGCTGCGGACGTATAGACGACCAGTCCGGCGTCGTCGATGTTCATCGCGGCGTGGCCCTCGTGAACCGTGACGCCAAGCGACTCGATCTCACCGGTCAGTGGCGACAGGTAGAGGTCAGATCCGGAGACAGTATGGCCGCGGTGGAGGAGGAGGCGGGCGATGGCGGACATGTGGATGCCGCCGACGCCCACGAGGTGCACCCGCTGCGGGATTTCGGTTGCCACCTGGGGGGGCGTGCTCATCGAACAGACTCGCGGGAAAGATCCATCAGGATGTGCGCGATGCGGGTGGCGGCAGTGGGCCGGGCAAGCCGGTGGCTCGCCTCTCGCATCTCTCGCAGCCGGTCAGCATCGTGCAGAATTTCGCCAACCATCGGGAGGAAGTTGCCGAGGTCTTCGTCGTCGAGGACGGTGGCAGCGCCATTGCGTTCGAGGAAGCGGGCGTTGAGCTTCTGATGGCCGCCTGCATGGGGGTAGGGGACGAGCACCGCGGGGAGGCCGACCGCCGGGAGTTCGCCCATGGCGGACGCGCCGGAGCGGCATAAGGCCAGGTCAGCGGCAGCCATGGCCCAGGGGAAGTCTTCGTGGAGATATCCGTGGAGGTGGTAGCGGTCGCGGAGGTTGTTCGGGAGCGCATCGCGGACGCTACTAAGCCATTCTTCGTCAGTCTCGCCACTCAAGTGGATCACCTCGCAAAGTTCGAGGAGGCCGGGTAGGTTATCGGCAACGGCCTGGTTGATGCTATGCGCGCCGGATGACGCCCCGGAGATGAAGACGACGCGCTCATCGGCGCCGATTCCCAGGCGTTCGCGGCCGCCGAGCCGATCCACTTCCCAGAATTCCTCGCGCACGGGGTAGCCGGTGACGATCGTCTTGCCGGACGGCAAGTTGCGCAGGCTTTCGATGGCAGTTACAGCGACTTTGCGGGCCAGCCGGGCAATAGCCCGGACAGTCCAACCGGGATTCAAGTCCGGGAGGTAAACGGCGAGGGGGACCTTGCGGCTACGAGCGGCGAGGGCGACCGGAAAGCTCGCGTAGCCGCCGGTAGAGAGGACGACCTGTGGCTGGAACTCCTGGAGGAGCTTGCGGGCCTGTCGGGTACCGGCACCCATCTTTGCCGCGTTGGCGGCCATCTCCCAGGGCATTCGGCCGCGGATGGGTGCGGCGCTGATCTGCTCCAACGGGAAGCCGGCGCGCTGAACGATGTCGTCCTCCTGGCCGCCGGCGCCGATGTACATCACGTCCAGCGCCTCTCCGGAAGGGAGCAGCTTGCGTAAGGCCTGGGCAATGGCGAGGGCGGGATAGATGTGTCCGCCCGTCCCGCCGCCGCTGAGCGCGATTTTCATGCAGTGCCAACCTCGTACGAGGGATCGGGCGGCGGGTCACGGACGGGACGGAGCGTCTGCTTGCCACGCCGTTCGGCATAAGGCTTTTCGGCGGTGTAACGGGAGATGCTGAGGAGGATGCCGACACCAGCCATGAGGGCGATGAGTGCGGACCCGCCGTAGCTCAGGAAGGGGAGGGGAACGCCGGTAAGAGGGATGGTGCGGGTGATACCGAGGATGTTGATGAGCGTCTGGAAGGCGATCCACGAGATGATGCCGATGCTGAGCAGTGTTCCGAAACTGTCGCGCGAACGAAGAGTCACCTGGAGGGCACGGAGGATAAAGAAGGCGAACACTGACATCACAATCATCAGGCCGACGAAGCCGATCTCTTCGCCGAGGATGGCAAAGACGCCGTCCGTGTGAGAGCCGGGCACGTAGAGATGCTTTTGGCGGCTCTCCGCCCATCCGATGCCAACAGGGCCGCCGCTGCCCAGCGCGACGAGGAGCTGGATTATCTGGAAGCCCACCCCCTCCGGGTCTGATTCCGGCGAGAAATAGCTCGTGAGGCGGTCCAATTGGTATTCGCGCGTCTGAATCACGAAGTAGGCGGTCGTGAATCCAGCGCCGAGGAGGAGGGCGATGTGGGTGATCGGCGCGCCGGCGACGAAGAAGAGAGTAATGGCCGTGAGGACGATAATGATCGTCGTGCCCATGTCGGGTTCCGCGATGATGAGGCCGCCGATGACACTGAGGAAAAGGACGAACGGCACGAACCCAAGGGAGAACTGCTTGACGTCATCGCCTCGGGAGGCGAGCCAGGCCGAAACGTAGACGATCACGGAGAGCTTGGCGAACTCGCTGGGCTGGACGGAAGCGGGGCCGAATTCGATCCAGCGCTGAGCGCCGTTTCGCTCCACTCCCAGCGGTGTCAGAACGAGGATCAGCGACGCGAGAGAGATCGCCAGCATCGGAACGCTCAGGAAACGCAGCTTGTTGTAGTCGAGCTGCATGAACACGACGAGCGCAATCATGCCCAGCCCGGCAAAGATTGCCTGCCGGATCACGAAGTAGTTGGCGTCGCCGTAGTCGTTGTAGGCAACCGCGAAACTCGAAGTGTAGACAGCGAGAAGGCCCACGATGACGAGCATCGCCGTAGCCACCAGCAGGAGGTAGTCCGGCTGGCCCGGTTGGACCTTGCCGACGCGCCGGGCGCCGAGGACGTCACTTATCGACGGGATGACTGCACCTCCTCCCCGTTCACGAGGCGGCGGAAGTGCTCACCCCGCTCCTCGAAGTTCTGGTATGCGTCGTAGCTGGTGCACGCGGGAGCAAGAAGAACCACGTCCCCTTCCTGCGCGATGCCTCGTGCTGCCGCCACAGCCAGTGGCAGATCTTCAAGGCGGATGATCGGGATCCCGCGAGCGTTCTCCGCCGATCGAAGGGCGGATTCCAGCATCTCAGCGGCCTCCCCGAAGAGGACGATCCCGCGGCAGCGGGCCAATGCTTCCTTGGCCAGGTCTTCGAGGGGTAGTTTCTTGTCGCGACCACCCAGGAGCAGGACAACAGGCTCGCTGAAGGAGCGAAGGCCTGCGATTGTGCGGTCCGGCGTGGTCGCGATGCTGTCGTTGTAGTACGAAACACCGTCGAAGTCGCCAACATGCTCAAGACGATGCGGGATGCCACGGAAAGCCTCGACGGCGCAGGCGATCGCTTCAGGTGTGACGCCTGCGGCCATAGCGATGGCCGCGGCCGAGACGGCATTCTGCTGGTTATGCCAGCCGCGCAACCTGAGCGAATCGATCGCGAACAGTGGACGCTCGCCATCGTTATCGCGGTATATGGCCCAGCCATCTCGGACGAAGACGCCGCTGGCGGGGAGGTCGGTTTCCATCGTGAACCAGATGAGACCGCCCTGCACGAGAGGTTCGAGAGCGCGGACTTCCGGGTCGTCATAGTTAAGGACGGCGATGTCAGAAGGTGTTTGGTGCCGGAGAAGGTTGGACTTTAGCCGCCGGTAATCGTCCCAGGAGAACGCGTCCAGGTGGTTGGGCGTGATGTTGAGTACGGCGGCGACGTGTGGGCTGCGGTCCCCGAGCTGTAGCTGCGTATGGCTGATCTCGAGGACGGACCAGGTATAGGTACGGATGCTGTCCAGGTGCTCGAGGAGCCCAACGCCGATATTGCCCCCGACGAATGTGGGCCGTTCGTCGGCCCGGAACATTTCGGCGACGAGGGCGGTGGTCGTAGACTTGCCGCTGGAACCCGTGATGCCGACAACGGGGCCGGGTGCCAGTTCGAGGAACAGCGGGACCATCGAGTAAATAGGGATGCCGCGCTCCGCCAGGCCGGATAGCTGGGCAGAGTCGAGCGGGACGCTTTGGGAGACGAAGACGGCGTCCACGCCCGCGATTGGGTCGTTCGCGCCGAGATCGAGGGTCAGGGGAAGATCGCGCACTTCGTTGAGCCTGTCGGCAAGCTGAGCTTCGGTGCGGGAGTCGGCGACGGTAACGAGCGCGCCACGGCGCGCGAGGTAGCGGGCGAAGTCGATCCCCTCGATACCCAGACCGACGACGGTGACCGGCCTGCCGGAGAAGTCGAGTCGCTCCAATTGACGGATGTCGATCACGGGTAGGCCTCCAGGGCTAGAACGAGTCCGGCGGAAGCACCAAGAGCCTGGACGATCCAGAAGCGTTGGGTAACCTGGACCTCGCTTAGGCCGGTTTTCTCGAAGTGGTGATGGATCGGCGCCATCTTGAACAATCGCTTGCCTCCCGTGAGGCGGAAGTACCCGACCTGGAGGCCGACAGACAGACCCTCGATCAAGAAAATTACGGCGATGAAGGGCAGCACAAGCCATTGGCCCGTCATGAAGGCAACCACGGCTAAGCCTCCGCCGAGCGCGAGTGCGCCGACATCTCCCATGAAGACGCGGGCGGGGTGCGAATTGTGCCAGAGGAAGCCGAGGGCGGCACCCGCGACGGTGAGGCAGAAGAGGCCGAGGTACTCCTGTTCCTGGTAGAGGGCGATGAAGCCGTAGGCGGCGTACGCAATGGCGCTGGTGCCGGCAACGAGGCCATCCAGTCCATCGGTCACGGCGACGCCGCCGGCGGTTAGGACGATGACCACGATCGCGATCGGCAGATAGATCCAACCGAGGTCCTCGGGGCCGTGGTACGGAATATGGACGGTGCTCAGCCCAAACAGGTCTTCGTGGTAGAGGGCGATCGCGGCAGCGACGGCGATCGCGATGAACACAGCGAGCTTTGCGCGGCGCGTCAGAGCCTTCTGTTCGCGGCCCTGCAGCGAGCCCAGGTCATCCAGTGCCCCTAGAGCGCCAAGGGCGGCCATGACGAGGAGGGGGAGGCCAATGGACCAGCGGTCAACGAGGTTCCCGGCGATGGTGATGGCGGCGATGACGGCGAGTAGGAAAATGCCGCCCATAGTGGGTGTGCCCGCCTTGGACTGGTGCGTATCCGGGCCCCACTCGCTGATCTCCTTGCCGAGGCCGAGGCGCTTTAAGAGGGTGATTGAGGGGTAGCCGACGGCGACGGTAGCGACAATAGCAAGTGCGAAGTACGCGAAAGCGTCGGTGATCATGACTGGGCGAGTGCCTCCACGAGGGTTTCGAGGCCGACGGCGCGAGAGGCCTTGACGAGGACGTGATCGCCCGTGGCGATTTCATCCTTGAGGTGCGAGGCCGCTTCCTCCGGTGTGCTAAAGCGGCGGACGTCGAGGTGACCAGACGCTGATGCAGTATCGGCGATGAGGCTGGCGTCTGATCCAATGACTACGAGAAGATCGCTCGTTGCGACGCTGTGCGTTCCAACGGTCATATGGCCCTCTGCTTCTGCCGACCCGAGCTCACGCATGTGGCCGAGGACGGCTATCTTGCGGCCGGGAGTCTCGGAGAGCAGGTCGAGTGCGGCAATCACGGACGCCGGGCTGGCGTTGTAGGAGTCGTCGATGAGGGTGGCTCCATTGATGGCCGGCCGCGACGTGAGGCGAATCTCGATGCCGGCGGATTTCAGGGCAGTCGTAACGTCACCAGGGGGCATGCCCTCGTTCAGCGCAACGGCAATAGCGGCAAGGACGGGGTAGACGTGGTGCTTGCCTGGTAGCGCGCACTCCACTTTAGCGGGCGCTTCACCGGGACCAGTGAGCGTGAATGAGAAGCCGTCCAGACCGCGGCCGGTGATGTCCGTAGCGCGATAGTCGGACGATTCGGACGTGCCGAAGCTGACGCAGCGCGCGGACGTCCGCCGGGACATGGCGGCAACACGGGGATCGTCGGCATTGAGAACGGCGAGGCCGTCCGATGGCAGTGATTCGACGAGTTCCGCCTTAGCAGCTGTGATTCGGCCAATGGAGCCGACGCGCGACATGTGAACAGGCCCAACATTGAGGACCACCCCGATGTCGGGCCTGGCGATCTCGGCCAGCAGGCGGATATCGCCGGGCTCGTACATCGCCATTTCGAGAACAGATCGCTCGTGCGCGGGTTCCAGCTGCAGCAGAGTGAGTGGAACCCCGATCTCAGTATTGAGATTGGCCTCGGTCTTGAGCACGTTGAACCGGTGGGAGAGAACAGATGCGAGGATTTCCTTGGCGGTGGTTTTTCCGACACTTCCGGTGATGCCGATGACACGAAGATCGTGCCGCCTACGCCAATACGCGGCCAGTTGTTGAAGAGCGCTGAGAGTGTCGCCCACGTGGAAGACCGCGCCATCGTCAGGCGATTCGACCGGGCGGGCAACGACGGTGCCGGCAGCACCGGCGGCGAAGGCCTCCGAAATAAAGTCGTGGGCGTCGTGGTTTTCGCCGTGGAGGGCGAAAAAGAGGTCGTCCTTCTGGACCTGGCGGGAGTCGATAACGGCGCGCTTGAAGGCGGCGCCGGGGGAGGTGCGGGACGCGACCAAGTGGCCCTCGAGCCCCATCTGGATGTCCGCCGCGGTCAAAGTTGCGCTCATTTTCACGCCATCTACTGCACACCCCTGACGAGCACAGGCTCGGTGGGCGGTATCTTCATGTAGGCCAGGGCTTGCTCCGCGATGCGGCCGAAGGAGGGGGCGGCGACGACCGTACCCCAGGGAACGTCCTTCGGCTCATCGACCTTGATGAGGATGGCGAGTTGAGGGTCATTGAGAGGGGCGATTCCGGCGAACGAGGAGATATAGGCGCCGGGTTTGTAGCCGCCGTTTTCGCCGGTGATGTTGGCGGTGCCGGACTTGCCGCCGACCTTGTAGCCGCTGACATCCAGGTAATTGGACATTCCGTCAACCACAACGCCCATCATGTCGAGCAAGGTGCGGGCGGTTTCGGGCGTGGTCACCTGCGTGGCGACCAGCGGTTCCACAGTCTCGGTGCCAGTTGGTCCCATGATTTGCTTCACGAATTGTGGCTGCATCAGCGTCCCGCCATTGGCGATGGCGGCGAGGGCCATCGCCATCTGGAGGGGAGTGGCGCTAAGCCCCTGCCCAAAGCTGTTGGTGGCCGCGTCTACAGAACGCCAGCCGGGGTCGCTCTCGGGAGTGCGGACCTTCCCCTCGACTTCACCAGAGAGACCGCTGTTGGTGAGCGTGCCGAAGCCGAATCGCCGGACATAATCGTAGAAGCGATCGGGGCCGCAGAGGCCAGCCAGCCAGGCTGCGCCGGTGTTGAGGCTCTTGGAGAGCAACTGCTGCACGGTCTGTGTGCCATTGGCCGAGAAGTCCCAGTTGCGGATGCTCCAGCCGTCTACTTTTACGACGCCGGAATCGTTCCAGGGCGTTGTCGGCGAGACGAGCCCCAGGTCGAGCGCGGCGGCGGTCGTGAATAGCTTGAATACTGATCCGGGCTCATATGTGTCGGTGATGGCTCGGTTCCGATAAAGGGCCTGCTTGGTCTCGTCGCTGGTGTCAGGCTTCGAGAGGTCGAAGGTCGGCCGGCTGGCCATGGCGAGGACCTGCCCCGTCTTCGGCTGGACCACGATGATCGTGCCACCCTGCGCCGAGCGGTCCTTCATGATCTTGTCCAGTTCCTGCTCCGCGAGGCGTTGGATATAGCGATCGATCGTCAGGACGATGTCCGAACCCGGGAGAGCCGGAGACTCCGAGCGCTCCCCGATGGCCAATTCGCGGCCCAGACCGTCGCGTTCGAAAGTCAGGGTGCCTGCAGCGCCGCCGAGTTGCGGATTGAGGTCCGCCTCGAGGCCGGTGAGCCCGCCGGAGTCCTGCCCGACGAATCCGAGGAGTTGGGAGGCGAGGTTGCCTTCGGGATATACCCGCTTCGATCCTTCCAGGAGGCGAACGCCGTAGAGATCGAGTTCTCGCACCTTTTCCGCCTGTTCGAAGCTGAGGTTCCGGGCCACTGGCACCTCGAAGACATCGACGCTCTCGACGATGTCCACCATCTGGGAGGCCGGGACACCCGTGGCGCCGCTGATCTTGTTGGCCGCGACCTGGGCTTCCTCCGGGTTCTCCCACGCTCGCCGCTCAACCATCACGTTGAAAGAGTCTTCGCTGGCTGCCAGTGGATAGCCGTTCCGGTCCAGGAGGGCGCCGCGGCGGTCGGAGACGGAGACCTGGCTAATGTGGGAGCGGCGGGCCTGCGCCGCGTACTCCGCATGATCGATGATCTGCAGTTGGACCAGGCGAAGGGTGGCGACGACCGCACCGAGGCCAATCACAGCGATAACGGCCCAGATTCTCCAGGCGTAGGCGTTCTTCTTCCGGGGGGCGGCCATCTGCGATCAGGGGAGGGGCAACCAGGAGGCGATCTCCTCCCAGAGGTTGTCCCTGGCAAGCGGGGATGCTGGCTGGTCTTCGAGGAAGCGCGACGGGATCCTGTTCGGCGCGGGGCCGGGGACGTCGACACTAATGTGGTGGACTTCCTTGGGCGGCACCATCTTCAGGCGCTCGCGGGCTTCTCGTTCGATTCGTTCAAGGCTGCCGAGCTGTGCCACGCGCACTTCTTGCTCCTGGAGCTGGGTCTGCCAGGTACTGCGTTCTTGTTCGAGCTGCCGGATGTGGCCGCCGGTCGTGGTAACGCCGCTCGACTGAACGAGGGGAAGCAGGGCGGCTAGTCCCACGGCGAACGAAGCGCCGATAAGGATTACGGGGAGGGTAAAGGACGTCCAGGAGCGTCCCTGGGCGAAGGGGCGATGCTGCGTAGCCATGGTTGGTCAATCTCCTTCACTCAGCCGCTCAGCAACACGGAGATGGGCGCTGCGGCTGCGTGGATTGCGCTGGACCTCTTCTTGAGAAGCGGAAATCGGGCGTTTCGTGATTATTTTGAGGGTGGCCCTGTGGCCGCAGGTACAAGTCGGCTGCTCCGGCGGGCAGATGCAATCGCGAGCCTCTCGCTGGAAGAACTGCTTGACGATGCGGTCTTCCAGTGAATGAAAGGAGATGACGGCCACGCGCCCACCGGCGCCGAGGAGGTCACGCGCCTGCTCGAGCCCGGTGCTCAGGGCCGTTAGTTCGTCATTGACAGCGATGCGCAGGGCCTGGAAGGTCTTGGTCGCTGGGTTGATGCGAGTACGCGGAGATGAGGGCACGACGCGACGAATAAGCGCGGCCAGTTCCGTAGTAGTGGTAAAGGGCCGGTCCTGGACGATGGCCGCGGCGATGCGGCGGCTAAAGCGCTCCTCGCCGAACTCCCATATCAGGTTCGCCAGGTCGTCCCGCTCGTAGCCGTTAATGATGTCTGCGGCCGTCAGCGACTGCTTATCGGAGAATCGCATGTCCAGCGGCGACTCCTGCTGAAAGCTGAAGCCGCGGTTCTCTTCCGCAAGCTGCATGGACGAGAACCCGAGGTCGAAAAGGATGCCGTGCACGGGCGCAAAATTGTGTTTGCGAGCTATCGCGTTCAGGTTGCGGAAGTTGTCGTTGACCAGGACCGCTGCGTCCCCGTAGTCCTCGAGGCTCCCCTTCGCGAAGGCGATAGCATGCGGGTCGGCGTCGATGCCGATGACTATGCCACCAGGAGCAGACTCCTGGAGGATGGCGCGGGCGTGACCGCCGGCGCCGACGGTACAATCGATGTAGCGGCCGCCGGGCTGGACCGCCAGGGAACGGACGGCTTCGTCCAGGAGGACGGAGGTGTGGAACAGGGTATCCCGGGGGGATTGGATTGCAACCACCTCCCTACTCCTCGGACCTCTGCCCACCGGGCGAAGTGTCCTGTGCCTCCTCAAGCTCGCGGCGCCACCGCTCGGGATTCCAGATCTCGAGCAGTTCCCGGTTACCTGCCACGATGACGTTACCATCGAGGGCGGCAAGCACCCGGAGCGTAGCGGGGACGAGGAGGCGTCCCTGGCGGTCCAGCTCGGCGTCGAAGGCTTGCGCGTCAAACAGCCTTCGAGCCCGCCGGCCTTGAACGGTCGTTGCCGGACTTGACGCGTACTCTTCGGAAAGCTTCTGAAACTCAAGTTCGGGAAACACCTGTAAGCACCCCTCCGGCGCAGGGGTGATCACAGCTGCATTCCCGGGGAATGCAGCACGCCACTTGGCCGGGATCGCGACGCGGCCCCGGTCATCGAGTGAGTGTTCAACGCTGCCTCTGAATTGCATGGTGACAATAACTGCTTGTTAGGTTTTCCCCACGGGGGTAAGATTTGAGCGATCCGGTTAGTTCGGCCGGATGAGACCGCAACCGAATAGCTCGTAAGTGGATTTCCCCCATTTCTCCCCACTTCGACCCACAGCATACCACCCGGCCCCCACGTGTCAAGGGCTTATACAATAATTGTTCCACTTTTCCACACGCTTTCCCCACTGCGCTCCCATTGCACACAGGGCGTGGCCACTGTGAAAGCGGCGATCCTGACCGTCTCGGACTCACGTCGTGAGCGCGATGACACCTCCGGCGCAGCCATCCGGGAGATCCTCGAAACACATGGATTCGAGGTATCCGGCTACGAGGTAATTCCTGACGACAGAGCGCAGATCGGCGCGCGTATCCAATCCTGGGCTGACGGGGGGGCAGTCGGCCTGATCGTCACAACGGGTGGCACTGGCCTGGGTCTACGTGACGTAACGCCAGATGCAACGCGAGATATTATGGAATACGAAGTGCCAGGGATCGCCGAGGCAATGCGCGCCGAAGGGCTGAAGCATACGCCGATGGCGATGATCGGTCGCGGCGTCGCAGGTGTAAGGAGCGGAACACTGGTGATCAATCTGCCGGGCAGCGAGAAGGGTGTGCGGGAAAGCCTGGCAGTAGTGGCGCCGGTGCTACGTCACGCTCTGGAATTACTGGCAGGCGGGTCGAGTGACCACGGCGTGGGGTGAGATGGGGGAAAATCGCCTCCCCGCTCACACTGAGGGAACTCCAGGGGGCCCGTTGTAAGCTTCTGACGTGCGAATAGACATCCTGACACTCTTTCCGGGAATGCTCCGCGGGCCTTTCGACGAATCGATCATCAAACGGGCACGCGATGCAGGACTCGTCGATCTCCAGGTCCACAATATCCGGGACTGGGCGGAAGGGAAGCACAGCGTCGCGGACGACACTCCTTACGGAGGCGGTCCCGGGATGGTGCTGAAGCCGGAGCCTGTGTTCGCAGCGACGGAGGCCGTGATGGAGATGGCGCCAGAACGAGGCCCAATCATCCTTATGACGCCGATCGGGCGCAGGTTCTCCCACGACATCGCCCTGGAGCTAGCACGTGAAGAGCGCCTCGTAGTGTTGTGTGGTCACTACGAGGGGTTCGATGCCCGGGTTCACGAGGGATTGGCAACGGACGAGATCAGCATCGGAGACTACGTGCTGTCCGGTGGGGAGATCCCGGCCATGGTGCTGGTGGACGCGGTCGTGCGGCAGCTGCCGGGGGCACTGGGCTGCGCCGACTCTGCCCCGGACGAGTCGTTCGCCCAGGGCATGCTGGAAGCCCCCCACTACACACGGCCGCCGGAATTCCGGGGCGAAGCAGTGCCGGATGTGCTGCTCTCCGGCCATCACGCGGAGGTGGCAGCGTGGCGACGCAGACAGGACTTGCTGCTCACTGCGCGGCGTCGGCCCGACCTGCTCGTTGGCCGGGAGATCGCCACTGGCGACCAGGAGTGGCTCGCCGAGGAACTCGGCGAGTGGCCGCCCGCAGAGCGCCCGTAGCGGATGGCTTCAGCCTTCAGCGGGACAATGGGGGGCTGAAGACCGTCCTCACCCCCGGGCCGGGCTGAGAGCTTACGCCAGCTCAGCCTCCAGCTGCGCCAGCCCCATAGGGCCGATGTTCAAGGCGTTGGTGTGGAATGCCTGAAGGTCGAAGGACGCGCCCTGCTTCTTCCGTGCTGCCTCCCGGATTCTGAGCCAGTGGCGCTCGCCGACCTTGTAGGAAATCGCCTGCGCCGGCCAGCCCAGGTACCGCACCACCTCGCTGGCCATGAACTGCCGCGGCCGGCCCGTCCGCTCCGTGGCGAAGTCGACGGCGAGATCGTGGTTCCACGTCTCGCCCGGGTGGAACGTCTCGCCCGCGGGAATCTCCAGTTCCAGGTGCATCCCGATGTCGATGACGACGCGTACGGCGCGCAGCGCCTGTGCGCTGAGCATACCCAGGTAGTAGTCCGGGTTCTCCAGGTAGCCCAGCTCCGCCATCAACCGCTCAGAGTAGAGAGCCCAGCCCTCGCCGTGTCCGGAGATAAAGGTGAGGACACGCTGGAAGCGGGAGAGCTTGTCCGCCTGCAGCCGCGTGCTCGCGACCTGCAGGTGATGGCCAGGGACGCCCTCATGGTAGACCGTGGTCACGTCGCCCCACTTAGGGAACCGGGTGTTGCCGCCAGTGGGCCACCAGGTGCGGCCGGGGCGAGCGAGATCCTCGGACGGCCCGGTGTAGTACGCGGCGAGGGCGCCGCCGGGCGGCGGAATCATGACCTCGACCTTGCGGATCGAGTCCGGAATGTCGAAGTGCTTGCCGTGGAGTTTCTCGAGAGCCTGGTCGTGGAGCTCTTGCAGCCACCCGCGGTAGTTGTCTTCGCCCTCGACGACTCGGTCCGGGTCTGACTCAAGGAGTTTGGTGACGTCCTGCATCGTGCCGCCGGGGATGATCTGGTTGCAGGTCTTGCGCATCTCGTCCTCGATGCGGTGGAGTTCGTCCCAGCCCCACTGGTAGGTCTCGCGCGGGTCGATCGTTGCTCCCAGGAAGGCGCGGGCGAGAAGTTGGTACCTCTCTGGCCCAGAGGCTTCGCCCTGGGATGCCGACGGCAGGTACTCGTCCCGGAGGAAAGTGTGCATGCTGGCATAGGCGGCAGTGGACGCGGAGGTCCCTTCGGCAATGTCGGCGACAAGTCTGGCGGTAAAGCCCTGCTTCTCGACGGCCCCCTGGAAGTCCTGCTGGAGCGTGTCGAAAAACGATGGCCTGCCCTCGCCCGCGGCGCCGCCACTCCATACGCGCGCCTGCTCGGCGCCCTCAATAGTCTGGCGCTTGGAAGCTACGAGCCCCTTCTCGATACCCTGCTTGAGCGTCACCTGGTAGCCAGAGAGCGCGTTGGGGACCAGCTTCAACCTGGCCGCGATGTTCGACCAGTCTTCCTCAGTTGCTTTGGGCATAAGGTCGAAGACCTGGCGGACTCCCTGGAGAGGGCTGGCGATGTTGCGGAGGGCACGGTAGTACTCGCCTGCTTCGTACGTATCGAGTGACACGCCAAGTCGCTCCATCATGACGTCACGGGCGATCCGGTCGTGCTCGTTCCCCGGCGATTCGGAGTTGAGGGCAGCGACGGTGCCGCGGTTGAGTTCCGCGACGCGAGCTGGGCCCTCGGGGGAGAGGTCGGGCATTTCGTGATCGTGGCCGGGGATGCCGAGCGAGGTCGCGATCGCCGGCTCAAGGGTGGCCAGGTCGTCGACGTACTTGTCTGCGATATCGAAGATTTTGGACATGGATCCTCCGGGGATGTGCGAGAGGTGGGGTGGTTCGTGGTGATGATAAGAGTTGAGGGCGTCCGATGCTAGAATCGCCTCACATGAGCGAACGCGCAGAGCTGGCAACAATCCTGGCTAAGGCAGCAAAGGATTACCTGGAGACGCTCGCAGGCGAGCAGAGGGAGCGAACGCAGTTCGCCTTCCCGGAGGATGAGGCAAGGCGCGACTGGGCGTATTTCCCGCGCGCCCACGCTGGGTTGCCGCTGCACGACATGGAGCGGGCCCAGCAGAAGGCGGCGCACGGCCTGATCAGCGCCGGGCTCAGCCTGATGGCGTATGGCAAGGTAACGTCGATCATCGGCCTGGAGAGCGTTCTGAACTTGCTGGAGGGTGGGCGGATGGACGCATTCCGTGACCCCGGTCGGTATTTCGTAAGCGTCTTTGGGGAACCGGGTGCGGACTCGTGGGGGTACCGGATCGAGGGTCACCACGTTTGCCTGAACTACACGATCGTGGGAGGCGAGGTCGTCTCGATGACGCCGAACTTCCTGGGGGCAAATCCCGCGAATGTGCGGCATCGCGATTTCGATGTTGTGCGGCCCTGCGCCGAAGAGGAAGATCTGGGCCGGGAGATGCTCAAGTCATTGGATGAGAAGCAGAGGGCGGCAGCGGTGCTATCGACAGTCGCGCCGCCGGACCTCGTGCTGGCGAACGCGCCCAGTATTCCCGATGCGTGCGAGCCGGGCGCGGTCGGGAGCGCCCCACAGATCGGGCTGAGGGTCGAGGATATGCCGGAGGACTCGCGGACGGCAGTCGCGTTCCGGCGCGATACACCGAGGGGGTTGGCGGGGCAGAACATGACGGCGGGTCAGCGGGAGCTACTGGAGCGGCTGGTCTCCGCCTACATCGAACGGCAACCGGATGGCGTGGCGAGCGTGGAGATGGACGCTGCGAGGGCACGATTGGACGGCCTGCACTTCGCGTGGGCCGGAAGCGATCAGCGTTTCGAGGGACACTATTACCGCATCCAGGGTGGTCCTCTATTGATCGAATACGACTGCACGCAGGATGGGGCGAACCACGTTCACGCAGTGCTCCGAGATATGGATCGCGACTTCGGCGACGATGCACTCAGGCGCCACCTGGCCAGGGATCACGCCCCCGGCTAGACGATGGAGATTGGGTCCACGTCGATGGACCAGCCGCGGGGAAGCGAGACGTCACGGAGGAGCGCTCCGGGATCGGCGCCGCGGACGACGACGTTCCAGCGCCAGCGTCCCCGTATGCGGGGGATCAGGGCCGGTGCCGGGCCGAGGATGTCCAGGTTCGGGAGCCCGAGGCGATCGACTTCCGCGCGGAGCATCTGGGCGGCTCTCGCGGCCTCCTGCTGGGCCTGATCGCGCCCACCGGTCGCGAACGTGAGGAGGGCGAGGCGCCCGAAGGGTGGATAACCGAGCTTCTGCCGGAAGCCTATCTCAGCCTCGTAAAGGGATTGGTAGTCGTG
>Ga0105347_1000034_pt1 | contig 62220 bp, 93 predicted proteins | sample EasRivMeERMLT890_FD_89677 | JGI IMG/M metagenome (GOLD analysis project Ga0105347, IMG submission 89677) | Soil microbial communities from meander-bound floodplain in the East River, Colorado, USA - East River MetaG ERMLT890 | ecosystem: Environmental > Terrestrial > Soil > Floodplain | place... | reverse complement strand
GTTTTCTGTTGTCCTTTCGTTTTGTTGGTGAAATCTGGTTGCGGTTGACGGTTAAGAACTCGACACTTCGCGGCAAGCCCACTCGGGGTACAGCGTCGACCAGCCCCACAGTGCTTCCACGCGGGTAGGCCGGCTGTTTCCACGCACGTCGTAAGCACGCACAAGTCGGAATGCGAGGCCCGACTCCCTGTCTTTGATTCTGCCTCCCATGTCGACGCCGCCTGGAACCGGCAGATCAACCATGACGCGGGTGAATGCGTTCTGATTGAAGGCCAGACCCTGCTTGCAGACCAGGTTTGCGTACGAAGACGCGTGACCGAAGATGAGAATCGCCGCGTTGTCTGCCGGAGAATTCGTAACGGTCTGGAAGGCGCCGGTCGTGATGATCGGCGGCGAGATCAGGACAGTGAAATCGCCGGACGTCGCATCGATATCCTGCGTCACGACGAACTGCTGAAGCGCTCCAGTAGAGACACCGCCGCCAGTCTTCGTCGCCGTGTTCGGAACGATGCCATACACGGCATCGAACGTGATGCAATCGCCCTGCTTCAGGTAACCGCTCACCGTGCCGCCGGCGCCGTCGCAAAGGATGCTCGAGCCGGTCTGGCCTGCACCATTAACGAGAGGCGTACTGCCGAGAGCGCCAATGGTGTGCGCCGGGGTGTTCTGATCCATCGCGAACTGGAACCCGAGCGCATAGCCCATCTCGCCCGTGTCGTTCTGCTCGGCAATCGTAGACTGACGATTGAACAGCGTCGCCTGGTTGTCGGCGAGAGTCGCCTGCATCTGGGGGCTGATGACGTTCGATCGCGAACCCTTTCCTCGACGAGGAGTGGCCGTGTTGTCGAGCAACACGCCGGCGCTGAGATATGTGGTACGCGAAGAAGGAACGGCATTCGGAACGCCGACAAAGTTGTAGACGTCCTTGTACAACTGCATGCCGGTGTAATCGATTTCATTGGCAATCCGCGCCATGACTCCATCGATGTACCGGTCCTGGAAGTTGTCCATCGTGAGGGTTAGGGCAACGTCGTCGTACTCAAGATCGACACCGAAGAGCTTGTCGCAAACGACAGGCACCGGCGTCTCTTGAATGTCTTCAACGTCGATCGCGTTGCCATACCGGCCGCGATATTTGGGGGGTTTACGGGCTGTAACTACAGTCCCGACTTTCGCGCCTTCACGGGCGAACTGGTCTGAATATTGGGAATTGCAGTATCTCGAAAACGTCAGGTTGTTTCGAAGAACCGGCAAGGACCGCTGAAGCACCTCGCTGGTCGTCAGGAATTGATTGGACAAATGGGTATCCTCCGCTCAACTCCCAACTGATGGGATCGTTGAGCATATTTACGTGGATCGCCTTGCCTTTACCGCTTTCTCGTATTCCGGCTTGAACTCGATATCGACTCCGGTCTTGTCCTGGGTTCCGGCAAGCTGCTGCTCGGTTTTCGGTTCCGGGCCGGTCGATTTCAATCGCGTCGCTGGCGGTGGGGCTGAGCTTGTTTTCTTTGCAGGAGGAGTCACCGTTTTCTTGGGAGGAACTGTGCCTTCGTCGCCAGATGCGGCTTCGATTTCGCCGTGCACCTTGGCTTCGAGATCGAGCATCGCCTTCGACTGACTTCGCGCCTTCATGCCGCGAATTGCTTTTGTCTCGTCGGAATGCTCAACGAGGTAATAGAGGAGGTCCGGACCAATCTCCGACTCATAGATAAATTCCTCCATGAGCCCGGAAATCTGAATCTTCGACGTTGGTACAACGTTGTCATAATCCGGATGCCGCTCGGTCGTTGCCTTGACTCGTTCAAGGAACGGACCGATCTTTTCCTGACGTTCCGCTTCTGCTTCATGCTGTCTGCGGTCGTAGGTGGCTTCAGCCCTGGCCTCTTCGCGAGACCACGACTGGTAGCCCTTTGTGAATTCGGCCGTCGCTTCAGACATCGCCTTGTTGTCGTACGGGTCGATGTTCTTCGTGAAGTCTTCAAGCTTCGGCTCAGGCTTTCCCGAAAATGTCTGCGGTCGCTCGTCCTTTTGCGGCTCCGGTTCCTCGTCAGCCTTCGAACGGTCAGCAACTTTCGCCTCCGCGTCCTTACGCTTTCGGATTTCCTCGTTCAGCCGCGCGCGTGGCACCATGTCTGGTGCTGGCTTTTTGGGTTTCGCTGCCGCTTTTTCTTCGGGTTCCTCGTCCTCTTCCTCGTCGCCTTTTTGTTCCTCTTTTTCTTCGGATTCCTCTTCCGTGCTGGGTTCGCCCGACTCCTCTTTGGGAGGTGTTTTCGCGGGCGGCTTCTCTTCTGGTGGTACGTCCGATTCGTCGATCTCGACGGCTTTGCCGAGTGCTTCCTTGACTTGTTCGGGCGTGTCTGTACTGGTCTCGATTTCAATGGACATTCAATTCACTCCTGAATGTGGGATGGGTTCGCCTGTTTGACGGCACAAGCGGTGGCCGATAACGCGGAGAACTCCGCGAGAGCCCTTGGCAGGATTCGAACCTGCGGCCTGTCGGTTAGAAGCCGACTGCTCTTTCCACCTGAGCTACGAGGGCTAAGTTGTAACTGAAACTATTTCTTGGAGGTCGGAGCAGGCTTCATCTGCACGACTTCCTTTTCATGCTTCCGGTCCAGCGCGCCCACGATCTGATCGTGGATACGATCGGCATCGGCCTGGATCGATTTGTACTCTGCATTCAATCGTGCGATTCCATCCGCGCTGCCAAGCTTCGCCATTGCGACGGCCATCTGTGCGCGCGCCTGAATCGACGCGACTTCCTTCTTCGTCTCGCTATCGAGAACGTCGGTTTCAATGAGTCGGTTCGCACGTTCGAGCGCCTGAATCAGCAACTGATGCTGCTGCATGAGCGAGGCGAACTGCGCCTGCATAGCTTCCGGAGAACCCGGCTCCTGCAACTCCGGCGGCTGAAGACGCTTCACGATCGCCGCGGCCTCTTCTGCCATCGGCGCATCCATGTTTTCGAGAATCATCGGCAGCAGAGCGATAGCCACCTGAGGAACGTTCTTTGCAATATCCGTGAGCGCCGCAACAGCCTTTTCGCGCTTCGAAGCGTATTGGCCAATCGACACCGTGACCGAGTACTTACCGACTGACATATCGTAATTGACAGCTTTGCCGGTCTTAGGATCCGGGAACTCCTGGTTGATCGCGATCTCCTGCCGTTCGTTGTCAGGACGAACAATCGTGACGATGCGCGCCGCGTCGTAGACGACTGGCAGCATGTGGAGAATCACTTCGCCCGCATGCACACGCGCTCGATTCATGTTGTCTAGCCAGTTGTAGTTCGCTGAATCGCTTCGTGCCTGGAGCGCCGCAACAGCCCGGCCAGACTGATCCGCCTTTGGCACTCCGAGCGACGGATCAAAAATGTTGAAGCCGATCTTGATGATGTTGTCGAACTCGCGCAGTCCCTGCAGGTATCCGATAGCCGATTCCGCTATTCGGTTATCCTGGCGAATCGGCGGCGGTACAAGTTGACCACTGACATCCTTCGGCTTGTATGGCAGGTACGGCCAGTTCTCTTCATTGAGCGAATCCCATAGCGGCTTAAATTCTTCAATTTGACCGATGGCTGCAATGAAAGGCGACTTCGGCGCGAGAGCCACCATCTCAACGAATCCGGACGCCATGTAGTTGTAGATCCGCTGTGCGTCCCTGTTGTTGCGAACCATACCGGAAAGCCGCCGCTGTCCTTCAACGACGCGCTCACGACCCGCAACGTGAATCAGCGGAATAAACTTGCCCGGGATGTCTCGGCCGGCCGTGCTCTTCGTGAAATCGCTACCCTGGTCGCCATCGAGGATCTCGACCGCGTTGATCTTTGCCCACTTGGGACGCATTCGAACGCTTTCGCGCGTGATCAGGTTCCCGTCCCTGTCCTGATCGACTGGAATCGGAAGCACCATCTCCGGCTGAAGAAGCCCCTCGTCCATCGCTTTCAACTGCAGCGCGTTGTACCAGAGTCCGTCGCGCTCTTCGATTTCATCGCGCCACACGCCTTCGCCGTCTGCGAGTCGCACCGCGATTGCCGGCTCCTCGTCCATGTAGTAGTACTCGCAAATGCGAACCGAGTCCGGCGTTAGCCAACCCATCTTGTCATCGCCGATGCTCGCGAACGATGTAAGCCCGGCCGCCTTTGACTTCGGATACTGAGTCAGGTATTCACCGCGAGGGACATCTCGCACGATGAAGCCGAACTTCATGTCCTTACGCGTCGGATCTTCCGCGCTCGGATCCGAGTACACTGCGAAATCGTTTGTGAAGCCCTCAATGCGAACGACCTGATGGAACGATGTATCGGACTCCCAATCCGTCACCACACGGAACCACGACCAGCCCTTTTCGATCATTCGCTCAAAGGCCGTGTCGTATACGGTGTCGGCACAGGAAATGACTTCGATATGGCGAATGAGGCCCTGCCGGATCTCTGCAGATTGCACGTCCGCACCGCCACCGACCGGCTTGATATCGATCCCGACCTTCGACATCCGATGCTCGTTTGCCACGTGAGCAATCATCGGAATAAACCGATTGAGCGTCAGGCACGGGCGCTTCTTGCGCTTGCGCCGGCAGCGTACATCTTCGTCCCACTGGCGCTCGCCGTCGACCATGAGCGCATCCTGCAGGCCCTCAGTCCGGTTGTAGAACTCCGCGTCGGCTGCGATCTTGAACCGCTGTAGTGCCTGATCGAGGAACTCCCTAACGTTGCCTTCCCTGGTCGGCTGCGTCGGATCATCCGGAACGATGTCGATCTCGGTACGCGTAAGATTCGTAGCTGCGGTGGTGACCCTTGCTTTACGTTTAAATTTTGCCTCAGGAGATTCCGGGATTACGCGGCGGCCCATCTACTTTTTCTTCTTCATGCTCCGGTGCATCGAACCTATTGTCCGCATACTTTCATGCGCGGCAGCGACGGCCTGCTTATTTGCAACAGCGGCGCCGTGCTTCGCCTTCGTTCGGGCGTACGTCTTTCCGTGATGGAACTCGCGGATGCGATTACCGAGGGAACCAGCCATCGGCATAACTCAAGCCCTCGTCGTCACTTTTGTCTTTGGCGCGGCGTCGACCTTTTCCGGCGTCTTGTAGTCCTTGCCCAACAGGCGTGCCGTGATGAATTGCGCAGCCTCTTCACGTGTCGGAAACGAGTGCTCCTCGCTCGTGTTCTTCAGGTCGTAATCGACATATTTCTCCTTCGACTGCGACTTCAGTTTCTCTTCAACTGACGCCTTCATCTTGTACCGGCACTCGACAATGCAGGCGTTCTCGATTTCCCGAATGCTGATGTTCGTCAGATCGAATGACTTCAGGTTTGGCTTCGACGGCTGCTTCAGGACCGCATGCGTTCCGCGGCCACCGTATCCAATCTCAACCATTGACTGCCTCCAAAGGGATAGGCTCAAACTTCAGATAAGGAACTGCGCGCCGGTAGAAGTCCGCACGAAACGGCTTGTCGTCAAATCCGAGGAGAATGCTCACGAAGGTCGCGTTGTCCGGGACTCGCCGTATCAGCTTGCGAAACTTCACTTCGGCGAGGCGTTCTTTTTCAGCCTTGGCTCTTGCCGGCTTCATCCAGTTCCTCCTTTGGAACCACAGCTGATTTACACTGCCGCTCCAGCCTGGATTCTTCAAACCAGATCGGCTCGAAGGGCCGATGGTCATCGTTCACGCCACGCTGCTGAACCTTGCAGGACGTCGTTTCGAATAAACCTTCCTGCCGTGCAATAACGACGCCTTCAAACCCGGTGATAATGTCTTTAACCTCATCGCCAAGATTGATTTCGCTCACTGCGCAACCCCGAATAGCTTCTGATACTGCCGCATCTCTTCAGCCCCGACGTACTCCTCCGGGCAGTCAACAACAGCCTTGCGGCAGCGCACGTGGATCAACTCATGGATTACTGTCATCCGGCGAAGAGTGGTATCGCCAACGTTGAAAAGCCAGATCGTCGGAGGAGTGCTCGAAAAGTCCGTGACTCCGTACGCCGGCTTAAAGAACGGCTGTTGATCCGCATGCTTGACGTCAAACTCGGCGAGAACTTCGACGATCTCTCGCACCGTCAGATCAGGCACGGCATGGTCCTGCGCTTCGACCAACACGACACCTGCAATGAATCCCGCGAGTATCAACAGCGCCGCCATGAGCACCCTCACGAAGACATCCATCCCTGCGAGGACACCAACTGCGGATCGCCCCAATCTGGAATTTCATTGCTTCGATACGGAACAGCTTTCATGTTCTGAATCCCCGACATCACGAGATACCGAGCCGCATCCATCAAATGGTTCGGCCGCGATTTGCTCTCGATGATCTTTCCGTTCTCATCACGCCGATACAGCAGGTACTCCTTGAAGAAAAACTGTAGCGTCGAGAACACTTTCAGTCGCCCAGAACTCAGTCGCAGCCAAACTTCGTGAACCCCGGCATTGATCGCATTGACCGCCGTCTCCACGTCGAGCCCAAGATTGCGATAGGTCTCGAGCAGTTTCTCGCCGTCGGTCTGCGTGCGGCCCTTTGAAGCCGGATCGATCACGCCTGGTATCCACTTCGCCCGAAGATTGCTCTTCCCGGCGTACCCGAGGATCGCCTGCACGTGTACCTGCGGAGTCTCCTGCGCAACGTAATGCTCGTCGTAGAGGTACAGAATGTCGCTGTCTCGATCGAGCGCGCCCCAGATTGCGGCCGTTCGATTCCAGCCAACATCAAGACCGAATGCGCGCGGCCAGTGATCCGGAATGGCGAACGGCTTGATCTCGATAACTTCCGTTGCTACCGGATAGACGGCACCGGAACCGAGGAACGGAATGCCGCGGGTTCTGGCATCGCGCAGGTGCGGATCCATGTCGGCCAACTGCTTGGCCTTCATCGCTTCCGTTAAATGCGGGACGGAGGACCAGTCACAAAAAACGAGCCTCTTCACGGAAGGCTCTCAGCATTTCGAGTGAATGTATTCCAGTAGTCCGGCTGCGGTTTCGGGACTCTCCGAAATATTTCCGAGAGCAAGATTGCAGCGACGGCACAGTAAGCCGCGTACCCGATTCGTTTGATGGTCGTGATCAATAGACAACAGGTCAGGAAGATAGTCGTACTTACGGCACTGGTGCCGCGGCGGCGGCTGCTTGCAGACTGCGCATTTTCCGTCCTGCTCAGTAACGAGGCGATCATAATCTTGGAGCGTTAGCCCGAACTTCTTTAGTCGCTTCTTGAGCTGAATCCGCCGATTTCTGGCGTTCCATATCTCGGGGTTGGCAGCAGCCCACGCCTTTGCTTTAGCAACAAACTTAGCCCTGTTTTTCCAGTGATAACCACGCTTATTGATTCGATTGCATTCACGGCAATGAGTGGAAACCCGAAGGCTTTGTTTGCCTGACAGTGTCGTGTATTTGCTAATCCTAAAATCAGCAATCGGCTTGGTCGTCTCACACTTACGACAGAGCTTTTCCGATAAACGGAGCACGCCACCATAGGCTGCAACCGGACCACGTCGAGTGGAGGGTATACGTGACATGGCATTATTTTACTCCACATCGTCCGCATTCTCCTGTGAATGACGCAAGGCGTCGAGACTGAAACCGGCTGCTTCCATGAACCACGTCGTCATATCCGTCAGACCGTGAATCGGGGTGAACGTCGACAAGATGAGGCCGCCGCAAACCATAATGCGCAGCATCTCTTCGTCGTAGATGTCCTTGGGTACCTCCTCGTCATTCCAGCAAACTGGTAGATTGCGACCCTGGAATGCTTCTCGCCCTTGGTCATACGACTTACTAACGATGTACGATGTGCCGCCACTCACGTGCTCAACGTTGATGAACTCGAACGCGTGCGGCGTGCCCGGCTTTGGGGTACATCGCTGAATAAGATGCGCCGGCAGCATGCCAGTTCCGCGGTCGGCGTCGTTCCCTGGTGGCCCCAATAGGACCGCTTCATTGATGTCCCGTGTATCCTTCGCGGTCTTGTTGACGACCCATGCAGTAATCGGGCCATCGAACACGCGCCCTGGCCACCAATCCGGATACCGGCCCATTGCCCACCGCGCTACGCAATAGCCACCGAGATCCGTCTTGCCGACCTTATTCGCCGCCATGAAGAGAATCTCGTCATCTTCTTTTGTGTACCGAATCACCTCCATGTGCTTCGGATACAACTCTCTCCGAAACGGCCCCTCGTCCGGGAAGTACGTCGCGATCTTGTTCCGCCTACGGAACTCATCGCGAGCGTTCTGCAGTTCGTTTTTCGAGCGCCTGGCAATATCGTTGCGTACGCCGTCAAGCGTGCTCAGTTCCGAATCGACTACAGGCTTGCCGACTTGCTCGCGCCACTGGACTCGCGCCGCAAACTTATCCTCGATGCCGAGCAGCCTCAGCGCAGGCGTTTCACCGTGAACCCGAATTGAGCTGCGCCGGCGGATCGCTTCGATCGCAGCGGCGGCCCCGATTGGAGCGCGACCGGTTACCGGAGGATTCAAGCTGCCCCGCGCCGCCCCTTGTTGCCGCGATGGAACTGCATAACTTGCGGACCTCCCCCCATATCAGGATCGAAACTTAAACTCCCGCCCACGCGGACGAATCCGCGCGCTCGCTCGTACCCAGCATCAGTCGGGTTGAATACTTTCAATATCCGAACTCGGCCGTTCACGATGCGCGCGCGACCGGCATTCACGAGTACATTCGCTCGTGCAAGAAGCATGTACGTGCCGCCCTCAACTGGTATGAGGGGTCGCAAAAACCGCTTTTTTGCCAAATGTGAAATTCCTGAAAGGTAGGTGGGTTTGCGGGAGATTCGGGTAATAGTCCCCCCTTCCCCCGCGTTCAGTTACCTGATCGCTTTACCCGACCGAAGGGGTCGGGCCAATGGCTCAACCACTACAGGCTGTGCTGCAATCAGTTTATGCTGGCTGTCAAGAATACACTGCCAAGGTAGGCAAAGAAGGCAGGCTACGGACGTGCCATTGAAGTCAGATGAATCTTGCCGCACTTAAGGCATTCGTAGGCTCGTAGCGTTTCACCGCGGTATGTCTTCGCGCGCTCGATTTCCAGTCCGGCTTCAGCGAGAGAACGATAGCGCAACTTGCCGACACATGAATCCTTACGACGGCGCGCCGATCGGCCAAAGCGTCGCATGACTCACTCAATCGCCCCGAAAACCTGGTTCTCTCTCAAAACGAAGAACGTTTCTTCCGTCTCGCGAAGATGCACAACAGTCCCAGCGTGCTTCGGAAACCGGACGTGATCGCCGACCTTAAACTCCAGCGGCGTGATAACACCGCCCTCGCGCAGGCCACTTCCAACCGCCACAATGATTCCTTCGAGCGGATTCGTCTCATCCATCGCGTTGTCAGGCACGATGATCCCGTTGACGACGCGCTCCCTCAGTGGAACGCACCAGTAGAAGTCCGTGCCAGCGCGAATCTTCGCTTTCACTATCGGGCACCAGTAGTCCGTGCCAGCGCGAATCTTCGCTTTCACTTTCGGTTGCTTCACTTCCAGTTTCGCTTTCAATGCACTTTCTCCTTTTGCTGCGGCTTCTCGGCCTTGCGTGTCAAGTAGACTGGCGCAGGCTGGCCCGGCGCAAGACGCATCGGGATCGGGATCGTCAGCACAAGTAAGGCAGGCTGCGGCTTTCCATCAGGACCGACAAGTCCGCCCTCCTGAATCTGAGAGACGACCGCGCTCATAATGCCATCGACAGGCACATCAACCGTATCGCCGATGGCGAGTTCATTGCCCTGCTTGTCGGTCACTGATCGTCCTCCGGTGTTGGGTCCAGATGCGGACAGCCTGCAAAGTGAATCCCGTTACGACCGCCACACTCGCAGTATTCGTCGTCTTCGTCTTCAGCAACACAGCCGAGACCGTCGTTGTAGCCCATTAGAGTTTCTTCAACTCCTCGGTCTCTTCGGGGGTGAGTGCGATGACTTTCATAATTTAATAATTCCGTAACGGGCGCCGCACACTCGACGCATCGACGCCCGCCCTGATCGGTAGGATTGCTCCCGATCTCATCATGCGGCTTCCAGGTGAAACGAAGTGGCCTCGGCTGACAGTGAGAGCCCCGGTCGCAGTTTTTGTCCTATCGCTACTTGAACTAGTCGAGATCGCCGCGATAGCCAGATCGGTAACCCCGGGGGCTGTCCGATCAACCATGCCCTCTACCTCACCAGACTGTACCCTCTTCACCCTAGTCGCCTTTCGTGGTGGATTTCGATAAAGACAACAGATACCTAAGTGCTAAGAACGCTTCCTTGTCGATCCGCTGAAGCCCAAGCTCCCGGCGCGAAATTGTGTTCATTGCGATACCGAGTTGAGCAGCGACGACACCCTGAGTGCCCAGTGACTTTCGCAGCGCACGATACCGCCTCGCGTCTCGGATTTGACTTTCGGCTTCCTTAAGCGTTCTACGTTGCATTGAACTCATTACCCGTGCATAATGCACCGGACCTGTTTACCTGTCAATGATCGTTTTTAGTAACCACCCATCCGAAAGGAGCCGTTCCGATGTATTCCAGTCATAAAGTTGAGAATTATCTTCAGAGTTGTAAGTTTTCAGGAGAAGCCGACAAGGCCACGCTGCAATGCTCGTTTTACATCACACCTGTCAGCTACGACCTGCTCTACGAGGTCGACGAGCGCGTTGCGAAGCAGCTATTCCGACGCGAAGGCACGAACCACCTTCCGGTTTCCGAGCTAGGCAAGACCGTGCTCAACCTCGGCGAACTCGGAATTCACAACCTGGAACTCTATCCGCATTCAGACGAAGGCGCTGATGGTGCCGGTCAAATGGTTCCCGGCTGCCGCATTACGGAAGTCTTCTGCGACAAGCTCTTCGCCGACAAGCCCGACTGGTCGTTGATCTGGAAAGTGGTTCTGCCGCTCGACGCACACTCACTCGACCTCGTGCGGAAGTACTACAAGAAAACTGCCTTCATCACACTCGTTGAAGCGCAGCAGGAATTGTTCGACACTGACGACAAGAAGCCGATCATCCTGAGCGATGCGGAAGTGGAAAGCGGGAAGGAAATATTCTGCGGCGTCTGCGATGCGAAGGCGGAATATCTCGGCATGGATCAGTCGGCATGGTGCGGACCGCACGTCAACGGCGCGGTAGGGATTCAGGTGCGAAAAATTCGGTACTATCAGCGGGCGGTCACGACAGGATTTGAACGACTCGCGCTACCGCCTGCTTCGCAAGACCCATGCACCTGATCTGCACTCACGCAAAATGGGGTCGCGTAAGCTACTGATTTACCGGCCCCTCCAGTTCACCGCGCAGATGACTTTGATTTGCCTGTCCATCTGTGTTTTCAAGGAATCAGCGACTTAGCGAGTTCTTTTTATTCTCATTCGCTAGAGAAGTTGCTGATTCTACACCTTCGGCAAAAACGCGCTCTGCACCCTATCTGCACCCTATGAAACGGGCTACATGGCATCGTTTCCCTTCTTGACGTCCGACGGCAGCGTATTCATCGCCTCCCGACCGTGGCCCGGGATCCAATGCGAGTACGTCCCGATTGTTGTCTGAATGCTCTTGTGGCGCGCCTGCTGTGAAACGTAGACCGGACTATGCCCTGCCATCAAAAGCTGCGTGACGAACGTGTGGCGCAGGTTGTGAAACTTCACGTCGCGAATCCCGGCCGCCTGCAGTGCCCGCTTGAACAGGTTTCGAATATAGGCGGCGCCCATCCTTCCGCCGCGATCCGCCTTCCGCCGCCCACGATCTTTTGAATCTGGAACGAGGAAAACAGTATCCTCCAGCGTCAACTCACCCCGGCCGGCCGCAAGATTCGCCTCTCGCCGCTTCGCCTTCCATGTTTTCAGCTCAAGCAGCAGCGCGTCGGACAGATCGACACGAGCCGCACGGCCGCCCTTCGTTGTCCCGGCAACACGACGCCAGACGTTGTGACGGATAAGCAGGAACCGTCCATTGAAGTCGACGTCAGCCCATCGGAGTCCGCGCAACTCCCCGATCCGGAGGCCCGCATGGAGCGCGCAGAGAAGTACAGGGTAGAAGTGCGCGAGCTTCTCCCGCGTTACGGTGAGCAGGCGCTCGACCTCCTGAGTCGTCAATGGCTCAATATCGGCAACCCCTGGCGCGTTCCTGTAGAACCGCCGCATCCGGCGCACAGGATTTGCCGACAACACTTCATCGTCGACGGCATTCTGCAACAGGCCGCTCGCCGCATGCATGATGCTCGCGATCGTATTTCGCGCCAGCTTCCGGCGGACAAGTCCAGCAATGAAACCCTTCAGCACGCCGCGCGTGATATCACTCAACACGAAGTGCCCTAGTTCCGGCAGAATGTAGTTCTTGAACGTCAGAACATACGAGTACGCCGTGCTGGGTTTCACAGCCGTGTCGAGATAATCCTGATACGTCGTGTCGTAATACTTCTGAAGCGTGACGCTGCGGCGCTTCGGGTGAACGCTAAACTGGCCGAGTTTTATCTGGGCTTCAATGACGGCTTTGACGCGCTCAGCCGCATCACGCGAACCGATTCGCTTGGACCGGCGTTTACCTTTGTGAGCGATGAAAACCCACCAGACACCCGAGCCCGTTTCTTTTTCCCGGACTTTGACTCCCACTCGGTTACCGCATTGGATAAGTTGATAAGGACTTCCCGGACAGCGACAATTCTTTCCCACTGCCCGGAATACAAAATGAAATCAAGCCGCTGATGTAGATTCACAGGAAAGGGCCTCTTCCCCCATTGCAGAAGCAACGACAACGGCACCGCCTACGCTGTAACAGCACTCCTCCCGATATGCCGCACGTGCCGGTCATAAGCAGCGCGTATCGTTTCTCGCGCCATAATCGCCCCGTTGCCACCGCTCACCAATAGTTCCTGAAGCATCTCGTGAAGTTCCTGGTGCTCCGGATCGTGATACGAGCGCACAACTGGACTCTTGAAAAACTCCGAGAAGCTCGAGCCTGCCGCCTTTAAAATCTTTTCCAAAGTGTCAAGCGTTGGACTCGACCTGTCCTCAATAATCGCCATCAGCGACGGTCGTGAGAGTTTTGCCTTCCTGGCGAAACCACGATACGTCCTTGCATCGGATTGCTTAACCAACAAATTGAGCCTTCTTCCGATATCCATTAACTGCTCCCTCTTAAGTTGAGTGGCACAACAAACGATGCCATTACATTCAGACTGTACAACAGTCAAACTTCTGTCAACTTAAAAACTGCCGCGAGTCTCTTGACTCAAGCGCAAGTTGTGGCACTATACACAGTGCCATGTCAACCGAACTGCAAATAACCAAATTGGGAAAACTACTGAGGGCGGCTCGGGAAAAATACGGACTGTCTCTCAGGAAAGCCAGCGAACTCTCAGGTATTCACCGGAACAACATTCTGCTGATGGAGCACGGCAAGATCCCGAATCCAGGACTTGCGCCGCTCGCGAAACTTGTCAGGGTCTACCGGACGACACTTTCGAAACTTCTCCGCAAGATTGAATAACATGGCGGCGATAGAGCAGGACCGATACATCAGCGTCAAGGACGCATCCAAGCTGACAAGTTTGAGCCGGGTGGCACTCTACAACCAGTGCGCCTCCGGCAAACTTCCACACGTCCGCGTCGGCGCGCGAATCTGTATCAAGCTCTCAGACCTTGAGCAATTCATGAACATGCGGCAGGTGTCGATCGAGGACATCGATCGCATGGTGAACGATGCCATTGCTGAAATCTGTGGACGGTAAAGTTTGCCTATCCATGAAAGTTATTCTTGACAATTCCATGAACCCGTGAAAATAATCTCCGCGGTTGGCTCACTTGCTTCCAATGCGAGGACAGCCTCCTGCCCGGTTGCCAACCACCGTTTTCCTTTTGGGCAGGTACGGGCAGGGATAATTGAAACAGTGTCCACGATGTGACGAGTCCGGATTTGACGGGATTTGCTGCGAGTCTTGCGGCTACGAAGAGATTCAACTGCCCAAAGTGTACGCCTTGCGGTCCGGATACATCACGCTTGTGGACCCTAATTACAGGACACCAGTAATCGGGAGTTTTCATCCCAAAACAAAGCAGGAGCACATAGCAATCGCAGAGCGCGCTCTCGGCCATGCACTGCCCACCGGTGCCGTCGTCCATCATCACGATCGCAATAAAGCCAACAACGCCAATCGCAATCTTGTCATCTGCGAGAACGCTTCGTATCACGCGCTCATCCACGCACGCATGAACTGGATCGCCCGCGGAATCAATCCCGATACGGAGGCGCGCTGCTACAGCTGCAAAACCGTTAAGGACCTGAACGACTTCCCGCGAGATTGCACCCATTGGAATGGCCGCCATAAGGCGTGCCGGATTTGCAAGAACGGCATCTTAAAAGAAAACACATTGCGTCGACGTGTAGCCTCTCACGCTGGCGCATTGCAAGTAGAGGCAGAAACCCAGAAATTCATCCAGTCCCGAACAGGTTTACCTCAGTACGGACAAGGCCGAGCGCAATGAAGGCGGCGTAACGGGGTGATGGGACGTAACAGAAGATCCGGCGGCGGGTGCCGTCGGTAGACGCCAAGGGTAACTCACCCTAATCCGCAGTGCGCCGGCCGCTGTGGTGTCGAAGCCGGCAACGAAATCATATGGTGCTTGCAACCGAACAAACATCAAGCGGTCTCTGGATCATCGGTAAATGCCTTGGATGCCAGCGTAAGTTCGTATGGCTTCCGAAAGGCAGAAAACGATGCTCACTCTGCGGCGGTCGCCTTGTTCGGTATAAGACGCCATCCGACGATGCTTGTCCGCGATCGCCGGAGCTGCCGGTTCAGGAAGAGGCAGCACAATGAAACGCGGCATTGTCCCAATCCAGAACGTACTTCCTGTCAGCACTCCCGAAATTTTCAGCGCAAAGGGCCTTTCAACAGTATGGGAGCCTACGTGTCCCGGAATTACGTGCCGGGCGCCTGGGTCAAGCTGCGTTCCTCAAGGGTAAGAGGTTGACGCGGGATTCGATGCGTTGATGTTTGGGATGTCAGTTGGTTGTGGGTATCCCAAGAGGCATACCCAGAAAAAATTTCTTTATCCGAACGCGAAGCGTTGTACCGAATAGAAACTGAAAAGGAGAACACGAAATGGAAATGTACAGACAAGGTGATGTGCTACTGAAGCGCATCGATGCGATTCCGGTCGATGCAAAACTAACTGAACAGAAAGAGCGAATCGTGCTCGCTTATGGCGAAGTTACCGGACACGCGCATGCGATTCACGATCTCGATAACGTCGATGTCTTCGTGAAGGGTGACGGCACGATGTACCTCGCTGTTAAAGAGCCTGCCGACCTTAACCACGAGGAGCACGCGACGGTCACCCTGGCGCCTGGCAACTACGAGCGGGTTATTCAACGCGAGTATTCGCCGGAAGAAATTCGCAACGTGGCCGACTAAGCGGAGGCATCCCATGCGACAGGTCAAGAAAATCGACTCGTTGTCACCCGACCAGGAACGGCAACTGGTGGCGTTTCGTAGCGAATGGCTGCAACGCGGCCTATCGACGGAGCCAGCTAGTCGCACGAGTGCGGAGGCGACGATCACGGATTTTTATCGTCAGATCGGCCGCCCAGCGCCGTATTTTTGGTGGTCTGACGGCGTCATGGTGTCGCAGCTCGCGATGAACTTATTGCTACGTTCGCCGGCTGCTAAAAAACAGCAGCCGGTTTCTGAGAAAGCAAGTAATTCTCTCCGGGCCAACCTCTGGGCCAACCTCGGGGACAACCTCTGGGCCAACCTCGGGGCCAACCTCGGGGACAACCTCTGGGCCAACCTCGGGGCCAACCTCGGGGCCAACCTCCGGGACAACCTCGGGGACAACCTCGGGGCCAACCTCGGGGACAACCTCCGGGACAACGGCCTTCAATATTTTAGCGACTACTTCTGGGGCTCACTTGAAGCGTACTGGATTTCCTTTTACGTATTCCCCCATCGATACCTGCAGATGCACATGCCATACGATCCGGCGAAAGCGGCGTTGCTTGATCAATGGGCCGACTTGGCGGACTCTGCGTTCTGGTGGTGGCCATTCGAAGGAATCGTATTCATGTCGGAACGGCCATCCGCAATTCACAAAGACGAACGCACGCGGCTCCACAATCCCAACGGGCCAGCCGTCGCATTCCGAGATGGCTGGGCGGTCTACTACTGGCACGGTGTCCGCGTACCCCAAGATGTGATCGAGCAACCCGAATCCATTACGGCCGAACGCATCGAGTCCGAACAAAACGCCGAAGTCCGACGCGTGATGATCGAGCGCATGGGGTACGAGCGGTACATCCTCGAGAGCGGCGCCAAGCTGATCCACTCCGACGAAACCGGCGCGCTCTATCGCAAGGAACTTCCCGAGGATGAGCCGCTGGTGGTTGTTCACGTCGTGAATTCGACGGAAGAACCGGACGGAACATTCAAGAAATACGCGCTCCGCGTTCCTCCAGATATGAAAACCGCGAGACAGGCAGTCGCATGGACATTTGGGATGACCGAGCGCGAGTACGCGCCGGCAATCGAGACGTAAGACGATCGACCAGTACGAAATCAACCACCTGCCAGTGGTCGTGATCGCGATGATCCACCACCTACAGAAGAAATTAGGGGAGACGGTATGAGCCACACAAAACGCACGCTCGAGTTTCAGGACAAGATCAAGAAACTCGTTTCAATTCTGGAGTCGCTTTGCCCTGAAGGCGGCGGCGATCGATTTACCGTCGCGCTCGACGAGGCGACCCACGTTCTCAGGAACAACACCACGGACTCACCCTGCATCGTGAAAGCCGCAGATGACGAGCCGATCTTTGTGCTGCGAGCTCAAGATGACACGGCGGACCGATTCGTGAAGGGGTGGGCGGAAAACGCGCTGACCATCGCAGCAAACCTCACGGAAGCCGATCCGAAGTACGAAAGAATCCGCGCGAAGGCGATGGACGCGATCTTGTGCGCTAGCGAATTTCGAGACTACCCAAATAGACGGAGGCCCGATTAACCATGCCCGAACTCACTACCGAAACGATCATCTTTATCGCAGTCGCAGTTTTTCTCGCTGGTGTCGCTGCGTCGGCGCTCGCATCCGCTCTCTTCACCGTCGATACCGGAACACGCAAGATCGTGCAGCGGTTCGGCCGATTCCTTCGCGTTGCCGATCCAGGACTCAACTTCAAAGTGCCGTTCATCGATCAAATCGCCGCGGCCGGCCACATTGACGATGACGGTGATCGCGATGAGCCGATGGATATGCGGATACAGCAACTCGATCTGGAAGTGGAAACGAAGACGAAGGACAACACGTTCGTCAAAGTCTACCTCGCGATTCAGTATCAGGTAATAGACGCTGAGAAAGCGTTCTACAAACTCGACGACCCCAAGGCGCAGATATCGGCCTACGTGTTCGACGTTGTTCGATCGCAGGTTCCTCACATGCTGATCGACGAGGCGTTCGAAAAGAAAAACGAGATCGCGAATCAGGTAAAGGGGGAACTGTCGCAGGACATGGGGGACTTCGGCTACGAGATTATTGGCGCGCTCGTTACCGACGTCGAGCCTGAGGGGCGAGTCAAGGCTGCAATGAACGACATTGTTGCGTCGCAGCGCGAACGCATCGCAGCAGAGGCGCGCGGTGAGGCGAGTAAGATTCTCGCGATTAAGGCCGCAGAGGCTGAAGCCGAGTCGAAGAAACTCCAGGGCGAAGGTATCGCAAATCAGCGAAAAGCGATTGTTGCCGGACTTCAGGAATCGGTCCAGGCATTCGAGAAAACAACAGGCGTCGAGGCCAAGGAAGTGATGTCGATGGTCCTTCTGACGCAGTATTTCGACACGCTGAAGGAGATCGGCGCGACAGGAAAGTCGAACACGATATTGATGCCGCATAGCCCCGGCGCCCTACAGGACCTGCTCACACAGCTTCAAGGTTCGTTGCTTGCGACATCGGAGCGGTCATGAAAACGGTCATGTGCGCCGCCCTCGGACTTCTGTTCGGCTGGCTGATCACTCGCAGCGTGTACGAATACCAGTTCGTCGAGACCTCGCAGCCAGTCCAAGACAGGCACGTCGAGATGCTGAAAGACATGAATAACGCACTTCAACTGGAAGGACAGCGGCTCGCCGCGCAGCTTCACGAAGTGACGACTGCATCCGTTCAAGCTACGACGAAAAGGGGCGCTCCGGTGCTTGATGGATGCGGATGGATACGCGTCTTCAAAGGACAGCGACCGTTCCAATTGCAATGCAGTTCAGATAACAAGACATGGCGGACCGTGGCTACGTTCCCAGAAATCAAGCAGTGACCTGCAGTAAGGTCCAACTTCCAGACGGAACCGTCGCAATCGTCTGCGGGCAGAGGAAGCGTATGCGGAAACAGCAATGGCCGAAAACCGGGGAGCAGTTACGCGAGCAGGGCTACACGTCTGGCAAGCAGTGGGTCCGCTGTAAGGGCTGTCCAACGATGATCGTATTTGCCACGACCCCGAACGGAAAGCCGATGCCGCTGTCGCGCATGGATGACGGCCGATGGCAACCGCATTGGGCGGACTGTGCGGCGCGGGATCAGTTCAAGCGAGGGAAGCGCGCATGACCACCCTCTTCCCAGGCATTAAGCAGCAGCGCGAGCCGGCGGATCCTCGGCACCAGCCGTTCCTCGACTTCGCTGCGACGACCTACCGGGAAGGGACAGGCAGTCCGCTGATCATCCGGCCGCGTGACATCGGAGCCGTGCGCGACATGCTGAAGGCTACGAAGTCGTACCCCGACGAATACGGCATCGAGCAGTTGAAGCAGTACTGGCTCTGCTACCTCAAGCGTCGAGACAGCTTTGAAAAGAAGCAGCCGCCGCTCTCGATATTCTGCGCACGGATCGATCGTTGGGCGGATGAATGCGGGCGAGTCGAGAAGACGTCGGTCGATGTGGCGAAGGATTGGATGCGAAATAAATTGGGGAAGGCGTAGCGGTGTGGTTCCACTTACCTACATCTCTCTCTTCACAGGTGTCGCGGGGCTTGATCTCGGACTCCACCTTGCCGCCGATGCTCGCTGCGTTCTGTACGTGGAGAGGGAAATCTATGCAGCCGCAGTTCTGGCGAAACGGATTAAAGAAGGGGCGCTTGATGACGCTCCTATCTTTTCTGACGTTAGCGCCATCAACTTTGAAGATTGGCGCGGAGTCGATGGGATTATCGGAGGCTTCCCTTGCCAAGACCTCTCTGTTGCCGGCAAGCGCGCTGGAATTCAAGAAGGCAACCGCAGTGGACTCTGGTTTGAGTTCGCAAGAGCCATTCGCGAGGCTCGACCAAGATTCGTGTTCGTGGAGAACGTGCCAGGGCTCCTTACTAACGCAAACATGGGACGAGTACTCGGAGACCTTTCCGCGATGGGGTTCGATGCGGAATGGGGCGTGTTTTCAGCGTCTGAAGTCGGCGCGAGCCATCGACGAGAGCGAGTGTTCATCTTGGCGTACTCCGCAGAATCGCGACCATCGCCCATCCAAGCTGGGCAATCGCACGAAGAATCACGATCAGATTTACCTGTCGCACCAGGTGGACGATTGGCCGACTCTCAACGTTCCGAACGGAGGCCGGAAGCTCGACCCGAAATACGTAGCGACGAAAGGTCAGACACCGAACGGCAAGGCGCAAGTCGGACTGGAGAACGCGGCGGAATTCTGGAGCACGCCGAACGCTCACGACGGACGCCGGCCGGGGGTAGACGACAAGAGCACGCAGGGACGGAACCTGAACCGGGAGGCCGGGCAGTGGCCGACGCCAGCGAACCGGGATTACAAGGGCGACAACTCAACCCTGCACGTAACGGAAACAGGGGGGGGGCAGGAAACATCTGGATCAGCTCCCGAACTTCGTTACGCACATCTTCCAACCTTTCCACCGGGACCAAACCGTGAAGCATGGCGAGAAATCATCGAACGATGGCCGGAACTCGCGCCCGCTGTGGCCGACGGCGACGAGTCAGGACGCAGCATCGAGCGCCGCGATGTCCTACTCAACAGAGAGCGGCAGGCATTCGGGGACGAAGCTGACGGATGCGGTCCGACAGACGACCGGCAAGAAGAAGAAACTCAACCCGAACTTCGTTGGATGGCTGATGGGATTTCATCCCAATTGGGCGGACATCACCGCGTCGATCAGCTCAGAAGCTATGGAAACGCAGTGGTCCCGCTGTGCGCTGCGCTTGCGTTCGTTACTCTCGCGAGAAAGGCAGGGCTGATATGAGTCCGACCACCACGAAGAGGTAACCAAATGACCACTAAGCGACTGAACGAAATCATCGAGAGTCAACGCATTGAGATCGCATCCCTCTGGGCGCTGGTGAAGAGGCTGGAGGCCGAACTTCTGAAACAAGGAAAGCGAACGCCACTGCGAAAACGGTCACCAAAATAATGCCAACCGACGAAGAACTCCGTATCGCGATTATTGGCCCATGGACGGCACGCTTTCACGACATCTTCCCGAAGTACGACCGGAAGGCAGAAGACCTGCACACGATCAATGACAGTTTTCTTGAGGCACTGATGGACGTTCCAGTATCGGCCCTCGCCGCGGCGTTCGAAGAGTGGCATCGCACTGGGAAGCACTTCCCGGTCCCGGGGGAGATTCGCTCTTTGATCACTGGCCACGAAGACGCGATCGACCAGTACGAAGCCGAGAAGGCGTGGAACCTTGTGCGATGGGTGCTCAATGCGTTCTGGCGCAACGAAACACAAATTGAGCCGTTGTTTATCGGACTCGACGTGCGCCTTTCAGAGCGATGGAAGGCGAACACGACTCAGGAGCCGTACAACGGCGGCTATCTCATTCGACCGAAGCCGTTCGACGCGCGTACGCAATTTGCGATTGAGAACGTTGGGGGGCTTCAGAGAATTGCAACGCTGCCGGCCGGGAGTGAGTTCGACTTCACTCGCAAAGGGTTTCTGCAGTGTCACCGTCGCCATTCCGAAACGCACGGACTCATCGGTCCTACCAGAGCGGAGGCGAAGCAGTTGATTGGGAAGCTGAAGGAGATTGCGAATGGATCAAATTAGACCGCCGTACACAAAGGTCGAACGGGCCATGCAAAGGCTTTGCTTGTTCATGTGTGGAGCAGCGATGGTCCTGTGTTTTATTACGGAGGATAAGGCGAACTTTTGGCGCTCTAGTGTTGGCTGGTGGTACGTCCTGCATCGAATGTGTAAGTGGCAGAAGCTGTGACCCTCACCCCTGATCAAGCCCGCAATCTTGTGGCAAGCATGACGATCCCGGACGGGAAGTCGTGTGGGCAGTGCAGTAATTACCGTCCATTCTGCGCTCAGGTTCTGAGAAGTTCGAAGGGTGAACTCGACCCCATGACTCGCACCTGTTATTTCACCGACCACAAGACCTACTTCAACGTCGATCTGCTCGATTCCAGGCGCGAGTTCGTCGATGGTCTGCATGGGAGGAAACGCAAATGAGAAACGTCGCACTCGCTGTGGCACTCGGACTCACGTCACTTGTGTGCATCGTCGCATGCCTGGTGTTTGTCGTTGAAAAACTCAACAGGATCGCACAAGCCTTAGAGGAACGGCAGAAGGCGAATAAACCAACCGGGCCCGGTCAGAGCAGCGATCCGTGGCGATCGAATGATTTCGGTCGGGACGGCCTCCAATGAACCGAATCAACCCCAGCCGTATCGGTCCTCTTGCGCACGCGGGCGTCACGCAGGACAAAATTCGGGCAGCATTCCAGCGTGGCAGATCGGATTGCGAAAAGGGCCGTGGCGTCTCAAACGTTCCCTATTCCAACGCAGCAATGGCCCAGGCGTGGGAACGCGGGTTTACGTATGCGAGGGAAAGGAAGCGGGGAAAACGATGAAGACTCAACAAGGGAGAAAACATGGCCAATCCTAGAAACGAACCGTACATCTGGCCCACATGGATCACGAAGATTCTTGCTGGCGAGCAGAGTTGCGAATGGTCGGCCTGGTTTAAGGCGCACTACAAAGACTACGAGAAAGCGCCTCGGTCCGGCGACCTAATCGCCTGGACAGCCAGACACGGCGAAATGGTTCGCAATCGAGCCGAAGAGTTGCGCCAGCAGGGATACGCGGTCACAGTCGAGGATCAAAACAAATTCACGCTCAATGGCCGATCATGCACGCTACAGGGGAAGCCCGATATCGTGGCGGTCAAGGAAGACGACATCGTTGTCGTCGACTGCAAATCCGGAAAGCAGCGCGATAGTGATCATTTTCAGGTTCTGATCTACATGATGGTCCTTCCACTGACGCATCCAGCGTGCATTGACCGACCGGTCCGCGGAGAACTGCAGTACGTTGGTGACCGGCTCGAGATCGGTTGCCTCCCGAAGAAACAGCGCGAAATGATCATCGCCACGATCGACCGCATTGCCAGTTCAACGCCGGCGCCGATCGCACCGAGTTTCCAGGAATGCCGATTCTGCGATCTCACGAAGACGGACTGCAGTAAGCGCGTCGAGCACAACACGCCTGTCACGAAGACAGGGCTGTTCTGAAAAAAAGAAAACCAGCGCCGAGGCGAGTTCAGCAGTCATCGGAGCCAAGAGAATCATACGAGCGTAAGAATTTTTGTTTCCACTGCCGAGAAGAGATCATCGCGGAACAGCCCGGCGGGACGAACCCGCAGCACCTGGACGGGACGCCTTAGAAGATGTGTGAACCGGCAAAGCGTGAACGACTCTTAAACATCAACCACAAGGAGATCCAATGAAGAAAGAAGAAGGAATCAGTCCAGCGGCAATCAATGCACTCGTCGATGGCAATATCGAAAACTTTATCGCGGCTTCGACGCCCGGAGGAATTGAGCGGCAGGAGGCGGCTGGGCAGCGTACCTTCGTCGCGTCTGAAACGCTGCCGTCCAGTATGGGTGTGAATGGTCGCGCCGTCCTGGAAGCGGCCGGTGTTCAGTTCGGCGAAGTCGTTGTTGGGGATCCACTGTTTATCAACGCGTCGCTGCCGAACGGCTGGAAGAAAATCGCGACGGATCATTCGATGTGGTCAAGACTTGTCGATGACAAGGGCCGCGAGCGGGCCAGCATCTTCTACAAGGCCGCATTCTACGATCGCAATGCCGCGTTGAGCGTTAGCACCCGTTACAGCGTCGATGCCGGCTACTCAGGCGACAACGTCGTGGCAGTCAAGGACGGCAATCAGCGCATCCATGAACTCGGAGTCGGAGGAGACTATGACGCGAAATACGCACTCCGCGAGCAGACCGAAGCGTGGCTTGACGAGAAGTATCCGGACTGGCGCAACCCTGCTGCATATTGGGACTAAAACATGATCGACACCAAGCACGAACCCACAAACCTGCACCTCTACGAGTGTTCTGGGAAAGATCGCCACCGGATCTACCGCAAGACGCAAGGCAACCAGGCTGCGTGCTCGCGCTGCAGTGGCCGGTTCCATTACCTCGGAGAATTCCCGCGTGAAGAAGGCGAAAGCGACGTCATGCACCGGATACGCGTGCTGGCGTACAGGAAGGCGAGGGTGAGCTGATGAAAATTACACACGGAATTCTGCTTTTGATATTCGCTGTCAGCTTCTTATTAACGCTGGCACATGGAATCAACCGACAAGTGAAGCGGGGTACAACAACAATCCAACTCCCGACAGGTGAAGATCGCGGGAGAATTATCGCTCCAGTCGACACGCGGCCGGCCGAGGTAATCGCGCTGGAGCAAGAGACTGGCTATCCGATCAAGTTCGAACAAGGCCGCGAGGCTTATAGCAAATATGGGTATGAGTTCGCGCTATACAGCCGGGATAGCTTCGGGTTCGTATGGGAGAACACGCTACAGGAGGCCATTGAAAGTGCTCGTTACTCTCTCCTGTTGCGAGCCAAGGAGCGCGAACTAGAGCCTATCAAAGATGCGCAACGGGCAAAGGAACGCGAACGACGCGCAGCTGAATGGGACGCGAAACATGCGACTGAAACGAAGGAGGCCAAATGATTGCGCTTGGGCCGACACCCAGAAAGAAAATCCCGTGGTACGGAGTGATCGTGGACACTGACCACTTCATCGGTAGGGCGTTTATCGTATGTATTCTTACGCTCGCCTGTGCTGCCATTGTGGACATGAGTGATGCCGAGCCGCCACCTATGCCGCCGCCGATTAAAAGTCCGGCCCTGATTCCTTCCCATCCTTTAAGGCTCCGCGATGAACACCGCGACATTCTGGAGTCTGCCGGCTGGTTGGATTACGTGACACTGAATCTCGACGAAGTAACCTATGTCGATAAGTTCGAGGCGTTAAGCGACGACGGCAATGAGTGGACTGGGCGGGCGACGCTTAAATCTAACGGGAAGCGAACTGCAACCGTAACCACGAAAGGCCGAACCGCCGAATCCATCTGCGCGACATTGGTACACGAAGCAAATCACCATGAAGCTAAGCGCGAAACCGGATCATGGTCCAGTCAGGGCGAAGCGGCTTCAGCATGCCGGTATCCACGTACTTCCGCGTGAAATGCCGCGGGGTGAGGCCAGCGATCGCGACCGCCTGGGCGACGTTGACGAAGAGCTTCATTGGACTCTTGACTGCACCGGTAAACCTTGGAGAACGCGGCGACGCACCCGATCAAGCAGCGCGCCGCCCTCGTAATCGCGACAAAGATGCCGGCACACAACGAGAATTCCGATCGCATCACGCAGCGCCATGATCACTTCGAAGTCATGTGGTCCCATGCGCGCATTATGTTCCGCCGGGAATGTTTCCGCAACATGGGAGTGCAAACAGGTCCAGACGCACCAAACCCCGGCTTTCAAGGGCCGGGGTTCGATGCAGATGAGATAGTGAACTCTGGTTCCGCTGCGACACGGAACCAAACACTTGACATGGTAGTGTTTTATATGCAGAAATGCAAGCACGATGACGATATCGATACAAAGGCTCTGCGACGACTGCCACCACAGCGAGTTTTCCTTCGATCCCGATATCAAGCTAACCTGCACACTCGCACGCCCAGTTCTATTTGTACTTCCTAATGACAACGAAGAACTTTCGACGCGGCGATGTGGTTGGATTTTTGCCGGCCGATTCCTGGATGCGGTGAAGACAGTACGAGAGTTTTGCAACCGCTATCAAACGATTTTCGTGACAAAGCCGGTTGTTCAAGAACTCGAGCGGCAGCAGCAGCAGCAGGAGCAGGAGAGGAAGCCGCCGAAGCCGCTGAAAGGCGCGTGGTGGACGACGCCAAGGTTTCAGCACAATCCATTGAAAGATCGACGATCGTGATTTCAACGAGGTTCCAGAGAGGGTTGAGAATTGCAATGATGCGCGATAGAGTTGCGGCCGAATTTACGAGGAGTGCCGCCGCCCCAACCCCATCGGTGATCCGGCAACTTCAACGCCCCATGTGGAGTGATTCTGCGTGGGTGTCGTCAGAAAAAACCGACCGGCGGCCCGCCGTGAAGCTAAATCGCAATAGGGCAAAGCAGGATTTGCCTGACGGGAAACGGACGTACCAGCGCACGACCGCTCCGATAACCGTGAGGAGCCAGCGAAGCGAAACCCCGGCTATACAGAAACCGGTGGCGGCGATGTGGTTCCCATCATTACAGCCGGGCGGCAAACACCTGCCCGGACGGAACTCGGAAAAGGCCCAATAACGCCCTGCTTCCGTAAACCCGCTTTCGCGTTCGTGTAAAACACCCTCTGGTCCAAAGTGTGCCCATCCCTTTCCGGACTACTAAAACGCGTCCTACGCTCATCCTGCCGCGAAATCGGTGGCATTTAAAATAAGCCCGTTGTTTTTTACGTGTTTGTCCGGACTGCATACAGGTGATGTGTGAGCACGCACCAGTTCCCCACTTTCCCTTCTTCCCATGATGAATTCTTCCACTGATTTTGTGCCTTTGCTCGTGTTGCATGGCCTGCATGCAGGGAGAATGTTTTCGATGCCGTTCGACCCGCCTTTACTCAACGGAATTACATGATCAACTGTCATCGGTTCTTGAGCGCCACAATAGGCACACCGACCACTGTAAGACTCGACAAGGTGCAGCCACTCCTCGCGTGTGAACTCACCGGAACTTTGGAGTTTCAGACCTCTACGATTCTGATGACGTACCTGCGCTCTGGATCGCCTGGACCTGAAGATAGCGTCAACGAGATCGATGTCCGCCTGAACCAGCGCGGAGTGTGAACGCCTGGGCTTTAATCCGGAAGCCAGCGTGGCCGCCCATTCCAACGCAACTGCGAGACGATCCGTCACAGCGCCGCCCTCACCGTATCCTTCCCAACCCCCAGTTCCTCCGCAATCTGTCGAAGGCTCATCCCTGAAGCCTTCAACTCCTTCGCGCGATCGCGATCAAAGATCCTCCGCGGTCTGCCCAAATGCTTCCCCTCAGCCCGGGCCCGGCCCATCCCAGCAACAACCCTCTCTCGAATCACGTTCCGCTCAAACTCCGCAAACGCCCCCGTGATCGTGAAGATCATCCGGCCCATCGGTGTTGACGTATCGATCGCCTCCGACAGGCTCACGAAATCCACCTGCAACGCACGGAACTCCTCAAGCGACTGCACCAGGTGCAACACTGACCGGCTGAATCGATCAAATCTCCAAACCACGACCACATCGAGCAGCCCCATCCTGGCATCGCGCATCAACTCATCCAGCGCCGGCCGACTCTGTTTCACTCCACTGACACCCTCGTCAACGTACTCGCGAACCACCTGGAAACCCTTCCGCTCCGCAAACACTCGCAACTCCCGCAGCTGCGTTTCCGTCGTCTGGCCATCCAACGTCGATACTCTCGCGTACAACCCTACTCGTTTCATAAACCCTCCCATGTCTGGATAACAATACCATTATCAGACGATGGTTAAAAGTTGGTTTTAAGTGATTTTGGGCCGCCCCTCCCTGGAGACATGAAGAGAGGGGATGTATGGGTAGTGCGGGAGAGGGGGTGGGTGTTCGATGAAACCGGTTTTTTCCCTGAGGCTTTTGAATTGTGTCTGAAAATGGTCAGCAATATGCGCGTGGAATAGATAGTGATCGACCACGGGTTAGAGTTAGGCCGTGCGCGTCGGATAACGATTTCCTATTCAGACGGGATATCGGGTACGAGTTCATCGCCCTTCGACACAACCACCATGCCGGCTTTGAGTTCTCGTGGTTGAGCCACGCTGATCTTCTCCCACTCTTCGATGATTCGCTCGAGGATTGCGGGATCGCTCACGTACCTGGTCACCGTGGCACCCATCAAAGCCATCATCAGGTTGAACATCTCGCGCGGGATGACGTCCTGGAACATGCCGAGCTCTTTACCGACGAGTTCAACGCATCGTGTGGCGGATGAGACCTGCTGCTTTTGCTTCGCGATCGCTTCGAGTGATACGAGTTCAGATAAGACCCACTCACGCGAAATCTGCACATTCGCAACAGCGATGTTATTAGCCCTGTCGGATAACTCTCTTATCCTGGCTATCACTTCAGGTTTCTTTTCGAGACGGCTGGCCTGGACGTGAGCGCATGAATCGCTATAGCCAGCGTTACGAGCACTTACAGACTTATTTTTGCCGGCTGCGCGGTTTTGTGCGTAGACTTCCCAGTTCGCACGGTCCAAGACTGGCATTACGAGATACACCCTATGGCTGTCATGGATGGGTATCGTATACCGATTTAGCGTTGGGGAGGTAGGGGGTGCTACGTCTTGTTGATATTCAAGAGTGGCTCGTATTGTCGGATCAGTTGTGCTTCGAGACGTGCAGCGTCGGCGCGTGTGGGACATCGGTAGAAGAGGATCGCGGAGGCTGCACGAATAACGTCTTCGTGGTCGTGTGAATTGAATAAGCGAAAGGCCCCCATCTTTGAAGATCCGACGTATTGGGCATGGCCATCTTTCAGTACGACATACACGAGTGGACCGTAGTATGTCTGGATCTCGGCATTGGACCACTGCAGGGGCTTTGGTAGCACGGCGATATCGAACGGCTGGGTTGGTTTGCGTCGCTCCAATGCCCGGCGCACGATATTGGGCCGCGTGCTTTGCCGGCCAATCCACCGCAGCACGGTGCGGTACGACACGCCGATCCGTTGAGCGAAGGCGAAATAACTTTCATCTTGCTGGATATTGGCTCGCGCCCACTCGCGTCTTGCGGCATCAATAAGCTCATCCATTGTTGTGTCTACGGGGAAGGCGATATGTATCATGTGGCATAGTCTACATTACCATGCTATGCCATGTCACATCCATTCATGCGCCGTAAAACGTCAAGGACGTATGCCGTTTTTCGGCAACATTCATTCAAGTAATTGAATACACACGCCTATTTGATCACATGAAGCATTGATTGCACATAGAATGTGGAGCCACCAATGCGGAATTTCGTCACTTTCCGAATGGTAATGTTTGCCTTTCATGGTCAAGTGTTTGAGTTTTCAGATGTTTGCGTGTTTGGCGGCAGGATTGCTTTACATGGCAGCATGAAAACAATTGCAGGCCACTTGACCCAAAGCCGACGAAAAGGAACTTCTGGCGGACATCATCGGAAGCACGCCAGACGGATATGTAAGAGACATTTTGCTCGACATGCGGTTGGAGATCGAGCGGGCGATTGACAGTGATTTCGGTTTCGTTTGCTTCGCTGAACGGCGGAAGGAATCCGAGGAGCACCGCGAAGCCATGATTTTAGCGAAGGCCGAACTGGTCACGCTCAAGGCCGAAATCGCCAGCCTGGTCCAGGACAAGCGAAGACTTGAAATAACTCCGGACCAGCCGACCGAGACCGCTACTCACGCCTTCACGGGAGGCCGCCAAGATGTGAGCCTCCGTGAAGGCAAAATCTTTGACACCGAGCGGCTGGCGATGTCGCCGCTCTTTAACCGGAGGTTGTTTTGAGCGTTGAAGAAAAAGCACCGAAATCACTTTGCAGGTGTGGCCATGCTGGCGACGGGCAAATATCCGACCACGCCGGCGCAATCGGCCACGGTAAATGCACGGCTTGTAAATGCACGGCTTGTCCGTGTGTCAAGTTCACATGGATTCGGTTTCTTACTGACAATGAGATCGCGCGGTGGGTTCTCGCTGACATGGCGAGCCAGAATCGGAGGCTGCTATGACCTCACTCACAAAGCCCATCACCCGCCGAACCGACAACGAAATCCGCGACGGCTCACGACGGCGACCGCTGGTTATCACACTGTACCCTGGCGGCATTGTCGGACTGAGACCGTCGAAAACCCGACGCGAAGAGATCATCACCATTGAGGCCATTTATTCCTTGGCCGTCAAGCAACGTGTCGCAAAGGAACGCGCCGAGAAGAAGGCCGCGAGGAAGCGCAAATGAGCGCCGTCATTCACTACCGCCGCGTCGCTGCCGCCGTCTGCGATCACCGCGTGCCACTCGTAACGCCGTGCCGAACGTGTGAGCGGCTGTACCTGCGCAAACATTTTCGGCATCAAACACTGCGTGCAGTCGCGATGCTCACGCCGGCATTCGCGGTTTTCGGAATTGTTCTGATTATCTGGGAGCTTACGCGATGACAAAAGAAGAAGCTATTGCTCTAGCGAATACCGGATGGTGGAAGAATCAGCCACCTGAAGCCATTGTTAGTTTTCAACTGTTCGAAGAGCGTCTGTGTATGGATTGGGCGGACTTCCAAGAAGCAGTTTCGAAGTGCCTCCATCGTCCGGTATGGACACACGAATTCGCGCGCGGCAATGCTGACGCCCTGCAACGCGAATTTCTCAACGAAAAGGCAGCGCCGACATTTGAGGAAATCTGCGCACTGATTCCGGAAGTTAAGCGGATTGTGATTATTCAGCCATGAAGAAGAGACCGAAGCCGCGCTGCTTTATCCCAACCACCGAATCCTTCACGACGCTCTGCGGATCCTCGATCTTTGACGCTGGAGCGACAACGAAGGATCCGGACATGGTCACTTGCCCGAACTGTGGCCTTGAACTCTACAAACTGCAACAGGAGCAATCCCGTGCTGAAAACCAACACACTGCCAGATCGCGATGAACGCGTGAAGGTTTGCGACGAACTCTTCGAACTCCACAACCACGTTAATCAGGTTATCGGTGCCGCCGTGACAGAGATCATGCACGGAGCCGATATCAAGGCAATCGTCCGGCAGACCGGCCGGGCAATCATTCAGTCCGCCGCCGAAACGGCAGAAAGGCTTACGCGATGATGACCGAGAAACCGCGCGTCGTACTTCAGTTTTCAAATGGGCTTGCCGATATCGGATCGATCGAGGAGGCCACCGTACAGCTATTGACGATGTTAGGCGGAAGCATCGGCCAGGCACTCGACATGCCGTCACGTATCGAAGCGTTTGCCCATATCCAGGACAAGTTCCGCGCAATCGGCGAAGAGATGCTGGCGACTAAGGCGGGGGCGACTGTTGAACAGGTCCGCGAGAATGCCGCAATTCTGACGTTCTTCGCGCTGGCATACGGCAATGCGTGCCTGCAGTCGATCCTGAAGCAGGGAATCATCGCAAACGTCGAGGTTCGCGCCGAGGTTATCTCTGTACAGGCATCCGAGATCAATTAACCTGACGCATATAATTTTTTCGGTTTGCCGTGGCCTTGTTTTCAGGTCATGGCATTGAAGGGCAGACATGGAAGCAATGATTCCGTTGACCGAAAGCGACCTACGACGAATTCAGAAACTCTGCGACGAGCTTGAGGCCATCATGGCGCTACTGGGGCTTGTTCCACCAGGGACACCCGAATTCAGCGGCTTCGTTGTGTTGTTGCAGGGGATCGAAGACGATGCTGCAGAACTGTGCGAAGAAATGACAACGCGAATGAAGGAGGCGAAGCGCGAGTTGATATAGTGGTGGGATACTTTACGCTACCATGTTTGTTTTTATTGACAACTGAAACCTAGCAAGGTAGTCTCGCGGTTCATGAGAACAACCTGCCCAATCCATCACATCAAACTTGTTTGCTTTTGCCCGGCTTGCCGCGGCTCAGTTACGTCTCCACGTAAAGCCCGTTCTTCAGCCCGAAATGGAATGAAGGGCGGGCGCCCTCGCAAGAAAGGCAGAAGCAGGAGGAAATCGAAATGAAGGAAATCGAAATGAAGAAGAAATCAATCGAGCGCGAAGTCGCACGCCGCCTGACCGGCGAAACCCCGCCGTCACTGAAAAACCTGAAAACGGCTGTCGATCGCTTCAACGAGGCCACCACGTCCGCGCCAGTTGACGAATTCCCGCACTTATTCGACGGAATTCAATTCCGTAATGGCGGCAGAACGGAGGCCCTTCGCCGCGTCCGCAACATGATCTGCATCATCCGCGATCAGGAACGCATCAAGGCGCAGGAGCGGAACAAGCTCGCAAATGGCCACGTTGCCGACGCTCTCACCGAGCGCAACGAACACATCATCCGGCTTCAGAACACCATCCGGCACATGAAGCGGAATCACGCCGAGGAGATCATCGCGATTGCGGAAACGCCGATGGTTGGGGAGCAATTCCAAGCGGAGGCGAACCGTGCTTAGAGGCTACAAAACCAAATCGAAAGATGGGGTATACCTTTCGGTCTGTGAAACCGAGAAACCGGACACGCTGTCTCTTGTCATTTATTCAGGGAGTGGTAATAGCCCACATATCGAGATGTCCAGGGAGGAATGGATCGAACTCTGCGACCTTAAATACGACCTCAAGTTCGTCAAGGAGGAGTCCAATGGCTGAGCAACAATCCACACTCACCGGAACAACCGGAAAACGCAAGCGCACGCGGCGGAACTACCAGAAGGAAATCGCAGGAATCGAGTCCTACTGCAGCGCGACGATTGACGTCCTGCAGTCCATGCCCACAACAGATTTCGGTGCTGGGCAAATTGCCTTTGCCGAAAACATCCTGAAGAAACTCGGAGGAAGCAATGGCAGAAGCTGACATCGTTCATGAGCCGGAAGTGGTTGAGGAAGACGAGGCTCTCGATCTGCGGCGCCCGGATGTTCCGATCACGGTTGAAGAGATTGCGGCGCTGGGGCCGGAGCAGGCGAAAGCAATCATTGAATCCCGCGTGCAGATCATTCGAACGCTGCGCGCGGCATCGATCAAGCAGACACACCCATCCGATTGGATCTTGAACAAGGACCGCGACGGGAAGGTGCGAGCGTACCTGGAGGACGGCGGCTGTCAGCGGTTGATGGATTTATGGGGCGTGAAGGTCACAAACATCACCGCGCCTGTCCGCGAGAACTCCGAGGACGGGCAAAGCTACGCCTATACGGTCATCGCGGACGGTTACTGCAGCGTGACGCGCCGCACAGTCGAGAGCATGGAAGGGACGCGGTACTCTACCGAGCGCTACGCGCAGGAGAAGCCGGACGGAATACAGCGCGAGGTGGCAGTGAAGAAGGCGGCCCGGGCGAACTGCGAAGGCCGTATCGTGAGGAACCTCGCAGGTCTGAACAATGTGCCCCTCGAAGAGCTGATCGCGGTGTCAGGTAACAAGGACTTTGAGAAATTCGCCACGAAGGGATTCGGCTACGGATCATCTGGCGAGCGCCGCGGCGCTGAGTCTGCCGATCATGGCATTGCCCCAGCCGACTATCCAATCTGCGATGTGTGCCTGTCGCTGAACCCGCCGAAGACGACCACGATGGCTTTCAAGAAAGAGATGGGCAAGGATAAGCAGCCCGGCTGGTACTGCCCGAACTGGAAAGCGCACGAGAAGACGAGCAGTTTCGTGTCGCACGCTGCGCTTGTCGAGCGGCTGGAGAAAGAGAAGGCGTCGAAGCGGGAACCTGGGAGTGATGGATGAAGAAATCACGAGCAGGCAGGCAAGTCCCTTATGAGCACCGAAAGCACGCAACTGAAGACGATCGCAGGGCTCGATTCTTCGGGATGGAAAGCAGACAGGTTCTCCGTGCGTTGTTGCGGCGCACGCATGGACATGAACCCGGTAAAAAGAAGTACCGCGAGTTGATGGGCCTCGGCGAGCTCTGGGAGCGGAAGGGTAGCTCCCAATGAACAAGCCGGACTTTGTTCGCCGCCAATTCCCAACACTCGAAGAAATGCACACCGATTGGGAGGGGAACTGCGTACCTGTTGACGCCCCGACGATCCAGCACGTCGAGATGAAGAAATCGTTCATGGCGGGTGTCGCGAGCCTCTTTCATGTCATCAAATTCGAGATACCGGAAGTTAGTGACGATGAAGGCGTTGGCTACCTTGAGCGCCTCGATGCCCAACTCGTTCAATTCTTCACGAAGGATATTCACAAGTTATGAACGCCGACGCAATCCAGCAAGCCTACGAATCCTTTATCGAGACCGAGGAGCGCCGATCCTTGCAAGGCGCACGCAGTCATGTGTACGCCTCGGCCTGGTCGGCGTGTACTCGATCGATGGCTCTCGACATGCTTGTGCCTGACGCACGGCCGCAGTTTCCAGTCGATACCCTCGCGAACTTCCGGCGCGGCAACGATCGGGCCCGGGATTTAAAGGCAGACATGACCAGGGTCGGCCGGCTGTGCAATCCACCGTTCGATGTTGTCGGTGCCGAGGAACGGTTCGAGTTGCGCGACAAGAAGGGCCGCGTCGTCATTGTCGGCAAGGTGGACTTTCGGCTGAAGTTTGTCGGCCAGAAAGGATCCGCGCCGGTTGAAACGAAATCCTGGCACCCGAATCTGATCCAGAACGTGAAGACATTTGAGGATCTTTTCTCGAATCGCTGGACGCGAAAAGGGGCAATGCAACTCTTGTCTTATTTGCTCGCGACTAACGAGCCTGTTGGATTCATGCTGCTGGACCGGCCTGGTATTCCGCGCTCGATCGAGGTTCGTCTATTCGACCACCTCGAGCGCGTTGAGGATTTTCTTCGAAGAGCTGAGATCGCGCAGGATGCCCGTGAAGCCGTAATGAAAGCAGAGGCTATCGGCATCGATCGTTCGATGTCCATCGTTCAGGCCGCGCTTCTGCCGCCCTTCGTAGACGATCCCAGCGAATGTCGCTCTTGCTCGTTCTTCGGCAGTGCCTGCAACCCTCCACTCTCATACGATGGCGCGTCGATCATCACCCAGGATGAGGTTCTGGCTCAGATCGAGCAGCACGAGACCCTGAAGCCCGGCAAAGGCGAATACGACGACGTTCACGACGACCTCGCGGAGTACCTGAAGCGGATGACGCCGAAGGAATTCAAAGGCAGGAACAAGAAACAGATCATCGCCGGCGCATTCTTAATCGAGTGCGGCTGGGGCAAGAACTCAACACTGGACATCCCGGAGGAAGAGGCCAAGAGGTATCGCACGGTCGACGAGGCAGGGCGGTTCTCATTTTCCATAACCCGCGTCACCGACTGACGCATTTCTCAGAGGGACCACACGATGAAAGTCGTGACCACGATCAACGGCGGCATCCGAGTCGAACTACAGGCCGAAACCTCCGACGACCGGTATGTGCTCGAACTCATCAAAGATAAGAAGGTAAAGCAAGTCAGCGTCCCCGCAAAGGGTGACGGCTCGATCGCCAGCGTGATCTTCGACATGGAGACGCAGCCATGACGATGCAGACCCGCTGCTCCAACGGTTTTATCCATCGTCGCTTCAACCGCAAAAAGGTTGAAGTCCAGTGTCATCTGTGCGGAAAGAAACTCGTTGTATTCCAGGACGAGAACCACTTGGACATCGAGAACGAAGCCACCAAAAAAAGTCGCCCCAAGATTTCTCGAAATCGCCGAAAAGGGAATAACCAACGCGAGGGAGTTCGCGCACGGTATGTCTGCGCTGATGGCGGATATCGCGGCCGATAGAATCGAAGTCGGCAGGGCGAATGCAATCTGCAACGCGGCAAAGGCGCAACTCGAAGTAGTAAAGATGCAGTACCGATTCGGCAGCGAGAAGGCCGGCCGCAGTCTGCCGTTAGTGTGATGTCTGAACACGCAATCGAGAAGACGGAGGCGTATTGAAGATGCGCGAGATCCGGTTTGTTGTGCATGGCACGCCTGTACCGCAGGGCTCAACGCGGGCCTTCATTCCGAAAGGATGGAAGCGCGCGATCATCACCACCGACAACACGAAACTGAAGCCGTGGCGCCAACAGGTCTCCGGCACTGCGGCGAGTCTCGACGTAGAAGCCTTTCCGGCGCACGTGCCAGTGACTGTGACGCTGGACTTCTATTTCGCAAGGCCGAAGACCGCGAGCGTCAAGAAACGTCCCGGTATGACGACAAAGCCAGACGTCGATAAGCTGATTCGCGCGTGTTTCGATGCGTGCAAGGGCATCCTGTTTCACGACGACGCGCAGATCGTCAGTGTGGCCGCGAGGAAGTTTTACTGTGAACCTGAACGCGTTGAGATCGTCATCTCTGAATCCTCTCTCTGACGTGAACGTGAAGGAGTCGAAATAATGGAGCAAGAGCAATCAAGGTTTGAAGGTTGGGCGATTGTAGAAATGATGGGCCATCGCCGCGAGATTGGATACGTCACGACGGAACATTACGGCGCGGCTTCATTGTCTCGCGTCGACAGTCCGGAATTTGAGGAGCGCGAGTTTGAACTGGATCGCCCGCAGTACGTCGACGGGCGCATGGTCCCAGCCGGTTCAAAGGTGAAGCGCACGGCTATTCCTGCGAAGTCGTGCCTTGTCGGGCCCAGCTCCATCTACGCGCTGAATCCGTGCACCGAAGAGACGGCGCGGAAGGCCATCGAAGCAGGCATCCACCGGCCGCTGATTCTGCTCAGCGTGCCGGAGCGTGCGCAGTTAACGGAAGGCGAAGCCGATGTTCTGCTTTCCTAACTACAAAGGCGGCGTGTACGTCTGGCCATACTGGAAATCCGAAGAGTCTGGCACATGGCATCCATTCGGAACTGGCGAGCATCCATTTGCGCGAAACATCGGCGGTTCGATATCGCTTTGGGCGTAAAACTTCTATGAATTCAAAACAAATGAACGAGCGTATTGCAAAGTTATTTGAAGAAAACCAAAGGTTGCACGAAACGATTGCAATGCTGAGATCCGCTCTCGTTGCGACACGTCAAGCCATTCTGGATTCCATCCACACCAAAATCAGCATGAACAACATGAAGTACGACGACGTAGCCAAGCAAGTTTTGGACGCACTTGACGACACATCGGCATCAACTCAGACGTCGGATAAACCAAAAAGCAAACGTAAGGCTGGGAGGTCCGCATGACTGAACTTACGTGCAATCAAATAGGCTGTGACAACAAGGCCGCGTTTCTCTTCACATGGCCGGGCAAAGACCAGGCGGGAATCTGTGCAGAGCACGCGCCGAAGCTAAAGCGTGTCGCCGAAGCGATTGGACTGCACGCTCAACTTATCCAGATTGAAGAAGGACCAGACCATGACTGAACTAACCGATGAACAGTTGAGCCGGCTGATCGCGTGCTACTTGGAGCCAGATGTTTCTATCGCTGACTCAAAGTGCTGGCGAATAACGCGCAATCCGAGCGAGATGTCTGCTGCGGCACTGGACTGTGGCGCTGACTGCGAAGAGGTTCCACGCAACATGCTGGAACCAGAAATGACGCTGATGTTGATGCGTAGGGCAGCAGTGGATACCGGCTTCTCAATCATCATGCACGTCGATCCGAGCGGGCTTGCAATGGTCGACGGTCTTGGTATCGAGGCTGTGTACAACGGACGGCTAGAGCGTGCCGTCGCGGAAGCATTCGCGCTCGCGCACAACCTGATACCTGCGAAACCTGAGGGGGTGTTATGAAGAAAGCCATCAAGGAACTAATCGCAAACATCGAAGCACATCCGGAAGAATGGGAGCGGAATCCGTACAGCCAGCGCACCATTATCAGCAACAGAAAGAATGGTGTAACGGTGTATCTCTCGTGGTTGATTGCGCGGGTCTTTTCGAATGATCACGAGGTGCATATGTCCAACCGTGAGTGGTGGCAAGTGCGAGAGGTCACGTTGCGGACCATTCCGATGCTTACTCGCGATGATCCAGCAGTGGTGTTGTGCGAGAAGCTCATTGGTAAGGAACGTCGATGACTGAACTAACACCCGAACAGCGCGAGAACTGCGAGAGGTTGGCGCGATTTTTGGGATTCGAGCACGTCCATGAGATTGGCATCGGTTGTCGGCTTTGTCATCCACCCGACTTCTACCGCGACGAAACAGCGTCAGCGATGCTGATAGAGAAGATGTCGAACGTCGGACTGTGGCATAACCCCAACGGTCAATGGACGTGCGAACCTAATATTGACGACGAGTGCGAAGTGATCGAAAGCCATGCTGACCGCAAAACAGCAATAGTCAACGCTGCTCTGAAGGTGGCGAGACAAAAGGAGTCGGCATGATCCATCGATGCGGTCCCGGTCCATGTCGTGATTGTCAACTTAAGAGTGCCAATAAGAGCAACGGACAGCTACGTCGGCAAAACGCAAGTCTGTATGAAGCAAATCGGCAACGTGAAGCCCGCGTGAAGGAACTGGAAGAGGCGCTGCGACGAATCAACGAGTGGTCCACTATCGGCAAGCATGCCAGCCACATCCTAAGTGACGTGCAAGTATTCGCCCTTGAAGCCCTCACCCCTACAGAACAGAAAGAGAAATCATGAATGAACCAACCATTAGAGGATTGGAGTTACGTCGCGCTGTTAGTGAGTTGCGCGGATGGACGAATATTCAATACGCGCACCGCGCTGGACCTGGAACGGAGTGCGGCTTTGTCGGTGATGCGCCGAATAAGGCAGAGGTAGACGTGTGGTTGCCTGCCGTCGAATCTGACCCCGCTATCTCTGAATCCTGGTTAGAGGAAATATGCAAGGAGAAGGGGTGGCTGTGGAGCGTATTCAAATCTTCGCCAGCAAGTGACGGCGTACCAATGGTCAGTTGCTTAATTTACGAAGACGCGCCGGACGGCCTCAGCGTTCTCAGATACGGCTCCACTCCTTCTGAAGCCCGAGCACTGGCTATGTATGTGGCGATGGGAGGGAAACAATGAGTAATCGAGAAACGCAGTTAAGTATCTCAGAATGGGCTAATGACGCTTTCGGGCCGGCAGGTTCAAACATCCGCGTTGCAACGCGCGCCAACGAAGAAATGGCCGAATTGCTCCGTGCGCTGACCGTAGACGACAACAATCCGAAAGCGGCCGAAGAGTTGGCGGACGTCGTAATCGTGCTCTACCGGCTGGCATGGCGGCTTGGCGTCGACCTGCATCATCAAATCGACTTGAAGATGGCAATCAACCGCAAACGCGAATGGAAGCTCGACGGGAGTGGTCATGGCTATCACGTGAGGGCTAAATAATGTGGGTTTACTTGCAATCGGAACCGCGACTTTGGACTGTTGGTCATTACGATCCTCAGGGCCGATTCATTGCCGAGTCTGACCATTCGTCACCTGAAGAGGCGGCGAAGCGCGCTCATTGGCTCAATGGCGGAAAAGATAGGATGAGAGATGACACATCATATTCATAGATGTATGCGCTGCTTAATTGACTTCGAGTGTCGCAATGAGGGTGTTTGTCATGCCGGGTTTATGGTTGTGCCTAATATCGTTGTTGACGGAGCGATGGTTGAGCATTGCCCGCCGAAGCCGGACTGGGACTGGATTCGTGATTACGGGTCAAGGTGTATACAGCAGGCTCGAAATTATGACCAGCACGACGGAATGCCGTGCTGGCAGGAGATTCCAGTCGATGACGGGACACCGGAAGGGATCATCTGGCACTGCCGCAAACAATACGGCCACACTGGGGAGCATTCACCGAAGAACGAATGCGGTGCCTACAGCGAAAAGAACAGAATATGCGGACTCCCGAATAATCATGCTGGACCTCATCCGTGGGTGATTCAGGAGGAGAGATGACAACGGTGTGGCGATGGGAGGGAAATAGATGCTGGAGGTCTTAGTGTTTAGTGCAATGGCTATCTCCGTTGGACTCTGCGCTGACTACATGCGCCATATTAGAGAAGTACTCAAAGAAATCCGTGACGAACTGCGAAAGATAAGCATGGAGTAAAGGTGAAAGAAACACCACTCAAGTTGGGAGGGAAATAGATGAACCGAAAGCGAACAAAAGGAGAAACGGCAATGATGACAAAAGAGCAGTGCAGCGCAGTTATAGAACAATTCAGTACTCGCATAAAGATTGACCAGATCGACCTCGACAATCTGAAGGCTACGTACCAATCGATGTTCGGCATTGATTGGGACGATGAGAATCGGGCGTTCGAATCGGAAACCTCAACGCAAAGTGACACCGCTGGGGCGTAAAACTACTGACCCTTTTTAGGGTATGTGGCGATGGGAGGGAAATAGCAAATGTCGATCTTAATCACCGATCGCACTTGGGAGCGGATACGCGAACAGTTCAGCGAAGAGGAAAAGAAGGAGTTGCGGAGCGCCTTTGCTGGCGAGGTGATATGCCCGAGAGGAATCACCGTTGACGAATCGCGACTTGCGCAGGAACTCGCCGCAAAACTCAAGTTGGCGATGGGAGGGAAATAGTGGATTTCGGAAAGCAGTTCATGGGCACGTTTGAGATCAGCGAAAAGGACCGTTTTCTCTACGATCTGGCGCAGCAGTATCACGAACGATGCGAAGCCTACGATCAAACCGTATGCACGGGACGACGTGACGGTATAGCGATTCCAAGAGATTCGGAGCAGCTAGGCCTGATTAATCGACATGCGCTTCAGGTGAGACGTGAGTTGCTTCAGCAGGTACTCGCCAAAGGTTTAACCAAGAACGACTTCATTAGGGCAATTCAGCGCAAGGCATAAACCTTGAGGACTTTAAACGTGAAAGAAACACACGATTACCTGACTCTCGACGAGGCGGCCGAACGCGCCCAGGTCTGCAGAAACACATTGAACAAGTGGCGGAGATTGCCCCTCACTGTGCAAGCCTGGCGCGTAGCCGCTCGATCCGTTCGGCTTCCGGTAGTGCCCGCATCGCCCTGAAGAAATCCGCGAACTGATCGCGCGACGCGTCAACAGCGCGCTTCACCTGAGTCCTTCGCTGGTCCATATCCGACGCTGCATCGAATTCGATCTGTCCCACGCGCCGCTTGATTTCCCTGCCAACAATCTGAGACCTCAACGAGAAAGATTCCTTGCTTTCACCCGGATCACGTCGCGGGAAGCCAATCGCCGTTTCTGTCGTGATGAGCCGCTGGATTGCCGGATCCGAGAGTTCTTTAGCCGGCGCCGAGATCATCGGATTGACGAACGTGCCCGGCGTATTTCGAACTGGATCACCGAGAACATCGAATCGCTGAGGCAAGACGTTGCGCCAGCCTGGAGTGCGAAGTTGGAACCCTTTGTACAGACTCTCAAGGAAGCCATCGGTGCGCGCATCTCGCATGTACGGATCGAAGAGGGCGGCCGAGTCCGCCAGCAACGTTGGAATGAAACTGCCGATCGTCGTACTCGTGACACGTTCGCCAGTCGCCGCAGGATTGCGCAGCGCCTCAACGGTGTCGCTCAACCCTTTCAGCATCGGCTGCTCAAGTGCGGTCCGCGCGGCGATTGCTGCAATGTTACCCGGGCGTCGGGATTCATCTCGGAGAGGCTTTGAGGATTCACGTGCGATCGTCGCACCGATCGTGATGAGGTTTCCGGCCGGCGAGAACGGAGCCACCTGATGCCACCGGCCAGCGACCTGCACCGACCCAGGCAGTCTCCCTGCGGCCTGTGCGACATTCTGTGCGCCTGGATCTGTCGGCTGCACACCTGTCGCGAGTCCCTTCTTTCCGAGCATGTACCCGAGTGTGATCAGTGCCGCGCCAGTCATTCCTCTACCAACGCCTTGCGATATCGCTCGCTGCATTGCCGGAGTCATGGTGCCATCAACCATCGCGCGGATTGCGTGAAATCCAGCCTTCGCGAACCCGCCGCCTGCGTAATCGAAAACTCGGGCAATGATGTTTGCAGGTGTGTTTTTGAACGGGACGGCAATGTCGATCGCCGCGGCAGCCATCTTACCGGGAGTCCCCTCGCTGCGCATCCGACCCTGCATGGCCTTTACCCCTTGCGCGAAGACGTTCGGGTTATTAAACGTCGCAACCTGCGCATCGTAGATGGCCTGCTGAATCATCGCGTCCGGCGGATTCCGAATGGTCTCGATAATCGATGGTCCGCCGTTCTTTGCCGTAAGCGCCGCCTGCTCTTCGAGTGACCGCCGGAACGCGAACGACTTAAACACTCGATCCTCTGCCGCCATCGTACGTGTGATGAATCGTGCATAACCGTCAAGCCACGGGATTCCGCTGTTCAATTCCCGATGCAGTTCAACTTTGCCGAGTTCGTCGACGGTCGCTCCCGTTCTGAATACCTCCCGTGCATCGGCGATACCCTTCGTGCGTGCCTCATTCAATGCCGCGAGTAATGCCTTTGGACTAGCGCCCTGCATCGTGCGCTGTCCGGTCTTGAGCGACATCACGAGATCAACGGTCGCTGCCGGCAGCCGCGAGAGTTCTTCAAGGATCTGAAACGACGCATTACCACCGATATTGCGCATGTGTGTCTTCAGTCCAGTCAGAAGCCCAACATTTCGTAATGCGATCAAGGTCTCCATCCAGCCGCTTCGATCGAGCTCGCGCATCTTTCGTGCGAGCCGAATCTTGTGCTGCTTCAACTCCTCCATGCCTTGCCGGTAATTCGCGATGTCCTGTTGGATTCCCTTCGTACTCACAGGGGGACCGGGCGGGAGTTCAGGAACGGCGCGTGCTGGATTCAGGTCGAGTTGTTCACCTGGAACGACACCGTCCTCACCTTTCGGAGCGTCGCCGCGCTTGCCGATTGTCGCTTCCTGCGTGCCGTATAGCGTCTCAGGGCGTCCGCCCGTCAATTCCGGTAGATTCGGAACATCGTTCTCCGGAATGCCGAGTTTCCGCGCAATTTCTTTCCGTGCCCCGCCTACTTTGTCGGCAGCCTTTTGGCCGTTGGTAAGGATATCGCCGATATCGCGTTGTACTTTCGTCGGCAGTTCGGCCCCAGCGGGAATCCCCTTCGCCCGTTTCGCCCGGGCCAGCCAGTACGATGCGTCCCACGTCGAATCCGACATCATCCGGTGCATGGCGAGATTGCGACCGTCTTCCGATCGCATCCGCATCCAGATGTCATGAAGGCCCCGCAGATCGTTTTCCTTCTCAAGGATGACGCGCTCGATCGCGAGGCCCTCTTCACCGCGGGCCAGTGCTGCCTTTTCACTGAGTTCCGTGATTTCCCGGTTGAGCGTGTTGATGCGCTGACGCGCGGCCAAGCGGACGCCGCGGAGTTCCGGCTGTTGACCGCGCGCTTCGGCTAGTTGAGCGACCAGTTCCGGGCCGCCGAGTTTTCGTGCCTGCTCCCTGATCGTCGCCCAGGATTCGCGCTCCTTTGGCACGCGCCCCGTCTCGAGCACGGTCGCAATCGTCTGCGCTTTCAAAGCCTGCTTTTCGCCGTCGCTGATATTGGCACGCCGGAAATTGAAGTAATCGTCAGCATCGAGTTTCTTCAGTTCTGCAGTACGATTCAGCGAGTCTTTCCAGATGTCACGGAGATACGGCCTCACCTGTTCAGCAACCTCGTCGCCAAGATCGCGCAGCATTTCAGCCGACCACTGCGCAAAACGGATCGAACCCTTCGCAATCTTCGCAGCACCGATCGCGGCAAGGCGACCGGCAATCTCGATCGGCAGTCCGGCGCCGGCAGTCTCCCCTGACGCAGCGCCTCTCATCAGGTCCTTGATTGCCTGTTTCTGTCGCGTCTCGAATTCGCCGATCGACTTCAGCGCGTTTTCGCCAAAGTCGAAACTGACGTCCGCGTCAACCGGTTCCGCAGTCTCACCGAGGAGATCCTGCTTCTGGCGTTCGCTGGCACTCGCAAGGAAATCGTCGGCCTTGCCACCATGCGCTGTTTCGTATGATTCACGGAACGCCTTGCGAATCCGGTCATAAAGAACGCCGTCGCCCTTACGAATCGCCTCACTCAGCACCTTCGGGCTTTCCTTGAAGTGAGCGAGTGGAGAGTTCTCCTTCGCACCCAGCGACCGAATCGCATTGCCGCGTGCGACGGTGGCCTCTTCGATCTCCTTGCCGGCGACATTCGACTCCATTGTCATCGCGTTCTTCTCGGCCTCACGCGCCCCGATAAGTTCGTCGGTATCATCGGCCCACACGCGCATCTCATTGTCGGAAGCATCGCGAATAATCCGATCGCGTTCCGTGGCAACTGCGTCCAGTTCCTTCTGTTCGTCGAGCATTTGACGGACTTCGGAAACCGCAGTGTCCGGAGCAGGTTCCTCTTTCGGCAACTCAATCCCGTGTTTCGCTGCTTCGGATGCGGCGAGTCGACGCCCGTACTCGCCACGCATTTCTTTGCGGGCTTGTTCCGCGAGTTTTGCTGTCGCTACCTTGTCGCCTGACGTCATCAGGGTATCCTGGGCCTCCGTGATCATCTCGATTGCCGCCGGATAGTGACCTTCCGAGACAGCCTGCATCTCGTCGAGATAACTGAATAGGTCGTCAGCGGTAAGAGTTTCCGCCGCGTCGCCGAGTTTGCCCTTTGCCTTGTGAGTCCGGAGGACACCAAGGGCTTTGTGGAATTCGGGGACAGTGGAGGAGGGACGAAGGGAGATCTCTGCCGGTTCGCTTAAAACTGCCACCGGAGCGTCTGGCGTGACCGTGGCAACGTTTTCCTGCACCGGGACGGCCCTCTCAGACGCGATTTTCGGGGTGATCGGTTCTGCCTGCCGCGGTTGCGCTAAAGGTGCCACCCGGTCAGCGACTTCCGTCGCTGCAAGTTCGTTCGCTTTCGCGACGTCCGCGGCTTTAACCTTCTTCCGCTTCGTCCCGAGCGCGACCCCACCGAGCGCGACCCCTTCGACCATCGCCAGTCCATTCAGGAATTTTTCGGCATTTTCTGGCGTAACACCACGCTTGCGCATGTCTTCGAGGCCGTCGATAACGTCATTCGTCCCCTGAATACCGAACTGAATTCCGAGGAGTGAACCCGCGACTTGACCTGCCGTTCGGCCGGCAACGCCAGCCAAGGCAGCAGCTAAGCCTATGGGGGACTGCATGAAGTCGACAATTCCAGCCGCCATCTTCGCGCCCCTGCGAGCCATATCGTAAAGCGGAAGATCCACGCCGCCGGCTTCGGCCACGGCGACGGCTGTGTCATCACGAAGAGGCCTGGGTTCAGTTTCAGGGAGTAGCTTTTCTGCGATGTTGGTAACACTGAAGCCGAAAGCCTTCTGCGTTATGGGTTCCATCGCATCTTCCAGTGATGGAGTTACAGCCGAACGGTCCGGATCTGGCGGACGCTGGGTAGTATGCACGTTCTGCGCACGTTCGAATTTCTGCTGGAATGCAGCACGATCAGAGGAAACTTTCGTGGTGCGGACGAATGGAGTGGGAGTGGGGGCCTTTACAGGCGCGATGACAGCAGAGCCACCGTACTTCGCAAACGGATCATCTTGTTCGGGTTCAGCGACTGCCGAACCGCCGTACTTTGCGAACGGATCTTGTGTGCTCAAGATTTGACACGCTTCGAGCCGGGATTCTCTTTCAGGAACTTATCGACGTTCGCTGCAGGAATGTTCCCGCGCTTACCGTTTTTCAGTTCAACAACGACCATTCCGCCAGGCTGCGGTTTTGCCGTGGGAGTAGCGGCAGCCACCGAAATCTCAATCCCAGCCTCTTTCAATTCCTTCACTCGGGAAGCACGGTAATTTGCAGCCGTCTCTCCAGTGAGGCCCTGCTTTGAAATGTCGGCATTAATGCGATTTATGATTGTTGCCTTCTGTGCCTGAGTTAGCGGCTTGTCGTCTGCGCCGTGGCCATAAAGGGCGGCATAGGTCTCAGGATCGCGCGAGTACAACGCGAGCCGTTTATCGAATTCAGTCGCCTTCGCCGGCGTGAGTTTCTTGTACCAAGCGTCAGCCGCGACACGGTCCCTGTCGTCAAGATCCTCGTACTTCTTACCGACCGCGACGGCATACGCACGTTCGACGCGCTCGTGCTCTTTTTCCCGCGAAGTCTTCGCCGCCGTCTTCCCGGCTTGATAGTAGGACTTGCCAGTCGCCGGATCCCGGAATCGATCGAACGATACCTCGGCGCGCCGCAGGTCCGCAGCGATGCTATTGCCCTGATCATCGGTCGCATCCGCAGGCAGGTTGTCGCCAGTCAGCGTCCCGATCCTCGTCGGCTTGTACATCGACACCGGTGGCTCTTTCAGTCCGCGCTTCCGTGCCTCGATCGCGTTCACCCACCATTCTGGCGCTTCGCTGTCCGCGTCCTCCGGATGGTCCTCTTTCCAGATTTGCTGCGGAGTCATCTTGAAAACGCGCAGGTCATCACGATCCTGATGCCACTTCACTTTCGACGTAGCATCTTTAACCCGAAAGGCTTCATAGGAAAGATCCTGCACCTTCGATGCTGCATTTGTCGGGTCGTACTGCGGCGGAAATGACTGAGCGAGTGCTGGATTGACACCACGCACGGTCTCCAGGAACGCTGGATACTGCGCCGCGCGCTGCTCATCGTCGAGGTCAAGAAAGCTATCGGCCGCACTGCCGAGGTTGTCGATGACCTGCTTTTGAGTGCTGTACTCGTCAAGGATGCCCTGGCGCTTCGACTTCAGGAACGCCGTCTTTTGCGCATCGTAGATCGGATGAAGATGGCCCGGGAGTTCTCGCTTCGCCGCGGCGTCATCCATAATCGTGTCGCCCGCGTCGTTCAGTTTCCAATGTTTGTCGAGGACGCTATCGAGCATGGAAACGTCCGCGAGTTCCCGCTTCTCCTTATCGATGCGAGCCGTCCGCAGTGGTGCCTCTTCCTTTCGTTGTTTGGCCACCTGCTGCCGTTCCTGCATCCCAGCAACCATGTCGGCGATCGCGATGCTGCGCTGAATCGCATCCATCGGACTGAGCGGCTGGATCTGGCGGACGTTGAGAGGAATCGAAGGATCGATCATGCAAACCCCATATTCGGCTGCAACCGGCGCATGATGTCGGCAATCGACTGCGACTGCATGATGTTGTTACCGATGTTCTGAACGGCGTTAATCATCGAATTCGCGCTGCCCACATACCCGCTCGCTCGGGCGTTCGCGCCCTGCGTCTGGAAGTTGCCGACATTGCCGGCCGTCGTCAGTCCGATGTTCGCGTTCTGATTCGCAGCGTTACTGATCGCGGCATTGGACTGTGACATCGACGTTTGCCCGAGCCCGGCCATCGACAAAAGCGGATTCAGATTGGCCTCGCGTTCCTGCAGTTTGCGGTTCGCGACGTTCGAATAACCCTGCGAAGCGACGCCCTGGGCGAAAGTGTTGATGTCCTTGACGGCCTTCCCCGAAAGCAGTTTCCCGTGAGCGCGCTCGTACGCCTCAAGTGCCCGCTGGCCCTGCTGCATCTGAAACTGGATGCCCGGATCCTGCATGGCTTCTTCCTGTGTTGGCATTACGAATGGATTGGCAAGCATCTCCTCGATTGAGCGCAGCGCGCCAGCGCCAGAGTCCAGCCACGGCTGCAGGTTCTGCTGTTGCTGCGCGAGTGCCTCGCGGTTGAAGTTGAGTGCATCCTGTCCCGCCTGAGTTTGAAGACGCGCAGCTTCCAGTGCGGCATCGGACTGAGTTTCCGCCGCCCGGTTCGCAGCGTTTGAACCAAAGATGCCGCCGAGGATGGAGGTTCCACCGGAGATTAGGCTCGGCAACAGACGCTGAAGAAGCGATCCGCCGCCGGGAGCGTTCGCGTTCCCGCCTGGCAGTGTGATTCCACCGCCGCCCCCACCGCCAGAAGAAGTTCCCGGAATCGTCTCCCATTGCCCCGTCTCCGGATTCCATTCTGTGGATGAGATAGGCTGATTGCCCTGAAGGGCGTTCATCGCAAACGGAAGCCCGACATTCGCAGCCGTGCGCAGCAATGTCCCGCCGACACTCGGCCCGGGATTTGGCCGCGTGTTACCAGTAGCCATTCCCGGCGCTGCGAGATCCGTGTAGGACTTATCGAGAGGGTTATTTCCGAGAAGAGACTGGACGGTATTCGTCAGGTCGGGAGTCTCGTAAATGGCCTGCTTGACAACCTTCGACTGCTTCGGGTTTGCAGAAGCGAACTGATCGGCCGCCTGAAGGAATGAACGCCATGCGACATCCGTAGCCTGCGACTTCTCTTGCGCGCTCGCACCACTTGCCGAGATCGCGGCGAGTTGCTTATTCAGGATGTCCTGCGGCCCGCCGTTCTGCGTGAACTTGTTCGCCGCCTTTCGGCCCTGCCCGATCTTATCGACGAGGCCGACGAGCGAAAGGGCGGCGCCCGCAGCGACAACATAAGGATTCGGAACCTTCATCAGGCTCAGGCCGACCGACGTCGGGAGTGACGCTCCGGCAGCTACCTGTCCGATGCTTGGCATGGGCCCCTCTCAGTTCTGCGCATTAAAACACCTCCAAACACCGTTCAGAGCCACCGCCAGAGCCCCGGTCCCGCCATTCGTGCAAGTATTGTCCGCGCCACTGGTCACCGTGCAGTCGGAGCATGGTTTGATCAGACCAAGCGTTGCCGTACCGAGAGCGGCGAAGGCGACCGGCTCAATCTTGAAGCCGTTCTGATCTACGGTAGCCCTCGTGGTGCTCTGATAGTCCCGGATTAGCACATCGCCAGCGGAGTTGTTTCCAGGTTGAAGATTCAGGCTGAGGCCAGCGCCTGCCGCCCCGACAACCGAGTCAGAGACCACGGCGTTCGTGATGTTTGCCGTCGTGATATTGCCCGTCGTGATGCTTGCCGTCGTACTTGTGAGCGTCGTGATGGTTTCCGCAAGGATCGTATAAGGCCCGCGGTCCTGCTGCGCCACTCCAGCCACATTGATATTGCGCCACGTTGTTGTTGCTGAGTTATCCGTCAGGCTGACGGTCGCATCGGCATTATCGAGAATGTTGTAGGCGCTCGCGACGTCCAGAGTGATCCGCGTATAGAACCCATCCTGTAGCCTGTTCTTATAGGAACTCGCGCCAATGAACTGCGTCGAATTCGCAACGTCCGACGTCGAGGTCATGTTGATAAACGCGTTTTCAAACCCGTAAATCTGGATGTCCGCGACGGTGTTCAGCTCAAGAAACAGTCCATAGAAAGTGTGGTGCCCGTTCGTTCCTGTCCGGATTCCAACATCGTTTCCTTCAGTTGTTCCGCCGTAATAATTGTTGGCCTGTCCTTCGTCGAGAATCCCGATTCCTGTGCCAGTCGTGATCCCTTCAAACTTCGATGTGATAATCGTATTGTTTGAAGATCCGGAATCATCGAACCGAATTCCGTAGGTTGGAACCGTGGAAAACGCTTCGTAATTGACGCTGACAATCGGCGTGTTGAACGTGACGGTCACGCATCCGAAAGAAGCGGTGACGCATCGGAACCCGGCACTCGTGACGTTTGTGACCGATACCTGATCAACCACCACGCCAGAGATTCGCGTGCCGATCCAGCCATCAGTAGCGAGCCCGTTGCCGTCGATGCGAAGATGGCCGATATAGCCGCCCTGAAGTCCGTTTCCTCCGATTACCGTACCGTCTTGCTTCAGTACGCTCGCTATGGCGCCAGAGGCTTTCAGGACACTGCAGCGGCCAGCGCCGACGATGCTTTGCCCCTGGCCGGTAAGGGACCACTGCGCGGAAGTCGATATCGTCGCGCATCCCAGTAGGAGAACGAACGGCTTCGTCACACTTGCGAACGGATTCGCAGTTGCGGTTTGAGCGCCTTCAAGGCCGCGCGCGTCAACTGTTCCACCCGTTGAAGGAAGGACGGAGAGGCATTCCGCGATCTTCGCTCCGGCGTTCGCGAGTGTCGTATACGCCGCGGCGTGGCACACTTTGTCGTCGAGTTTTGTGACGAAGGCTTCCGTGAAGAGTTGAGCGAGATTGTAGATCCCGTCAACCTGCCGGAGTTGCGTACCGACTGCCGTCCCGTTGCAAGTGTTGCCCGTACCCGCCGCATACAGCGTGAACCGGTACGACTGCGCAAGAAGATAGATCGATACCGGAGTGCCGCTGTTGACAGGTTGCCCCGATGCGCTGAGCCGGATCGGATTCTGGTTCGCCTGCGTGAGGGCCGTATCCCTGTAGGTCGCGAGCGGAGTGCTCCCACCGCTGGAGGTCGTACAGATAAAACCCAGGGCCGCCGGCGTGTGCCCATCGGCAATCACAAACGTCGGCATCGTCCATGTCGCAAGCTCGCCCGTGTTCTGCGCAGCGACTGGAGCAATGACGAACAGGAGAATTAGGATCAGAGCGGAAATCTTTTTCATAGGGCTTTCAGGCTTTCTTGCAAAATATGACGCGCATAAATCCGCTGCGGTTGTCGAACTGAGTGCCGGTGAATGTCGGCGCCGAATTCGTGCCAGTCGCAGTCACTTCATGCTCATGTGTCGGGAGCGCATTCCCTGTAAATGTGGCCGCGCTGTTGGTCCCAGTTGGCGTGTAGCTGTCCATCGACAAGGTCGGCTGAGAAACCGTCCCCGTTGCTGTTGTGACGGGACTGACTCCCGCTCCGGTGACATCGGCTGCAACAAGGTCGGGCGTAGCCGCCGTGCTTGCCGCCGTAACCGCATCGCCGGCAAAGGTCGGCTGAGAAACCGTCCCCGTCAGGACCGCGCCGTTTCCGGTAAACGTCGCCGCGCTGTTTGTTCCTGCCGGCGTCCCCGCACTCACATCTGTCGTGTCTTCTAGATTGCCGGTAAAAACAGGGGCGCTGTTCGTTCCAGCGGGCGTGATGTTGTCGCTGCCGCCCGTCGTCCCCACGTCGCCGTGTGCCGCCAGCGTTGCAAGAGCCATCCGGCCATCGATCGAGGTGACTTGCGTGTAGCCGGTCGGACAGGTTCCCGTCTCGACCATGCCGATCAGGCCCGCAGGCTCACCGATGAGCGACCACGTATTCGCCGCGGAGCACCAGTAGGGGCCGACGCTGTCCCGAATAAAGAGGTCCTGATTTGCTGTACAGACAGACGGGAGGCTTGAGCCGTGGCGAACGACGGTGGCTTGGCCGCCCTGTGGAATAGGTGCGACCGCAAGCGCAACAGCAGCGAGTAGCGCAGCGAATCTCATTTTATGTTGTTAGTTGTTGATCGTTACGATCCAGTTGGAGCCGTCGACGTTGGTGAACTCGGCGTATTGGTACTGGTTCGTCAGTTGGTATCCGAGCGCATTTCCATTGATCGTTCCGGCGATCGTGATGACCCCGGAACCGTAATTGAAAACGTAGAAGGTGTCACCGATCTCAGCAGCGGGCAGTGTCAGCGTGATCGTTCCGGTTGCAAGCAGGATGGCGCTGCGCTCGCTGTATGCGATGTTGCGAGAAGTAGAAACTTCCCGAACGGCTCGCTTGCGCTGCACATACCGCCAAAGGCTTTCAAACCGCCGCTGCCAAGGGCCCGTGAGTTGTAACCCAATCGGCGTTCCTTGCCTGGTCGGAAATTCAACGATAGGGGTGCGGACCTCGAGGTTATCGAGGCTGATCAGTTCTGGCATACCTCAGCATCGAACGTGCCCTGCACGATGGCAGTCTTCACAGGCGCGTCGCCGCTGATCTCCCACACCCGATCGAATCCCATGCCGCAGCGAAGCCATGACAATTCCTTGCTGTACTCACCGCTGAGGCCCATGCTGCGATACTGGTACGCCCCGAAGGTTTCCCCGCCATCGTCCGACCACCGAGCTGCAAGCTGAGGCGGATCTCCCAATGTCGTTCCATTTGAAAGACTCGAAACACTCCCCCACGGATAGAAACCGAGGGCGTTCATCACATCCGGCGAAGGCCACGTATCGAGCGGCGTGTAAGGCAGGTAATCGTAGATACGCTGAAGCGTGACCGCCTGTGCCGAGGTCACCGAGCCGAGGAACACAGCGGCCGCCAGATCCGACGCGAAGGTGGCAGGGTCCAGGGACCACGAATTCAGCCACAACGGAGCAACGCGGCCGACGCCGGGCTGAATAAACAGATCGAACCGCTGATACCGAATGCGCTTTCGATCCTGAGTGATGTGTGGGCAACGCCGCTCCCATCGCAGCGGGAAACCCCAATCGTAGGCAAAGTCCGGACTCATTTCGTAGATGTGCCCGTTCGCGTAATCGCCTACAAGGATCTTGCCAAACGCAGACACGATGCCGTTTGCACGGTTCCGCTCGTATTGCCCCTGCCGCAGATTCCACCAGGGGACTTCGACCCACGCTAATTCAGGTGGCAGGCTCGCGTCGTACTGCCATGTGGCGCCGAGGCCGTTATTCGCCGATGGGAACGTCAGCCGGAAGCACGAGTGACCGTTTAACTGGAACGCTTGCATGAAGGCGTCTTCATGTTCCGAATAGGAGCGGAAGGCGTTCTCGACGGCATGCGTGCTCACACGAACCGGCAGATACCCGTTCGCCCGGTAAACCATGTGGTCGCCGTCCTTGTTGCGGCCGAGCCAATAAATCGAGTTATCCATCCGGACCACGGCGCGTTTTGCCGCAAGCCCCATCTCGATCACTCCGGAAGAAACCGGATCAAACGGAGCGTCCGGATCGAGGCCGACGACGAAGACCTGCGTGCGCCGATTCCCAAAGAGCCACAGTTCTTGATGATCAACAACCATGTTGATCAGGGTGTTCGGGTAGGCTTCCGCCGTCTGAAAATCCAGCGCGCCCCATGTCGCCCCATCGTCATTCGAGAAATAGAACCGATTCGTTCCTGCGGCGAGTGTGACGACAATTCCATTGATCACAGCCACTGCTTCCGGCGTGAATGGCGTTGCCGGCGTCGTCAGCGCGCCGCCGAATACCCGATAGAGAATGTTCTTGCTTACAATAAAAAGCGAGTTGCTGGTTGCGTCGATGCTGGCCATAAGCCCGTCATCTGAAACACCGGCGTAACTCGCGTTCGTCGTGCCGTCACTCAGTAGGTCGTACACCGTGCTGTCCTGAAGCGCAAAGAGGTGATTGTTCGTCGGGTCGAGCAGGAAGCCGCGATTCGTCGACCCAAGCGCGCCATGCCAAACCTCCGTCCCGAACGTCATGTACATCGCGTACCGGTTGCGACCGGCACCGCTCTCGATCCGCTCGAGGTAGAGATTCTTGCAGCTCTGGATTTCAGCTTTCGGAGACCAGGTTGTATAGGAGGGGCCTATCAGTTGTGGGAAGTCCATCTACCTTCTTCGTGTTCGTCCTACTCCATAACCAGCTTGAGCAAGAGCCTGAGGCTGGAAAACCTCAGTATTGCTTGTTCCGCCTGTAGTTGTGACTGCGATAACGCAGCCAGCTAACGAAGCGTCCGACGCCAGCGTCAGCGTCGCCGTGATCCTTGTCGCACTGACAACAGTGATTCCGCTTAATGACAACCCTGTGCAGGATTCCGTCAACGTTCCAGAGCCACCGTCGAACCCTGTTCCAATAACCGTGAATGAGTAGGAAGCGCCCTGAACTCCCTGAGTCGGGGTGAAGGACGTCAAGACTGGCGCACTGGACCCGACAATGGTAAATGTGACAGCGTTGCTGGTTCCGGCATCCGTGGATACGGTAACGCTTCGGTCGCCCGTGGCCGCTCCCGCTGCAATTACGAAGTCTGCGGTGCGTGTGGTTCCGCCTGATCCAGCGATGTTATTAATCGTGACGTTGGAACCGGTAATTTGGACAGCGAAGTTGCCGCCGTCAAATCCCGTCCCGGTCAGAGTGACCGCTGCCGTCGTGTTTTGACTACCTTGATCGGGTGACACTGAAGTCAGAGTAACTGCGCCCTGAAGGGGGTGCGGGTAATCGAAGGGCGTGTAGAACAGATCCCAATCATCCGTAGCTACGCACTTATAGAACCGGCCATGAGTGTAAGTGCTGCCGCCGTTCGGATACGTGTAGGTGAAGCTGCCGCTGTTCCACGTTCCTTCATTGACTGCCCAATAACCGACTCCAGCCGTGCATGTCGTTGGGATGTTCTCTATCGTTCCGATGCCGGTTCCCGACGTTCCGTTAAACGGCGTGGTCGCGTTTGTTTGAATGCCAGCCCCAGCTGGATTCGGATAGGGGTCGTACCACTCCCGATCTGCTTTGAGATAGCCGCCTGTTGAAGTGAAAAACGCCGCCGTCGCGGGCGGATTCGTGCTTGTCTGCACAACCAGTGAATCGTTGACCGTCTGCCAGAGATTGCCGACCATGTAGATTGGCATCAGACCTTCAAAGTTTGCCGTTGAATAGGAGGTCTGTGTCGGCCAAAGCCCTGCATTCGCCGATGCGAAGTAACCCCACCCTGGTTGATCGGCGAGCGGGTAACGCTGATTGCTGTAGCCGATGGTTAGGGTTTTTCCTGTCCCGTTTGCCGTCGCCGGGACGTTCATTACTGCCGTGTGTTCATCTGAGATTGAGACGATACGAGGATCGGCAAAGACTAGTACCTGCGTTCCTGTTGTCTCTGGAGCGTTGACTAGTTCCACAGTGGTGGAGTTCGTTATGGAATCAATCGTGGTCACGTTCGGCGAAACGATTGTTGACTGATCCAGCGAACTAACTTCTCGTCCATCATCGGCTGCGGTGAAATTTCCTCCAGCACATACAACCGTTGGATCGCCGCTGACGACAGTGCAGGACAGCGACCGCCCAGCTACAAAGTTTTCGGCTTGAGTAACGGGAACTCCGGTCACGTCACCTGCAACGAAGTCTGCGTTGGTCGATGTGATTGTCGTGCTTCCGGCCGTCGTCACCATATCGGTAACTGTTCGACTTAAACCAGAATCCATGTTCCCGAGCGGATAGCTGCCGTTCAGGTTCCCATCGATGAGAACGTTGCTTTTGACGTAGTTTCCGAGCCCGTCGTCATAGTTGGACGTCCCCGTGTACGGCGCTCCCCACGTGCCAGTTGGGTAGTAGCGGGCGGCGCGTGCGGACAAACCCAGGTCGCCAAGATTGGTGATGCCAAGCGCCTCAGAATCCGACATGCAGGCATAACAAATAGGCCGGAGAAGGCTCGTATATCCATTCGCCGCGTTGACGTTGTTTTGGACCTTGTTTCCCCACACGATTCCGGTTCCGCTTCTCGGGTGGATCAACTGAACACTCGGGATGCCACTTTCGGATATCCAGGTGTTGCCGTAATACTCGAACGTCGGCACGCCGCAATTGCCGGAGTCCAGTCCGTGATGCCCGGAATGGTTGTTGTAAACCGTATTCATCCGGAAGACGTATCGTGCACCCATGTAGTGATCCTGGGTGCCATTCCCAACGTTCACGCCAGTCGAGTAAAGATAACTGTCTTCGATGAAGAGCGCGTATTCGTCGCCGAGAGCAAACGGCTCGTGATAGGAGTTGCAGGTGCTGCTTGTGTTGTCCTGCGCCATCGAGATATTGCCCACCGTTCCGGAGGACAAATACACGTGGTCCACGAGGCCGTAGGTCGCGTAGAACAGCATCCATCGTCCGCCACTGACCGGGCTTCCAGTCATCCTGACGTGATGAACGCGGAACGCCTCAGCCGGGTAGCCATTCGCGGCAGTGCAATTGGTCTCAATAACGCCCGCGTTTGACACTGACAGGAGAACGAACTCCAAATGCCCGATTTCCATGAAGTCATCGGCTGAGCAAATGGTCGCGACGATTGCCGAGTTGCCAGTGTTGACGGAGATGACTACGGGGCAGGCTGTAGGCTGACCGGCAGCATTCAGCGTGCAGGTTGGACCTAGTATCTTGAGCCTCTTATTTGTGTACGAAACCGCAGTTGTCCAGGTGTCCGAACCTGCCGAGATGTTGATCGTGTCGCCGTCAACGGCTGAATCGAGGCAGGATTGAACAGATGCTCTGTCTACAGTAGTGGTCCATGTTGGGCTGGAGCCGGTACAGGCGGCATGCGCGGAAAGCGAGAAAATGAGGATGAACATAGCCGCTACCACGAACCTTGACATAAGATCAAGGGTGCGGGTTAATACCGATATGCGGATGCGACTGGCTCTTTGGCTACTGGATGTAGCAGGAACGTTCCTGCCTGAAACGAATGCGAAACAGTTAGAGTTCTCGCTTGTTCCATTCCGACAGGCGCTGCTATCGGAACGAGGGACGCAATTGCGGCTCACTGATCCACCTCTCGAGCAGCAGGTAATGTACGAGCGGTTAACATCCACCCACCCCAAGTAAAGACATCGTGCATCTGCGGTTAGAAGGCGTCCAAATGTTCCGGAAGTAGGCAATAGCGTCTGAAAGGTCCGTACCTGTCAGCGCAACATTCCATAGAGCAAGCTCACCAATTCGGCCAGCGTAGAACTGAGCCGCGTTGTAGTTGCGTCCAATGTATACAGGCGCTCCGACGCCTGACGTGTTCCCACTCGCCGCTGAGGTTTCGGCCCCTCCGTTAATCGAGATGTAGATATTTCCTGATTCGTGCCGAGCCATCACTACATACGTCGTGTTGATCGAGATGGATTTACAAACGCTGTCGTCGGAGCCGTCGAAATTTGCGTAGCAGATGGTATAGGCACCTGCGTTGTTTTTCAGCACAAGTCCGAAATTCCCCGTACCCTCCGAAATGATGGCATCGTTGTCGTATGTGGCAGCGTTGTTTGTGTCTACTGCCTCCACGTAGATTGCGAAAATCATGGTGGCGGCGCTGACCGTTACAAAATTACTGGCGTTGACTGAGCCTTCTGTCGAACTTAGTTCGGTGCGAAGCTGGTCATCAGTCCCGTCGAATGCCAGGTTCGGCAGGACCATCAGCGGCGTCGAGACATCCCAGATAGGATCTGCGCCGTTCTGCCCTAGTGAATACAGACCGTGCGCAACGTCATCGGCGTACTTGACCGCTTCACCGTCCGTAGGATGGTCTGAGAACACCCCGCCCGTGTTGACTTGCCAGATGTCTGTGTCAACCTGCGCTTTCGCGTGGTAGGTTAAACCTGTCGTTGGGAGACTCTGCGCGAACAGCAGAGCAGGGCAGAGAATCGCGATAAAGAGAAACGCCTTCTTCATATCAGTAGCTAATTGTCGACTTGAAGCCCGAGCAGGAAATCTTCGTCGACGATCCCGAGGTTACATTGGCTGCGTAGAGCGCATTGCCTGCGGTTGGAACCTTGATCGGCATTGGGAAGGTAAACGTCCCTCCACCGCCGCCAGTTGTCGCCACTGCTGCAGCTGGAGCAGGCAGAACATAGAGCGTTGTTCCGCCGCTTCCGTCCTGAAGTAAGATGTCCGTCGAAACAGTCAGACTTGAGTTTGATGTCGTGCAGGACGTCAGATAGATGTAGTTATTCGCAGTTGCGGCCAACCCACCGCCAAAGACGGTCGACGTCGTTCCGGTCATCGCAGTGGAGATAAACCCACTCGCCAAGGTCGGGTAAGCCAGATTGACCGAGTTCGAACCTGCAAGCGTGGTTTGACCTGTCGAGTTTTCCAGAAACCAATTCGTTTGCTTGGCCAGTCCAACCAGGGTGCATGTCGTCGTATCGGTAGTTGCGCAGCGATCTACCGTCGTCGAGCCTTCTGCAACGTCCGCGCCGTCCGCTATCGTGACCGGTCCGCCACCTCCACCAACACCACCGCCTCCACCTCCGAAGTTGGGATTCGATGCAGTCATCAAAACGACCGCCGTGCCGCTCGTATAGGCAGAAGCGCGGACGCGTATGACCGAGAGTCCCGCCGTTGAGAACTGCCAGAGACCGGTGCTGGTAGTGGACGTTGCCGGCGTACTCGATCCAATGGGGAACCCGTAGATCGCGACAAACGTCGGCGTTAACGAGTTCCCATCGATCGCCGCCTCGAACTGCAGCGTGGCCGAGAATGTGCCAGTGACCTGCATGGCGACCGTACCGATGTTGGTCGTATTGCCGCCCTGCGGGAGCTGCCACATGACGCAAGCCGTCGACGTGCAGTTCGAACTGGTTGCCGTGATCGACCCGGTGACAGGCTGCTGCGCGAACAGCGCGACAGGAAGCAACGCCAGCATTAATGCCGCGATGAGAGTTTTCTTCATTGTTTGGACTCCAAAAAGAAACCCCCGCCTTGCGACGGGGGCTTTACCGAGGGAGCGGTGAGGGGAAACCTGTTCGGCTTACTGGCCGGGGAACATCATTTTGTTTTGCCGGGACGTGGGAGTTCCAGGTACTCGTTGATCAGATCGCGGATCTCAATTAACTCCTTCTCGATCTTCGCTGCCTTTTTCCTGTTTTTGATTGTCGATTTTAGAAACGCTAAGGCGAGACTTAACATCACTTCCTCCGTTCTGAATACGCATTCCGGTGATCAGTCCCAGCAGTCCGCCCGCGAACCCGCTGGTCAATTCGCGAGCCCATGAGATGACCTCCGGCGCTGTCTGCCTCATGGAAAGAAAAAGAACAACGTGGACGAGGTACATGAGCATGCAGCCCAGCAGGAGTTTGTCGAAGTGATCTTCAATGAACTGCTTCACGGTATCCTCGTCGCTGAATTCAGATATGCGTAGTCTTTGTAATGGGACATGATCAGATCCGGGTAGCGAGCGTTGCCGCTACCGTTATAGGAAAGAAGTCCTGCCGGAACATTGCCCTTGTTCTTATCGATCGAACGTTGCAGTTTCAGGCAGCCGTACAGGATGCCTTTGTGCTGATCGAGTAACTCGCTCAGGAATTCACCCGTGAATCCGTACTCGCGCGCCACCTGGCCCATGACCTGCATCAGCCCGAAGGACGTCGCACGATCGCGGCGCTCCGTTGCCTGGGAGATCGTCGGGCCGAATGTCCGCACGTCTTTCATGGGCTCGATGTATCGGGCGTAGAAGGCGGGCTCGTATCGCGTCGCCCACATATTCCAGCCGGCAGATTCGTGAGCGCAGATCGAACAGACGAGCGCCGGATCAAGACCGCGCATCAGCGCAATCTGCACGGCAATCTTTACGAGTTCTTCTTTCGTCATCGCGTGCGCTCCAGTGCTGCGTAGATGTTGGAAAGGAGCGTCGCAATGCTGTTATCCCAGAGGGTTCGCAGTCCCGCCGCTTCCTTCGATAATGTTTCGATCTTCTCGCTCAGATGTCTGTGCTGCGTCTCGCTTTCCCTCAGCACAAGATCCTGCTCTTTCCGGCTGACGTACTTCCCGTTGACGACGCCGAGGATTTCAAGGTCGGAAAGAAGGCGCTTCTCGATCGCCTGCAACGCCGCCTTGTTCTCCGTGTGAGTTTCTTCGTTTTTCTTGTGAACCCAACGGAGGAAGTAGCCGATGATTCCGAGCGCGAACAAAAGAACAGAATCGATTCCGAGATGAAGTTCGCCCATTTACTCTATGTTTCCCGTTATCCAATTCCACCCGCCGCTTCTATTCCCGTCCTGACGCACCGCGCTATCACAACTGAGCGTGTCCATGTGCTGAACAAGGTTCGAGGTCTTCACGTCGGCAAGGCTGTTCTCGGCCGTCTCGCGAAGATCGGCAGAGATCGTCTGCAGTCCCAGGCACATGATTTTTGCCAGATTTGAAATCAGCATCATCCGATAGCCGGGCGGCAGCGCGATCGCCGTCGTGAAGTCTGGATTGCCGTTGGCGTCGAGCGGGAACTCCGCTACCGGAATCCCGTTGTAGAGAACAACCTGAAACGATGCGCTCGGCACGGGATACAGATAGATGTGCCCGTAGCCGTCCGCAGTAAACGTCTGGTCGTAGATCAACGCGTAGGAGAGTGTCGCCGTTATCCCCTTGACCTGTTCCGCGCGCCATTCCTTGACGGTCATGACGCGCATCGGGAGTTCGGGATAAGGAACGCTGCCGGCCGTGTAGATCAGTCCGGCGCCATCAATCCAGACTGGACGCGGCGTACTCCACGTCGCCCCTGTCCCGATCGTAATCGGGCTGGATGCGGTGATGTCTCCCTGCCCGGAGGTCACCGAGAACGGACCGCATCGCTGGCGACGGTAGAGTGTGAGTCTGTGGGTTTTAAGGAGATCGATGAGGTCAGCCAGCTTGCGAAAGCCGTACGCCGCTTCTTCCGGCGGCATGCCCTGCGATGGCGAGAAGTTGCCCGCCATGACACCAGCCTCAAAGATGAGGTCGTTGACAGTCACTGGTTAATCGTTTTTCTTGTGCTCTTTTTTCAGTTCTTTTTCGATCTGATCGAGTCGCTTAATGAGCGGTGCCAGAGCGTCTGGAGCGGTCTCCAGTTCGGCAAGGCGAGCATCTACAGCGATCTTCGCCGCAACGAGTTCGGTCACTGCGATTTCCATACGCGAACAGGCGTCACCGATCTGCAGGATGGCCTCCTGGTTCGCTCGCATGTCGGCGATTAGGGTCGCCAGTTCCATGAGTCCGGAGCCGCCGTGCTGTAGTTGCGCATCAGCTTTCTTTTCGGCTGCGGCTACATGCTCGCGTCCGAATCCGTCTCTTTCCGCCGCCGCCACTGCCTCATCGTTCTGCTCGACCGACCACTCGATCCGCCCGACGATTCGCGTCGCACCGGTTTCCTTGTGCCAGAACGTAGTGGGGTACTCCGACTTGACGTAACGCTCGCTCGTGTAGCCCTCTTTACGGGCATTGATCTCTTCATCCTGCGAGTTCACTTCCTTGGACATGCCCTTTTTGATGCTGCCATAATCCTGCGGGGCATACATCGCGCGGGTGTGGTGTTTTTTGTAATCGAAAGCCATTGGTGAAAAGTTCCTTTCTGTTTAGTTGATTGGTCGCATGGAGACGGTCACCGTCACGCCAGCAAGAGTCGCCAAGGTTCCGGCGAAGTCGACGGCCAACCGGTCGCCAGCAGCAAGAGTCAGTGTCGCGGCGGAAGCGGCGAGCGTTCCCGCCTGGACAGTGTTTGCCGTGCCCTTCAGGTCAAATCCGGCATTGGCGTTATTGGTAAGTAGGTCCGTGCCGGCCCCAGGCGCGTTAGTTGAAGTGTCTTTCGTGACCTGTAGATTCACGGCGCCCGCATCGTTACCGGCGACTGAATGCACTTCTGAAATTGCCGTCACGATGTAAGCGCGCGTGGCCAGGAAGAACGTCTGGTCGGCGAGCGATCCGTTCGCAAGCATGGTGTAGGTCACTTCGATCTGGCCGACCGTGAAGGTGGAATCTGGAATTGTCACGGTCCGGTCTGCGGTGGGATCGGTGACCGTCAGCGAGGTTTCGAAGGCATCCGCGGTACCTTCGAAAAGCAGCGCGGCGCTGGCACCTGTCACTGAATTCGCGGCATCCGGAGAGTTTGTTGTGAGCGTGCTCACCATTGCCGCGACGTTGACGCCTCCGGTATTGGGCAGCGTCAGCACCGTGTCGCCAACCGTTGGATCGGCCGCCGTCACGCTCAATTCAAATGCGTCGGCGGTTGCTCCTTCGAAAACGAGCGCCGCACTCGCTCCGGTCACTGAGTTTGCTGCGTCCGGCGCGTTGGTTGCCAATGTCGACAGCATGACGGTTCCGGCTGCGGCAGGAAGTGTGATCGTTACATCCGCTCCTGTGTCTGCTGGTGCGACGGAAATCTCAAAGCCGTCCGCCGTGGCCCCCTCGAACACGAGGGCATTCGATGCGCCAGTGACACTGTTCGCAGCGTCTGGAGCATTGGTTGAAAGGGTACTGAGCATGACCGTGCCGGTTGCATCGGCGAACGTCACGGTCTTGTCGGAGGATGTTGGATCCGCAAAGGCGACGATTGTTTCAACCGTGTCGTCAGTTGCACCCTCAACTGTCAGAGCGGTAGCACCGCCTGGGTTGAGAGTCAGCGCGGCAAATGTCGGGGAAGACGTCGTGTCGAGACTCTGAGGAAGCGACGTACTCGTGAGCCCGGAGACCATTGCCGACGACGAATTGATAACGACGATTACAGACCCGGACGTGTAAGTGGATATGTAGGCGCAGATATTCGTCGATCCTGCAACGCTGAAGATCCACGCCCCGGTACTTGTCGCCGTCGACGTGGCCGAACCGAGCGTCGATGGAATCCCTTTAATCGCAGTGTATGTGCCGCCGTTCGAAGAAATGGTGAACGTGACCGTTCCGACGAATGTTCCATTCAGTTGAATAGTCGCGGTACTGTCGTTTTGATCAAGGGTCAGCGCCACGCCTGTCGTTGGTGTACACGAGTTCGCAGAGGCAGAGAGCACGCCGAGGGCATTCTTCGCGGTTGCAATCGCTGGGATAAACAGAAGCAGTAGAGCAAGTAACAGTTTTCTCATTGAAGAGAGACCTTTCTGTTCTTACGAAATGCAAAAAAGGTCCATGCCGGGCTGGTGACCCGGCTATGGACCCTATTTCATGCGGTGTTTAGTTGTAGAAGCAGCCGATAGGAGCAAGATCGGCAGTGAACGTCGTCGGGGGCGTGAATGCCACAAACGTCCCAAACGTGACGCTGGTTGTTCCGGCCGATAGAACGTTCTTGAAAGTCGACACGGCAACGGTCCGGATTGCACCAGCCGTTGAACCGTTGGCGTTCAGGCTGATGAAGTAGTTCGCCGGACCAGGAACAATCGTCAACGTCTGAGCGTTACCAGACGAGCCGGCAGTGAACGGCACCGCCTTAAACGTGTCGGCCGTCGCCAGCAGGACGCCTGTCGCCCCCGCATTCGCAATCGGCTTACCTCCAGCATCGAACAGCCCGAACGTGATGTTATCGGTCGTAGCCGTGCCGCCCTGAAGGAACTGCACACCGGTATAGATACCGGTCACCGGTACATAAATCGACGTCGACATGCGCTTATTGGCAACATCGGCGGTGTTCGTGCCGAAGGAAGCGTAAGCGACCGAGCCGATAGGAACGCTACACGGGCCGACGAGCGGGGATTGAGGCTGGTCATCGAACAGAGTCGCCTTGATCCACTTCCCGTTGTTGCAATCGTAGAGCGCCTGGCCGCCGAGCGTCGTCGGATTGACCTGAATCAGCGGCAGGATCGTCCCGGTTGTTCGCGTGCAGGAACCGTACAGCGGAGACTGGATAAACGGGCCTCCGGTCTGCGTTGAACTCTGCCGTTGGGATCCGAACTGGCCGACAAATACACGGGCCCCTGATTTGTGAGCCGTAGCATTCGTGCGCGCCTGGCCGCGCTCGACCGTGATCGTCGTACCACTGACTGCGGTGATACGCATGAATTCGTTGTCGACGAAAAGTCCGTAGTCGAGACCAGTCGCTTGATTGCTGGCAACGAATCCGGTGGCGCTTGTAACGGTGAGTCGCGTGGTGCGCTCATCCGCAACTGCGGCCGAAAGTGTCGTGAAAGTCGGCTGCGTCTGGCTGAAGGCGGTCGCTTGGACCGCCAGCAGAACCGCAGCCAACGTCAGGATGTGAAGAATTTTTCGCATACGTTTTCTGTTGTCCTTTCGTTTTGTTGGTGAAATCTGGTTGCGGTTGACGGTTAAGAACTCGACACTTCGCGGCAAGCCCACTCGGGGTACAGCGTCGACCAGCCCCACAGTGCTTCCACGCG